>JAABVA010000181.1_pt1 | contig 84163 bp, 92 predicted proteins | sample 5560331 | NCBI WGS metagenome assembly JAABVA01 (sample SAMN12812661, study PRJNA571458) | rock metagenome | isolation source: Antarctica rocks | place: Antarctica: Victoria Land, Mt New Zealand sud | collected 2016-01-07
GACAGCCCGAGGGCACGCCGAGGGCCACGGCGCTTCGCGCGTACGCAGAACGGAGATGGGGATCGGGCGAACACGGCTCTACTCGAGGATAGCCCGCCCGGCACGCGCCGGCGCCGGTGCTCCCCCTAGCCTCCCCGGGCCATGTCCGAGATCGCCTACCGCATCCGCCGCTCCCCGCGGGCTCGGCGCGTGCGCGTCACGGTCGACGAGGAGGCGAGCGTCGAGGTCGTGCTCCCCCGCGCCACGCCCGAGCGCGCCGCGGCGGCCGCCGTGCGGGAGCTAGCGCCGTGGATCGAGCGCCAGCAGCGGAGGATGGCCCACGCCCGCGCGGAGGTCGCGAGCCGGCAGGGCACGGTCCCCTACCTCGGCACGGATCTCCGCCTCGTTCCCGAGCGCGGTCGCACGCGGGTGCACCGCCGCGAAGATGTGCTTCTCGTGCCCGCCGAGGACCACCGCCGGGCGCTCGAGCGCTGGTACCGGCGCGCCGCGCGCGCCGAGGTCGCGCCCCGCCTCGATGCCGCCTGCCACGCCCTGCGGCGCCCCTACTCCGGGCTCACCATCCGGGGGCAGCGCACGCGGTGGGCGAGCTGCTCCTCGGAGGGAGCGATGAGCTTCAACTGGCGGCTGCTCCTCGCGCCCGAGCCCGTGCTCGACTACGTGGTCTGGCACGAGGCCTGTCACCTGGAGGTTCGCGATCACTCCCCGCGCTTCTGGAGGCTCGTCGCCGAGTGTTGCCCCGACTATCGGGAGCACAAGGCGTGGCTGCGCGACCACGGCGCCGCGCTCGTGCTCTGAACCGACTCAGCCCGCGTCGCGGAGCGCCTTGCGCAGCGCCGCGTAGGGGGTCTCGCCGCGCGTCGGCTCGAGGACCGTGCGCCGACTGCGTCCGCGCCACGCCTCGGCCGAGCCGTCGCCGCGCACGTCCACGCCGGCGCGGATCGGGGGCAGCAGCCGCCCGGGACCGCTCACCTCCGCGCGTCCCACCACCTGGCCCACGGGTTCGATCCGCCGGACCTTGAGGTCGACGACCTCGGCGCGGGAGCGCCCGGAGAGCTCGCCGGCGCGGGCCTCGAGCGCCCCGAGCGCGTCGCCCAGGCGCTCGAAGCGCTCGCGCGTGACCCGCCCCCGCACGCGGAGCGTCACCGTCCAGTCACCCGCCATCCCCGCAGGGTAGATTGGGGGCTACGCCGCGAGGTCGGCCAGCAGCTCTTCGACCTCGCCGGAGCGCCCGGTGAGGTCGAGACGGCTGCCGATCGTCTGCAGCAGGCGGTGGATCGCGTGGTTGTCGCTCAGGACGGTGGCGGCGAAGCGACGCACGCCGCGGGCCCGGGCCGCGTCGGCGAGCGCGACCGCGAGGGCCCGGCCGAGGCCCTGACCCTGGTAGGCGTCGCCGACCACGATCGCGAACTCGGCGGTGCCCTCTCGGTCCGGGAGGCTCACGAAGCGCCCGACGGCCACGATCTCCTCCGGCTCGCGCTCGGTGACCGCCACGAGCGCGACGTGGTCGCGCCCGTCGATCTCGGTCAGGTAGCGCAGATCGGCGCTCGACAGCCGCGGCTTGGGGGCCAGGTAGCGCCGCCGTTGCGACTCGGCCGAGAGCCGCCCGTGGCTGAGGGCCAGCGCGACCTTGTCGTCCGGCCGGATCGGCCGGATCCTCACGCTGCTTCCGTTCTCGAGGCGTAGGTGCACAACACCACCGTAGGCGGCCGGCACCCGAACGTCTGTGCGGGGGGTCACAGCCCCCCCGGACGCGCTCTCAGCGCTCGCCGACCGCCGTGTAGTCGAGCTCCCGCTCGCCCGTGTAGATCTGCCGGGGCCGGGCGATCTTCTGCTCCTTGTCGTCGACCATCTCGAGCCACTGCGCGATCCAGCCGCTCGTGCGCCCGATGGCGAACATGACCGGGAACATCGCGGCCCGCAGGCCGAGCGCCTCGTAGAAGAGGCCGGAGTAGAAGTCGACGTTGGGGTAGAGCTTGCGCGAGGTGAAGTACTCGTCGTCGAGCGCGCGCTTCTCGAGCTCGGTGGCGATGTCGATCAGGGGGCTCTTGCCGGTGACCTCGTAGACGTCGTCGAGGTGCTTGTGGATCACGCGGGCGCGCGGGTCGTAGTTCTTGTAGACCCGGTGCCCGAAGCCCATGAGCTTCTCGTCGCCTTTCTTGACCCCTTCGAGGAAGTCGGGGATCTTCTCCACCGAGCCGATGCGGTTGAGCATGGAGAGCGCCTGCTCGTTGGCGCCCCCGTGCAGCGGACCGTAGAGCGCTGCGACCCCGGCCGCCACGGCGGAGTACGGATCCACCTGCGAGGAGCCGACGGAGCGCACCGCGCTCGTCGAGCAGTTCTGCTCGTGGTCGGCGTGGAGGATGAAGAGCACGTCGAGCGCGCGCTCGAGCCGCGGGTCGGGCTCGTACTTCAGCTCGCTCATCTTGTACATCATCGAGAGGAAGTTGCCCGGGTAGGTCAGCTCGTTGTCGGGATAGACGTAGGGCTGGCCCATGTTGTGGCGAAAGGCGAAGGCGGCGAGCGTGGGCATCTTGGCCAGGAGGCGCACCATCTGAAGATGGCGGTTCTCCTCGTCCTTGATCTTGTTCGCGTCGGGGTAGAACGTCGACATCGCCCCCGTCGCGGCGAGCAGCATCCCCATGGGGTGGGCGTCGTAGCGGAACCCCTGCATGAAGTCCTTGATGTTCTCGTGGACGAAGGTGTGCATGGTCACCTCATGGGTCCACTGGTCGAGCTCGGCCTGCGTGGGCAGCTTGCCCTTGATCAGCAGGTAGGCGACCTCGAGATAGGTCGACTGCTCGCAGAGCTGCTCGATCGAGTAGCCGCGGTGCTCGAGCACGCCGGCGGCGCCGTCGATGTAGGTGATCGCGCTGCGGCAGGAGGCGGTGTTCGTGTACGCCGGGTCGTAGCCCATCAGCCCGAAGTCGTCCTCGCTCACCTTGATCTGGCGGAGGTCCATCGTCTTTACGGTCCCGTCCTCGATCGGGAGCTCGTATCGCTTGCCCGTGCGGTTGTCGGTGACGCTCAGCGTCTCCGTGCCCTCGGCTACCGCCGCCCCGTCACCGCTCTGCGTCTGGGACCCCGTGCTCATACCCGCTCCTCTGTGTGCGCTCTCCTGGAGGCTCTTTGTACTCCATTCGCACACCGGGCATCGCGCGCTTGCCCGCGCGGGCCTCTAGCCCGTGATGACCGCGGTGACCATCGCCGCCGCCACGAGGAGCGCGCTAAGCGCCATCACCACGCGCGCGCCGCGCTCGCCGCCGGGGAAGGTCGGGCGTCTCACCCCGAGCACGCCGATGAGCACGGCCCACGCCGCGAGCAGGCCGCCGGCCACGTAGAACGGCACCTTGGAGACGCTGCCGGCCGCGAGGTGCAGGAGCATGAGCAAGCGATCCTACCGGCGGTAGCGGCTCTCCGTCGCCGCGACCTGGCCCTGATAGTGGCTTCCGAGCTCGGTCGAGCCGTACGGGCGCCGCGCGGGGGCGTCGAGGGTCATGAAGGAGAGCTGGGCGATCGGGAGCTCGGGGTAGAGCTTGATCGGTATCCGGGTGAGGTTCGCGAGCTCGAGGGTCAGCGTCCCCCGCCAGCCCGGATCGCAGAAGCCCGCCGTGGCATGGACGATGAGGCCGAGGCGGCCCAAAGAGCTCTTCCCCTCGATTCGCGCAACCACGTCGTCGGGCAGCTCCACCCACTCGAGCGTGCGCCCGAGGCAGAACTCGCCGGGATGGATCACGAACGGGTCGCCCGCCGGGGGCACGACCTCCTCGGTGAGGTTGACCGGCGGGTCGCGCAGGTCGATCGCCGAGGCACGATGGTTGTGGAAGACCCGGAAGGAGTCGCCCAGGCGCAGGTCCACCGAGGCGGGCTGCACGAGGCCCGGGTCCCACGGGTCGATGCGGATGCGTCCCTCCTCGACGAGGCGGAGGATCGTCCCGTCGGAGAGGACCGAGGACGGCGCGGGGGGCATCGCGGCGAAGTCTCTCAGCGCGGGCGGACTGCGTGTGGCCCCGTCGCTACGAGGTCGCGGCGGCGGTGCTTCAGCGCTCGACGCGGCGGCCGCGCGCCACGAGCGAGCGGACGCGCGCCGGTGCCGGCGCCGGAGGGTCGCCGTGCGTGCCCCGCCGCGGGCGCCGGGGGCGCGGCGGACGCGGATGGCGCGGCGGCTCGCGCTTAATTCCGCCGTCGCCGGGGTCGCCGGCGGTCTCGGGCTCCTGCTTGATCGCCCACCAGACGAGCCAGATCAGCGCGGCGATCGGCACCTTGAGGGCCAGCATCATGAAGAGGAAGGTCGCGTCCACGTGACAGGCGATGCTAGCTGCGAATGAGCATCTTGTCACGCTCGGTCAACCGGCGCGCCAGAGTGATCCGGCTGCCACCCTGTTGCGCAAAGCGGGAAACCAGGGTCGTGTCACGGTCATCGGGAGTCGGGGGATTCTCGTTGTCGTACGCGACTTGATGCGCCTCGGCAATGTCGGGGCGCCAGCGATTGCGGCAAGCGCCGCAGAGGAGATCTCATATCCATGAGTGACAGTCTCAACCTCGTCTACAAGACGATCGACGAGCAGCACGCCGGCGAGTCGGCGGCCACCCGCCGCCAGATCGTGGCCGGTGCCGCGGCGACCATCGGGAGCCTCGGGCTGCTCGGACTGCCCGCTATCTCGAACGCGAGCACGCGCTCGGACAACACGCCGAAGAACATCCTGAACGTCGCGGCGACGGTCGAGGTGCTGGCCACGATCGTCAACACGGTCGGAAACGAGAAGATCAAGTTCTCGGACAAGTTCGGCGGCGCGGTCACCCAGCGCAATGTGCGGGCGGCGGCGCGCGAGGAGCTCGTGCACTACAACGTGCTCGTCTCGCGCGGCGTGGGCGGCAAGGCGCTGACCAAGAAGATCTGGGTTCCGGACAAGGTGTTCTCGAGCGAGAAGAACCTGCTCGAGGCGCTCGAGGTCGGCGATCAGGTGTTCATGAACGCATACCTCATCGGCACGGCCGCGTTCGGCAATGCCGGCAAGGGAACGCTGGCGCGGGTCACCGCCGAGTTCATGGGCGTGGAGTCGGTGCACCGCGCGCTCGCCCGCCAGTCCCTGGGCAAGCTCGGGAACGACCGCATCTTCGTCAAGTACTCCCAGCGCGAAACGGCTGACGCTCCCAACCGGGGCCAGGCCGGATTCCGGGACATCTTCGGCGCGGTATCGGCGCTGAAGAAGGCCGGATTCGGGTTCGGACAGCGCGGCGCGACGCCGGGCCAGTTCTACCAGTTCGACGACGTGCGCAAGCGCACCCCGAACGACCGGTTCCTGAACACCTCGAAGCCGGCCTGATCCAGGTCCCTTCGTAGCCGCGCCATGAGGGCCGCCCCCGCCGGGGGGGGCGGCCCTCCGCGGTCCTTCTCACCCCCGCAGGGCCACGGGGGCGTCCGCGAAGCGCGTCATCCGCTCGAGGTCGGCGACGCGCGCCGCGACCTCCTCGCCGCCCAGGCGCTGGATCCGCTCCGTGCCGAACTCCTCCACGTTGAAGGAGCCCAGGGCGGTGCCGTAGGCCGTCGCGCGCCGGAGCATGTCGCCGTCGAGCTCCTCGCCGGGGTGCGCGGCCACGTAGCCCACGAGCCCCCCGGCGAACGAGTCGCCCGCACCGGTCGGGTCGAGCACGCGCTCGAGCGGATAGGCCGGCAGGGCGAAGAATCCCTCGGCATCGAAGAGCGCGGCCCCGTACTCCCCCTGCTTGCAGACCACTGCGGCGGGTCCCCAGGAGATCACCTCGCGCGCGGCGCGCAGCAGGCTCGCCTCCCCGGTGAGCTGGCGCAGCTCGGCGTCGTTGAGCATCACGGCGTCGACCCCGGCGATCGTCTCCTGGAGCGAGTCCGGCGCGGTCTCGATCCACAGGTTCATCGAGTCGAGCGCGACGAAGCGGGCGCCCTCGCACTGCGCGCGCACCTCGCGCTGCAGGTCGGGCTGGATGTTGGCCAGGAAGAGGACGTCGCACGCGCGCGAGGCGTCGGAGAGCTTGGGCTGGAACTCGCCGAAGACCCCGAGCTGGGTGTCGAGCGTCTCGCGGTCGTTTAGGTTCTCGCCGTACTCCCCGGCCCAGAAGAAGGTCTTCCCGCCCGCGACGTGCTCCACGTCGTCGGTGTTCACGCCGCGCGCGTGAAGCACCGCGTACTCGGGGTCCCCGAAGTCGTCGCCCACTGGGCCGACGATGCGAACGTCGGCGAAGAACGAGGCGGCGAGCGCGAAGTGCACAGCCGAGCCGCCGAGCATCTTCTCGCGGGCGCCGAACGGGGTCTTTACGGCATCGAAGGCGATGGAGCCGACGACGGTGAGGGACAAGGAGGGCTCCTTCATCGGGGACCGGGGCGAGGAGGGTACCGAGCGGTTTGGCGGTTGGGCGCGCGGGCAACACTGCGGCGTATGGCCACGGATCGAGAGCTGCGCCGTGACGCGGGGCGCTTCAGTCGGATCGGTCTCCGGCTCCTGATGGGAGCCGTGGCGCTCGCCGCGCTCGGCGCGGTGATCGCCCTGGTGGGCAAGAACCTCGCGGTCTGGCTCAGGGGGCTCGGGGTCATGCTCGACTGGATCTCGGTCGTCCCGGCGGTGGCGGGCATCGCCCTGCTGATCATCGGCGGAACCGCCGGTTGGGCCGGACGCCGCCGGCCGTTCGCCTGAGCACCGCAGATTTCCCCGCGGCGTTGTCGGTGAGCTTTTCGTACCCGGTCCCCCGCTACAAGACGGACGACGGCCACCTCTACACGCTCGCCTCGTGGTCGAAGCGGGTGGGGGCGGCGATCATCGACAGTGTCCTCCTCGCCGTACCGGCCTTCGGAATCGTGGCGCTGGCCGTAATGCGGGTCTCCTTGTTGCATCCCCCGCCCTCCGAGATCCTCGCGCGCAACCTCGTCTGGGTCGCGCTTGCGGTGCTCTACTTCCCGCTGATCATGGTCCCGACCAACGGGCAGACGGTCGGGAAGCGGATCCTGCGCATCCGCGTCGTACGCGTCGACGGAAGCCCAATCTCCGGACCCTTCGCCCTGCTGCGCGAAGTCATCGTCGAGGCGGTGCTCTTCGGGGGACTCATGTACCTCCCGGTGGTGGGCTCGGTCGTCGGTGCGGTGGTCGGCTTCGCCGAGCCCCTCTGGCCTCTATGGGACGAACAGCGCCGCGCCCTTCACGACTTCTTGGTGAGGAGCCGGGTCGTCGTAGATCCGCGCTGAGCCGGGCGCGGCCACCGTCTAAGGTGAGCCGCGCATGACCTCATTCGCCGACCTCGGCCTCGCGCCCGACCTCCTCGCCGCCCTGCGCGACGTGGGCTACGAGAGCCCGAGTCCCATCCAGGAGCAGGCCATTCCCTCCCTGCTCGAGGGCTCCGACGTGATCGGCCAGGCCCAGACCGGCTCGGGCAAGACCGCGGCCTTCGGCCTGCCCATGCTCCAGTACGTCGACCCGGCGGAGCCTGAGGTGCAGGGCCTCGTGCTCACCCCGACGCGCGAGCTCTGCATCCAGGTGACCCAAGCGCTGCGCACCTACGGCGCACGCAAGGGGATCGACGTCGTCGCGGTCTTCGGCGGCGCGCCGATCCGCACCCAGCAGGCCCAGCTCCGGGCGGGCGGACACGTCGTGGTGGGCACGGTCGGTCGCGTCAAGGATCTGATCTCCCGCCGCTCGCTCATGCTTCACTCCACTCGCTTCGTCGTGCTCGACGAGGCCGACGAGATGCTCGACCTCGGCTTTCTCGAGGACGTGGAGAGGATCATCGCGCTGACTCCGGGCAGCCGCCAGACAGCGCTCTTCTCGGCCACGATGCCGCCCGAGATCCGCCGGCTCGCGGACAAGTACCTCTACGACCCGATCACCGTCATGGTCCAGTCGGCCACGCTCACGGTCGACTCCGTCGAGCAGTTCTCGCTCGAGGCGGAGGGCAAGGAGAAGAACGCGGCGCTCGTCCGGGTGCTCGAGTCCGAGCGGCCCGAGCAGGCGATCGTCTTCGTGCGCACGAAGATCCGCTGCGACCAGCTCTTTCGCACGCTGCGCGACAAGGGGATGAACGTCAAGGCGCTCCACGGCGACATGAGCCAGGGCGCGCGCGACGGGGTGATGATCGCGTTCAAGTCGGGCCGGCTGCCGATCCTCGTCGCCACCGACGTCGCCGCGCGCGGCCTTGACATCTCCTCGGTCACCCACGTGATCAACTTCGACGTTCCCACCTCACCCGACGTCTACGTGCACCGCATCGGGCGCACGGGCCGCGTCGGGCGCTCGGGGCGGGCGATCACGTTCTACGAGCGCCGCCAGCAGCGCGACCTCGAGGCGATCGAGCGTCACACCGGCGTGGCGATCTCCCTGTGGAAGGAGGGCGCGAAGATCGCCCCCCAGAAGGTCGAGGCCAAGCCGCCGCGGCACTCCAAGCCCCACGTCTCGGTCAACGGCGAGGACCCCCGCACCGCCAAGCTCATCGTCCGGCCCGGTCGGGCGGCGGGGCTCGAGCCGGCCGACCTCGTCCAGCTCGTCACGAGCCGCGCCGGGCTCGACGGGGAGGCGGTGCGCAACGTGCGGATGCTCGATCGCTTCTCGTTCTTCGAAGTCCCCGAGGATGAGGTCGCACGCGTGGTGGAGGCGCTCGACGGAGCCGAGGTCCGCGGCGAGACGCTGCGCCTCGCGCCTGCCGGCGGCTAGCCTGCCGGCGCCTCCGACCTCCCTCTCAGAAAGGCAGCCGCCATGTCGCAAGCGACGATGCACACCACCCACGGCCCGATCGTCCTCGAGCTCTTCGACGAGGACGCGCCGAAGACCGTCGAGAACTTCCGCAAGCTCGCGACCGACGGCTTCTACGACGGCGTGATCTTCCACCGGGTGATCCCCGACTTCATGATCCAGGGCGGCGACCCCGACGGCACCGGCCGCGGCGGGCCGGGCTACACCTTCGAAGACGAGATCAACGACCACAAGATCGTTCGCGGCACGCTGGCCATGGCCAACGCCGGGCCCAACACGAACGGCTCGCAGTTCTTCCTGGTCACCGCCCAGGCCACCCCGCACCTCGACGGCAAGCACACCGCCTTCGGCCGGGTGGTCGAGGGCATGGACGCGGTGGACGCGATCGAGGGAGTCAAGACCGGGGGAGGAGATCGCCCGGTCGAGCCCCCGAAGATCGAGCGGATCGAGCTCTAGCCAGGAGCTGGGAATCAAGAGGCCCCCCGGCCGCCGAAGCGACCGAGGGGCCGGATGCCCGCGATGTTGACGAGCGCTTGGGGCTACTGCGCCGGGGAGGGGCTCACCGTGAGGGACACCGAGTCGCTCACGCCGCGCTGGTTGACCGGACCGCCCGGGACGACGACGCGGAACGTCTTCGCACCCTCGGAGCCGAAGCGGTGCACGATGCGGTAGCCCGAGCCCACGCGCGAGACCTGGATCGTGCGGAACTCGCCGTCCTTGCCGCGCTTCTGGAGCTCGACGACGTGGCCGACCTTCGAGGGCGAGACGCTGCCCGTGAAGGTCGCCCTACCGCCGACCGTGTAGGGGCCCGGGGCTCACGTTGACGGGGACCACGTCACGCACGCCCACAAACGTCTGGGCGCTGGACTTGCCGCCCGACTTGGCCTGGTAGACCGTGTTGTGCACGGGGGTGACGGTGAACGAATAGTTCCCGCTCGCGTCGGTCTTGGCCGTGGCCTCGTCGTGGAACTTCGCGCCCGAGGTGCGGGCCCGGAGCGTCACGGTCTGGCCGGCAGCGCCCTTGACGGTGCCCGACAGGGTGACGCTCTGGCCGAACGGGACCGAGTACGCCGACGGCGCGAGGGTCAGGTTCGGGTTCTGCGCCTGGGTGACGACGACATCGAGCTCGGGCGAGACCGAGCGGATGTTGCGACGGTCGCCCCGAAAGGCGACGCGGAGGCTGCTCGAGCCCATGTCCGGCACGCGGAACGTGTGGCGGATCGAGTAGTTCGAGCCCCGGCCGATCCGGCCCGCGTCGATCGTGACCCACCGGCTGCCGTCCGGACCGAACTAACGCTGCAGGAAGACCCGCTCGCCGGCGTGGTCGGGCGTGACGTGACCGGTGAGGTCACGGCGTGCTTAGGACCGATTCTCGCTCAGCGCCCGTGTGACCCCCCCGGTCCCGACGCCTGAGCGAACAGTGCTCCCAGAACACACCCCTCCGGCTTTAAGTTGCGCTAAGAAGCTTCATCGCCGGCACGACCGGCGGTGGGGTACCGGCGGGCGCGACGGGGTAGCCTCCCCTCAAAGCCAGGAACAGGAGAGCGAGATGGCGAGCGTCCAGCAGCAGCCGGCCCCCACGAGCGAGGCGGCCGACGAGGCCCCGGAGGGCATCAACACGGAGGCCCGCGACATCCCGGTCGAGAACCCCGCGACGGGGCAGACCGTCGGCTCGGTGGTCAACCATTCGCCCGAGGAGGTCGCGAATGCCGTCGCCCGTGCCCGCGCCGCGCAGCCCGGCTGGCAGGCCCTCGGCTTCGAGGGCCGCGCCCGTGTCTTTCGCCGCGCCCAGAAGTGGGTGCTCGACAACTCCGAGCGCATCGTCCGCTCGATCGTGCAGGAGACCGGCAAGACCTTCGAGGACGCGCAGCTCGCCGAGATCGGCTACGTCGCGCCGGCCTTCGGCTTCTGGGCCAAGCACGCACCCGAGTTCCTCGCCGACCGCAAGGTCCGTTCCTCGAACCCCTTCGTGATCGGCAAGAAGGCGACGGTCCGCTACCAGGCGGTCGGCGTCGTGGGCGTCATCGGGCCGTGGAACTTCCCGCTCACGAACTCCTTCGGCGACTGCATCCCCGCCCTGGCCGCCGGCAACGCGGTGGTGCTCAAGCCCAGCGAGGTCACTCCCCTGACCTCGCTCATCATGGAGGAGATGATGCGCGAGTGCGGGGCGCCGCCCAACGTCTTCCAGGTTCTCACCGGAGACGGCGACACCGGCGCCGCGCTCGTCGATCACGTCGACCACGTGATGTTCACCGGCTCCACCAAGACGGGCCGCAAGGTGCTGGCCCGGGCCGCCGAGACGCTCACGCCGGTGAGCCTCGAGCTCGGCGGCAAGGACCCGATGATCGTGCTCGCCGACGCCGACGTGGAGCGCGCCGCCAACGCGGCCACCTACTACTCCATGTCCAACGGCGGCCAGGTGTGCATCTCGACCGAGCGCGTGTACGTCGAGGAGCCCGTCTACGACCAGTTCGTGCAGAAGGTCACCGACAAGGTCCGCAAGCTGCGCCAGGGCCAGCCCACGCGCGAAGGCGTCGTCGACCTTGGGGCGGTGATCTTCCCACCGCAGCTCGACGTGATCGACAGCCACGTCAAGGACGCCACGCAGAAGGGCGCGCGCGTGCTCACCGGGGGCAAGCCGGGCAGCGGCCCCGGCCGCTTCTACGAGCCGACCGTGCTCGTCGACGTCGACCACTCCATGAAGGCGATGACCGAGGAGACGTTCGGCCCGACCCTCCCGATCATGAAGGTGCGCGACGCCGAGGAGGCGGTGCGCCTGGCCAACGACTCGCCCTACGGCCTCGCGGCCTCGGTGTGGTCCAAGGACGTCGCGCGCGGCGAGGAGATCGCCCGCATGGTCGAGGCCGGGGCGGTGTGCGTGAACGACGCGATGCTCAACTACTTCGCGCTCGAGCTGCCCATGGGCGGCTGGAAGAGCTCGGGGATGGGCACGCGCCACGGCGAGGACGGCATCCGCAAGTACACCAAGCAGCAGACGCTGCTCGTGACAAAGATCGCGCCCAAGAAGGACATCCACATGTTCCCCTACCGGCGCAGCGTGACGCGGCTGCTCGGAGCCTCGATCAAGCTCCTCTACGGACGCGGGAAGCGGGACTGAAAGGCGCGCGTTCGGCCGGCGGCAAGCGGTCGTCGGCCGGCCGCTAGGTTGCTCGCGATCGTTCTCGGCCTCGGGTCGTCGGTGTGCTGGGGCCTCGCCGACTTCCTCGGAGGCCTGCAGTCGCGCCGCCACGCCGTGGCATCGGTGCTCCTCGTCTCGGAGGTCGCCGGCCTCGGGCCCGTGGTCCTCTACGTTGCGCTGAGCGGCGCCGCGGCGCCGGCCTGGGTCCACCTGTGGCCCGCGGCGGCCGGAGGCGCGGCGGGGGTGGTGGCGCTCGGCGCCTTCTACCGCGCGCTGGCGACCGGGACGATGAGCATCGTCGCGCCCATCTCTGCCACAGGCGCATCGTGCCGCTCGCGGTGGGGATCGCGGACGGCGACCGTCCCGGGGCGCTGCGGCTCGCCGGCATCGCCGCCGCCCTGCTCGGCGTCGTGCTCGCCGCCCGCGAGCTCGGAGCCGACGAGCGCCCGCGCGCGGGCGGGGTGAGCGGGAGCGTGGCGCTCGCGCTCGTCGCGGCGCTCGGGTTCGGGCTCTTCTTCGTCGGCCTGCGCTCCGCCGCGAGCGCCAGCGTCCCGTGGGCGATGCTCGTGGCGCGGGCGAGCGCGGTGCCGCTCGTCGCCCTCGCCGTGCTCGGAGCCCGCGCGCCGCTGCGCCTCGGGCGCTCGGTGCTGCCCGCGCTCGCGGTGGTCGGCCTGCTCGACGTCTCGGCGCCCGCCTCGTGCTGCACGAGCGCGTGCGCCGCACCCAGGAGGTGGGGATAGTGACGGTGCTGGCCGGCGTGTCGCTTATCGCGGCGGGCTGAGCGCCGCAATCGGCGCCTTTCTGGAGCCGGCATGGCATCCTCCCGGTCGTGCGGCGCCTGCTCCTGCTCGCCCTGGTGCTCCTCGGTTGTGCGGCCGTGCCCGCCTGGGCCTTCGCGCGCGACTTCGAGAACCCGCAGTCCCACGACCCCTCGCAACAGCTTTTGATCCAGCCCGGGCCGAACGTCCAGCGCGAGGACACGCCGAACGACCCCAACTACGACGAGGCCGAGTCCGACGACCAGGACAAGGGTCAACCGGGGCATCCCCCCTCCAGCAGCCTCTACGACGAGCGCTTCGACCTCTTCGGCTTCCCCTCGCAGTACAACGGCCCGAACGCCCGCTACCTCGATCCGCAGGACTCCAACCGCGCGCGCATCGGGAAGTCACAGGTCTCCGGGTTCAACGCGGCGGGCGCCTGGAAGCTCGAGCGCGGTCGGCCCGACGTCACGGTCGCCATCCTCGACACGGGGATCCGGTGGGACAACACCGGACTGCGCACGCAGGTGCACCTGAACAAGGGCGAGCTGCCCACACCGCGCAACGACCACGCGATCGAGCCGGGCGTCGACTGCTCGAAGTACACGCACGCGGGCTACGACATCAATGGCGACGGCGTCTTCAACGTCGACGACTACGGGTGCGACGCACGGGTCACGCTCTCCTGGAGCGGTCGTGCGAAGGGCTCGCCCGACATGGTGACCGGCCAGGATCTCATCCACGCCTTCTCCAACGGCGTGGACAACGATCACAACGGCTTCGTCGACGACATCGCCGGCTGGGACTTCTTCAACAACGATAACGACCCGTTCGACCAGTCGAGCTACTTCGCCGCCTCCAACCACGGGACGGGGCGCACCGGCGAGGCGGTGGAGCGAGGAAACGACAACCAGGGCTCGATCGGCGTCTGCCCCCACTGCCAGTTCCTGCCCGTCCGCGTGTGGGACACGTTCGTCTCGGACGGCGACACCTTCGGGCTGGGGATGTTCTACGCGACGCACATGGGCGCGAAGGTCATCGAGGGCGCCGACGGCAACCTCTACCACTCGGCGTTCACCGAGGCGGCCTCGAAGTACGCGTATGACAAGGGCGTTACGCAGACGTACTCCGGCGACGACCTCAACACGGCCAACCACAACTACCCGGCCAACTACAACCACACGATGCTGATTCAGGGCACGGTGCCCGACACCATCGGCTTGGGACAGAACTCGAGTGAGCTGACCAAGGGCTTCTTCAACCTTCCGCTGCCGACGAGCGCGCCGCCCAGCACCTACTTCCGGGGCGCCAACACGACGCAGTTCGGTGGCCACAGCTCGATCTCGATGGAGGGAGCGACCGGCTCGGTGAACACCGGCAAGGCCAGCGGAGCGGCGGCCCTCGTCGTCAGCGCGGCCAAGGACGCGAGCCCGTCGATCGACCTGACGGCAGACGAGACCCGCGAGATCCTCGAGCAGACCGCGGAAGACGTCCTTCCCGGGAACACCGGCGGAGTGGGCACCCCGGACCCGGCGGCCAAGGGCTGGGACTCGCACTTCGGCTGGGGACGTGCCGACGTGGGGGCCGCCGTTGCCGTCGCGCACTCCGGCAAGATTCCGCCCGAGGCGTCGATCGGCTCCCCCGACTGGTACGCGCCGGTCAGTGGCACCGTGCGCATCACGGGTCGTGCCCGGGCGCTCCGGGCGCCGAACGGCGCCTTCCACTGGAAGCTCGAGACCTGCCCGACCTTCCAGCTCGGAACAGGCGAAGGACCGTGCACGACCGTGCGGGAGGCCGACGCCACCGGCACCGTGACCGACTTCGGCACGATCAACGCCGACCTCATCCGGGCCTCGCTGCCGCCCAACCCGCCGGACCCGGGAGGACCGATGCTCGCCCTCGGCGGCCCCAACCCCTTCCAGGGTCAGTTCACCGTGCGGCTCACCGTCACGGAGCCGAACGACCCGTCGGTGCTTCCGGGGATCGACCGCAAGGTGCTGACCGCCGTGTCGGACCCGACGCTGCGACGCGGCTATCCCAAGCGCCTCGGCACCGGAGGCGAGGCGCCCATTCGCTATGCGGACCTGAACGGCGACAACATCCCCGAGCTGATCGTCCCGCTCGAAGACGGCACGCTGCACGCCTACGAGCCCAACGGGTCCGAGCTGCGCGGCTGGCCCGTGCGCACCGGCGTGTTCAGCCAGGCCGCCAATCACGCCGGTGCGCTCAAGGGCGCCGGTCTCGCGCCGCCGCGCGAGCCGCTGCGCGGCGCCGTGGTCGCCGACATCGACGGCGACGGCCGCCCGGAGGTGATCGACACCGCCGGCACGCACCTCTACGTGTGGGAGGCCGACGGCAAGCTCCGCCGCGGGTTCCCCGTATCGATCGATCCGCGCCTGTGCCGCGGCTCGGATCAGAGCCAGCCGCTGCATCACCGCAAGTGCGGCTTCCTGGCCAGCCCGAGCATCGCTCACCTCGAGGGGCGTAGCCGGCCGCCCGACATCGTGGCCGCCGCGCTGGACGGCCATGTCTACGCCTTCCGGCCCGACGGGTCGGCCGTCTCCGGCTACCCCGTGGACCTAGTCGACCCGGCCATGCCCGCGAGCAAGCGCGCCTACGCCGAGTCGATCAACGACATCGCGGTCGGCGATCTCAACGGCGACGGCCGGGACGATCTGGTCGTCGCCTCGAACGAGAGCTACGGAGCGGCCGCCCCGAACCCGGCGGACATCAACGCGGGGTTCGGCCAGGCGCTCTCCGACGTGCTCGGCCAGGCCGCCGGAGGCAGCTCCCGGGTCTATGCCATCGACGGGAAGACCGGCAGGTTCCTCCCCGGGTGGCCGGTGAAGTTGAACGGCGCGATCCAGAACGTCCTGCCGCTGATCGGCCCCGGGCACGATGCGGCGCTGCTCAAGGTCGGGGGCGCGCAGCGAATCGTCGTCTCCACGACCGGCGGTGCCCTCGCGACGTACGACACCAAGGGCCACGTGATCACCTCGATGGACCAGGGGGGGCGCGGGCTGGGCAACTCCACGCAGAACACCGCCCAGCTCAACCTCTTCGAGTACGCCTCGATCGGAGACCTCACGGGGCTCCACCGGCCCGACATCGTCAAGTACGGAGTGACCCTCGGCCAGGCGGCCAACCTCCTGCTCGTAGGGCAGAACGTGCCCTACGAGCACCTCATCGGCGCCTACGACGCGGGCACCGGCAAGGCAATACCGGGGTACCCGACGGTCACCGACGATTACCAGTTCCTGTCAAGCTCGAACGTGGGCAAGGTCGCGCCGGGGGCGAGCAACCAAGTGCTCGCCGGCACCGGTCTCGGTCTGCTGCACGCCTACGACGGCGTGAGCGGTCAGGACGCCCCGGGCTTCCCCAAGGTCACCGGCGGCTGGCTCTTCGCGCCGCCCGCGCTGAGCGACGACCATCGCATCGCCGAGATCACGCGCGAGGGCTACCTCTTCGAGTGGGGAGCGCCCGGTGCGCCCTCGTGCCAGACGGAGTGGCCGTCGTTCCGCCACGACGCCCAGCAGACCGGCAACTACGACGCCGACGGCACGCCGCCGGCCGCGCCCGGCGGGCTCACCGTGACTCCCCTCGGCGGCAACCGCTACCGCCTCTCGTTCACCTCGCCAGGGGACGACGGGCTGTGCGGCACGGCGGCGAGCTACGTGGCCGAGGTGGGCGGCAAGCCCGTCGACCTGAAGCTCGGCTCGCCGGTGAGCGGCGGGCGGCGCTTCTCGCGCGAGGTCACCCTGCCCGCCAACTTCAGCTCGTTCTCGCTCCGCGCTCGCGACGAGGCGGGCAACAACGGCGCCCCGGTGGCGCTGGCCTCCTGCCGCGACCGCGCGCGCCCGACGCTGCGCTTCGGCGGCCTCCGGGGCGCTCGAAGGACGATCGACCTGCGGGGGAGCGCGGCCGACGGCGGCTGTGCCGGCTCGGTTCCGGCGCGCACGATCGCGCGCCGGGGAGCGGTGCGCTCCGTGCGCCTGGCGGTGTCGGTCTTCGTCCGCGGCGGCTGCCGCTTCGTGCGAGCCGACGGCCGGCTCACCTCTACGCAGAGCTGCCGGCGCCCGCTGTTCGTCACCGCGCGCGGCACGACGCGCTGGGCGCTCCGCGTCCGGGGGACCTTTCCCTCCGGGCGCTACGTCGTGCGCTCGCGGGTGTATGACCGCGCGGGCAACGTCGGGCGACCCGCCCCGCGCCTGTTCCACATCGGGCGGGTGCCCGCTCGCTTCACGGGCTGAGCCTGGCGCGCGCGCGGCGCGGGCGTTCGTCCGGCCGGCTACTGATGGCGGCACTGAGGCAGCCCGAGCGCGCCCCAGCGCTCGTCCTCGGCGCGCATGAGCGGGCGCAGCTTGGGCTCGAGGGCGGCGAAGGTCGCGAGCGGCTCGGCCCGCGCGCGGAGCTTGGCGTTCGCATCGGAGATCAGGGCGAGCTGGCGGTTGAGCAGGTCGACTGCGCGGTCGTGGTCGGGGCGCAGGCTCTCGGGCGGGCGCAGCGCCGCGAGCTTCGCCACCGCGGGCTTGACGAGCCGCAGCCCCTGGGCGACAAACGCGGGCACGTCGGAGGGGGTGCGCGGCTCGGGCACCTGCTCCGAGCGCCGCTTCTCCGCGATGCAGATCGCGATCGCGCGCGTCCGGTACTCGCTCGCGCCGAGCGGCTTCGAGCCGCAGCCGACGAGGAGAGCCGTCAGCAGGATGAGAACGACGAGGATCCGCGCCGGTCGCACGGCGGCGAGGGCCCTAGTCCGTCAGCTCGACGCCGAGCAGGCGCTCGAGCTCCGGGACGGTCTCCGCGGCCCGGCGGTGGAGCACCGTGGCCATCCCGATCTCACGCGCCGGCTTCAGGTTGAACGGGAGGTCGTCGACGAACACGCACGCCGCGGGCTCGAGGCCGATCCGCTCGGCGCCCAGGGAGTACATCGTCGGGTCGGGCTTGCGGATGCCCTCCTCGCCGGAGATCACCCACCCGTCGAAGAGCTCGGGAAACGCCGAGCGGTCGTAGCGTCCCTTGCCCCACGAGTTCGAGATGAGCCCGGTGCGCACGCCGCCCCGCTTGGCCGCCCTGACCGCGGAGAGCATCGCCTCGTCCGGGTGCATGTGGGCGAAGAGCCGGTCGACCAGGCGCTCGGGCGAGACCTCGAGCACGGCGGCGAACCGCGGCTCGAACTCCTCCTCGGTGAGCCTGCCGGTCTCGAGGTCGGCGAGCAGCTCCCGCGCGTGCGGATCCTTTCCGAAACGGTCGCGGACGGTGTCGGCGCCCAGGCCCTCTTCCTCGCAGAAGACCTGGAAGGAGGCGAAGACGTCGGTGGTGAGCACGCCGCCGAAGTCGACGAGCAGTCCCTGGCGCACGGGCTCACTCGCCATGAGCGATGCGCTCGGCGCGCTCGGCGAGCTCGGGCACGCCGCGGTCGAGCATCTCGAAGAACGGATCGTCGGTGGTGCCCGCGACGAAGCGCTTGTAGGAGCCCTCGAGGAAGACCGCCGACTTCCACAGCGCGAGGGTCGTGTACCAGCGCACCTCCTGCATAGAGCGCCCCGAGCGCTCCTCGTAGCGGGCGATGAGCTCCGCTCGGGTGGGAAAACCCGCGCGCGTGGTCACCGTGCCCAGCGAGAAGATCGTCCCCTTATCGTCACCGGGCTGCGGGTAGGTGGCCACGAGGTAGCCCACGTCGGCCAGGGGGTCGCCGATCGTGGCCAGCTCCCAGTCGAAGATCGCGTTCAGCCGCGCGGGCGTGCCCGGCGCGAACATCGTGTTGCCGAGGCGATAGTCGCCGTGCACGATCGTCGCCGGCCCCGACGCCGGCCGGTGCTCGCCGAGCCACGCGGTCACCCGGTCGAGCGCGGGCACCTCGCGGGTGTGGTTGTGCTCCCACAGACCGCCGAAGCGCCGGAGCTGGCGCTCGAGGTAGCCCGTGGGCTTCCCGTATCCCTCGAGCCCGAGACCCTCCCAGTCGACGGCGTGGATCTCCACGAGCGCGTCGATGAGCTCGTCGGCGATGCGCCGCCGCTCCTCCGGCGTGTCGAGCGCGTCGGGCAGCTCGGTGGTGATCACGTCGCCCTCGACGCGCTCCATGACGTAGAACGGCGCCCCGATGACGCTCTCGTCGTCGCAGACGGCGAGCACGCGCGGCGTGCGCACGGCGGCGCCCTGCACCGCGCTGAGCAGGCGCGCCTCGCGCAACACGTCGTGCGCGGAGGGCGGCAGGGGCGGCCGGGGAGGGCGACGCAGGACGCACTCCGTGCCGTCCTCGCGCGCGAGGAGGTAGGTGATGTTGGAGTGTCCCTCCCCGATCCGCTCGGCGTGGACCGAGCCCGAGCCGAGCCCTCGGGAGTCGAGGTAGGCCTCGAGCGGGCGGCGCACGAGGAGCGGCGGGCGCTCGAGCTCCGCGGCCTCCTCGGGGGTGTCGACGATCACGGAATTGCTCACGGAGAGCCGAACGCTACCCGCTCGGCCCGCCGGGAGGCTCGGGGTCGCTAGCCTGCCGGCCGGTGGCCCCCGAGATCTGGCTCCTGCGCCACGGCGACGCCGAGCCGCACGGCGCGCGCGACGACGCCTCCCGGCGCCTGACGGCGCGCGGGGAGGAGCAGGCGCGCGCGGCCGGCGCCGCGCTCTCCCGGCTCGAGCTCGGGCTGGGATCGGCGCTCGTGAGCCCGCGGGCGCGCGCCCGTGAGACCGCGCGACTGGCCTGCGCACCGCTCGGCCTCGACCCCGAGGCGCACGAGCCCCTGAGCGCCGGCTTCACGCGCGAAAACGCGCTCGCGGCGCTTGCCGGCGCGGACCCAGACGCGCGGCTCCTGCTCGTGGGTCACGAGCCCGACTTCTCCCAGCTCCTCTACGACCTCGCGGGCGCCCGGGCTGACGTGAAGAAGGGCGGCGTGGCGGGACTGCGGATCGCGCGCGGCGCGGGCGAGCTGCTCGCGCTGCTGCGCCCCGGCGAGCTGGCGGCCATCGCCGCGGAGTGAGAGCGGCGTGCCCGAGCTTCCCGAGGTGGAGATCACGGCGCGCCTGCTCGACGCGGGAGTGCGCGGGGTGGAGATCGAGTCGGCGCTCGCGCCCGGGATCAACGCGCTGAAGACCTTCGACCCGCCGCTCGCCGCGGTCGAGGGGCGCGCGGTGGCGGCGGTGGGCCGCCGCGGCAAGATGCTCACGGTCGAGCTCGAGGGCGATCTGGTCCTGCTGATCCACCTCATGTCCGCCGGGCGGCTGCAGCTCTTCGACGCGCGCGCCTCGCTGCGCGACCGCACCTCGCGGCTCCTCCTGCGCCTCGCCGACGGGCGCGAGCTGCGCCTGCGCGAGTTCGGGACCAAGCAGGCGGCGTGGGTCAAGCTCCTGCGGTCGGATGAGCTCGACGCCGACCCGGCCCTCGCCGACCTCGGACCCGAGGCGTGGCCCGCGCCCCCGGAGCTCGGGCCGCTCCTCGACGCGCCGCGCCCGCTGCACGGGCTCCTGCGCGACCAGAAGGTGATCGCGGGCATCGGGCGCTCGTGGGTCGACGAGATCCTGCACGCCGCGCGCCTCTCGCCGTTCAAGCGGGGCTCGGACCTTGAGCCCGACGAGCTCGAGCGCCTGCGCAGCGCGATCCTCGAGGGTCTCGGCCGCCCGCTCGCGCACTACGAGGAAGTGCTCCGGCTGCCCATCCCCGACAAGCTCCCCCTGCCCCTCGCCGTGCACCGGCGACAAGGCGAGCCCTGCCCGCGCTGCGGCGACCGCCTCGAGGCCGTCTTCTACGAGGACTACGTGATGAGCTATTGCCCGACCTGCCAGACCGACGGGCGCCTTCTCAAGGACCGCCGGCTCTCGCGGCTGCTGAAGTGAGCGCCGACTCTGCGGCGGCTTGGTGTCGAAAAGGCCGCGACGCGCGCTCGCCGACCGACGCCGTGCTTGGCTCCGGCAGCGGACTCACGAAACTGCCGTAGGAGGATTCTGATGATCGAGCCTGGCGCCGAAGCCCCTGCCTTCACCCTCCCAGACCAAGACGGCCGGCCGGCCGCGCTCGCCGACCTGCGCGGACGACCCGTCGTCCTCTTCTTCTACCCGAAGGCGGGCACGCCGGGGTGCACGGCGCAGGCATGCGGCGTGCGCGGCCACGCGCGGGAGTACGAGGAGGCGCGAGCGGTCGTTCTGGGGATCTCCCGCGACCCCGTGGAGAGGCTCTCGGCGTTCGCCGCCGAGCACGCGCTCGAGTTCCGCCTGCTCTGTGACGCCGACCACGCGGTGACCGAGGCCTACGGCGCCTGGGTCGAGAAGTCCATGTACGGGCGACGCTACATGGGCGTGGAGCGCTCGTCGGTCATCGTCGATCCGGAGGGCAACGTGGCGCACGTCCTGGCGAAGGTGACGGCGAAGACGCACGACGAACGGGTGCTGGCGGCGCTGACCGGAGCCGGCTGGGCGAGGAGAGGAGCGAAGGCCGAGTGACACACCCGTTCGATGTGCCATACATTGATCGAATGGCACGTACGAAGTCGGTGGTGAGGGTGGGACCGCAGGGCCGGGTGGTGATTCCCGCCGCCGTTCGCCGTGATCTCGGCATCGCTCCGGGCGACGAGCTGTCGCTGAGCGTGAGCGAGGATCGGCTGGTGCTCGAGCCCCGGGCCGCCGCTGCGGCGCGGGCCCGCGGCATGCTGCGCCACCTCGCCACCGGCGTGAGCCCCGTCGACGAGCTCATCGCCGCGCGGCGCGAGGAGGCGCACCGCGAAGCCGCCGAATGACCGCGGTCGTTCTCGACGCCTCGGCAATCCTCGCCTTTCTTTTCGACGAACCGGGCGCGGAGCGTGTCGAGAGCGCGATCGGTAGCTCGGTGGCTTCGGCCGTCAACTGGTCGGAGGTCGCGCAGCGGCTGCTTCAGCGCGGTGCCGAGGTCGCGGTCGTGCGCTCTCACCTCGTCGAGGCAGGCTGCGGATCGAGCCGCTGAGCGCCGACGATGCCGAGCATGCCGCGGTGTTGCGACCGGCCACCTGCGTCCTCGGCCTCTCGCTGGCCGACCGCTGCTGCCTCGCGCTGGCCGGGCGGTTAGGTGCCCGTGCGCTGACGGCGGACGCGGCGTGGGCTGCTGCCCCCTCTCTCGGCGTTCGCGTCGAGGTCATCCGCTGAGCGAGCTGAACCGAGCCGAGCCGTGGGGTGAACGCGGCCGACGCCGCACCGGTCAGTCCGCGCGGCGCACGAGCGTCACCCCGTCGCGGACGGAGAGAAGCACGCTCGTCACCCGCGGGTCGGAGAGGACCCGTTCGTTGAACGCCGCCATGCCACGCGTGCGCTCGTCGGCGTCGTCGGGCGCGAGCACCCCGCCGCCGCGCAGCGTGTTGTCGATCACGAGCAGTCCGCGCTCGGCGAGCTTGGGGAGCGTGGCCTCGTAGTAGTCGGGATAGCTCTCCTTGTCCGCATCGATGAAGACGAGGTCGAACGGCCCGGGGAGGCTCTCGATCGTCTCGAGGGCCGGTCCGAGCCGGACCTCGATCGCCTCGGCGTGCGGGCTCTGGGCGATGTGGCGCCGCGCGAAGTCGGCGTGCTCGGGGTCGATCTCGCACGTGACGATGGCCGCCTGCCGGCAGGCCGGCGGCCATCGCGAGCGCGGAGTAGCCGCTGTAGGTCCCGATCTCGAGCACCTGCCTGGCGCCGCTGCACCACACGAGTATCTCGAGGAAGCGACCCTCGACCGCGCCGGTGAGCATCTGGGGCGCGCGCAGGCTCGCGCGGGTCTCGGCGGCGAGCGCCGCCAGGTGCGCGGGCGGGGGCGAGGAGTGCGCCTCCCCGTAGGCCTCGACGGCGGGGTCGACGATCGGGCTCACGCCGCGCGCACCGCCGAGCCCTGCAGGAGCGGCCGCACGATCGGCGGCGCCTTGCGCAGCTTGCCCCGCTCCACGTGCTCCACGGCGAGCGGCGAGGCGGCGAGGAGGGCGAGCGTGTCGCGGTTGCAATGGCAGCCTGCGGCGACGAAGCGCCACGGACGCTCCAAGCGGTCCTGCCAGCGCGCTCGGCGGGCGTTGTCCTCGGCCTTCACGTGCTCGATGAAGAGCAGGCGGCCGCCGGGGCGCAGCACGCGCGCCACCTCGCGTAGTGCGCTCTCGACGTCGTTCACGGTGCACAGCACGAGCGTCGAGACCACGGTGTCGAAGGACGCGTCGGGCAGAGGCAGACGCTCCGCGGGCGCCTCGAGCACCTGGACGCTCCGTCCGGCTCGCGCGGTGCGGCGCCGGAGGCGCGCCGCCATGGGCGGGCTCGGCTCGCTCAGCACGAGCGCCCGTACCGACCGCGGGTAGAGCGCGAGGTTGAGACCGGTGGCGGCGCCGAGCTCGAGCACCCGGCCGCGTGCCTCGTCCAGGAGGCGCTCACGGCGCGCGCGCAGGCCGGCCGCCTCGGTCTCGCGCATGCTGCGGTCATACAGCGCCGCGAACAGGCGTTCCCAGGTCTGCTCGTAGAGCGCCGAAGCCACCGTCTGAGCGTAATGCACGCCTCCCCCGCGGCCGGCCCGAGACGCTCGCGTCGGCCGCGTAGGCTCTGGGACCGCCGTGCTTCCCCTCGCCGACATCGGCTCCTTCCTTCACGGCGCGGGGCAGTTCTTCGGCGACCTCGCCAACCTGAGGTGGGGCTGGTTGATCGCCGGTCTCGCCTGCTTTCACGTCTACATCACGCTGCGCACGCGGGCTTACTTCAACGCGCTGCGCGCCGCCTATCCCGACGAGCCGTTTCAGTGGCGGCGGATCTGGGGCGCCTACGTCGCCGCCTACGGGGCCAACCACGTCATCCCGTTCCGCGGCGGAGAGGTCATCAAGGTGTTCCTGACCAAAACCTCCGTGCCCCGGTCGAGCTACCCCGCGATCACCTCAAGCTTCTTGTGCGAGCACGTCTTCGACGCCGGGCTGGCGGTGATCACGCTCGGGTTCGCGTTCACGCAAGGAGTGTTCCCCAAGCCGCCCGACTTCTCGAAGCTCGGAGCGTTCGACCTCTCCTACCTCGCCGCCTATCCGCGCTTCACGCTGTTCCTCCTCACCGCGTTCGGGGTGCTCGGTCTGATCGGGTTCGCGCTGCTCTCCGCGCGGGTGCGGGCGTTCTGGGCGCGGGTCAGGCAGGGCTTTGCGATCCTCGCCGACCGGCGGCGGTGGCTGCGGGAGATGGCGGCCGTCCAGGCCGGCGGGGCCGCGTTCCGCCTCGCCGCCTACTGGTCGCTGCTCGAGGCCTTCCACGTCGGGGGATCGGTACGAAACGTCCTGCTCGTCCAGGCCACGAACACGATCGCCACCGCCCTGCCGCTCACGCCCGGCGGGGCGGGGGTGCAGCAGGCGATCCTCCTCAAGGTCTTCGCCGCGAAGGCCTCCGACGCCACGGTGGCCGCCTACTCCGTCGGACAGGAGATCGCCATCGCGGCCTCATCGCTGCTCCTCGCCTTCGCGGCGCTCGCGCTCGTGTTCCGGTTCCGCTCGTTCAAGGAGGTCATGCGCCGCGGGCGCGAGGCGCACGCCGCCGACCGAGCGGAGGCTCGCGGCGCGGCCTGAGAAGCGAGGCGGTGCTCGCCCGCGTGCTCACCCACCGCGCGCTCTGGCATCCTCAGCGCCGAGCGCCGCGGCAACGCGGGCGCGAGGAGTGGCCCGGCTGACCAGGGACATCGACGGCGCCTCCTAGGAGGAGGCGCGCTCTACTGCAGACCCTCGCGCGCTTCGCGCACGAGAGTGACCGCTTCGGGAAAGACGACGGCCATTACCGAGCGGATCTGCTCGGCCTGCTGCTCCGTCGTGCCCTGGATGTTCACCCGGTTGACTGCGGCCACCGTGAGGTCGACCGCGAGCTTGATCGCGTTGTCGGCCCACGCCAGGCGCTGGGCCCCCTGCATCTGCTCCGCCATCTCCGCCATCCGGCGCTGCAGCTCTTCCGGGTCGCCGAACAGTCCTCCGAAGCCTTCCATCCCTTCGATGCTAGCGGGCCGGGACGCGAGCTACTCCCCGCGCTGGTGGAAGTAGAAGCCCGGCAGCGCGGCGCGAGTCACCTGGCTCGTCATGTGATGGGCGAGCTCGAGGTCGCCCGTGCGCGCCGCGAGGTCGTCGAGGGTGACGATGCCCGTCACCCGACCGGCGTCGAGCACGGGGAGCCGCCGGATGCCGTGGCGCACCATGAGCTCGGCCGCCTCCTCGACGCCCATGCCGGGCTCGGCGGTCACGACGGGAGCGGAGGCATGGTGCTCCGCGCTCTCCTCGGCGTCGCGGGCGTCGGCGAGCACGCTCAGCACGAGGTCGCGGTCGGTCACGAAGCCGACGGGCGCACCGTCGCGCACCAGCACCACCGAGCCGACGTTGCGCTCGCGCATGAGCTCGGCCACCTCGCGCACCGCGGTGCCCGGATGAGCGGAGACGACAGACTCCGTCATGACATCGCGAATCAGCATCGGCGGCGAGTCTAACCGCGCCCGGCGGCCCCGCGTAGACTGGCGCGCGATGGCTCCGCCCACTCCCCGCCAGCTCAAGACCCGCGCCCGGTTCGAAGCGCTCATCCGGGTGATGGAGCCCGGCCTGAACCTGGTGCTCTACTTCGGCGAGCGCGTCGCCCGGCGCCTGGAGCCCGAGGACCCCGACTACGTGCCCGCCCGCCCGCCGGGTGAGCCCTCGCTGGGCTCGCGCCGAGCGGTGCGCCTGAACACGCCGCCGGGCGCGGGTCCCGAGCACTCGTGAGCGCCGCCGAAGCGCCCGTGAACGTCTCCGACGCCGTGGCCCGCGAGGCGCGCGAGCGGCGCTGGGCCGCGCCCGCCGCGGCGGCGGCGGGCCTCCTCTCGCTCGCGGCGTTCATCGCGCAGATCGTGCTCCAGACCTCCGCTCCCCTCAACTCCATAGGGGCGCTGCTCTACGAGAACGACCAGGCCACGCCGCTGCTCGCCGCGGCGGTCCTCGAAGCGCTCGGGAGCCTCGCGCTCGGCGCGGCGCTGCTCTACCTGTATCGCTCCACGCGCGCACGCCGTCCTCAGCTCAGTCCGCCGATCAAGTGGCTCGCGCTCGTGGGAGCCGTCGGCTTTGCGGTCACGACCGTGCTCGTCCAGGGCTACGCCGCGCGCCAGTACGGCCGCTTCGTCTCTCAGGGCGCTCAGACGTACTCCGAGGCCCGGGACGCCCTGCAGGCGAAGGGCGCCTTTGCCTCGAGCGAGTTGATCGCCGCCAACCTGGTGGGCTTCCTCACCCACGTGCTGCTCGGCCTGGCGCTCATCCTGCTCTCGCTGAACGCCATGCGCGTGGGGCTGCTCACCCGGTTCCTCGGCTACATCGGGATGTTCGCCGGCGCGCTGACGATCCTTCCGATCGGCGGGCAGTTCGCGATCATCCAGGCCTTCTGGCTGCTCGCCCTCGCCTATCTCTTCACGGGTCGCTGGCCGAGCGGCCTTCCCCCCGCCTGGCGAAGCGGACAGGCCGAGCCGTGGCCGAGCATGCAGGAGCAGCGCGAGGCGGCGGCCCGCGGCGGCGCCGATCCGCCGGGACGCCGCGGCGTGTCCGCTCCGGCGCCGGCGGTTCCGTCCGCCGATCGGCCTTCGGCCAACGCCCCGGCGCGTCCGGGCGCCGCGCGGCGAAAGCGCAAGAAGCGCCGCTGAGTCCCGTCGCTCGATGAAGCGTTACTAACGCGTTGAGTGGGTAAGGCGCGAGTGAGGAGACGCTCATCGACAGAGGGAGAGAGAGCATGTCTGCAGCAGATCGGCCGGACCGTCCGGGAGCCTTTCGCGAGGGATCAGGATCGCGTGGCCACGACGAGGATGACGTCGCTCCGCGCGGAGCGCGCGACGTCGCCAACACGCCCGGCGCAGGCGGCGGGCACGCCGCCGGGGGCTGGACTCCCGCGGACCCGGGTCCGCTCGGCCTGGCCGCCTTCGCCACCACGACCTTCATGCTCAGCTGCGCCAACGCCGGTGTCCTCGGCCAGGGCGCGATGATGCCCAACACGCTGCCGGTGGTTCTCAGCCTTGCTTTCGCCTTCGGCGGTCTTGCCCAGCTTCTGGCCGGGATGTGGGAGTTCCGTACGGGCAACACGTTCGGCGCCGTCGCCTTCACCTCGTTCGGGGCCTTCTGGCTCTCGTTCTTCGCCCTGGGGCAGTTCGGCTACCTCAAGGAGCTGACGATGCAGGGCAAGACGGTCGAGGGTCATGCGATCGGTCTCTACCTCATCGCTTGGGGCATCTTCACCGCTTACATGTTCATCGCCTCGCTGCGCACCACCGGAGCGATCGCGCTCGTGTTCCTCCTCTTGGCCGCGACGTTCTTCGTGCTCGGCTTTGGCAACTACGGCGGGAACATGGACACCGTGAAGATCGGCGGCTACCTCGGCATCGCCACCGCGATCGCCGCGTGGTACGGCTCGTTCGCCGGCGTCGCCAACTCGACGTTCGGGCGAATCATCGCGCCCGTCATCGCGCTCAAGCGCGACTGATCGATTCAGGAGAGCAAGGACATGGCACACACCGACCCCAAGCCGGCCGGGGAGGAGCTCGAGCACGAGCTCGAGCGGATGCTCGAGACCGAGTTCTTCGATCCTCCCGAGGAGTTCAAGCAGCACGCGCTCCTCAACGATCCGTCGATCTACGAGGAGGCGGAGAAGGACTGGGAGGGCTGGTGGAAGAAGCAGGCCGAGGATCTCCATTGGATCGAGAAGCCGACCCAGGGCTGCGACTTCTCCAACCCGCCCTTCGTGAAGTGGTTCGCCGACGGCAAGCTGAACGTGTCGGAGAACTGTGTCGACCGCCACGTCGAGGCGGGCAACGGGGAACGGGTCGCGTTTCACTGGCGCGGGGAGGAGGGCGAGGAGCGCGACATCACCTACGCCGACCTGCACCGGGACGTGCAGAAGTTCGCCAACGCCCTCAAGGACCTGGGCGTGGAGAAGGGCGACGTGGTCGGGATCTTCCTGCCCATGATTCCCGAGGTCGTGGTGGCGATGCTCGCCTGCGCGCGCATCGGCGCTCCGCACAACGTCGTCTTCGGCGGCTTCTCGGCCGGCTCGGTCAAGGAGCGGATGGAGGTCTCGCAGGCCAAGGCCCTCATCACCGTCGACGGCGCCCGGCGCAAGGGCAAGACCGCGCCGATCAAGGAGCAGGTCGACGAGGAGATGGCCTCGCTCGAATCGCTGAAGACGATCGTGGTGGTGCAACACGCCGAGAACGACGCGCCGATGAAGGAGGGTCGCGACCACTGGTATCACGAGGTGTGTGAGAAGGCCGAGGACGAGTGCCCGCCCGAGCCGCTCGAGGCCGAGCACCCGCTGTTCATCCTCTACTCCTCCGGCTCCACGGCGGCGCCGAAGGGGATCCTCCACACCACCGGCGGCTACCTGACCCAGGTGGCGTGCACGACGAAGTACGTCTTCGACCTGAGGCCGGAGGAGGACGTCTTCTGGTGCTCGGCCGACGTGGGCTGGGTCACCGGCCACTCCTACATCGTCTACGGGCCGCTGGCCAACGGAGCGACGTCGGTGATGTACGAGGGCGCGCCGGACTACCCGGCCAAGGACATCTGGTGGGAGCTATGCGAGCGCTACGGCGTGACCATCTTCTACACGGCTCCGACGGCCATCCGTGCGTGCATGAAGTGGGGCGCGGAGGAGCCCAACAAGCATGATCTCTCCAAGCTCCGCCTGCTCGGCTCGGTCGGCGAGCCGATCAACCCCAAGGCCTGGCTCTGGTACCACAAGGTGATCGGCGGCGAGCGCTGCCCGGTCGTCGACACGTGGTGGCAGACCGAGACGGGCGGGATCATGATCTCGCCGCTGCCGGGCATCACCTCCACCAAGCCGGGCTCGGCGACCCAGCCGTTTCCCGGGATCAAGGCCGAGGTGTGGGGCGAGAGCGACGGCGAGCCGGTGGAGGAGGGCCAGGGCCTGCTCGTGCTCACCCGCCCATGGCCGGGGATGCTCCGCACGCTCTACCAGGACGAGGAGCGCTTCAAGGAGACCTACTTCGAGAAGTTCGGCTCCGAGACCTACCTGGTCGGCGACGCGGCCCGCAAGGACAAGCACGCCTACTACTGGATCATCGGGCGCATCGACGACGTGGTGAACGTCTCGGGACACCGCTTGTCGACGGCGGAGATCGAGTCGGCGATCGTCTCGCACGAGTCCGTCGCCGAGGCGGCGGTCATCGGGCAGGCCGACGAGGATTCCGGGCAGGCGATCGCGGCGTTCGTCACGCTCGGCGGCAATCGCGAGGGCGACGAGGACGCGGTGGCGCAGATCCGCGATCACGTCGGCACGAAGATCGGCAAGTTCGCGCGCCCCAAGCGCATCATCTGGGCCGACGACCTGCCCAAGACCCGGTCGGGGAAGATCATGCGCCGGCTGCTGCGCGACATTGCCGAGGGCCGCGAGCTCGGCGACGTCACGACGCTGCGCGACCCCGACGTCATGTCGCAGCTCGAGGGCAAGATCAAGGAGCGCCAGAAGGAAGAGGAGTAGGGCCGGGGCGCGAGTTCTCCCTCTCGTGGAGAGGGCCCGGCGCGGCGCCGGGCCCGCGCTGCGTTGGGCGGTGTCCGACCATGAGCCACGCCTGCAGTGGGGTGCCCGGCCGCCCTTGTGGGAGCGCTCAGCCGCCGCGAAGTGTGCCTCCTGCCGGCGAATTCAAGATCGGACAGATGGACCGGTCCGATACAGAATTCGCATGCCGGTTATGCCTCGTCATGGTGCGCGCCACGCCAGCAGGAGGCGCGAACGGATGCTGCTGCGACGACGCCGGTCCCGGCGATAGCCCGTGACGGCTGAGTCGCGGCGCGTCACCGCGTTCGCACCCGGTCGCGTCAACCTGATCGGCGAGCACACGGACTACAACGACGGCCTCGCGCTCCCCTTCGCGATCGAGCGCGGAATCACCGTGACCGCCGAGAGGAGCGGCGGCGAGGAGGTCGAGGTTCTCTCCGAGCTCCGCGGGGAGCGCGACCGCTTCGCGCCGATCGCTCCTCCTGCGGTGACGGGGTGGCGCGCGTTCGCCCGCGGGGTCGTCGGCGAGCTCGCCGCGGTGGGGGTCACCACGCCGCCTTGCCGGCTCGAGATCGCGAGTGAGCTTCGGGCTGGTGCCGGTCTCTCCTCATCGGCCGCGCTCTCGGTCGCGCTCGCACTGGCGCTGCTTGCGCTGGCCGGCGAGCGCGAGCGCGAGCCCGACCGGATCGGCCTCGCGCGGCTCTGCTCGCGCGTCGAGAACCACTGGGTCGGCGCGCAGACCGGGTTGCTCGACCAGCTCGCCTCGCTCTACGGACAGGTGGGGGCGGCTCTGCGAATCGACTTCCGCACCCTCGCGCTCGAACCGGTGCCGCTCGCGCTAGAGGGCTGGACGCTCGCCCTGCTCGACTCTGATGCGTCGCGGGTGCTCGCGGCCTCCGGATACAACGCCCGCCGCCGGGAATGCCGAGAGGCGTGCGCCGCTCTCGGCCTCTGCTCGCTCCGCGACGCGACCACCGAGGATCTGGAGCGGCTTTCGGGGCCGCACGAACGGCGGGCGCGCCACGTCATCGAGGAGAACGACCGGGTCGAGCGGATGGTCGGCGCGCTGCGCAGCGGTGACCTGCCCGCCGCCGGACGGCTCCTCGACGCCTCACACGCGAGCCTGCTCGAGCTCTACGAGTGCTCCTCACCCGCCGTCGAGCAAACGGTGAGCGCCCTGCGCTCCGCCGGTGCGGCCGGGGCGCGGATGATGGGCGGCGGCTTCGGCGGGTCGGTGCTCGCACTCTTCCCGCCCGACGTCCCGCCGCCGCCCGGTGCGTTGGCGGTCGCGCCCGGAGCGGGGGCGCGGGTCGCGCCTCCGCCGGGCGGGTAGCGGACGCGCCCCGATCGCTCGCTCAGGACCCCGACATCTCCATCCCGCCGTTGACGGCCCACACCTGCCCGGTGATATAGGAGGAGGCGTCGGCGCACAGAAAGTGCACGACGCGGGCGATCTCCTCCGGGCGGCCGAGGCGGCCGAGCGGGATCTGGGCGCGGAGCTTGTCGACCACCTTCTCGGGGACGCTCGCCACCATGTCGGTCTCGATGAAGCCCGGGGCGACGGCGTTGATGGTGATGCCCAGCCCGTCGGGCTCGAGCTTGTCCTGCTTCTGGAGCGTCTGGGCGGCCTCGCGGGCGAGCGTCATCGTCAGCCCGAACAGCCCGGATTTCGACGCCGCGTAGTTGGCCTGGCCGATGTTGCCGGTCTGTCCGATGATCGAGGAGATGTTCACGATCCGGCCCGTCCCGCGGTCGAGCATATGCTCGAGGGCGGCCTTCGACATGAAGAACGCGCCGGAGAGGTTCACGGCCAGCACCTTGTACCAGTCGTCCTCCTCCATCTTGAGGACCGACTTGTCGGAGGTGATGCCGGCGTTGTTGACGAGGATGTCGAGGCGCCCGTGGGCCTCGAGCGTCTCGGCGACAGTGCGCCGGCAGTCGGCGGCCGAGCCGACGTTGCCCTGGTGGCAGCTCGCCTCGATCCCGTGCTCGCGGAGCTCCTCGACGAGTGCCTCGGCCTTGTCCTTGTTCTGCGAGTAGCCGGCGGACACCGTTGCTCCCTGAGAGGCGAGGCTCCGGCAGATGGCCGCGCCGATCCCGCGCGTGCCCCCGGTGACGAGCGCCACCCGCCCCTTCAGCTTGTCGCTGTGCTGCGTCTCCATCTCCTGCGAAGTGGTCATCGCCATGGTCCTGCGCCTCCCTCTTTCGGATCTTTCAGCGGCCCGAGCGGTCCGCGAGCCAGTCTGCGATGTCCGGCCAGATCTCCTCGCGTGCCTTGGAGCCGGCCATCAGCCCGATGTGACCGCCGGGGCGGTCGATGTGCGTCAAGTCCTCGGAGCGCACGAGCCCGAAGATCGGTGCAGTGCCCGGAGGCGGGGCGATGTGGTCGGCACCCGCGGTGACGACGAGCAGGTTCTGCTCGATCTCCCGGAGGTCGACCCGGCGGCCGCGCAGGCGCAGGCGTCCGCGCACGAGGCGATTCTCCTTGTACATCCAGGTGATCCACTCGCGGTAAGCGCGCCCGGGGAACGGCGGGTTGTCCGCCACCCACTTGGCCATGGGCTGGTAGGCGGCGCGGCGCGACTGGCCGTCGAGCACTCCCTGCCATAGCTGCCGGTAGGTCGTCCAGTAGTTCGTCACCGGCTTCATCAGCTTGTTGGCCCAGTCGACCATTCCGCCGGGCACGACCGGATAGGCATCGACGACCTGGTCGACGTCGAAGGCCTCGCGGCCCACCCAGCTCGCGTAGAGCGAGCCGCTCGTGTCGATCGGCGTGGTGAGCAGCGCCAGGTTGCGCACGGGACCGTCGGGGTGCAGGGCGGCGTAGGCCGCCGCGAGCGTCCCGCCGATGCACCAGCCGAGCAAGGAGACCTCCTCGGCGCCCGCGGCGCGCAGCGTCTCGCGGATCCCCCAGTGCAGCTCGTCGAGCACGAACTGCTCGAGCCCCATGTCCGCGTCCTCCTCGCCGGGCTCGCCCCAGTCGACGAGAAAGACGTCGAATCCCTCCTCCAGCAGGTGCTCGACGAACGAGTTCCCCGGCCGCAGGTCGAAGATGTCGGGGCGGTTGATCAGCGCGAAGACGAGCAGGAGGGGCACCGGGTGCCGGCGCTCGGAGCTGCGGTAGCGGTAGAGGGTCGTCTTGCGGTGAGTCCAGACGACCTCGCGCGGCGTGGCGCCGATCGTCGCATCGCCCTGGGTGAGCAGGATGTTGGCGAACTCGATCGCGGCCACCGGCGCCCGCGCGAGCTGGCCGAGCGCGCTCATCTAAGACTTTGCGCCCGTGCTGCGTGTCCGGCGCGGACGGGCGGCCGCGGGAGCCGAGGCGCCGTTGCCGCCGCTCGCGCCGCGCCGGCGCGGCGCGGGTCGCTCCTCACGCTCGGCGCGCAGGGCCTCGACCTCCTGGAGCACCATCTCGAGCTTGTCCTCAGTGCGCGCGACCTGCGCTCCGAGTCGGGCGATGTCACGTCGGCTCGCCACGCGCAGGTTACGAACCGCGAGGTCGAGCACGTCGTTGCCGATCTTCGTCAGCGCGACGACATTCTCGGTCACCTTCGCCAAGAGCTCACCGAACGCATCGCGCCCCACGAGCTGCTCCATCGCGGCCGCGGCCTTCGCCTCGGCCTCCTCGTAGAGCCGCCTGACCTGCTCGTCCGGTGTAGGACTCTGCTCCGCCATCCCTCCCCCCGGTGTTCCCTTCCGCGCACTACCCTGAACCCTCGATGGCGCGACGCCAGGACCCCACGGGCGCGCTCGGCGAGATCATCCGCCGTCAGCGCGAGCTGAGCGAGCTCTCCATGCGCCAGTTCGCCTCGCTGGCGGGCATCTCGAACCCGTACCTCTCACAGATCGAGCGCGGGCTGCGCGCGCCCTCCGAGCGCGTGCTCGACTCGATCGCGCGCAACCTGCGGACCTCGGCCGAGGCGCTCTACGAGCAGGCGGGTATCGCCTCGCACGACGAGGACCCACCGGCGGAGGAGAGCGCCACACTCGCGGCGATCCGGGCCGATCCGCGCCTCGGCGCGCGCCAGCGTCGGGCGCTCGAGGAGGTCTACGCGGCGTTCGTCGGCGGCGGAGGCGGAGCGGCGAACCGCTCCGCCGGCCGTCGATAGCGGGCGGCCCTACGACCCCGGGTCGACCTCTTCGGTCCGGACGCTTCGGTGCACCTCTTCGGTCACGACGTGGCGCCGGGTCCGACCACCGTCCTCGCGGTCTTCCCGCGCCGGGTCGGAGTGCCGGTCGGCGTTCTCACCGCCGACGCCGCCGCCCTCGAGCGCCGAGCGGGGCTCGCGTGCGCGGTCGCCCTCCTCGTGCTCGTGCGGGGCGCCTTCTCGGTCGTGCGCGACACCTTCTCGGCCCTCCTGAGACGCACCGACGCCTTCGCCTTGGGCGCTCGCCTCGTGACCCTGCACCGCGGAGCCCGCGCTCGCCTCGGCGTCACCGCCGCCCGCCCTTGAGCCAGCGCCCGTGCGCCCGAGCCCGTAGTGCGAGTGGAGGCGCTCCTCCTCCTCCGGCGAGAGCTCGCCGTCGGGATCGATCCTCGGTGCGTCCTTGACCTGCGCGGCCTCGAGCGGGACCTGGATCTCGTCGCCGACCTCCTGCGCGTCGCGCAGCGGCACGATGGAGTGCTTGAGCCCGAACAGGCCCGTGCTCACGGCCCCCCACTCCGGACGCTGGCTCCCCCTGCTGAGGTAGATCGCCTCAAAGCGGCCGATCTTGTCGCCGTCGCGGTCGATGACCTTGCGCTTGCGCCACTCCGCGACCGTGCCGATGTCGTATTGCATCCCGACTCCCCTCTCGAGCGTTCTCGGACGACTAGCCGTCGAGCGGCTCGCCTTCCCCCGTCTCTGGATACCCGTCATCCGCCCGAACGCAACCGAACTGCCGCGCGGAGGTCTATGGTCCGTGCCTTCGTCTATCCAATGGGGAGGTCCGATGAGCACGACTCTCATCATCGTGATCGCGGTCGTCGTGGTTCTGCTGCTCGCGGGTGGCGTGGCGATCGGTCAGCGTCGGCGGCTCAAGCGCCAGGAGCAGGGACGAGTGGAGGCGCGGGCGCGCGACGCCGAGGCCGACCGCCGCGGTGAGGCGGCCGAGCTCGAGGAGGCGAGGGCGCAGGAGGCGGAGGAGGAGGCTCGCCGCCGCCGCGAGGAGGCCGAGCGCCATCGGAGCGCCCAGGAGGAGCACTCGTCGACTGCCCGAGAGGTCGATCCCGACCGTGACTGATAGCGACTACGGGACCGGGATCGCGGGGCCGCGCCCGCGGGGCGTGGCCGCCTTGGCCCGGCGCCGCGCCGGCGCGCGCTTGATGCCCTGCTTCGAGCGCACGGCGACGTCGGCGAGGATCGGCGGCCAGTAGTCGCGTAGCGCCTCACGGCCCATGAACAGCCCGAGGTGGCCGCCGCTCGTGGTGCGCTCGGTGATCTGCTCGGCCGGGGTCGAGACGAAGTCGGCGGCGCGAAAGACCTGGGCCGGCGGAGTGATGTGGTCGGTGGCGCCCGCCAGGAGGTTGACCGGGCAGGAGATACGCCTCATGTCCACACGCTGTCCGCCGATCTCGAGCTCGCCCTTGATGAGCTTGTTGTCGCGAAAGAGGTGCTCGACGATCCACAGGTAGAAGTCGCCCGAGATGTCCTGGGTGTGCTTGAACCAGTCCTCGAACGGCGCATAGCGCTCGAGGTGCTCGGGGTCGTCGAGATGGGAGAGCAGGCCGATCTGCTTGGCCACCTCGTCCTGGGGCTTCATGGTGATGAAGCCGTTCAGCATGAACTCGCCCTTCATGAGCCCGTTGCCCATCGCCACCACCGAGCGGTAGAAGGCCATGTCGAGGCTCTGGTCGAAGAGCTGGACGTAGCCGTGGATCATCGCGTCGCCCGCGTGGAAGTCGATCGGCGCGCCGGCGATCGTCAGCGTGTGGATCTGCTCGGGGTGCAGCGCGGCGTAGATCGTCGCGAGCCAGCCACCCTGGCAGTCGCCGACGAGGTTGACCGGAGCGCCCATCTCCTCCACGGCGCGCTCGATGCCCGCGAGGTAGTCGTCGACGGTGGAGTGCTTGGTGGCCTGCGTGGCGCCCACCCAGTCCAGGGCGTAGGCCCGCGTGAGCCCGGCGGCGCGGACGGTCTCCATCTGGCTCTGGCGCTCGGAGTAGTCGACGATGCAGGAGGAGTGCCCCGCCTGCGGAGGCAGGACGAGCGTCGGCACGACGCGGTCGCGCGTACCGTCTGAGAAGTCGCGCAGGCGGAGCACCGGGGTCTCGAAGACGATCTCGTTCGGCGAGCTCCAGGTCGGCTCGCGGCGACGGAGCATCTCCGTCCACCACTTCACCCCGTCGCGCGCCACGTCGAGCGGAGTGGCCTGACGGGTCACTGCCTGCGTCCAGTAGTCGGTCGCGCCGGTGAGGACGGCGCTCCAGACCTCGAAGCCGCTCGTGAGCGCGGGCTGGGAGACGGTGGGGGGACAGGTGGTGGGGGAGAGCATGGGGAGAATCCTATCGGCTACTGACGCGTTGTAAGCAGGAGCGGCAGGTAGGCTCGCGAGATGTCAAGCGCTTCGGAGCAGAGAGGCGCCCTCGTCACCGGCGCGGCCAGCGGGATCGGTCGCGCGATCGCCGCGCAGCTCGAGTCCGACGGCTTTCGCGTGCTCTCCGTCGACCTCAAGGCCGCTGAGGGGGCCCCGGGCGAGCCCTTCGCCGCCGACCTCACGACCCGGGAGGGCAACCGGGCCGCGGTGCAGGCCGCGCTCGAGCGCTTCGGCCGGCTCGACGCCGTGATCGCCAACGCTGGCTTCCAACACGTCGCGCCCGTGGCCGAGTTCCCCGAGGACCGCTGGGACGCGATCATCGCCCTCCTGCTCACCAGCCCGTTCCTGCTCGCGCGGTATGCGTGGGAAGCGCTTGTGGCCGGCGGGGAGGGACGCTTCGTCGCGATCGCCTCCGCCCACGGGCTCGTCGCCTCCCCGTTCAAGTCGGCGTACGTCTCGGCGAAGCACGGCGTGCTCGGGCTCGTCAAGACGCTCGCGCTCGAGGGCGCCGAGCAGGGAATCACCACGGCCGCGGTCTGCCCCGCCTTCGTGCGCACGCCGCTGGTCGAGGCGCAGATCGCCTCGCAGGCCAAGGCCCACGGGATGGACGAGGACCGCGTGCTCGAGGAGGTCATCCTCGCCCCGCACGCGGTCAAGCGGCTGATCGAGCCCGAGGAGGTCGCCGACGTGGTCGCCTTCTTGCTCGGACCGAGCGGCCGCTCGTTCTCCGGTGCGCCGGTCACGATGGACCTGGGCTGGACCGCTCGCTGACTCCCCGAGCTAGGGGAGCAGGTCGCGGACGGCGGAGGTGTAGGAGGCAGCGAAGTCGCGCGTGAACCGGGCCTGGGAGTGGCCGATGGCGGCGACCCACTCGAGCTGGCTCGCGTCGGCGGCCCTGTCCTGAAGGTCGGCGACGCTCTTCAACGACTTCTCGTAGGTGTCGAGCACGGTGTGGCCAGCCTGGCTGCTCGAGGAGCGGATGCGCTCGTTCAGGTCGTCGAGGTTGAAAGTGGTGTGCGTGGCCATGGTGTGCTCCTTCTCAGGCCGGAAACGCTGTGCTAGCAGATTAGCAAGCGGCTTGGCTAGCGGCAAGCGGTGCGAGGGAGGGCTCGCCGCGATCCGGGTACACCGAGCAGACCCGCACTCGACCTGACCCCTGAGGAGGCCCGCCATGACGCTCGCCGCGCTCGAGAACGTGACCTACGAGGAGGCGCGCGCCGAGCACACGTGGAACGTGCCCGAGCGCTACAACATCGCCCAGGACGTGTGCACCCGCGCGAGAAGCTCGCGATGGTCTGGGAGGACTGGCAGGGCAACGAACGGCGCGTAGATTGGGGCGAGCTCCAGGACCTCTCGAACCGCTTCGCGGGCGTCCTGCGCGCCCACGGCGTAGAGCAAGGGGACCGCGTCGCGATGCTCCTGCCCGCCACGCCCGAGACTGCGGCGGCGTTCTTCGGCACCTGGAAGGCGGGCGGGATCCCCCTCGCGATGTCCGTCCTCTACGGCGACGAGGGCATCCGCCACCGCCTGCGCGACTCGCAGGCCAAAGTGCTCGTCACGAACGCCGAGAACGCCGAGCGCGTCGAGGCCTCCCTGGTGGGCGAGATCCTCATCCTCGACGAGGAGCTGCTCGCCTCGGGCGAGCCGGAGTTCGAGCGTGTGGACACCTCCGCCGACGATCCCGCTCAGCTCTACTACTCGAGCGGCACAACCGGCTTGGCCAAGGGAATCCTCCACGCGCACCGCTATCTCCTGGCCCACGAGGAGTTCTCCTACTGCCACGACGTGCAGGACGGAGAGCTCTTCCACGGGATGGGCGAGTGGGCGTGGGCGGCGGGCATCGCGCCCCTGCTCGGCCCGTGGCGCCTCGGTGCCGTGCAGATGGTCTTCGCGCGCAAGGGCGGCTTCGATCCCGAGCAGCAGCTCGCGGTGCTCGCCAAGCACGAGGTCACGAACGTCTTCACGACCCCGACCGCGATGCGCGCGATGATGGGCGTCGAGGACGCCGGCAAGCGCTTTCCCCAGAAGTTCCGCATCGTCTGCTCGGCCGGCGAGCCGCTGAACCCCGAGGCGATCCGCTGGTTTCGCGAGCAGTACGGGATCACCGTGCTCGACTACTACGGGCTAACGGAGAGCTATCCGCTGTGCGCGAACTTCCCGTTCATGGAGGTGCGCGAGGGCTCGATGGGCAGGCCCATGCCGGGCTGGGACGTGCAGATCCTCGACGAGGACGAGCGCGCGGTCTCGCGCGGGGAGCGCGGGGAGATCTGCCTGCGCGCGCGCTCGAACCCCCACTACCCGCTCGGCTACTGGAACAACGAGGAGGCCGCGCGCGAGACCTTCGGCGGCGAGTGGTTCCACACCAAGGACGCCGCCCAGGAGGACGAGGACGGCTACTTCTGGTACGCGGGCCGCGCCGACGACGTGATCATCTCCGCGGGCTACCGGATCGGCCCGTTCGAGGTCGAGTCGGCGTGCATCGAGCACCCGGCGGTGCGCGAGGCCGCCGCGGTGGCCTCACCCGACCCCAAGCGCGGCAGCGTCGTGAAGGCGTTCGTGGTGCTCGCCGAGGGCCACGAGCCGAACGACGAGCTCGCCCAGGAGATCAAGTCCTTCGTGCGCGAGCATCTCTCGGCGTACGCCTATCCGCGGCTGGTGGAGTTCGTCGACGAACTGCCCAAGACGCTGACGGGCAAGATCCGCCGGGTGGAGCTGCGCGAGGAAGAGCGCAAGCGGGCGGGGAGCTGAGCCGCCCCGACCTTCAGGCCTCCGAGGAGCGCACGCTCGCCTCGACGGGCTCGCCGCGGCGGGCCACGGCACCCGAGCGCACGAGCTTCGCGAACACCGAGAGCGTCTGTCCGACCACCTGGTCCATGTTGAGGTACTGGTAGCGAGCGAGCCGACCGACGAAGGTCACTTCCGGAAGCTCCGCCGCGAGCGCCGCATAGCGCGCGTAGAGCGCGCGGGCCTCGTCGCTCGGAATGGGGTAGTACGGGTCGCCCTCGGTGCGGGGATACTCCACCGCCAGGGTCGAGTGGGTGTGACGCCCCTGACCGGTCAGGTGGCGGAACTCGGTGATCCGCGTGTACGGAACGTCCTCGCTCGGGAAGTTGATCGAGGCCACGGGCTGGATCGTGCCGCCGTCGGGGGTGGGCTCCGTGCGCAGGTCCCACTCGAGCGAGCGGTAGGGCAGCCTGCCGAAGCGGTGGTCGAAGTACTCGTCGATCGGGCCGGTGAACACCGTGTGGTCGTGCTCGACGTCGTCGCGGACCTCCTCCCACTCCGTGCCCAGGCGCACCTCGATGCCCGCGTGCTCGAGCATCCGCGCGAACATCGCGGTGTATCCCTCCGCGGGCATCGCCTGGTGGGAGTCGCCGAAGTAGCGGTCGTCGGTGTTCGTGCGGGTCGGCAGACGACCGCAGACGGAGGCGTGGAGCTCGGAGGGGTCGCGGGCCCAGTGCTTGCGCGTGTATCCGCGGAAGATCTTCTCGTAGAGATCACGGCCGACCTTGGCGACGACGACGTCCTCGCTCGTGCGGATGTGCTCGACCGGCTCGGCGCGCTCGGCGTAGAAGCGCTCGGCCTCCTCCTCCGTGCGCAGGTCGAGGTCGTAGAGCTCGTTGATCGTCGTCCGGTTGATGGGCAACGGCACGAGCTTGCCCTCGACGCTGGCGATCACGCGGTGCTCGTAGGGCCACCAGTCGGTGAACTGCGAGAGGTACTCGACGATGTGCGGCGCGTTGGCGTGGAAGAGGTGGGGTCCGTAGCGGTGGACCAGCACGCCGTGCTCGTCGTGCTCGTCGTAGGCGTTGCCGGCGATGTGGGGCCGGCGATCGATGACGAGCACCCGCTGGCCGCACTGCGAGGCCAGCCGCTCGGCCATCACCGAGCCGGCGAAGCCAGCGCCGACCACGAGGGTGTCGAAGCGCTCGCTCATGCGGACGCTCGCGGCGCGGCGGCGTGGTGGCCGCCCGCGAAGTCGAGCACCGCCGCCTCGTCGGGGTAGAAGCGCTCGCGCGCCTGGTAGTAGGCCTCGAGCCGCCCGATGCCCTGCGGCCGGCCGTCGCGCAGCGCTCCGTCGCGCAACAGCTCGCGCGGGAAGGCCCTGATCAGCTCGGGCAGCGGGCGCGAGAGCCACCACGGGCTCGCGAAGGTCTCGAAGTTCTGGCGGTAGAACGAGGAGACCTCGGCGCTCTGGACCGGCGCCCGGTGGCGCAGCCCGTGTGCGAACCCCCGGATCGTCGCGATCACCGCCTCGCGCACCGGAGGGCGCCCGTTGAACCCGTCGCGCACGTAGCGGGTCACGAGGGCGAGGAGCGCCTCGACCGCATCGCGCCGCTTGAGCAGCTTGGCCGCGATGTAGCCCCAGTGGCGGGCGTTGACGAGGTAGGTGCGCCAGTTCATCGGCAGGGAGTCGTCCTTGGGGACGTCCTTCATGTGCTGGGCGCAAACCTCGGGGAGGTGCAGATGCCGGAAGCCGTGATCGAAGAACCGGATCGTGAACTCGAGCTCGTTGGCCCACACGAAGATCTCGGGGTCATAGCCCCCGAGCGCCTGCACCACCTCGCGGCGCATGAGGATCGCGCAGCCCCAGAACATGAAGAGCCCCGTCCGGTAGTCGTCGGTGAAGACGTGCTCGGGGTCGTAGGTGCTGATGACCTTGAAGGAGACAAGGTCGGCGCGGTGCTCCTGCGCGGCGTCGATCGCGCGCCGCAGCCCGTCCCGGGGCAGGTAGCAGTCGTCGTCGAGCGCGAGCACGAAGTCGCCGCGGGCCACGGCGAAGCCGTCGTTCCAGGCGCTCACGCCGACGTTCTCCCCGCGCACGATGCGCTCTACCTGCGGGAACTCGTCGCGCACCATCTCGGCCGATCCGTCGGTCGAGGCGTTGTCGACGACGATCACCTCGACGCGCTCGGAGTCGTAGTCGGACTCGTAGAGCATCTTCTGGAGGCTGGTGCGCAGCTCCGCACGGCGGTTGAAGACGAGGAAGACGAGGGTAACCGTGGGCGGCTGCTCGCTGCCTTCTGCGTCCGGGCTCATCGCCGTCAGTGTGACGAACACGGACGATAGCCGGGTACGATCGCCGCCCATGAGCCCATCGCCCACCGACTCCTCGGCGCTGCGCAGCGAGGTCGAGCGCTACCCGTGGTACCACACGCTCGAGCTCGGCGAGGGCGTCGTCACCCAGGGCATGTTCGACCATCGGCCCGTGCTGGAGCGCTACGGCCTACCGGAGGACCTGAGCGGCCTGAGCTGCCTCGACGTGGCCACCATGGACGGCTTCTGGGCCTTCGAGATGGAACGTCGCGGGGCGAAGTCGGTCACGGCGATCGACCTCGAGGATCCCGAGGACCTCGACTGGCCCGCCTCCCTCCGCGCCGGGCACGACAAGAGCCTCGACGAGACCAAGGCCGAGCGCTTCGCCCTGGCCAAGCGCTCGCTGAGCTCGAACGTCGAGCGGGTCGTCCTCTCTGCCTACGACCTGAGCCCGGCGCTCGGGACCTTCGACTTCGTCTTCTGCGGCGATCTGCTCCTGCACCTCAAGGATCCGGTCACTCCGGTGGAGCGGATCCGCAGCGTGTGCACGGGCAGCGCGGTGATCGCCAACGTGATCAAGCGCTTTCGCTTTCAGGAGAAGCGGGCGCTCGCTGAGCTTGACGGGATCGACCACTTCGAGTGGTGGACGACCAACCTGGCCGGGCTCGAGCGGATCGTGCGCGCGGCCGGGTTCGCGCGCGTGGAGTCCAGGGAGCCGTTCGAGCTGCCCTTCACGGGCGGCGGCCCGTGGCGCGGACTGCGCGGAGTCGTCCACGCGCACGTCTAATCAGCGCAGGCGCTCGAGCGAGGCGCTTTGCGCCCGGAGGGCGTCGAGATGCACCCCGATCCAGCGCGCGTGGGCGCGGCGGAGCTCCACGAGCTCGGGATGGCGCGCGGAGCGCACCGCGAGCCGCGCCCAGCGCCAGAGCGCGCCGATCAAATTCAGCAGCGCGACCGCGCGGGCGCGTGCGACCCCCCGCCGGCGCGCGATGAAGCCGTAGGTGCTCCGCTGCCAGTGGGGCGCCAGCTCCGGCCCGAAGAGCTGAGCAGTCGAAGCGCTGCTCTCGTGCTCGACGGCGGCGCGCGGCTCGTAGCGGGTCGCCCACCCGGCCCGCGAGAGCCGCCAGCCGAGGTCGAGGTCCTCCGCATACATCCACTGGCGCTCGTCGAAGCCGCCCACCTCCTCCCACGCCGCGCGGCGCACGAGCAAGAAGGCGGCGATCGCCCAGGGCACGCGACGCGCGCGCTCGGTGTCCCAGTGCCCCACGAACGCGAGCCGGTCGGCGAGCGTCGGACTGAGGCGGAAGCCGCCGGTGGCCAGGAGGAGGGAGTAGGGAACGGTCGGGAACGCGAAGACGGAGTGCTGCGTGGTGCCATCGGGCAGCACGAGCCGGGGCGCGAGGGCGCCGGCGCGTGGGTCGCGCTCGCCGGTCGCGAGCAGCGCATCGAGGGCGCCCGGCCGGAGCGCGATGTCGGCGTTGGCGGTCGCGAGCCACTCGGATGCGGTCTGGCCGGCGACGAGGTTGATCGCGCGTCCGAAGCCGAGGTTCTCCTCCGCGGCGATGAGCCGCGCCCACCCGAAGCGCTCGGCGACGAGCTCGGCCGAGCCGTCGCTCGAGGCGTTGTCCACCACCCACACCTCCGCGCGGCCGCGCTCGACCTCCGCGGAAAGCGACTCGAGACAGCGGGCGAGCAGCTCGCGCGTGTTCCACGAAACGATCGCCACGGTCACCGCAGCGGTCGGAGGAGATGAGCTCGCGCCGGTGCTCACGAGACGCCGAGCAGGTCTCGGTAGAGCTGAACGTGCGTGCGCGCGTCCTGCGCTCCGATCAGCTCGGCGTCGACGGCGAGCCAGCGAGAGAGGGCCGCGCGCGCAGGCTCGGTGGGCGCGATCACCGCATCGCTCTCCTCGACGGCGTGCCCGAGCAGCGAGAGACGCAGGCGCCGGTCCGCGACCCCCTCGCGCGTCACCGGCTCCGTGCAGGTGAGCAGCGCGGGGCCGCCCGTGAGGCGCCGCCACAGTCGGGCGCTCAGCGCGTCCGGCACGGAGAAGGCGTGCGCGACGTCGACCCGGGCCCCGAGAAGCGCCGCCAAGGCGCCGGGAGCTCCGGTCAAGGGACCGGTGAACCCACGGCGATGAAGCGCTGCCTCGGGCAACCGGGGGACCCGCAGCAGCGGGATGCGTTCGTCTGCGGTCTTCTCGAAGCTGCCGACGTGGGAGCACACGATGTGCGGATGGTGCCCGGCATCCCGGAGCGCGCGAGCGAGCTGCCAAGCATCGCGGGCGGCGAGCGACCCGGTTCGCGATCCGCAGGAGTCCAGCAGGAGAGCAACTCTCAGCGGCTTTCCGCCCCCGGGCCTCACAGAAGGAGCGTCCGGTGGCGGACGCTTCCGGCCACGAGCCCGACGACCTCGGCGCTCTGCCGGAGCATCTGGCCCGGAGTCTCGAACAGCGCGACGGCGCGGGCGCGCCGGCCCGGCCCTCGGCGGCGCGAGAGGCGCAGGGCGGCGGGCACTATGAGAGCGAGCAGGCCGCGGTTCCGCGACAACCCCAGCAGGCCGACGAGAGCGAGCGTCGTCCACCCGTGGTCTGAGTCCCAGAAGACGCGCAGCGGGAAGTGCGCACGCAGCTCGGGGTGGCGCTTGACCAGGTAGGCCAGGTGGCGCCACTTGAGGTTCTGCCGCAGGATGCCGGGAAGCGTGTGCGACTCGACCGCGTGGTTCACGATCGCTTCGGGGCAGGCGGAGACTCCCACGCCGGCGCTCCGCGCTCGCAGCGAGAGGTCGACATCCTCGCCGGTGATCGCCCGCTCGTCCAAGCCCTCGAGGCGCTCGAGGAGGGCCCGCGGGTAGAGGATGTTGCAGGTCTGGGCGTAGGGACCGACGGGGTCGATCCGCATCGTGCGCACGTGCGGAGCGGCCAGCACGGCGTGCTCGAACGGATCTGGTCGAGTGGCGCCCTGGACGATCGCGCCGGGCACTTCCCCCGCCCGCGCGAGAAGACGCGCGAGCCACTCGGGCTCGGGCCGGCAGTCGTCGTCGGTGAAGGCCACGAGCTCGCCGACCGCGGCGCGCCAACCGAGGTTGCGCTGGAGCGCGGGGCTGCCCGTCCCCGCGGGGATCGCGATCTGGCGCAGCACGCCGGCCTCGCTCAAAGGGTGGCGGGCGATGACGCGCTCCGCCGTCCCCGCGTCGTAGTCGTGGACGACGAGGACCTCCCAGCTACCGCGCGCAAGGGTCTGCTCCTCGAGCGCGTTCAGCAGCCAGCGCAGTCGCAGATGGCGCGCGTGCGAGGCCACCACGACGCTGACTGACCTCCCCCGTCGCACTCGGCGCCCAACTCTATCCTCCGCGGCCGTGCGGGTGCTGAGCGTCGGGAACATGTACCCGCCCCACCACTACGGCGGCTACGAGCTGGTCTGGCGCTCCGCCGTGGAGCACCTCCGCGCGCGCGGGCACCAGGTGCGAGTCCTGACGACGGATGCGCGAACCGCCGCGACGGACCCCGATCCCCCCGACGTCCATCGCGAGCTTCGCTGGGCGCTCCGCGACGGCCGCTTTGAGGCGCTCGGCCGGCGCGCGCGAATCGCCCTCGCGCGCCACAACCACGTCACCCTCGCGCGGCATCTGGACGAGCTGCGCCCCGATGTCGTGGCGTGGTGGTCGATGGGCGGCCTGACCTTGACGCTCCTCGAGAGCGTGCGGCGGCGCGGCCTGCCGGCGGTGGCCTTTGTGCACGACGACTGGCTCGACTACGGGCGCTGGGCCGACGGCTGGCTGCACATGTTCCGGGGCCCTCGCGCGCGCTTTGCCGCCCCCACGGAGCGACTCCTCGGCATGCCCGCCCGGGTCGACTTCGACGCGGCCGCGCGCTACGCCTTCGTCAGCGAGCACACCAGGGCACACGCTCTCGGGCAAGGGTTGCGGCTCGGGCGCACCAGCGTCGCGCACTCGGGGATTCACGAGGACTTCCTTCATCCCGCGCCCGCGGAGGAGTGGCGCTGGCGACTGCTCTACGTCGGCCGCCTCGATCCGCGCAAGGGGGTCGACACCGCGGTGCAGGCTCTGGCCGAGCTGCCGGAGCACGCCCGGCTCGAGGTCGTCGGCGGGTGGGACGCGCGCGAGGAGGAGCGGCTGCGCCGGCTCGCCGCCGAGCTCGGAGCCGCGGAGCGGGTCACCTTCGCTGGCCAGCTCGACCGCCTCGGGATCGCCGGCGCGTATGAACGCGCGGACGCCGTGGTCTTCCCCGTGCGCTGGGAAGAGCCCTGGGGCCTCGTGCCGCTCGAGGCCATGGCCAAGGGACGCCCCGTTCTCGCGACGGGACGCGGCGGCTCCGCCGAGTACCTGCGTGACGGCGAGAACTGCCTCCTGTTCGAGGCGGACGACTCCTCGGCGCTGGCTCGAGCCCTCCACCGCCTCGCCAGCGATCCGGCGCTGCGCGACCGGCTTCGCGCCGGCGGGCTCGAGACAGCTCCGCGCAACACCGAAGCGCTCTTCAACCAGGCGGTGGAGCGGCTGGTCACGAGCGCCCGTGGGGTGCCTCTCGCCGGCGGCGATAGCGTAAGCGCGATCGAGGGACCGTCGTGAAGAGGCTTCATGCCACAGGGCGAGTCGGTGCGCGCATCCGCAGGCTCCCCGTGTCCATCGGCTACTACCGCGGGCCGCTGCTGGCCTCGGCCCTGCGCAAGCGCTGGGTGCGCTTTCGCAACCCCGACGCGAACATCCGCTTCGGCGCGGGCACCTATCTCGGGCCGGGATTCAGCCTGCACATGCCCTTCGGCGGCACCTTCGTCACCCACGAGGGGGTCGAGTTCCGGCGCAACTTCCGTGCCGAGCTCGCGCGCCCCGAAACGCTGATCGAGTTCGGCGCCCGCTCCGTCTGCACCTACGACGTCCTCTTGCAGTGCACCACGAGCATCGTGGTCGGAGCCCGTTGCCAGTTCGGGCAGTCGACCATCGTCCTCGACGGCAACCACCGCTTCCGCGACCTCGACCGCCCGATGCTCGAGCAGGGCTACGACTTCACGCCGATCGTGATCGAGAACGACGCCACGATCACGAGCAAGTGCACGATCATCGCGAACGTCGGGACGCGCGCGTTCGTCGGGGCGAACACGGTGGTCACGCGGCCCGTGCCTCCTTACACGGTGGTGGTAGGCACCCCGGCTCGCGAGATCGAGTACTTCGGGCCGCCCGAGCACGCCCCCGCCGGAGCGATCCCCGAGCGCCCGTCGACCCCGGGCGCGTAGGTCCAGCGCTTGCGAGTCCTGCATGTTGGCTCCGGCTTTCGGCCGTGGCGCCGCGGCGGCCTCGTCGCCTACGTCGAGGATCTCATGGCCGCGCAGGTGCTTCGGGGCGACGAGGTCACCTACTTCTTCAGCGGGCGCCAGTACCCGTGGGTCGATGGACCCCGGCTGCGGAGGTGGCATAGAGCGGGCGTGACGATGCTCGAAGTCGTGAACTCGCCGCTCTACGATCACGGGTTCCAGCCCGAGCTCGAGGTCGCCGAGCCGCGGATCGAGCGCATGCTGGCGCGCACCCTCGAGGAGGTGCGCCCCGATGTCGTGCACGTGCAGGAGCTCGCCGGGCTTCCCTCGTCGGTTCTCGAGGTGGCTCGCAGCTCGGGCGCGCCCGCCGTAATGACGCTCCAGGACTACTTCCCGCTGTGCTCGACCTTCAAGCTGCTCGATGCCGGCGGGCGGGTCTGCCTCCGGCGCGAGATCGGAGCCGACTGCGTCGCCACCCATGCGGCGAACCCCCGGGATCCGGGGTTGCTGGTGGACGGCACCGTGCGCTTCGAGCTCCTGCGCATGCCGATCGTGCGCTCGCTCCCGCCCGCCCGCAAAGACCCGTGGGTCTTCCGCCTCGCGGAGATCGCCGCGCGCACGGAGGTGCGCCGCCGAGAAGGCCGCGCGCCCACGGTGGCTCGGGGCGCGGACGCCTTTCAACGCCGCCGCGAGCTCAACGTCGACCGCTTGAACCGCGCGGACTGCCTGATCGCGATGTCGCACCGAGTGGCCGAGATCTACTCGACGCTCGGGGTCGAGCCGAGCCGGCTGCGGACGGTGCACCTCACGCTCGCGCACATCGAGCGACTGCGCCCCCGGCGCCCCACGCTCGGCGCGCCGCTGACCTTCGCCACGCTCGGCGGCTTCGAGTCGCCGGCCAAGGGCGCCGAGCTGCTGCTCGACGCGCTGGAGCTCCTCGCCGAACCTGCGGCCGCACGGCGCGTCCGGCTGCTGGTCTTCGGCTACGTCGAGGAGCGCTTCGAAGGCGCGGTCGCACGGCTCCCGGGAGTCGAGCTGCGCGGCCGGTTCAGGCCGAGCGAGCTGGACGCCATCCTCGACGAGGTCGACGTCGGGATCCTGCCCTCGGTCTGGGAGGAGGCCTACGGTTACGCGGGAATGGAGTTCCTGGCCAAGGGCATCCCGGTGATCGCCAACGCGATCGGCGGTATGCCCGACTACGTGCGCGAGGGGGAGACCGGTTGGCTCAACCACTCGTGCTCGGCCGCCGAGCTCGCTTCCATCGTCGCTCGGCTGGTCGAACTACCCGAGCAGGTCGCCGAGCTGAACGCGCGACTCCGGGCCGATCACGACACCCTCGTGAAGTCGATGGACCGCCACGCGGCGGAGATGAGCGGCCTCTACGGCGACTTGATCGACGCGCGCGCCGGCTGAGCAGCCCCGGGTCCGGGGTCCGGCGCGGGACGCCGCGCGAGCACCGTCGTGTACTGGGTGCCCTCGTCGAGGATGCGCTCGAAGTCGAGCCCCCCTTCCGCGGCCGCCGCCCGCAGCGCCGGGACCTCGACGGCCGAGCCCCACCACGCGCGCTCGCCGTCGGCCGGTCGCGCGCGGTTCGCCAGCGCCTTGAGGCGAGCGCGCATCGGCACGCGATGACGGTGAACCTCCGGGTCGGTCGACACCTGGAACAACGTCCAGCCTCCCGGACGCAGCACGCGCCCCATCTCGCGCACGTAGGCGAGGGTGATCGCCGGGTCGGGGATGTGCTGGAAGACGACGTGGGAGAAGCAGCCGTCGACCGATTCGTCGCCCAGCACGCTCAGACCGACCCCGTCGCCGTGAAGCCAACGCACGTTCCCGAGGTCTCGATTGTGCTCTGAGGCCAGCCTCAGCATCTCCCCCGAGACGTCGACGCCGTACACGAGGCCGGCGCGCGAGGCCAGCGCGCGCGTGAGGCGACCGACGCCGCAACCGATGTCGAGGACCGACTCACGCGGACCGGGTGAGACTCCCGCCAGCTCGAGCATCCGCGCCACGACCTCCTCGCCGCGACGCCAGAAGGCGTCGGTGTCGGGATTCTCGTAGTCGACCTCGGTGTCGACGAAGTGCAGGGCGTGCTCACGCGCGCGGTCATCCCAGAAGCGCTCGGACTCCACGCCGCTCATCCGTCCCACCGTAACACCGTGCTCGCACGGCTCACGCACCCCGCGTCTACCATCGCGGGCGGAGTGTCCGAGATCCGCACCGAGCCGGCTCCGGCCCCCACCCTCGCCGACCATGACGAGGCGGTGCTCCGCCGTCGCGCGGAGATCGGCGAAGGCGGACTACGCCACCGCGTCGTCGGCGGGACCCTCGTCAACACGCTGTACCTGCTGAGCGTCAACGGCTTGACGATCGTCCAGGGCCTGCTCCTCGCGCGTCTGCTGGGAGCAAGGGAGTACGGGCTCTGGGGACTCCTGGCCATCAGCTTCGGCACGCTGTTCGCCCTGGCCGCGGTCGGCCTCAACGACAAGTACATCCAGCAGGATCACGAGGATCAGGAGGCCGCCTTCCAGATCGCCTTCACCCTGCAGTCGATGCTGTGCGGCGTCTTCACGGTCATCGCCTTGATCACGATTCCGCTCTTCGCGCTCCTCTACGACCAGCCGCGCATCGTCGCTCCAGGCCTGCTGCTGGCCGCCGCGATGCCGCTGATCGCCCTGCAGGCGCCCATGTGGGTGTTCTATCGCCGCATGGACTTCGTCCGGCAACGGATCCTGGAGAGCGTTCAACCGGGAGTGTCGTTCGTGGTCACCGTTGGACTCGCCCTGGCGGGGTTCGGCTTCTGGTCGCTCGTGATCGGGACGGCCGCCGGCTCGGTCGTCGCCGCCACCACGGCGGTGCTCAACTCTCCGTACAAGCTGCGCTTCCGCTACGAGCGCGGAACGATGCGCGAGTACGCGACGTTCTCGTGGCCGCTCTTCGTCGGCTCGGTCACCGGCGTGGTGGCGTTTCAGATTCCGCTCACGGTGGCCGCGCGGGCGCTGGGTGCGGCGGCCGTCGGCGCGATCACGCTCGCCTCGCAGATCACCCAGTACACGAAGCGGGTGGACGACATCGTCACCCACGCGCTGTTTCCCGCGATCTGCGTGGTCAAGAACCAGCCCGACCTCCTCTTCGAGTCCTTCTCCAAGTCGAACCGGCTCGCCCTCCTGTGGGGCTTTCCGCTGGGCGTCGCCGCCGCCCTGTTCGCCGAGCCGGCCGTGCACTTTGTCCTGGGGCCGAGCTGGACCGCGGCGGTGCCGCTGATCCAGGTGCTCGGCCTCAGCGCGGCCTTGGATCAGATCGGCTTCAACTGGACGGCGTTCGCCCGGGCGCGTGGAGAGACCAGGATCCTCGGGATCGCCAGCGTGGCGGGGCTGGTGCCGATGCTCGCGGTGGGCGTCCCGATGCTGCTGGCCTACGGTCTCCCCGGCTTCGCGGTGGGGATTGGCGCCGCGACGCTGGCCGGGCTCGCGGTCCGGATGATCTACCTCGTGCGGCTGTTCCCGGCGCCGCGCATCGCCGCGCATGTCGCGCGCTCTTTCCTCCCCACCCTCCCGGCTGCGGCGGCGATCCTGATCGAGCGCGCAGCCCTGGGCGGTGCCGACTCCACGCTTCGCTCGCTGCTCGAAGCGGCGGTCTATGTGGTGCTCGTGGTCGCCGCGAGCTGGATCACCGAGGCTCCGCTGCTCCGCGAGGCGGCCGGTTACGTGCGTCAGCGCGTGCGTCGTAGCGACGCCCAGCCTGAGCCTGCGACCCGGCTCGCATAGGTCGCCGCGGCGAGCGCTCCGAGGATCGCGCGCTCGCGTCCTGGCAACGTGTCCGCGGCGATGCCGTGGAAAGCGAGCGCGGCCTGGGGCGAGAACATCGGTTTCGGGTGGCGCCAGGCGAGGTGCCCCACGCCGAGCCGGCGCAGCACCTGAGCGGCCGAGTAGCCGTGAAAGAACGCACGCCGAATCACCGGAAGCAGCTCGTACTCGGCGCCGTGGTGCACGACCGCCTCAGCGCAATAGGCGAGCTCGTAGCCGACGCGCCGCGCCCGCAGGCAGAAGTCCGCATCCTCCCCGATGTGGCGGTACTGCGGGTCAAAACCGTCGACCGCCTCGAAGGCGCGGCGCTCCACCATGAGGTTCGCGGTGGCCGCCCATCCCTGCCTCGCCGCCTCCTGCTGCTCGAATCGCCAGAAGGCTTCGAACCGTTCGATCGCGTTGGACGGCATTCGCGTTTCGATCTCCACCGGCCCCGAGATGAGCGGCGCTTGCCCGCGACACGCCAGCAGGGCGCTCAGCCACCGAGGCGACGGCGCGCAGTCCGCGTCGGTGAAGGCGAGCAGGTCGGCGCGTGCGGCGCTGACGCCCGCGTTGCGCGCGAGCGAGCGGTTCGCCACCGGCGCAAACGCGACGCGCGCGCCGTGGGACGCCGCCACCCCGGCGCTGCCGTCGCGCGAGGCGTTGTCGACGACGATCACCTCGTAGCGGTCGCCGTCGAGGTCCTGGGCGGCCAGCGCGCGCAGGAGCGCAGGCAGCGACGAGGCGCCGTCGCGCACCGGCACCACGACGCTCACCTCCGGCATCGCCGCTCCCGCCAAGTCAGGCGTGATCCGCCGGCTCCGCGAGTACCGCCGCGTGCGGGTCTCCCCGGCGAGCCGCCAGGAACAGGGACCGAGCATCCTCGCTGCGGAGCAGGGCTCGGTTGACACGAGGCCGAGGGTGACCCGGTCCCACCGGCATCCAGACCCGCTTGGCCGGCGCGGTGAGGCGAAAGCCGCCCGCCTCCACGGCGCGGATGAGCGCAGCGAGGTTCATCTTCCACCACCACGGTCGTCCGACCCCGTCGAGTGCCGCCACCGGGCGTCGGGGATGGAGGACCGTGAGGGCCAGGTCGATGTTGTCGACCACCAGCAGGGTTCCCCGGCACACCGAGCGGACGCGCTCGAGCGCGCGCACCGGATCGCGCAGATGCATGAGGAGGCTGCCGACGTAGACGAAGTCGAACTCCCCCACCACGGAAGGATCGAGGTCGTAGACGCTCAACTCCAGCCGTTGCACCGCTGAGCCGAGCGCCCGGCGGGCGATCTCGAAGCCCGCCCCCGCGTCCTTGCGAGCCCCGATCGCCTCGAGCACGGCGGCGGTGCTGTTCGCGGGCCAGTCGAGCGCGGCGGGGTCGAGGAGATCGATGGCGATCGTCTCCTCGGCGCCGCGGCGCTCCATCTCGAACGCCCAGAAGCCGTCGAAGGTGGCGACGTCGAGGCAGCGCCGGCCGCTCAACGACGGCGGGAACGGCAACTCGGGGAGCAGCTTGCGCGTGTCGAACCACCCCGGGGTGACCAGCCCGGGCGCCAGCTCGAGCGTGTGGTACCACTGCCGTTCGAACACCGCGCCGCGGTCGGGGGGCGCGCCTTCCACGCCGCGACGGTACCAAGCCGGCCCGGCCCGCCGGCCGCTGGTTCTGCCGCTCGCCCTTCGAGCTTCAGGCGGGTGATGCACCTGGAGACAGGTCAGCGGGAGCGTCGGCCGGGGAAGCGTCGTCTCCGTGCCACGCCTCCAGGAACGGCCCCGCCAGAGCCTGGCGGTAGACCGCGTCTGCGCTTCGCCACACCCAGGGTCCGAGCAGGGGGAAGGACTTCGGCACGAAGCGCGCGACCCGAGCGCCGCGACCCTTCGCGGGTAGCGCCGAGGCGGCGCTCGAGAACAGATCGAAGAAGTACGGGGGCACCTCAGGGTGCATCTCCACGAAGCGGCGCTCGGAGATCGCGATGCGCGCGACTCGTCGCTTCCAGAACTCGAGGTCCATGGGGTGGAGGTGCTCGGCCACGGCGGCCCGGTTGTAGAGCAGCCGAAAGCCGTGCTCCCGCATCCGGAGCGCGAGGTCGAGATCCTCGTAGCCGAATGGGAGCTTCTCCTCCTCGAAACCACCGACACGCTCCAGCAGGCAACGCTTGACCGAAGCGTTCGCCGTGTAGAAGCGGCCCCAGCCTGCTTCGATGCCCTCGATGTTTGGGTAGTCGAACTGGATCCCGTCCTCGAGCCAGCGCATGAACGGGGTGACCCGCAGCTCGTCGGCCCACCGAACCCGCCCGAGAACCCCTACCTCGGCTGCGGGACTCCGCCGGTGCCAGTCGAGGTGCTCGGCGACGAGTTGCCGCTCGGGGAGGATGTCGTCGTCGAGGAAGAGCACAACCGGGCCGGCCGCCGCTCGCCAAGCGGCGTTGCGCGCCGCCGACGCTCCCGGGCGAGTGGCCTGGAGGCGGCGTGCCGGATAGCTCCGTCCGGCGACCGCGCGATCGAGCGACCCAAGCTCGGGCTCCTTGGCATCGGCCGCGACGATCACCTCGAAGGCACGTGAACCTGCCGTCTGGTCCTCCAGGCGGTCCAGCACGCGACCGAGAAGCCCGGGTCGGCCGAGCGTCGGTATGAGGATGGAGAGATCCGGCATCTCCGAGAGGCGACGATCGAGCCAAGCCGGAGGCGAACGTCAAGACGGCAACTTCCGGTTACAACCTAGCCGGTGGAAGGAGTCGCTCGGGTCGTGAGGCTTCGATCGCGGCGGCGGAAACCAGAGACGGCGACGCGCGGCGTCGGCGGTGCTCCGCCGACGGTCCTCCTCGCCTGCCCGGGGCTTGACCACGCCCACCGTGGCTTTGAGACCTTCGCCCGCGAGTGCTTCGCAGCGCTCGACGGCCGCGATGACCTGAGGATCGAGCTGGCCAAGGCGACGGGACCACGACGGCGCGGCGAGCTCGTCATCCCTACGCCGACGAGGACGGCGCTCCTCGTGCGTCTACTTGCCCTCCCGCGGTCGATCGAGCCGTTCATCGTCGAGCACTTGGCCTTCGCGGTGGCGCTCATCCCCGTCCTCATGCGGCGTCGCCCGGACGTCGTCTACTTCAGCGAATGGCACGTCGGTCGCGTGCTCGGGGCGTGGCGCCGGGTGAGCGGGCAGCGCCTTGCTCTCGTGTTCTGCAACGGCGCGTTCGCGCCCGGTGGCTATGGACGCCTCGACCTCGTGCAGCAGCTCGTCCCGGGCGCGATCGAGTACACGGCGGCCCACGGCGAGCCGACGCACAACCAGACGCTGCTGCCGCTCGGAGCGGTGATCGAGCAGTCGCCGCGGCTTCTCTCCGACGCCGAGCGCGCGAACCTGCGCGTGGCCCTTGGTCTGCCGGTCGATCGGCCCATCGTCGTGAGCGCCGGGGCCATCAACACCGGCCACAAGCGTATGGACTACATGGTCGAGGAGCTCGCATCGATGGCGAAGCCGCGCCCGTTTCTGCTCCTCCTGGGGCAAGAGGAGGCGGACACGCCCGCGATACAGAGCCTCGCCGAGGAGCGGCTCGGCGCCGAGGACTACGCCATGCGCACGGTGGCGCCCGAGCGCATGGCGGATCACTACCGGGCGAGCGATGCGTTCGTGCTCGCCTCGCTGTGGGAGAGCTTCGGGCGGGTCCTCGTCGAGGCCCAATCACACGGTCTGCCCTGCCTCGCCCACGACTATCCGGTCATGAAGTGGGTGCTCGGCGAGGAGGGAGACACGGTCGACATGCGCCGAGCGGGTAGCGTGGCCGAGTGGCTGCGCGGCCTGAGTAGCGACGAGCTCTCGCCCGATCGCCGCCGGCGGCGCCATGCGTCGGCCTACGAGCGCTTCTCGTGGGATGTCCTGGCCGACCGCTACGCGGAGATGCTGCGGCGCGCGGCGGCGGGTCGGGCGGCCGGCCCGTAGGGCCGCCCAGGCGTTGTCATCCCGGTTCGCCGAGCGGGTTGGCGCGCACAGCCCACACCATCGGCTCGTCGTCGACCACGATCTCGTAGCCGCGCTCCTCGAGCAGGCGCTTCACCAGCGCTCGAGGATTGTCGCCGGGGCACATCATCGGGTGGTACTCCATCACGACGGCATGCGGCGCGCCGAAGCGCGGGTCGGCGAGCAGGCTCCACTCGCCTCCCTCGATGTCGATCTTCACCAGGTCGACGTCGCTCAGAAACGGGAAGACGTCGATCCCCGGCACTTCGCTCGTCGCGTCTTCGGAGCCGTGGGCGATGTGGGAGAACTGGTGTCCCCCCGTCGCGAAGCTCACTGGTCCGTTCGAAGGCATCGCGCACGCCTCGTGCAGCTCGCAGTTGCGGCCGTACCCGTTGCGGTTCACCGTGTCGCGCAGGAGCTCGGCGTTGTCGTGGTCGGGCTCGAATGCGGTGATCCGCGCCGCGGGGTACCGGCTCAGCATGAACGCCGTGAACAGGCCCACGTTGGCTCCCAGATCGACGATCTTGGGGGCTGCCGGTAGCTTCAGGGCCGGTGGGAAGCGGTACGCGCCGTCCCGGAATATCTCCCTGAGCACCCAGGTGTCGTTGCTCGGCGTGCCGTGGGGCGAGGGGTGGTGACGGACCGAGATCGTGAGCCCGCCGTCGCGGAGGCGGTAGGTCCCCCTCCTCCACCTGTTCACGGCCTCGTTTGCCGCAAATCGCCACCGCTCGTCCACGATCCGGCCGTACTCGAAGCCGTAGCGGGCGCGCGAGGCGCGAATGCGAAGGCCCGACATGACTCGCCCGCCGAGCTCCGAAAGTGCTCGACGGGCCGCGCGATGCCCGCGCGGCGAGCGGTCTCGTTCGGCACGCGGACTCACCAAGTCGCACTAGTATGGCCCCTCCTACTCGGGCCAACGCGTGAACCTTGGTACGACGGCCAACCACCGGGGAGCGGGGAGACCCGATGCGCTTATCGATCGTCATGCCGGTCTACAACGAGGCCGCGGTCATCGCCGGGGTCGTGGAGGAGCTCGACCGCGACATCGCGAGCCGCCTGCCCGAGGTCGAGATCGTGATGGTCAACGACGGCTCGACGGACGCCACGCGCGAGATCCTCGACCGCCTGGCCGCCGCCGATTCGCGGCTCGTCGTCCATCACGCCGCCACCAACCGCGGCCACGGCCCGACGCTCCGGCGTGCCCTCGAGGCGAGCACGGGCGACTGGATCTTTCAGATCGACTCCGACGGCCAGCAGGTGGCCGCCGAGTTCTGGCAGCTCTGGGCTCACCGGGAAGAGGCCGACCTCGTCATGGGCGTGCGCACGCCGCGGCGGGGCGGCCTGCACCGGCGAATCGTCAGCGCCGGTGCCCGCGGCGTGATCCGCGCGCTCGCGGGCGGCGAACTGCGCGACGTGAACGTGCCCTTCAAGCTGATCCGACGCGACGTGTGGAACGACCTTGCGCACGCCATTCCCCCGGCGCCCGTGGCGCCCTCGTTGCTCCTCGCCCTGGGGGCCGCGCTGCGTGGCTGGCGCGTGATTCAGGTGCCCATCAGTCACAAGGCCCGCGAGCACGCGCCCTCGACGGTCGATCTGCGCGCGCTCGTGCGGCTGAGCGCGGGCGCTCTGCGCGAGGTCGTCGCCTTCCGCCGCCGGCTCGCGCGCCGCGCGCCGCGCCCGGCGCGTTCCGTCGAGCGCTCCGCTGCCGAGGCCTTCGAGCCGTGAGCGGGTCGAGCGCCCGGTGCGCGGCCTGCGACGGAGCCGACCTGCGCCCCCACCTCCGGGTCGCCGGTGAGGCCGGGGAGCAGGGCCTCGTCCCCACCACCGACCGCTTCGGGGTCGCGCTCGCGGACATCGTGCGCTGCGCGGAGTGCGGACACGGACAGCTCGCGCGTTTCCCGGAGGAGGACGAGCTCGAGCAGGGCTACCGCGACGCGGCCTCGGAGGACTACGCCGCCGAGGAGGCGGGGCAGCGCGCGACGGCGCGCACCGAGCTCGCGCGCATCGGGCGCCATGTGCGCCCGAGACGGCTCGTTGACCTCGGGTGCTGGATCGGCTTCTTCGCGCACGAGGCGAGCCTCGCCGGCTGGGACGTCGTCGGAGTGGAGCCGAGCGCCTGGGCGGCGGGCCAGGCCCGGGCGCGCGGCGTCGAGGTGATCGAGGCCCCCCTCTTCGCGGCCGAGCTCCCCCGGGCGAGCTTCTCCGCCGTCGCGCTCGGCGACGTCATCGAGCACCTGCCCGACCCCGGCGCGGCGCTCGAGCGCATCGGCGCGCTGCTCGCCCCCGGCGGCGTGGTGTGGATGGCCACCCCCGATGCGGGGAGCCGGCTCGCGCGCGCGCTGGGCCCCCGCTGGTGGTCGGTCATCCCCACCCACCTGCACCTCTTCACGCGGGAGAGCCTAACCCGGCTGCTCGAGCGCCACGGGTTCGAGGTGCTCGAGCTCGGCACCTCGCCCAAGACGTTCTCCGTGCGCTACTACCTCGAGCGGCTGGCGGGCTACTGGCCGCCGCTCGCGCGGGTCCTCGTCGGGGCCGCGCGGCGGATGGGACTCGCCGAGCGGCCGTGGACCCCCGACTTCCGCGACCGGATGGCGGTGCTCGCGCGGAAGAGGAGCGGGTGAGCCTCGCCGCCGCGCCCCGAGCCGACCCCCGGTTTCGGATCGCGCTGTGGGCCCTCATCGCGCTCGGCGTGGCGGCGGGAGCGATCATCGCCCTTTCGACCCGCGGCGACCCCTACGACATGGAGTCCTTCGGACTCGTCCGCGCGGCGCTCGACCGCGGACCGCTCGAGCCCTACGCGCTCTTCGCCCAGCAGGGGATCGTCCGCTGGCCCTATCCGCCGGCCTACTTTCCGTGGATCTGGGTCTCGGGGGCCCTCGCGGGGCACGGCCTCTCGTTCGGCTTCCTCGTGCGGGTCCCCTCGATCCTCGCCGACGCGGCCCTCGCGTGGCTCGTGCAGGACTTCCTCGGCTCGCGCGGCGCCGGCGCGCGCACCCGGCTCCTGGCTGCGGGACTCGTCGCGCTCGGCCCGTCGTTTCTCGTGATCTCGGGCTACCACGGTCAGTTCGACGCGCTGGCGATCCTGCCCGGCGTGCTCGCCGTCTCGCTCTGGGAGCGCCGGGAGCCGTGGGCGTTTCGCGCGCTGGCCGCTGGGGTCCTCATCGGCGTCGGCGGAGCGCTCAAGACCGTGCCGCTGCTTCTCCTCCTCGCGCTGCTTCCCTCCGTGCGCTCGCGCCGGGAGGCGCTCACCCTCCTGGCCGCCGCGGCGCTGCCCCTCCTGCTGGCCTTCGCGCCGTTCGCCGTGGCCGGGAAGCTGCCCGCTCCGCACGTCCTGACCTACCGCGGGCTTCCCGGCGCGGGGGGCCTGAGCCTGCTCGCCCAGCCCGACCTGTCGCTCGCGACGCTCGGCATCAGCCCGACCCGGCTCTCAGGGCCGAGTGACGCGCTGGTGCGCTACGGCGGCCTGCTCATCGGCGCGGGCCTGCTCGCCGTCGCCGCCGTGGGGGCGCGCTCGCGCGCCCGCGCGCTGCCCCTAGCCGTCCTCTTGTGGCTCGCCGTCTACGCCTTCGGCGAGAACTTCTTCTTCCAGTACGCGCTGTGGGGCCTGCCGTTCTTTCTCATGGCGGGCTACGTGCGTGAGGTGCTCGTCGTCCAGGCGGTCCTGCTGCCTGCCTCGCTCATCTTCTACGCGCGTCCCTGGCATCGTCCGATCGTCGCGATCGCCTATACCGCGACCATGCTGCTCGTGCTCGCCGTCTGCTCGGGCGCGTTCGGCCTGCTCGTCCGTCGCCTGCTCCGCGCTCCGCTCCTCGCCGCTCAGAGGAGCCCGGGAACGGTCGGCACGTCGAGCTCGTAGATCGACGCGCAGCCGAACCGGTGCACCGCCCGCAGGACGGGGCCGAGGAGGGGAGCGAGGTCCCGGCGCTCCGCGCAGTCGGCGAGCACAAAGCGTGCGCCGACGCGGCGCACCAGGGCCTGGGCCGCGCCGGCCGGGAGCCGGCCCGCGAAGAGGTCGCTCGCCTCGGCCGCCCGGCGCGGGAAGTCGGGCGTCCACGTCTCGTGGCCCTGCCAGGTGCGCCGGCCGGTGTAAGCGGGAACGGCGGCCGCGAGCCTTCGGGAGGAGAGCACTCCGCCGGCGCCTCGCGCGTGGTCGAGAAAGGCGAGGGCGCGCACTTCGTCGCCGCGGAGGATGAACGGCTGCTGATCGGAGCGGATCGCCCGGTGCTCGAAGTCTGCGGAGAAGAGGAGTCCGGGAAGCGTCAGGGCGAGCACGGCGCTCACCCCGAGCGCGGCGGGCAGCCTCAGTCGCTGCCAGCCGCGCACGGCGAGGATCGCCAGGGGCAGCGAGAGACCCTCGACCGCGTGCAGGCTGTAGCCCTCCGCGTAGACGACGAGCGCCGCCAGCGTCCACAGCCACAGCATCCGCTCCTGCGTGTCCGCCTCCGAGCGCGGAGCGGCGAGGGCGAGGAGCCCCAGGGGGGCGAGATCGAGCGCGAGGTACCACAGGCTCGGTCGGGGAAAGCCGGTCTGGGCCTGCCCGATCGCCCACGCGGAGTCCCACCGCGCGAGCGCCACGTAGTACGCGAGCGGGGCGAGCGTGGCCACGAGAGGGACGCCGAGGCGCCTGAGGCTCCGCCGATCGCGCCGCCAGAGGAGCAGCCCGGCGAGGACGAGAAGCAGCGTTTCGCCCTGCCAGGGGTGCAGCCAGGAGGCGAGGGCGCCGGCCACCGCGCTCCCCACCACGTACCACCGGGCCGAGCGGCCCGCGGCGCGCCGGCCGGGCTCGAGGATCCCCTCGACTCCGAGGAGAAAGAGCGGCATCAGCCCGAGCGCGATGACGATCGGGAGATAGCCCCAGAGCTCGAGCGCCGGCGAGAGCTCCCCCGCGAAGCGCCCGACGCCGCCCGCCCCGGGCAGCGCGAGCCAGCCGAAGAGCGCGTGCGCCGGGGCCACGAAGAAGAGGGCGATCACCAGCGCGGCGAGTTGCGCGCGTCCGGGGACCACGAGGCGCCGGACGTAGGCGCGGAAGCCGGCGAATATGAGCGCGGCGGCGATCGGGAGCCACATCAGGTAGGAGAGCGCGATGCCGGCGCCCGCGCGCCAGGCCAGGCCGCTCAGCAGCCACATGGGATGGAAGTAGACGTGGCCTCCGGCGCGCAGGTCGAAGCCGTTCGTGGCGAGCACGTGCTCGCCGGCGCTGCGGATCCACGCGAAGTACTGGAGCTGGTCGGCCGCGAACGGGCCGTCCGCGCCGCTGACGGTGCCCTGGGAGGAGGCGGCCTCGGCGAGGAGGTAGAGGACGGGAGCGAGCCCCCACGCGAGGAGGCCGATAAGCGTCGCGAGCTCCGCCGGTGCACCCGCTGAGCGAAGCCGGCCCACGACGGCGCTCACCCTAGCCGGGGGTCAGGCGCTAGATACGCGGCGATCCGTGCGCATCTCCGAGAGGATCCGCTCCAGCCGTGGCTCCGTCTCACAGTCGACGTGCGTCATGGCGCCCGCGACCGCCGGGTGCACTCCGGCGATCAGCGCGTGCATCTCGTGGGCGACCGCGCGGTAGCTCGGGTGCCCCTCGCGGCCGGAGCGCAGTTCGACGAGCTGCATCGCCTCGCGGGCGTTGAGGTCGAGGATGTAGCGGATCCGGTAGCCGAGGCAGAGGGCGTAGGGCGCGGCGTGCGGGAGGCCGGCGGCGGCGAGTCGAGCGTGCTCGCCGGCCGAGACATCGAGCGCCCGGCGGTACTCCTCCCCGCATCCGGCGCGGTCGACCTCCTCGGGGACGCCGGCGCCGAGCTCGGGCGTGAGCGTCTGCCACTGGACGGTGAGCATCCGGTGGCGCTGGAGGTCGCGGAAGGCGCCGTAGTCCGAGACGATCTCGAAGCGGTAGCGCAGTGCCTCGAAGCCGCGGCCGGGGCGGTGGCGGCGGTTGGCGCGATCGCCGACGAGGTCAGCGAGGAGTCGCGTGCGGGCGTCGTCGTCCAGGGCCTCGACGGCCTCGTGCGTGGCCTCCTCCGAGGTGCTCGTGGCCTCGAAGAGCAGGGCGGCGAGGAGGTCGTCCTCCTCGCCCTCCACGCGCAGCAGGCGCACCGAGGGGGCGCCGCCGGCGCGGGCGGCCTCGGCTTGGTCGAGCCCGAGCCGTGCCGCCCAGCTGCGCCCGGCCGCCGTGCGTTGCTGCAGGTAGGAGACCCACTCCCCGCCCCGCTCGGGGCGCTCGACGCGCGAGACGAAGCTCGGCATGACCCCCTGCACGGCTTGGAGCACCATCCGCCCGCACTCCTGAGCCTCGGGCAGCGGGTGCCCGAGCAGGTGGAGGATGAGATGCTCGTAGGTCTGCCCGGTGGCGAAGATCCCCATGTGGGAGAGCGAGGCGGCGGGCAGCAGGCCGCGGACAAGGTCGAGCGCCTTGGCCGCGCACGCGCGCTCATGCGCCGCGGGCGAGTCGCCGTCCCGTGCGGGGTAGGTCTCTCCCACCCACGTGCGCACGCGCGGGAGCGAGGCGGAGTAGATCCCGAAGAGCTCGTCCATCGCCGCGCGGTACTCCGGGCCGAGCTCGGCGTCGCGGTAGAAGCGATACCCGCCGCCGTCGGGCATCGGGCCGTCGTAGGCGATGTAGCGCGTAGACTGCTCGAGGTAGGCGCCGAGGCGCGGGCGCTGCAGGACCTTGGTGAGCACGTTGGAGACCCACTCGCAGGCGACGTGCGCCCCGCCGAGCTGGGCCACCGAGTCATCGCCGTAGCCGACGAAGATCCGCTCGTAGAGCTCGGCGGCGCGCCGGCCCTCGTCGGCCTCCCAGGCACCGGTGGCGGAGGGCAGGGAGTCGGCGAACTCGTCGAGGAAGAGGCGGCGAAGCGTCCCGGGATACCGGGAGTAGCGCGCGAACAGCGCACCCTTGACCGTCTCGGGCAGGTTGACGAGCGCGAAGACCGGCCGGTCGAGGTTGGTGAAGTGCGGCGCGAGCCGCTCTCGCTCGGCCTCGGTGAAGCTCTCGACGGGGTACTCCATGAGGGCGCGCGATGCTAGCGCCCGGCCCGGCGGGCTCTATCCCGCGTTGACCGGATTCCCCGTCGACTGCGTGCCCTCGCCCGCGGCGCCGGGCCGGCTCCCCTCGCCGTCGCCCTGGTCGGACTCGAGCCGCTTGTTCCCGCCCTTGTCGGAGGCGCCGTCGCCCGAGCCGCCGGAGACGGAGTCGGATCCCGTCGGCCCCTCCTCGCCGGCACCGCCCTCGCTCGGCTCCTGGGTCTGGGGCTGGTCGAACTGGTCCTGTGTGTCGTCCTTACGTTCATCCATGGAGCGAGACCTACCCGCGTCGACCTCGCCCCAACCGAAAGCCGGGCCAACCGCGCATGCGATCGGCATGCGCCGCACCCAAGTTGGGTGTAGAGTAGGTCCTACATGGCGAAGACGATCCAGATCCGCGACGTGCCCGAGGATGTGCACCGCACGCTTCACAGCCGCGCCGCACTCGCGGGAGCCTCCCTCTCGGACTACCTGCTGGGAGAGATCGCCCGGGTCGCGGCCCGGCCGCTGGTCGCCGAGGTTCTCGCGCGGGCCGAGGAGCGCGGCGGCGGAGCCGAGCTCGCCCGCGTGGTCGACGCCGTCCGCGCCGGCCGCGAGCGCGCCTAGGGCCGGCACATGCTGGTCTTAGACACCTCGGCGCTTCTCGCGGCGCTGGTGGGATCTCCGACCAACGCGGCGCTGAACGAAAGGCTCAGCGCCGACGGCGATCTCCACGCGCCCCACCTGATCGACGTCGAGGCCGTGCACGCGCTGCGGAGGCTCGTCCGGCGCGGTGACCTGAGCCTCGAACGAGCGCTCGCAGCGAGGCAGGATCTTCGCGACCTCACGATCATCCGCTACCCGCATGTCGCGCTGGTCGATCGCATGTGGGACTTGCGCGAGCACCTCACGGCATACGACGCGGCCTTCGTGGCGCTGAGCGAGGCGCTCGGCGTGCCGCTGATCACCGCCGACGCGCGACTCGCCAGGGCGACTGGGCACGGGGCCGAGATCGAGGCGTTCTCTGAGTGAAGCGGGGAGCGGGAACCGCTGAAGGGTCAAGTCGAGACGTATATCTCGCCTTCTACTACCTCAAGAGCCCGCCTCTCTGCACCGGGTCGTGCGGCTTGGGTTCGAGATTGCTCTGGCCGGCGCGTTCTGATGCTCGACGCGGATCGGGTCCTCCTCGGCGGCTGATCGCTGACCCCTGGTGGAGGTCGAGGAGGAGGCGGGTTGTGCACGCCGGACCGTGCGCGATCCGCCTGTTCACCGCAAGCGAAGCTCCGGCGGCCGCGCCTGGGTGCCGCGCGAACGTCGCGGATGAGCGCTTCGGGCGCGGCGAGGGCCGCGACGACGCGAGAAGTCGCAGAATGCCCCCCTCCACCCGATGCTTGGGGGCCTCCCTAGGGAAGCCCGCCGAGCGCCCGCCCCGCGCCCCCCACCAGGCGAAACAGCGGCTCGGGAACGATCCCGAGCGCGATCGTCGCCGCGCCGAAGAGGACCGCGACGAAGGCGACCTCGATCTCCACGCGGGCACGGTCGGCCTCGGGCGAGCCGCCCGCGATGGCGGGCCGCGCGCGCACCGCACCTCCCGAGCCCGACGAACCCGGGAGCCCCGCCGAGGGCGCGGGCGCGTCGCGCATCCACATCGCCGCGACGACCCGCAGGTAGTAGCCGAGCGAGATCATCGACCCGACGACGATCACGACCCCGAGCCACGTGTAGCCGCCCCCCACGAGGGCGTCGATCAGGTAGATCTTCCCGACGAACCCCGCGGTGGCGGGGATCCCGGCTAGGCCGAGCATCGAGACCGTCATCGGCCAGGCGAGCCACGGGCGCGAAGCGCCCAGGCCGGCGATCGAGGAGATGTCATCCCCCAGGGCGGTCTCCCGCTCGCGCGCGACGATCACCGCGAACGCCGCGAGGTTCATCGCCAGGTAGATCGAGAGGTAGAAGATCGTCGCCTTGACCCCGAGCTGCGTCCCGACCACCACGCCGGCGAGCATGTAGCCGGCCTGCGCCACCGAGGAGTAGGCGAGCATCCGCTTGAGCGAGGACTGACCGAGCGCTCCAACGTTGCCGACCACGATCGTGATCGTGGCCAGCGCGGCCAGCGCGGGCGCCCAGTGCACGTGCGCCGGCCCGAACGCGACGTCGAAGAGCCGCACGAAGACGCCGAACGCGGCCGCCTTAGTCGCCACGGCCATGAACGCGGTGATCGGCGTCGGTGCGCCCTCGTAGACGTCGGGGGTCCACTGGTGGAACGGGGCAACGGAGGCCTTGAAGGCCAGGCCGCCGACCGCGAGGGCGATCCCGGTGAGCAGCAGCGCGTTGTCGGTCAGCGAGCGTACGCTGAGCGCGTGGGCGATCCCGGCGAAGTCGGTCGAGCCGGTCGCCCCGTAGACCAGCGCCAGGCCGTAGAGCAGCGTCGCCGAGCCGACCGAGCCGACCACGAGGTACTTGAGCCCCGACTCGAGCGAGGAGGCGCGGCGCACCTCGGTCGCGCACAGGATGTAGAGCGGGATCGAGAGCAGCTCGAGGCCGAGGAACAGCGTGATGAGGTTCTGGGCGGAGACGAGCACCGCCATCCCGAGCACCGAGGCCAGGAGCAGCGCGTGGAACTCGCCGTGCCCGGCCTCTCCCGGCGCGCGCCCGCGCAGTGCGAGCAGCACCGTCCCGATCGCCGCCGTGCAGAAGAGGAGGTTGAGGACGAGCGCGAGGTCATCGACGGCCAACGCGCCCGAGATGATCGAGGCGGGGTGGCTCCAGCGCCAGATGCTCAGCCCGATCGTCGCGCCGAGCACGAGGATCGTGAGGCCGGGCACCGCGCGGGTGCGCGCGAAGGAGCTGCGCAAGAGGCCGGCGAGCAGCACGAGCAGCACCCCGCCGGTGAGCGCGATGATCGGCGAGAGGCCCGCGAAGTCGACGTGCGGGCCCTTGACCTGAGCGAGAGCGAGGGCGGCGCTCATCGTCGGCCCTCCGCGTGGCCGGCGGCGAGCGCGGGGCGCGGGGCGCGGGCCACGCTCGAGCCGGGAGGCTGCGCCGCCGCCTGGGCTCGCGAGATGCTCGCCTTCGCCGCGGGCTCGGAGCGCGTCAGCGCCACCTGGGGATAGAGAGAGAGAGCGAGGATCAGCCCCACGAGCGGCACGAGCACCGCGCCGTGGGAGAAGTCGACGTCCCGCGACTCGGTCTTCGTGCCCGCCCGGTTGTGCATCATCGCGATGAACGCGCGCAGCATGTAGACGCTCGCGAGCGCCACGCCGGTGAAGGCGACGACCGCGATCGCCGCCTTGGCCTTGAAGACCCCGAGGAGGATGAGGAACTCACCCGCGAAGTTCGTCGAGCCGGGCATGGCCAGCGTGGCGAGCGAGACGATCAGGAAGATCGCCGCCAGCACCGGCGCGCGCAGCGCGAGGCCGCCCATGTAGCGCAGGTCCTCCGATCCGCCCGTGCGCACCGCGAGCAGCGCGATGATGATGAAGAGCGGCGCGGTGACGAGGCCGTGGTTGACCATCTGCAGCAGCGCGCCCTGCGCCCCCTCGGGCCGCAGCGCGAACACCCCCAGCGTGATGAACCCGAGCTGGGCCATCGAGGAGTAGGCGACCACCAGCCGCGCCTCGGTGGTGGTGAACGCGCTCGCCGACCCGTAGAGGATCGAGGCCAGCGCGATCAGGAGCAGGAGGGTCTGGAAGTGCGCCGAGGCATGGGGGAAGAGCGGCAGCACGATCCGCAGAAAGCCGTAGGCCGCGACCTTGGAGAGGACTCCCGAGAAGGCGGCGAGCGCGGGGGTCGGCATCCCCCGGTAGCCGTCGGCGAGCCAGCCGTGGAACGGGAAGAGCGGCATCTTCACGAGGAAGGCGGCGGCGAAGCACAAGAAGATCCAGTCCTGCGAGCCGTTCGGGACCGGCCGCTGGGCGAGGTCGGAGAAGACAAAGGAGAGATGCCCCCCCGGGGGCGTGGCGATCACCGCGGTGGCGATCGCCGCGGCGAGCATGAAGAGAGAGCCGACGAGCGTGTAGATCACGAGCTTCGTCGTCGCGCGCACGCGGTCGGGGCCGCCCCAGCTCCCGGTCAGGAAGTAGAAGGGGATCAGCATGAGGTCGAAGAAGCCGACGAAGAGCGCGAGGTCCTGGGCGAGGAACGCGCCGAGCACCGCGGACTCGGCGAGCCCGAGGTGGAAGTAGAAGAGCTTCGGTCGCTCCCAGTCGTGCAGGTTCGCCACCGCGAACGCGGCGGCGAAGACCACGCCGCAGAGCAGCACGAGGAAGAGGTTCAGCCCGTCGAGGCCGACCTTGTAGCGGATCCCGAGCTCGGAGATCCAGCTCTGGTCGGTGACAAACTGCTGCCCCGCGCCCGTCTTGAAGGCGAGGGCGAACCCGATGGCGGTGCCTAGGGTCGCGAGCGAGCCGAGCAGCGCCACGCGCGGCGCGACGGCGCGCGGCGCCAACGCCGCGAGCAGCGCGACGGCGACGGGGAGCCAGACGAGGACGGAGAGCGTCACGAGCTCGCGATGAGGAAATAGAGGCCCATGCCGGCCAGGCCGAGCATGATGAACGCCGCGTAGTAGCGCACGAAGCCGGTCTGGGCCGCGCGGACCGCCGCCGACCCGGCGCGGACCACGCCGAGCGTACCGCCGGTCATCGCCCCGTTGATGAACACCCGCTCGAAGGTCTGCTGGGCGAAGCGCCCGAACCACGCGCCGGGGCGCACGAAGGCACGGTCGATGATCTCGTCCCAGTACCACTTGCGCACGAGGAAGCCGTGAAGGGCCCTCAGCCGGCGGCGGATCAGGCCCGCGTTGCTGCGCTCCACCCACACGAAGTAGGCGATCGCGATGCCGAGGAGGCCGAGCAGCGCGCCGAGCGCAAGGCCCTGGAAGAGCTGCGCCTCGGAGGGCTCGGCGCCCGCGAAGCGCGAGTCGGCGAACGTCGGGGCGAGGAACTTCGTCACTAAGTCGTCGACCTTGGGGATCTGCAGCGCACCGCCGACGGTCGCGAGCACGGCGAGCAGCCCCATCGCCACCTTCATCGCCCCCGAGCGCTCGGCGATGTGGTGCTCGGGACCGGGGAAGCCGACGTCGGCGTCCTCCTCCTCGCCGGTGAGCGGGTTGGTGGGGGTCTCGGCGTGGTGCATGTGCCCGGCCTCGAGCTCGAGCGCCTCGGGGGAGGGCGCACCGAAGAAGGCGCGGAAGATCATCCGGAAGGTGTAGACCGCGGTGAGCAGCGCGGCGAGGTAGCCGAAGACGTAGAGGATCCAGTGCCAGCCGCCGCGGTTGCCCACGAAGAGCAGGATCTCGTCCTTGGAGAAGAAGCCCGAGAACGGCGGCACGCCCGAGAGCGCGAGCCCGCCGACGACGAAACAGCCGAAGGTGAAGGGCATGGCCTTGCGAAAGCCCGACATGCGGTCGAGCGACTGATCGCCCGCCATCGCGCCGATGATCGAGCCGGCGGCCATGAACAGGAGCGCCTTGAAGAAGGCGTGGGTCATGAGATGGAAGAGCCCGGCCGCATAGGCGCCGCTCGAGACGGCCATGATCATGTAGCCGATCTGCGACATCGTCGAGTAGGCGATCACCCGCTTGAGGTCGGAGACCACCAGGGCGATCGTCGCCGCCATGACGAGCGTCACGCAGCCCACGATCGCGCCCACCGCCGCGGCGCCCGGCGCGCGCTCGAAGAGGGGATGCATGCGGGCGATGAGATAGACGCCGGCGGTCACCATCGTCGCCGCGTGGATGAGCGCGGAGACCGGGGTGGGGCCCTCCATCGCGTCGGGCAGCCAGGTGTGGAAGGGCACCTGGGCGGACTTCGCGAACGCGCCGATGAGCAGCATGATGCAGCCCGCGGTGAGCGCCCCGCCGTGTGCCGCGAACGCGCCGCCCTGCGCCGCCCTGAAGGTCCCCAGGAAGTCGAGCGTGTGCGAGTGGCGAAAGATGAAGTACGTGCCGAGCACCAGGCCGATGTCGCCCACCACGTTGATGACGAAGGCCTTGATCCCCGCGCGCGTGGCCGTAGTGCGCCGATACCAGAAGGAGATGAGCAGGTAGGAGGCCGCCCCGACAAACGCCCAGCCCACGATCAGGAGCATGAAGTTCCCGGCGAGCAGGAGCAGCAGCATCGAGAAGACGAAGAAGTTGAGGTAGGAGAAGAAGCGCGCGTAGCCGCGATCGCTCTTCATGTAGGCGAAGGAGTAGAGGTGGATGAGCGTCGAGACCCCGCTGACCACGAGCGCCATGAATATGCTCAGCGGGTCGACCAGGATGGAGACGCGGGCGTCGACCCCGACCGTGTTCGCGTAGTCCCAGAGCGAGGAGGTGAGCTGGCGCCCGTGCTCCGGTTGGGCCTCGAGGGAGAAGAAGGCGGCCACCGCGGCGGCGAAGGCGAGCGCGATCGCCAGCGTCCCCACGATCCCCGGCAGCCGGCCGGGCAGCACCCGGTAACCGAGGGCAATCGCCACGCACCCGGCGAGCGGGAAGAGCAGGATGAGCCAGCCGAGCGTCGTGGTGCTCATCCCTGCAACTCCCGGAGCTCATCGACGTCGACCGGCAGCCGGCGGCGGTACAGGGCGACGATCACGCCGAGCCCTACCGTCACCTCGCACGCGGCGACGACCACGACGATCAGCGCGAAGATCTGACCGTCGCCGTTGCCGTTCTGGCGCGAGAAGGCCACGAGCGCGAGGTTGGCCGCGTTCAGCATGAGCTCGAGGCAGAGCAGGATCACCAGCGGGTTGCGCCGCGTGAGCACGCCGGCCGCGCCGATGCAGAAGAGGAAGGCCGAGACGACCAGGTACCAGCCGATCGGCATCTCTTCACCAGCCTCCGCGGTGGCCGCGCTCAGCGCCGTCCTCGGCGCCGGTGCCCACGAGCTCGGGCGGCTCCATCGACGCGCCGGTCGCGGGATGCGCCTCCTCCATCGCTCCGCCCACCGCCTCGCGCATCGTGCCGGAGTAGGCGGGGCGGTGCACCGCGATGCCGCTGCCCACCTCGGCGGCGGCGCCCTCCGCGTCAAGGCCGCGGCGGCGGCGGGCGAGGATCACCGCGCCCACGGCCGCCACGAGCAGCAGGATCGAGGCGATCTCGAACGGGAAGAGGAACTTCGTGAGAAAGAGCTCGCCGATCTTCGCGGGGGCGCCGAAACCGGGGACGTAGGGAGCGCCGCGGCCGCCGATGGCCTTGAGGCCAGAGCCGAGCATGGCGATGCAGAGCTCGACGAGGAGCGCGCCGCAGCACACCGAGGCGACGAAGCGCAGGCCCGAGCCCGAGGTCGCGTGCATGGGCTCGTCCAGCCCGCCCACGTAGGCGACGACGAACACGTAGAGCACCATCACCGCGCCGGCGTAGACGACGACCTGGGCGGCGGCGACGAACTCCGCGCGCAACAGGAGAAAGAGGGCCGCGAGCGAGAGCAGGTGCCCGACGAGCGCGAGCACGTTGTAGAACGGGTTGCGCAGCGTGATGACGCCGATCGCGCCCGCCAGCGCCCCGATCGCGGCGACGAAGAAGAGGAGAGCGGCCACGCCTACTCGCCCTCGGAGCGCAGCGGCGCGCGGTCGAGGGGCTCGGCCAGCAGCATCTCCTTGGTGAAGATGAGGTCGTTGCGGTCGTAGTCCGACATCTCGTAGTCGTGGCCCATGGTGATCGCGTCGAAGGGGCAGGCGACCTCGCAGTAGCCGCAGAAGATGCAGCGCGACAGGTTGATCTCGTAGACGGCCGCGTAGCGCTCGCCGGCCGAGATGCGGTGCTCGGGCGTGTTCTCCGCGGCGACCACGCGAATGCAGTCGGCGGGGCAGGCGGCCGCGCACAGGGAGCAGCCGACGCACTTCTCGAGCCCGGTGTCCTCGAAGCGGTGGAGCTTGTGGCGCCCGCGGAAGCGCGCGTAGACCGGCACCTTCTCCTCCGGGTACTGGATGACCCGCGGGCCCTCCTTGATGCGGGCGAAGGTGGTCTTCAGGCCGCGCATGGTCTCCGCGAAGGCGCGATAGGCACCGCCCGCGCCGCCCGGCTCGGGGCCGCGCTGCACGGCGATCACGTCCTCCTCGGGGCGCCAGGAGGCCATGTCAGTGGGTGACCACGACGAGGATCGCGGTGACGAGCGCGTTCAGGGTGGCCAGGGGCAGGAGCACCTTCCAGCCGAGGCTCATGAGCTGGTCGTAGCGCAGGCGGGGGAGCGTCGCGCGGACCCAGATGAAGAAGAGGACGAAGATCCCCATCTTCCCGAGCACGATGAACGGGTCGACCCAGGCCGGAGGATGGATCCCGAAGGGCAGCAGCCAGCCGCCGAGGAACACGGTCACCGCGATCCCCGAGATGACGATCACGTTCAGGTACTCGGCGAAGAAGTAGGAGGCGAAGCGCGCGCCTCCGTACTCGGTGTTGTAGCCGCCGACGAGCTCGGCGTCGGCCTCCACGAGGTCGAACGGCGCGCGGTTGGTCTCCGCGAAGCCCGCGACCAAGAAGACCACGAAGCCGAAGAACTGGGGCACGATGTACCACATGCCGGCCTGCGCCTCGACGATGCGGGTGAGCGAGAGCGAGCCGGCGGTGAACACGACCCCGACGAGCGAGAGCCCGAGCGCCGCCTCATAGGAGATGAGCTGCGCCGCGCCGCGCATCGCGCCGAGGAAGGAGTACTTCGAGCCCGAGGCCCAGCCGCCGAGCATCACGCCGTAGAACGCGACCGCCCCGAACGCGAAGGCGTAGAGCGGTCCTATGCTCACGTCGATGCCGTACAGGCCGGTGCGCGTCCCGAAGATGTCGACGACGGGACCGAAGGGGATGAGGGCGAGCGTCGCCACCGCGGTCACGATGGAGATCGCCGGGGCCAGCGCGTAGAGGAAGCCCACGGAGGTGGTGGGCCGCGACTGCTCCTTGCTGGCGAGCTTGATGATGTCGGCCAGCGGCTGCAGCGCGCCGAAGGGACCGACCCGGTTGGGTCCGTAGCGCTGCTGGAAGCGCCCGAGGAGCTTGCGCTCCGCCAGCAGCACCACCGGGACGAGCTGCAGGCCGACGGCGAAGATGATCACCGCCTTGATGATCTGCACGTACCAGGGCTCGAAGAGGGCGATGTCGGCCAGGGGCAGGCTCATGCGGGGCGCACCTCCACCATCGGGTCGGTGAGCGCGGAGGCAGAGTCCTCCGCCAGGCCCTCCTCGAGGAAGACGCTCCCCACGGGGATGCCGTCCCTCAGCGCGACGGTGCCGCGCACGCGGCTGCTCCTCGCTTCGGCTTCGCCGAAGGCTCCCACCTCGACCCGATCGCCGTCGCTCAAGCCGAGGCGCCCCGCGTCGTCGGGCGATATCTCGAGGCGCTGGCGGGCGGCGAGGAACCGCAGGGCGGGGGAGGACTCGACCTCGGGCGAGGCCCAGATGGAGCGGAAGGTGCCAAGGCGCAGGGCGCCGTTGGGGGAGCCGGCCGCCGGGGGGCGCTCGAGCTCGAAGGGCGCGCTCGCGCCGGCCGGCAGCGCGGCGGCCTCTTCGCGGGCGGGCCAGCGCAGCCCGCGACCGCCGAGCCCCGCGAGCGTGAGCCCGCGGTAGAAGGGCACGGCGTCGAAGAGCTGGGAGGTGGCCATCGCACCCGTGAGCACGCCGAGATCGTGCCCGAGGCGGCGCGATACCTCGGCGAGCACCTGCCACTCCGCGCGCACCCCGCCCGGGCGTCCGATCGCCGGGCGCAGCCGCTGCACGCGCCCGTCGGGATGAACGACCGTCCCCTCCTTCTCAGCGTAGGACTCGGCGGGGAATACGACGGTCGCGTGCTCGCGGATCGTCTCGCTCATCCTGGAGTCGTGGACGACCACGACGGTGGCCTGGGCGAGGGCGCGCTCCCACAGCGCGCGGTCGGGCTGGGAGCGCAGCGGATCGGAGTGGAGCAGGTAGAGCGCGGTGATCTCGCCCGCGGCGGCGGCCTCGGCGATCTGGCGTGATCCGCGGCCGGAAGCGCTCGCCTCGGCGTAGCCCGGGCCCGAGCCCGGCAGCACGCCGGCCTCGCGCAGGCCGCGCCCGTTCGCCCCGGCGGGGATCTCGAGCAGGCCCGCCCCGTCCGGCTCGGCCAGCTTCAGCCGCTCGGCGAGGTCGAGGAGACGGCGCAGCGCGTGCGGCCCGCGCGGCCCGGCGGCCAGGCGCTCGCCCCACACGATCACCACGTCCTCGCCGATCTCGCTCAGAAGCTCGGCGAGCCCGCGCACGTCATCCTCCCCCGCACCGGCGTCGGCGCAGAGCTCCGCAGTCCCCGGAGCGTCCTCGAGCACCGCCTCGACGGCGGCGAGGAACGCCTCGCCCGCGCCCGGCGCGAAGCGCGCGACGACCTGGGCGTTCGGGTCGAGGGCGCTCGGACGGCTCGTGGCCACCGCGAGCCGCACGCCGCGGCGGCGCACTCCCTTGCGGATGCGCAGATCGAGGATCGGAGCGTCGTCGATCGGGTCGCAGTCGAGCACGAGCACCGTGTGGGCGTACTCGAGGTCGGGAACGGTGGCCTGTAGCCCGGGAGCGGCGAGCGCGCGGGTCAGCTCGAGCGGGACATCGCCTCCCGTGCGGCAGTCGAGGTCGCCCGAGTCGAGCCCCTCGCGCAGCATGCGCTGGAGGATGAAGCCCTCCTCGTTCGTGCTCTGGCCGCCCGCGAGCGCGCCCACCCGGCCGGCGTGCCTGGCGAGGCCCGCGGCCGCCTCGAGCGCCCGCTCCCACGAGACCGGGCGCAGCTCTCCGCCGTCGCGCATCATCGGCTCGGTGATGCGCTCCTCGGCGTGCACGGACTGGTAGGCGAAGCGTCCCTTGTCGCATAGCCAGCCGTCGTCGACCTCATCGTGGTGGCGCTCGAGCACGCGCAGCACCCGCTCGTCGCGCACGGTGAAGGCGACGTTGCACTGCGCGGGGCACAGGGTGCACACCGAGCCCGAGTTCTCGATCTCCCACGGGCGCGCGCGGAAGCGGTAGGGGCGCGAGGTCAGCGCGCCGACCGGGCAGAGCTCGATGATGTTGCCCGAGAACGGTGCGACATAGGGGTGGCCGTCGAAGGTGCCCACGAAGGAGTGCGCCCCGCGCTCGAGCAGCACGAGCTGATAGTCCTCGGCCACCTCCTGGGAGAAGCGCACGCAGCGGTAGCAGAGGATGCAGCGCTCACGGTCGATCGCGATCAGCGGCGAGAGCTCGAGCGGCTTGACGAAGTGGCGCTTGGGCTCGATGAAGCGCGAGCGCCCGGCCCCCCAGCCGAAGGTGATGTCCTGCAGCGGGCACTCCCCGCCCTTGTCGCACACGGGGCAGTCGAGCGGATGGTTGACGAGCAGGAACTCGACCACCGCCTGCTGGGCCCCGCGCACCCGCTCGGTCTGGGTGTGGACGACCATCCCGTCCTTGACCGGCGTCGAGCACGCGGTCTGCAGCTTGGGGATCCCCTCGACCTCGACGAGGCACATCCGGCAAGCGCCGACCGGCTGGCCGAGCTTGGGCTCGTAGCAGAAGACCGGGATCTCGACGTCGCCGTACTTGGCGCCGTCGACGAGCATCGCGCCCTCGGGCGCGCGCACCTCGCGGCCGTCGATGCTCAGCGTGACCAGCCTGGTCTCGGGACGGGGCATCGCGGAGGCCTAGGGAGTGAGGACGGGGCCGGCGAGGTCGGAGCGCACGCCGAGGATCGGCGCGACGTCGGGCTGGGGGCCGAGCTCGCGCCGCTCCCGCGCCTGCTCGATGTGCTCCTCGAACTCGTCGCGGAACTTCGCGACCATCGACCCGATCGGCATCGCCATCGAGTCGCCGAGCACGCAGAGGCAGTTGCCCTTGATCTGCTCCTGCACCGAGGCGATGATGTCGAGGTCCATCGGCGTGGCCTCGCCCGTTTCGAGGCGCTCGAGCATCTTCACCGTCCAGTTCGTTCCCTCGCGGCACGGCGTGCACTTGCCGCACGACTCGTGGCGGTAGAACTTCGCGGTCTTCAGCGCCACGTCGATCATCCGCACGGAGTCGTCGAGCACGATGATCGAGCCCGAGCCGAGCATGGAGCCGGCCTTGGCCATCGAGTCGAAGTCGTAGGGCAGGTCGAGCTCCTCGGCCGTCAGCAGCGGCGCCGAGGAGCCGCCGGGAAAGAACGCCTTGACCGTGCGGCCCTCGGACGGGCCGCCGGCGAGGCCGAAGATGATCTCCCGCAGCGGGATCCCGAGCTCGATCTCGTAGTTGCCCGGGCGCTGCACGCAGCCCGAGACCGAGACGACCTTGGTGCCCGTCGAGGTCTCGACGCCGAGCTTGGCGTACTCCTCGCCGCCGAGCCGGATGACGTGGGGCAGATTCGAGAGGGTCTCGACGTTGTTGAGCAGCGTCGGTCCCTGAAAGAGCCCCTGCACCGCGGGGAATGGCGGCTTCAGTCGCGGGTTGCCGCGCTTGCCCTCGAGCGAGTCGAGCAGCGCAGTCTCCTCTCCGCAGATGTAGGCCCCCGCGCCGCGGTGCACGACGAGCGAGACCGTGAGCTCGGAGCCGAGGACGCGCTCGCCGATGTAGCCCGCCGTCGCGGCCTCGGCGACCGCCGCCTCGAGGATCTCCGCCGGGCGCTCGTACTCCCCGCGGATGTAGATGAACGCCCTGTTGCAACCCGCCGTGTAGGCGGCGATGAGCATCCCCTCGATGAGCTGGTGGGGGTTCTTCTGGATGAGCTCGCGATCCTTGAACGCCCCGGGCTCGGACTCGTCGGCGTTGCAGACGAGGTACTTGTCCATCGTGCCCTTGGGCAGGAAGGAGGCCTTCTTGCCGATCTGGAAGCCGGCGCCCCCACGGCCCCGCAAATTCGATGCGTTCAGCTGCTCGAGCACCTCCTCGGGCGCGAGCGTGAGCGCCTTGCGCAGCGACTCGTAGCCGCCGCGGCGCTCGTAGACGGAGAGCGTGTTCAGCCCCGGCTCGTCGATGTCGCGGAAGAGGATCTTGGTGCTCACGACTCCTCGTCCTCCCCGCTCTCGTCCTGGTTCTGGGAGAGCTCGACCGGCGCGGAGGGACCCAGGCGGTCCTCCGGGTCCCCCTCGGGCGGCAGGCCCGCGCTCTGCACCGGTCGCACGCCCTCGGGCGCGTGGAACTCGCTCGCCTCGGGCAGGTCGTCGCGGTTGGCGTCGGGATCCGCGGCGCGGCGGTAGCGGAGCTGCTTGGGCTCGAGCGGCGGGCGGTCGGCCCGCAGGTCGGCGAGGATTCGCTCCGCGTCATCGGCCTCGAGCGGTCCGACGTACTCGCCGTTCACCGAGGCCATCGGCGCGATGTCGCATGCGCCCAGGCATTCGAAGGAGCGCACGTTGAAGTCCGGGTCCTCGCCCGCGGCCTCCCGCATGGCCGCATAGATCTCGTCTCCGCCGCGCAGGGAGCACGAGATGTTCGTGCATACGTAGATCGTGTGGCGGCCGATCGGCACGGTGGAGAACATGTCGTAGAAGGTGGCGATCGAGTCGACGTAGGCCGGGGTGAGGCGCATGACCGCGGCGACCTGCTCCATGCCCTCGGGCGAGCACCAGCCGTAGCGGTCCTGCGCCGCGTGCAGCGCGGGGATCACCGCCGAGCGGCGGTCGGGGTAGCGCGCCATGAGCGACTCGATCTGGGCGCGCAGCTCGTCGGGCACGGGGGTGACCGCGAGGTCGGGCACCGAGGCCGGGTCCTTCGTGAGGTCGACGGGATCGTCCCACCCCGGCACGCGGGAGCCGTGCGCAAAGCGCGGGACGGACTGCTCGGCGTCGAAGGTGTGCGAGGACGCGCTCACCGGTCGATTCCCCCGAGGATCGGGTCGAGCATCGCCAGCGTGGCGATCAGGTCGGCGATGTAGGAGTCCTTGACCATCGGGGCGAGCGCCTGGAGGTTCACGAAGCTCGGGTCGCGCATGTGCACGCGCGCGGGCTTGGCCGAGCCGTCGGCGCGCACGAAGCATCCGAGCTCCCCGCGCGGGGACTCGATCGCGTAGTACACCTCGCCCGGCGGCACGCGGAAGCCCTCCGTGACGAGCTTGAAGTGGTGGATGAGCGCCTCCATCGAAGTGGCGAGCTCGTGCCTTGGAGGCAGTGCGACCTTGCGGTCCGGCGTGATGTAGGGACCCTCGGGCATCCCGTCGAGCGCCTGTTCGATGATCTTCACCGACTCCTGCATCTCGGCCATGCGCACGCGATAGCGGTCGTAGTTGTCGCCCACCGTTCCCACCGGAACGCGGAAGTCGAAGTGCTCGTAGGAGGAGTAGGGCTGGGCCTTGCGCAAATCCCAAGGGACCCCGGCGGCGCGCAGGAGCGGGCCGGTGACGCCGAGGTCGAGCAGGGTCTCGGCGTCGAGCTGGCAGACGTGGCGCAGCCGCTGTAGGACGATCTCGTTCTTGTCGAGGAGATCGGCGTACTGCTCGATCCGCGCCGGCATGTTCGCGAGGAACGCGCGGAGCTTCGGCTCGAACCCCGCGGGCACGTCCTCCATGACCCCGCCGACCTGGAAGTAGCGAGTGTGCATCCGCTGCCCGGAGGTCATCTCGAAGAGGTCGAGGATCGTCTCCTTCTCCCGAAACGCGTACCAGAACATGGAGATCGCGCCGAGGTCCAGGCAGCTCGTCCCCAGCCACACGAGGTGGGACATGATCCGGTTGAGCTCGAGGTGGATCACCCGCAGGTACTGCGCGCGCGCGGGCACGACGAGGCCGAGCAGCGTCTCCACCGCGCCGCAGAACGCCATCGCGTTGAAGTAGTAGGAGAGGTAGTCCATCCGCTCCACGACGGGGATGACCTTCCAGTAGCTCTTGTCCTCGGCGGTCTTCTCGATGCCGGTGTGGACGTAGCCGACGATCGGCTTGAGGTCGCGCACCACCTCGCCCTCGAGCGTGACCAGCAGGCGCAGCACCCCGTGGGTGGCGGGGTGGTGGGGCCCGAAGTTCAGCGTGAGGAGCTCCTGCTCGGGGCCGCGCTCGAGCGCCTCGTCGAGCTGATGGTCGACGGGCGCGAGCGTAATGCTCTCCTCGCGCCGGCGGTACTCGGAGAGCTTGGAGGCGTCGGTCGCGCTCACCTCACTGTCCCTCCAGCCAGCCCGGGACCTGCTTCTCGTTGAAGGTGAAGATGATCGGCTCGCCTCCCACGGGGAAGTCACGACGTTGCGGGAAGCCCTCGTAGTCCTCGGGCATGAGGATCCGGCGCAGGTCGGGGTGGCCGTCGAAGACGACGCCGAACATGTCGTACACCTCGCGCTCCTGGTGGTCGGCGCCCGCCCACATCTCCACGACCGAGTCGATCCGGGGGTGCTCGAGCGGGACCCGGGCGATGACCGTGATCCGGTCGATCTTCTCCATGTCGAGCAGCTCGTAGTGCACCGCGAGCCGCGGTTCCTCAGGGTAGTGGTCTGAGCCGTGCAGGCTGGCCAGGAAGCGGTAGCCCCGCTCGCGCAGGAGGGCGAGCGCGTCGCGGATCTTGGCCGGCGCGACGACGATCGTGCCGCGGTCGCGGAAGAAGACCGTGTCCTCCACGCTGCCGGAGTCGGCGTCCCGCAGCTCTTGGGCGAGGAGCTCGAGCCCCGTCGCGTCAGGCACCCGCGGTGTCTCCGGGGAGCGCGAGGTTCTCCGCGGTGCCGCCGGTCTCGAGCAGCTCCTCGGTGCCGCGGGCCCCGTAGCGCTCGCGCCAGCCCTCGTCCGGGTGGCCCTGGATCTTGCTCTGGAGCTTGAGGATCCCGTGCATGAGCGCTTCGGGCCGGGGGGGGCAGCCCGGGACGTGCACGTCGACGGGCATGAACTTGTCGGCGGGCACGATCGCGTAGTTGTTGAAGACGCCCGTCGAGGAGGAGCACGCGCCCATCGCGATCGCCCACTTGGGCTCGAGCATCTGGTCGTAGATGCGCCGCACGACCGGCGCCATCTTGATCGACACCCGCCCGGAGATGATCAGCAGGTCGGCCTGGCGAGGCGAGGCGCGGAAGGCCTCGAAGCCAAAGCGCGCCACGTCGACGCGCGAGGCGACGATGGACATCATCTCGATCGCGCAGCACGCGAGCCCGAAGGTGGCGGGGAAGAGCGCGTTGGAGCGCGCCCAGTTGAGCGCCTTCTCGAGCGTGGTGGTGAGCACGCGCTCCTCGACATAGCGGTCGAGATCCTCTCCCGCGAGGTCGCCGCGGAGCATGTCCCGCGCGCGGAGCTGGCGGGCGCGGAACTCCTCGGGCCGCTCGCCCGGGTCGAGCTTCTGTCGCGTTATTTCCATTCGAGCGCACCTCGGCGCCAAACGTAGACGTAGGCCACGGTGAGCAGCACGATGAAGACGATGATCTCCGAGAGCGCGAAGGCGCCGAAGGTCTTGAGCTGCACGGCGACGGGATAGAGGAAGATGACCTCGACGTCGAAGAGGATGAACAGCATCGCGATGAGGTAGAAGGAGATGCCGAAGCGGAAGTTCTGCTGGATCTCCGAGGGCAGGCCGCACTCGTAGGGCATCTGCTTGGTCTTGCTCGGACGCTTGGGCCCGAGGACCGTGTTGAGCAGGGCGAAGGCCACACCGACGATGCCGCCCAAGGCGAGGAAGACGATCGCGGGCAGGTAGGAGCGGAGCACGCCACGCGGGTTATACCACCGGACGGGGTGAGTTCGTGACAGATTGTTACTTAGTGTCCTATGCCGCGAGAAAAGGGGGTTGAGGGGAGCGTGGCCGCCGTGCACGCCGTGGTCGGCTTCGGTCTGCTCGCGCTCTCGCTGGGCGCGGGTGCCTGGGGCGCCTGGCGCTGGTATCGCGTCGAGCCGAGCCGGCTCTTCTGGAGGCTGCTGCGCGCGAGCCAGGCGGCGCTGCTCGTGCAGGTCGTGCTCGGGCTCGTGCTCCTCCTCACCGGGCACACGCCCGCGCACCTGCATCTCGTCTACGGGCTGCTGCCGCTCGGCGTGTCGTTCATCGCCGAGCAGCTTCGGGTGGGCGCGGCCGACACGGTGCTCGGCGCGCGCGGCCTCGACTCCGCGGCGTCGGTCGGCGAGCTGCCCGAGGAGGAGCAGCGCTCGGTCGTCCTCGCCATCCTGCGCCGCGAGATGGGCGTCATGGCGCTCGCCGCGCTCGTGGTCGTCGTGCTCGCCCTGCGCGCGGCGGGCACGGCGGGGGCGCTGTAGGCCGGCCGGCGCCGGCCGTCGAGTGGCGATTTGAGGCCATATGCGGCGTGTAACTCGCCACCGGACGCGCTCGCGTCCCTGGATCAGACCAGCGTCCGGTAGCTGCCGCGGTACCACACGAGCGGGTCTCCCTCGCCGTGGCCGACGGTCGTGACGCCCCCGATCGCGATCGCGTGATCGCCTCCGGGCAGCAGCTCTCGCAGGTCACACACCGCCCAGGCGAGCGCGTCGTCGAGCACGGGCAGCCCCTCCTCGGAGTGGTGGGCGACGTCGCGCAGCTTCTCGCTCTCGGGCACCTTGGAGGCGAAGTGGGCGGCGAGTCCCTCCTGCCCGGCATGCAGGACGTTGACCGCGAAGCGTCGGGTCTCGCGCACGAGGGGCAGCGTGCGCGTGGACTCGTCGAAGCACACGAGCAGCAGCAGCGGCTCGAGCGAGAGGGAGCAGACCGCGTTGGCGGTCATCCCGCCCGATCCGCGCGAACCGGCGGTGGTCACCACCGCCACTCCGGTGGCAAAGTGGCCGAGCACGTCCCGGTAGCGTCGCGGGTCGAGCTCCTCCGCCATTGCTGCGCGGTTATAGCGATGGTGTCCCGGCGCCGACCTGTCGGTTGCCGCCGTTGAAGGGACGGCCGTGGGGGCCGCCTCGTGGCCGGCGCCGGGAGCAGAGCCTCTTTCGCCGTGCGCCACGGCACTCCTGCCCGCGAGGAGGTGCGCCAGTTCGTCCCCTATGATGCCCGCCGCGATGGCCCGGCGCCTCCCCCTTCTCGTGCTGCTCGCCCTGAGCGCGCTCCTCGGGCTCTCCGCCTGCGGCACCCGCGGGATCTCGGTCGCCGAGAACGCCCCGGAGCACCACGGCGCCGAGCTCTTCGCCGCGCGCTGCTCGGGCTGCCACACGCTCGGAGCCGTGGGCACGCACGGCTCGGCAGCCGACATCCGCACCCGTCTGCGCACGAACGGTCCCAACTTCACGGTGCGCAAGGAGAACGCCGACCGCGTGCTCTACGCGATCCGCAACGGCGGCTTCTCGGGGGCGATCATGCCCCAGAACATCGTGGTGGGCCCCGACGCCGACGCGGTGGCGGGGTTCGTGGCCAAGTACTCCGGCCTCGGCAAGCGCCAGAACTCGCCGAGCCAGGGCGCGCCGGCCGGCGCCAAGGGCTCGCCCTAGACCGGTCCGTCCGGCGCGCCGTGCTCGACCTGCGGAGCATCCGGCGCGACCCCGACGCGGCCCGCGCCGCGCTCGCCCGCCGCGGCCAGGCCGACGGGATCGACCGCGTGCTCGCCCTCGACGAGCGCTGGCGCGAGCTCACCGCCCGTCTCGAGGCGCTGCAGGCCGAGCAGAACGCCGCGAGCCGCGGCCGCCGCGGAGCCCCGACGCCCGAGGAGCATGCCGCCCTCGGCGAGCTCGCCGCCCGCGGCCGCGCTCTGAGCGACGAGGAGAGCGGCGTGCGGGGCGAGCGCGACGCCGCGCTGGCCGCCCTGCCGAACCTGCCCGCGCCCGCGGCCCCGGACGAGGACACGGTGCTGCGTGAGGTCGGCGAGGCGGGGCGCGAGGGCCGCGACCACCTCGCCCTGGCCGGAGCGCTCATCGACATGGAGCGCGCGGCGCGCGTGTCGGGCTCTCGCTTCGCCTACCTGAAGGGCGACCTCGTGCTGCTCGAGCTCGCGCTCGTGCGCTACGCGCTCGAGACCCTGCGCGCCGAGGGCTTCGAGCCGGTGATCCCGCCTGTGCTCGTGCGCGAGCCAGCGCTGTACGGCACGGGGTTCCTGCCCGACGCCGAGGAGCAGATCTACCGGGTGCCCGAGGACGGGCTCTACCTCGTCGGCACCTCGGAGGTGCCGCTCGCCTCTCTGCACGCGGGCGAGATCCTCGAGGAGGGCGAGCTGCCCGTGCGCTACGCGGGCTTCTCTCCGTGCTTCCGGCGCGAGGCCGGCGCGGCGGGCAAGGACACGCGCGGGATCTTCCGGGTGCACCAGTTCGACAAGGTCGAGATGTTCTCGTTCGTCGCGCCCGAGGACTCCGGCGCGGAGCACGAGCGGATCCTCGCCGTCGAGGAGCGCATCCTGCAGGCGCTCGAGATCCCGTACCGCGTGGTGGCGATCGCGGTGGGAGATCTCGGCTCCTCCGCCGCGGTCAAGTACGACTGCGAGGCGTGGCTGCCCGGGCAGGGCCGCTACCGCGAGCTCACCTCGTGCTCGAACACGACGGACTTCCAGGCGCGCCGGCTCGAGGTGCGCTACCGCCCGGCCGAGACCCGCAAGCCCGCGCCGGTGCACACCCTGAACGGCACGGCGGTGGCGGTCGGGCGCACCCTCATCGCCCTGCTCGAGAACGGCCAGCGCGAGGACGGGAGCGTGGTGCTCCCCGAGCCGCTTGTGGCCTGCGGCGCACCCGCGCGGATCGCCGCCCCCTAGAGGATCCTCAGGCCCCTGTCTCGGCGGCGGGGCGCCGACGGGCTTGGACTCCGTCGAGCCGCGCTGGCGCAGGTAGATCGTCGCCACGGCGAAGACGCCGATCGTCAGGAACTCCGACTGCCAGTTCTGCAGCGTCTGGTTCCAGAAGTAGGAGGTCCCGACGAAGTTTTGAAACGAGACCGCGGGTTGCTTGAAGAACTGCTGCTGCTGGTTGTAGACGTTGTGCTCGGTGAGCGCCACCGCGAGCCAGGAGAAGAAGAGAGGGATCATGGCCAGAGGCAGGGAGTTCTGGTAGAGCCGGAGCTTAGGGCCCCCGCTGGTTCGACCCCCTCCGCGTCTCTCCTGCGCGTCGCTCACCAGATCGAGTCGAAGAGCACCTCGACCGCGAGCGCCTGGGCGCTCAGGAGGATGAGGACGAGAGGGACCCGGCGCGCGGGCATGGCGCGCACGGCGGCGAGGCAGGCGAGCGGCACGAGGAAGAGCCAGATCCGCTCGGTCTCCGCCTTGGAGTACCCGAGCAGGGCGGAGACGGCAATGATCGCCGCGAGCGCGAGGGCCGTGAGCTCCCGGGCCGAAAGCGCCCGCAGCGCGTACCACGCGAGCGGCAGGCCCATGGCGGCGAGCCAGGCCGCGGGCGAGCCGAAGAGCCAGTACGCGTACGGGCGCGAGTAGTAGACGCCGACGTGGTAGACCTCGTTGGCGGCGCGCAGCGAGCCAAGCGGGTCATAACCCGTGAGGGCGAAGAGAAGCCCATAGGCCGCGAGAAGCCCGATCGCGCAGGCGGCGGCGAGTCTGATGGCAGCGCCGAGCCCGTCGCGCCGCCACGCGACGAGCGCCGCCCACGCGCCGAGGGCGAGCAGCGGGTAGGAGAAGAACGAGGCGAGGACGAGGAGCGGTGGACCCGCCGCCCGGGCCACGCGGCGGCGCCCGAGCAGCGCCGCCGCCGCGGCGAGCCCGAGGGTGACGTAGAGCGCGTCGGTCGAGGTGGCGCCGTAGAGGAGGCTCGAAGGCGAGAACGCGAAGAGCAGCGCCGCGGCGCGCGCCGGGCGCTCGTCGAGCAGGGAGCGCGCGAGGACGTAGAGCAGCGGGGTGGCGAGGGCGCCGGCGCCGATCGTCAGGGCGGCGAGGCCGGCCGCAGTGTGGATGCCGAGCGCGTGCATGCTCAGCAGCAGTCCGGGCGGATGGGCGGAGGGATGGGTGGGCAGCGAGGGCGCCACCTCCGCGAAGCGGTCGAGGAACGCGCGCGTGCCGTACCTGAATACGGGCAGGGCCGGGAGGTATTCGTTCTGACCCTCGGAAGAGGTGGTGGTGTAGACCGCGTCCCAGGCGGCAGGTCCCGAGCGCGCGGTGGCGAGCGCGAGGCGCAGCCCGAGGGTGAGCAGGAGCGCGGCGAGCGCAAAGGCCGCGGGGGAGAGCGCGGGGGTGCGCAGCTCCCGAGCGGCCGCGAGCAGCGCGAGCACGAAGGCCCCGAGCGCGAGCAGCACCCAGCCCGAGGCGAGCGGCCTCCAGAAGAGAAAGAACGGAGGGTCCGGCGTTCCGAGCTCCCCCCCGAAGAGGTAGAAGACGGCGAGACCGACGGCGATCGTGGCGCCGGCGCCGGCGGCGATCGCATACGCCGCCCACGGGCGAGCCGGACGGGGGGTCTCCACGCGCGCCGACGTTAGTCCACCGGTAGGTTCCCCGGCGAGTGTCGAGGCGATGGTGGATCCGGGCGTGCTGTGGCGGCGTGGTGGCGCTGGCCGGCTGCGGCTCGGCGGCGGCCCCGCCGCCCGCACCGGAGCCGGCGGTCTCGCCGCCTCTGCGCGCCGCGCCGGCCGGACGCGTCGTGCCCGTCGGGCACCTCCCCGAGGGAGTGGCCGTCGACGGCAAGACGGGGGTGGTCGCCGTCGGGCTGCGCAAGCCGGCACGGCTTGTGCTGCTCGACTCGGGCAGCGGACGCGTCTTGAAGCGGATCGCGCTGCGCAGCGCGACGCGCCACCTGACGCTCGCGGCCCCCGGGGGGCCGCTCCTCGTTCCCGAGGAGGAGGCCGGAGTGCTCGCGCAGGTCGCGCTGCCGAGCGGACGCGTCGAGTCCACCACCCGCGTTGGCGTCGCGCCCCACGACTCCGCCGCCGCCGGCGAGCGGATCGTCGTGGCCAACGAGCACTCCGACTCCGCCTCGATCCTGCGCGGCGGGCGAGTGCTCCAGACCGTGCCCGCTCCGCTCCAGCCGGGCGGCGTGGACACCGGGCGCGACGGCACGGTGGCGCTCATCGCCGTGCGCGGACGGGTGCTCGCCACCTATGACCCTCGCTCGGGGCGCAAGCTCGCCCAGACCGGGGCGGGCGTCGGGCCGACGCACGTCGCCTACGACCGGCGCTCGGACCGCTTCTTCGTCGCCGACACCGAGGGGCAGGCGATCCTCTCCTACAAGCTGCGGCCCAAACCGACGATCGTCGGCCGGCTAAGCCTTCCCGGCACACCGTACGGGGTGGCCGTCGACCCGGCGCGGGGACGTCTGTGGGTGACGCTCACCGCGCGCAACCAGGTCGTCGAGACGTTCGCGAGTGTCGAGCACGCGCCGCGGATCGTGGCGATCTATCCCTCCGTGCGCCAGCCCGACACCGTCGCGATCGATCCGCGGAGCGGCCGGGCGTTCGTGACGGGCCGCGACGACGGCGTGCTGCAGATCCTCGACCCGTCGCGCTGAGGGCGCGGGCCCTCGGCGCCCGGCCGCTCGCTGGCGCGAGCTCGGTGGCGGGTGAGGAGCGGAGGGGGAGGGATTCGAACCCTCGGGACCGGGGGAACCGGCCCAGCGGTTTTCAAGACCGCCGCATTCGACCGCTCTGCCACCCCTCCAAAGACGCGCGCCGGGCGATGCTAGGCGCTGTAGCGCCCGGCCGCCGATCTCTACACTGGCCTAACGCGAAGGAGAGGTGGCCGAGTGGCTGAAGGCACTCGCCTGCTAAGCGAGTATGGGGTTCATCCCCCATCGCGGGTTCGAATCCCGCCCTCTCCGCTGGTTTCCCTTCCGCCGCCCAGCGAACGTCAGGAGCGCCCGTGACCGATTACTCCACTCTCTACGCGCCTACTTCGGCGCGCGCGGGCACGAGCACCGCGACGCTCCTCGGGCAGGTCATGGTCCTCGTCGCGCTGGCGCTCGGCTTCCTCGTCATCGGCACCTACGTCGGGCGCAACCTGGCGTTCGGGGCCGCCCGGACTCTCGGGTTCGTCGGCTTCGGGATGCTGCTCGTCTCCTCGTTCGCCGGCCGCCGGTTCCGCGTCGGCCCGTTCGCCATGGGCTGGCTGTTTGCCACCGCGCTGGTGATCGGGCTCGGTCTCGGGCCGATCCTCGCCTACCTCGTCGCCCGCGACCCCGCGGTGGTCACCCAGGCCGCCGGCGCGACGGCGCTCATCGTCATGGGCATGGGCGCACTCGGCTTGACGCTCTCCAAGGACCTCGCGCGCTGGATGCGCCCGCTCTCGCTGATCGTCTTCGGCGCGGTGATCGTGTCCTTCCTGCTCGTCGTAGTCGGCTCCGGCGGCAACCCGATCCTCTCGGTGATCATCGGCGGCGTCTCGGCGCTGCTGATCCTCGTCGACTTCAACTTCCTGCGTCGCCACGGCACCGAGAACGACGCGATCTGGCTCGCGACGGGTATCTTCGTCTCGATCGTCAACATCTTCCTGTCGCTCTTGAATCTGATGCGGAACTAGCCGGGGTTCTCGCCGCCGGGACGGCCTCGCAGCGGCGGAGTAGAATCCGGCCTCGCAAGCGCCCGTAGCTCAGCTGGATAGAGCGTCGGTCTACGGAACCGAAGGTCAGAGGTTCGAATCCTCTCGGGCGCGCTACGAAAGTCCCGCATAGCGGGGCTTTGTCTTCGCGGCTCGCGGCCTAGTATCAAAGCTGGTCGGTCCAGCCGAGTTGGTCTGGGCATCGCGCATGATCCGATCGGCAACGTCCTCTGCCCGCGTGCCTTCGGTGCTGTAGACGAGCCCGACGCCGCTTAGAGGCTGTTTCAGAAGGGGTCGTGGTGCTCGCGGCGAACTCTCTGCTCAGGACGACATAACCCTGGGCGTGGAGGTGGCCGATGGCGACGGTGTTCGAGGTCCGCGACGAGGTCTGGGAGG
>JAABVA010000182.1_pt1 | contig 84093 bp, 76 predicted proteins | sample 5560331 | NCBI WGS metagenome assembly JAABVA01 (sample SAMN12812661, study PRJNA571458) | rock metagenome | isolation source: Antarctica rocks | place: Antarctica: Victoria Land, Mt New Zealand sud | collected 2016-01-07
AATTCACCCAGGTCGAACTCGACCACGTTGCCGCCGAGCTCAACGGCCGCCCCCGCCAAACCCTCCACTGGTCAACCCCAGCTGCCAAGATGGAGGAACTGTTGCGCTGACTGCCTGAAGCCGCCGTGGGCAACTCGCCATTCGACCTGATGGCGTGCTCAGGGATCTCGCCGCGGCGCAGTTTGGGGTGGTCGCTCGTAGGCAGCTCGTCCGGGCCGGAGTGAGCGAGCGTGCACTCGATCGGCTCCTCGCCCGCGGAAGGCTCGTCCCCCTTCACAGATCGGTCTACGCCGTGGGGCACCGCCACCTGCGGCCGGAGGGTTACCGCTTGGCCGCCGTCCTGGCCTGCGGCGACGGCGCCGTGCTCTCCCACCGCAGCGCGGCGGCGGCGTGGGGCCTGCTCGGCGACTCGAGGTACCGCCACGATGTCACCGTCCCGGCGGGGAAGGCGAGCGGCCGCGCCCTTCCCGGGCTGGTCGTCCACCGGGCGCGACTGGCCGGCGGCGACCGCACCGAGCGCGACGGCGTTCCGGTCACCTCGGTCGCGCGGACGCTCGTCGACCTGGCCGGGTCGGGGCCGCGGCGGCTCGTCGCCCGGGCCCTCGACGCCGCCCTCGTGGAACGGCTCTACGACCACGCCGTAGACGACTTGCTGCGGCGAGGGAGTCGGCTCCCTCGCCGCAGCGCTGCGAGGCGTGCTCGAGCAGCGCCACCCGTGCTCACCGCACGCGTTCGGAGCTGGAGGCGATTGCGCTCGAGCGCCTCGACGACGCCGGTCTGCCGCGGCCGCGGGTCAACGTGTGGCTGGTGGTACTCGGCGTCGAGGTCGACCTGCTCTGGGAAAGCAAGAGGCTCGTCGTCGAGCTCGATGGCCGGCGCTACCACGCGCATCGCGGGCCGCGGGACGTTGACCGCGATGCCCTCCTGGAGGCGAGTGGCTACCGGGTCAGGCGCTTCGGCTGGGGCGACGTGACGGCTGGCCCGTTCGCCGCCGAGGTCGCCGCCGAGCTGCCCCAATCTCCTCGAGTGGCGAGTTGACGACGCATACGGTGGGTGACTCGCCCGTCGACGCCGCGAGGGGGCGAACTGCCTACAGCGGGATGTTCCCGTGCTTGCGCTGTGGGCCGGGATCGCGCTTGGTCAGCAGCGTCTCGAACGCGGTGATGATCTTCGGGCGGGTCTCATGGGGGACGATGACGTCGTCGATATACCCGCGCTCCGCGGCCGAGTAGGGATTGGCGAAGCGCGCCTTGTAGTCGTCCATGAGCTTGGCCCGGCGCTCGTCGGGCGTGGGCGACTGGGCGATGTCGCGACGGTAGATGATGTTCACCGCGCCCTCAGGCCCCATGACCGCGACCTCGGAGGTCGGCCAGGCGAAGTTGAAGTCCGCCAGCAGGTGCTTCGAGGCCATGACGTCGTAGGCGCCGCCGTAGGCCTTGCGGGTGATCACCGTGACCTTGGGCACCGTCGCCTCGGTGAACGCGTAGAGGAGCTTCGCGCCGTGGCGGATGATCCCGCCCCACTCCTGCGCGGTGCCGGGCAGGAACCCGGGCACGTCGCAGAACGTCAGCAGCGGGATGTTGAACGCGTCGCAGGTGCGCACGAAGCGCGCGGCCTTGGCCGAGGCGTCGATGTCGAGCACGCCGGCCATCGACTTCGGCTGGTTGCCGACCACGCCGATCGCGTAGCCGTCGAGGCGCGCGAAGCCGCAGATGATGTTCGTCGCGTGGTGCTCGTGGACCTCGAAGAACTCGCCGTCGTCGACGATCAGCCGGGCGACGTCGCGCATGTCGTAGGGCTTGTTGGGGTTGTCGGGGACGACGGAGTCGAGCTCGGCGTCCATGCGCGTCGGGTCGTCGGACGGCAGGACGCGCGGAGGACTCTCCAAGTTGTTCTGGGGCAGGAAGGAGAAGAGGTAGCGCGTGTCCTCGAGGCAGGCGTCCTCGTCGTCGGAGGCGAAGTGGGCCACGCCCGACTTCGTGTTGTGGCTCATCGCGCCGCCGAGCTCCTCGAACTCGACCTCCTCGCCCGTCACTGTCTTGATGACGTCGGGACCGGTGATGAACATGTGCGAGGTTTCCTTCACCATGAAGATGAAGTCGGTGATCGCGGGGGAGTAGACCGCTCCTCCCGCGCACGGACCCATGATCAGCGAGATCTGCGGGATGACGCCCGAGCAGCGGACGTTGCGCACGAAGACGTCGCCGTAAGCGCCGAGGGAGACGACGCCCTCCTGGATCCGCGCCCCGCCCGAGTCGTTGAGGCCGATCACGGGGCAGCCGATCTTGGCGGCCAGGTCCATGATCTTGCACATCTTCTCGGCCATGACCTCGCCGAGCGAGCCGCCGAACACGGTGAAGTCCTGAGAGAAGACGCACACCCGGCGGCCGTCGATCGTCCCGTGGCCGGTGACCACCGCGTCACCCCACGGCCGGTTCTTCTCCATCCCGAACTCGACCACACGATGGCGCACGAAGGTGTCGAGCTCCTGGAAGGAACCCGGATCGAGCAGCTTCGCGATCCGCTCGCGGGCGGTGTGCTTGCCCTTGGCGTGCTGCTTCTCGACCGCGGCCTCCGAGGCGGAGTGGATCGCCTCGTGGCGAAGCTCCTCGAGCTGGGCGAGCTTCTCCTCGTAGGTCTCGGGAGCCTTCTGGCGCGACATGGCGGCGCGGGAGCTTAGCCGGTGGCAGCGCCGAGCCGGCGTCAAGGAGGCGCGGACGGGGTAGCCTTCGCGGCGGTGAGAGGGGAGGTCTTCGCCGTCATCGGGCTGACCGGTGTGCATCTGGTCGGCTTCGTCCTGCTGGCGATCGACGTATGGAGCGCCCCCCCGCGCAGCGCCCCCGACGAGGGTGAGGACGGGGGGAACGGTGGCCTGCCGCGCCGGCCCTCACCGCCCCAGCCTCCGCCGCGCAGCCCGGGGCCGCCGCTCCCCGATGCCGAGCCCGGCTCACGCCGTCTGCGCGCGCCCGGCCGCCTGGCCGACGCCTACGAACGCGTGCCGCGGCGCGGCGATCGGGAGCCCGATCCCGTGCCGGTTCCCGCGCGCCGCTAAGCGGACGGGTGAAGCGCCCAGGTCGGCTCGCGCCCGGCGTCAGTCGCGCGAGAACGGACGGTGCTGCGCGGAGCCGAGCGTGTCGAGCATCGCGAAGAGGACCGCGACTGTGCCGTGGTCCGCGCGCTGAGCACCGGCGGGACCGAGGTCTGGAGGTGCCGGCGCCGGCGCGCGAGCCGGCCTCGAGCGAGGGCGCAGGAGGCGCGCGAGCAGCCCGCGCCGCGGCGCGGTCGCGGCGTCGAGCGGGGCCTCCTCGACCCCGGGCATCGAGTCGGAATCGGCCGGTGCGGGGTCCTCCCCGGGGCGCTCGGTGCGCGCGATCACGTTGACGCGCGTGCCCCACTTGGTGGCCTCGAGCTCGACCGCGCCGCTCGCGCGCTCGGACTCCCACTCGACGGCGGACTCCTGCTCCACGCGGGTGATGCGGATCTCGCCGAACTCCCCGAGGTGGCGGGCCAGGACGGCGGGGTCGCTCACCTCGGCCCAGAGCTCGGGCGGCGACTTGACGAGGGTTCGGCTCATGCGGTGCTCGGTCATTGCCGCGGGGTTTCGTCCGGAGCGGGCGAAGTCCTTCCCGAAGCCGAGCGAACGACGCGCGACGCGGCGGACTAGGCAGACTAAGTGCCGGCTATCCTCCGGCGCATGGCGACCCGCGTGGGCATGCACGAAGCCAAGACCCACTTCTCGAAGCTGGTCGAACGCGCGCGCGCCGGCGAGGAGGTCGTCGTCGAGCGGTCGGGCGTCCCGGTCGCGAAGATCGTGGCCTACGAGGAGAAGCCGCGAAGCATCCTCGATGCGCGGGGTGCCTGGGCCGGCCAGGTGACGATCCACGGCGACTTCGATGAGCTGCCCGATGACGTCGCTCGTGCCCTCGGCATGATCGATTGAGGCTGCTCCTCGACACACGGGCGGTCATCCGTCTGCTGGTCGACCCCCAGCCGCTGCCCCCAGGAGCGGAGGCAGCGCTCCGTGATCAGAGGACCGAGCCGCTCGTCTCGGTGGCGTCCGTGTGGGAGATCGCCCTCAAGGTGGCCGTCGGCAAGCTCGAGGCGCCCGACGACCTCCTCGATCTTCTGGCCGGGCATGGTGTCGATCTCCTGGCCATCACTGCCGAGCACGCCTACGCGACCCGGCACCTTCCCCTGCATCACCGCGACCCGTTCCTGCTCATCGCCCAGGCCCAGGCCGAGCACCTCCCGATCGTGACCGGCGATCCGGTGTTCCCCGCCTACGACGTCCGGGTCATCTGGAGCTGACGCCGCCGGGCGCCGCGCGCGCGTACCGGCTCGCCTAGATTGTGCGTCGTGGCGCTCGACTGCACCTACCGGGTCCAGACGCCGCATCGGACGGGGCAGCTCGCCCGCGTGGCGGGGGCGATCGCCGAGGAGCACGGGCTGATCGGCGACGTCGTGACCGTCGCGGTCGGCCGCAAGGAGTCGATCCGTGAGATCACGGTCGAGGTTCGCGATCCGAAGCATGCTCAGGCGGTGGCCGACCGCGTCGAGGCGCTGGACGGCGTGCACGTCCTGTGGCACGAGGACCGTGCGCTCATGCGCCACGAGGGCGGCAAGCTGGCGATCGAGCCGCTGCGGCGGGTCAGCACCGTCCAGGACGTGCGCGACATCTACACGCCCGGGGTGGCGCGCGCGTGCCGGGCGATCGCCGAGGATCCGGCGCTCGCCGCGCGCTACACGATGATCGGGCGCACCGTCGCCATCTGCACGAACGGGACGCGGGTGCTCGGCCTGGGAGACATCGGTCCCGTCGCCGCCATGCCGGTCATGGAGGGCAAGGCGGTCTTCTACCGCCAGTTCGCGGGCATCTCCGCGATGCCGATCCTCATCGACACGAAGGACCCCGACCTCTTCGTCGAGACCGTGTGCCGGATCGCCTCCACCTTTGGCGGGATCCACCTCGAGGACATCAGCGCGCCCGACTGCTTCGACATCGAGGCCCGTCTCATCGAGGCGCTCCCCCAGCCCGTCATGCACGACGACGTTCACGGGACGGCGGTGGTCGCCCTCTCGGCGGTGATCGTCGCCTGCCGCCAGGTGGGGATCGACCTGCGTGAGGTCACCGTGGGCCAGCTCGGGCTGGGCGCGGCGGGCTTCGGGATCGCGGCGCTCATGCGCGACGGGGGGGCGGGGCGGGTGCTCGCCTGCGATCCGAACGAGCTCGCCCACGACCGCGCGCGGGCCAAGGGCATCGAGATCGCCGCCGTGGAGGACCTGATGCGTGAGGCGCAGGTCGTGGTGGCCACCACGGGCAGGCCGGGCCTGATCGATCCCGGTCAGGTACGCGAGGGACAGGTGATCCTTGCGCTCACCAACCCCGACCCGGAGATCTCACCGGAGGCGGCGCTCGCCGCGGGCGCCGCCTTCGCCGCCGACGGCTCCGCGGTGAACAACGTCCTCGGCTACCCGGGCATCTTCCGGGGCGCGCTGCTCGCCGGCGCCGAGGAGATCAACGTGGAGATGAAGCTCGCCGCCGCCCGGGCGATCGCCGGCCTCACCGAGGAGGCGGAGCTCGTGCCCGACGCCCTCGACGCCCGCGTGCACCACGAGGTCGCCGAAGCGGTGTGCCAGGCGGCGCACGAGTCGGGCGCCGCGCGGCCCGAGCGGGTGCCCGCCGCCTTCTAGATGTCGGGCTGGTACTCGCCGAAGACGTCGCGCATCGCGCCGCAGACCTCGCCCATGGAGCACGAGTCCTTGAGCGCCTGACGGATGCGCGGGAGGAGGTTCTCGCTCCCGCGCGCGGCCTCGCGCAGCTCCTCCAGCCGCCGCTCGGCCAGGTCGCGGTCGCGATTCTCCTTGAACGCCTTCAGGCGCTCGACCTGGGCGTCCTCGCTCGCCTGGTCGACCTTGAGGATGTCGGGGACCTCGAGCCCCTCGGTGACGTACTTGTTGACCCCGACGACGATGTCCTGCTCCTGGCGGTAGCGCTCGTGATAGCCGAAGGCGGACTCCTCGATCTCGCCCTTGATGAACGCGATCGCCTCCGCGGAGCCGCCCATCTCGTCGACCTTCTCGATCAGCCCGCGGGCGCGCGTCTCGATCTCCGCGGTGAGCGCTTCGACGAAGTAGGACCCCGCGAAGGGATCGACGGTGTCCGCCGCGCCCGACTCGTGGGCGAGGATCTGCTGGGTGCGCAGGGCGATGCGGGCGGCGTTCTCCGTGGGCAGGGCGAGGGCCTCGTCGTAGCCGTTGGTGTGCAGCGACTGCGTGCCTCCGCACACCGCGGCGAAGCCTTGGAGCGCGACGCGCACGACGTTGTTCTCGGGCTGCTGGGCGGTCAGCGTGACCCCGCCGGTCTGGGTGTGGAAGCGTAGGCGCAGCGAGCGCGGGTCCTTGGCGCCGAAGCGCTCGGACATGAACTCCGCCCACATCTTGCGCGCGGCGCGGAACTTCGCGACCTCCTGGAAGACGTTGTTGTGGCCGTTGAAGAAGAAGGCCAGGCGCGGAGCGAAGTCGTCGACGGCGAGCCCGGCATCGATCGCCGCCTGGACGTAGGTCAGGCCGTTGGCCAGGGTGAAGGCGACCTCCTGCACCGCCGAGCAGCCCTTCTCACGGAAGTGATAGCCCGAGATGGAGATCGTGTTCCACTTCGGCACGTTCTCCTTGCAGTAGGCGAAGAGATCGGTGGTGAGGCGCATGGAGCCCTCGGGCGGGTAGATGAAGTTCCCGCGCGCGATGTACTCCTTGAGGATGTCGTTCTGGGTCGTGCCGCGGAGCTTCTCCGACGGCACGCCCTGCTCCTCGGCGACGAGGTCGTAGAGGAGGAGCAGCACGCTCGCCGGCGCGTTGATCGTCATCGACGTGGAGACCTGGTCGAGCGGGATCCCGTCGAACGCCGTGCGCATGTCGTTGAGCGTGTCGATGGCCACGCCGGTGCGCCCGACCTCGCCGAGGCAGCGCGGGTCATCGGAATCCAGGCCGAGCTGCGTGGGCAGGTCGAAGGCCATCGAGAGGCCGGTCGAGCCGTGCTCGAGGAGGTACTTGTAGCGGGCGTTTGACTCCTTGGCCGAGGCGTAGCCCGCGTACTGACGCATGGTCCAGACCTGCTTGCGATACATCTCGCCGTGGACCCCGCGCGTGTAGGGGAACTCCCCGGGCTCGCCCAGGCGCTCCTCGAGGTCGGAGGGGAGGTCGGCGTCGGTGTAGAGCGCCTCGACCTCTATCCCCGAGTCGGTGAAGTGCCGCGGATCGTCGGGGCCGACGATCGGGGCGATGGTGGCGGTCTCGTCGAGGCGGTCCTGCGGTCCGGTGGCCATGGTTTGGAGGTTACGGGACGGGCGCGAGGGCGCGGGGCGCGGACCGCGGTGTTCGCCCTGCGTGGCGGGCTCCTGGGCGCTGGCTGAAGCAATGAAGGGGCGATGACCCCCTCGATCCTTCAGGCGAGTCGTTCGAGCGCCTCATCGCTGCCGACCGGCGGGGGGCGAATCGCGGCCCGCTGAAGCATTGGAGGAGCGATGACCCCTCGATCCTTCAGCCGAGCGGCGGCGAGGTCTGGCGACTCGTCGAGGAGCAGGCCGGCGTGCTCTCGCGCCGCCAGCTCATGGCCCTCGGCTTCAGCGCCGACGCGATTCGCCACCGACCGGCTGCACTTCGTATACCGCGGGGTGTACGCGGTCGGCCGTCCTCAGGTCAGCCGGCACGGGACGTGGGTCGCGGCGCTGCTTGCCTGCGGTTCCGAGGCCGTGCTGTGTCACCAGTCGGCCGCGGAGCTGCTGGGCATCCGGCGCGCCCGACCCGGTCTGATCCACGTGAGCGTCCCGGCGCACGTCCTGCGCCGCGTGCCCGGAGTCGAAGTGCACCGCCGCGCCGCGCTCCGGGTCGCCGCCCACGAGGGCATCCCGGCCACCTCACCGGCCGACACGCTCATCGACCTCGCCGTCGGTCTGCCACGGGCGGCTCTGGAGACCGCGATCAACGAGGCCGACAAGCACGACCTGATCGACCCCGAGACACTGCGCGAGGTCCTCGCCGACACGGCACCGCGTCCTGGCGTTCGCGCGCTCCGGGATCTGCTCGATCGGGCGACCTTTCGCCTTACGGAGTCTGAGCTCGAGCGCTACTTCCTTCCCGTCGTCCGCCGCGTCGGCTACCCGTCCCCGAGACTGGCGTCGAGGTCGGCGGCTTCTCGGTCGACTTCTTCTGGCCCGGCCTCGGACTCGTAGTCGAGACGGACGGCTTGCGCTACCACCGCACACCCGACGCGCAGGCCAGGGACCGCCGGCGCGACCAGGCCCACACGGCGGCGGGCCTCACGCCCGTCCGCTTCACGCACGCACAGATCCGCTTCGAGGCCGACCACGTGGAAGCGATTCTGGCGACGGTCGCCCGGCGGCTGCGAGGCACGAGCTGACGTCCTTCTTATCCAAGACGCGAACGGGCTCGGCCCCGCGTCGTTCGCCACCGAGCGGGGTAGGACCGTTCTGCCCTGACCGCCGCCCCGCACATCGTCGTCTGGAGCGACTACATATGACCCTTCTGCTACGCCGCCCTGCCGCGGGCGGAGTGGCTGGCGCGCCGGTACGGCGCCCGGATCGAGTGGAGGACCTTCGATCTGCATCCGGAGTACCCACCCGAGGGAATCTCCGCGGCCGAGCTCGACACCCGCTACGGCGGCTCGGCGTGGCGCGAGCGCCTGGCGAGCATGTTCGCCGCGGCCGGGCTTCCACATCGCGCCACGCAGGAGCGCGTGCCCAACAGCCGCAAGGCGCTGCTGCTCTCCGAGCGCGCCCTCGAGCTCGGTCGCCTCGAGCCGCTGCACGAGAAGCTGTTCTCCGCCTACTGGCGCGACGGGCTCGACCTCGGCGATAGCGCGACGCTGCTCTCGCTGGCCGCCGACGCCGGTGTCGCGGCCGAGGACGCCGAGCCGGCCCTCTCCGATCTCGCCCTGCTCGAGCGGCTCGAGGCCTCCACCCGCGAGGCGATCGAGCTGGGCGCGGGAGGCGTGCCCGCCTGGCTCGTCGACGGCCGCCTCCTCGTGCCCGGCAACCAGCCCGAAGAGGTCTTCGCGCGCGTCATGGAGCGGCTCGGGCACGCACCCGTGTAGGCGGCGCGGGTCGCTCCGGCGCGTAGCCTGTCCGGCGTGATGCTCGTCCGAGTCCGCCTCTTCGCGATGCTCCGGGAGCGCGCCGGTCGCGGCGAGCTCGAGCTCGAGCTGCCCGACGGGGCCCGGGTGTGCGACGCGCTCGCGCAGCTCGAGCGCCTGGCCGAGGGCCTTCCCCTCGTGATGGCGGTCAACCGCGAGTACGCCGGCGAGGACGCCGTCCTGCGACCCGGCGACGAGCTCGCGCTGATCCCCCCCGTGAGCGGCGGGGCGCTCACGACCGAGCCCCACGCGCGCGTGCGCACCGAGCCGCTCTCCCTCGACTTCGTGCGCGGGCGGGTGAGCGACGCGCGCGCGGGTGCGGTCGTCTGCTTCGAGGGGGTCACCCGCGAGGTGCCGCGGCTCGAGTACGAGGCCTACGCCGAGATGGCCGAGCCGCGGATGGCGCGGATCCTCATCGAGGCGATCGCCCGTCACGGGCTGTGCGCCGCCGCGGCCGAGCACCGGGTCGGCGCGGTGGCACTCGGCGAGCCCTCGGTAGTGGTCGCCGTGAGCGCTCCTCACCGGGGGGAGGCCTTCGCGGGCGCGCGCGAGGTGATCGATCGCATCAAGGCCGAGGCGCCGATCTGGAAGCAGGAGGTCTCCGAGGAGGGCGACGCGGCGTGGGTGAGCGGCAGCCGGCCCCCGACCTGAGCGCGCTGCCCTCGGTGGAGCGCCTGGCCGCGGTGCTCGACGCGCCTCACGCCGAGGCGGTGGCCGCGGCGCGCGGAGTCATCGCCCAGCGCCGCGCGCAGCTTCGCTCGGGCGCGGCACTACCGCTCGAGCCGGATCTGGTCGCCCTCGCCCGGGCTCGGCTCGAGGACGAGCGGCGCCCCTCGCTGCGCCGGGTGCTGAACGCCACCGGCGTGATCCTGCACACCAACCTCGGCCGCGCGCCCCTCGCCGAGGCCGCCCGCGACGCGGTGGCCCGCGCGGCGGAGGGCTACGGCAACCTCGAGCTCGACCTGGCCTCGGGCGAGCGCTCGACGCGACAGCGCCACGTCGAAGGACTGCTGCGCGAACTTACCGGCGCCGAGGCGGCGCTCGTGGTCAACAACTGCGCGGGGGCGACGCTGCTCGCCGCCGCGGCGCTGGCCGGCCCCGGGCGCGAGGTGGTGGTCTCCCGCGGACAGCTCGTGGAGATCGGGGGCGGCTTCCGAGTGCCCGAGGTGATCGCCGTCTCGGGCGCGCGCCTCGTCGAGGTGGGGACGACTAACCGCACGCGCCTGGCGGACTACGAGCAGGCGCTCGGGGGCGATACCGGCGCGATCCTGCGTGCCCACCCCTCGAACTTCCGCCAGCTCGGCTTCGTGGCCGACGTCGAGATCGAGGCGCTGTGCGGGCTCGCCGCGCCCGTCATCGACGACGTGGGCTCGGGCGTCCTCGCCGAGGATTTCGCGGGCCTCGAGGAGGAGCCGCCCGTGCGCCGGTCGGTCGCCGCCGGAGCGGCCCTCGTGTGCTTCTCGGGTGACAAGCTGCTCGGAGGGCCGCAGGCCGGCCTGCTCGTGGGCCGCTCGGAGGCGGTGGCGGCCGCCTCCCGCCATCCCCTCGCTCGCGCCCTGCGGATCGACAAGCTCTCGCTCGCCGCGCTCGAGGCCACGCTGCGCCTCTACCGCGACCCGGCGCGTGCCCGGCGCGAGATCCCCGTCCTCGCCGCGCTCGCCGCCGACGAGCGCGAGCTCCTCGCGCGCGCCGAGCGGCTGAGCGCCGGCGTGCCCGGCGCCGAGGTGGTGCGCGCGACGGCCAAGGTCGGCGGCGGCGCGCTGCCGCTGCTCGAGCTCGAGGGTCCCGCCGTCGCGCTCGCCGCTCCCGACCCCGAGCGCCTGGCTCATGCCCTGCGCACCGGCGAGCCGCCGCTCGTCGGGAGGATCCGCGAGGGGCGTCTGCTGCTCGACCCGCGCACGCTCACCGACGCCGAGGCCGACCTGGCCGCCGCGGCGGCGCGGCGGGCGCTCGGCGCCGAGCCCGGCGCGGCATGAGCACCCCGCTCACCCTCGGCACCGCGGGCCACATCGATCACGGCAAGACCGCGCTCGTGGCCGCGCTCACCGGCACGAACACCGACCGCCTGCCCGAGGAGCATCGCCGCGGCGTCTCCATCGTGCTCGGCTACGCGCAGCTCACGCTGCCCTCGGGCCGGACGGTCTCCGTGGTCGACGTCCCGGGCCACGAGCGCTTCGTGCGCACGATGGTCGCCGGCGCGAGCGGGATCGACTTCTTCCTCCTCGTCGTCGCCGCCGACGACGGGGTGATGCCCCAGACACGCGAGCACCTCGCGGTGCTGCGCGGTCTGGGCGTCCAACGCGGCGTGGTGGCGCTCACCAAGGCCGACCTGGCCGACACCGAGCTGGCCCGCGCGGAGATCGCCGCGCGGCTGCCGGGCGCGGAGACCGTTGCGGTCTCGGCGCGCACGGGCGCCGGCCTTCCGGCGCTGCGGGCGGCGCTCGAGCGCGCCGCGGCGCGCGGGCCGGCCGAGCGGCCGCGCGACTCCGACGCGCCGGCCCGCCTGCACGTCGATCGCGTCTTCTCGATCCGCGGCGCGGGGACGGTGGTCACCGGCACGCTGTGGTCGGGCGCGGTCGCGCGCGGCGACGAGCTGCGGGTGCTGCCCGGCGACCGGCGGGCGCGCGTGCGCGCGGTGCAGGTGCACGATGAGCCGGTGGAGCTTGCCCAGGCCGGCCAGCGCGTCGCGCTCAACCTCGCCGGGCTCGAGCGCAGCGCGGTGGCACGGGGAGACCTCCTCGCCGCCGCCGCCGCGGATGTGGCGGCGACCCACATCCTCGACGTCGCCCTCGAGCTCGCCGAAGACGGCGCCGGCCTCGAGCACGGCGAGCGGGTGCAGGTGCACCACGGCACGCGGGAGGTGCCGGGGCGCGTGGCGGAGCTCGGCGGGCGCTTCTGGCAGCTCCGGCTCGAGCGCCCGGTGCTCTGCCTGGCCGGCGACCGACTCGTCGTGCGCCGGATCGCTCCTCCCGACACCCTGGGGGGAGGAGTGGTGCTCGACCCGCGGGCGCGCCGGCACGGCGCCGGACGCGACGTGCTCGCGCGCCTGGCGCGCCTCGAGCGCGGCGAGCCCGAGCCGCCGCCGCCCATGACGCCGAGCGCGCCGAGCCCGGCCGCCGTCCCTGCCGCGGCGCCACCCCTGACCCCCGCCGCTCTCGCGCTCGAGGAGCGCCTGCGGGCCGCCGGGCACGAGCCGCCGCTCGACTCCGAGCTGCCGGGGGCCGAGCTCGCCGCCCTGCGCGCCGCCGGGCGCGCGGTGCGGGTCGGGGCCCAGTTCCACTTCCATCCCGAGCCGCTGGCGCGCGCGCGGGAGCGCGTGATCGCGTTGGCCGAGGCCCGGGGCGAGGTCACCCTGGCCGAGGTCCGCGACGAGCTCGGAACCTCGCGCAAGTTCGCCCAGGCGCTGCTCGAGCACCTCGACGCCGAGAAGGTGACGCTCCGCCGCGGCGAGGCCCGCGTGCTGCGCCGCCGCTCGGGAGCTAGCGCGCCGCCGCCCGCTGCGCCTTGAGCTCGATCAGAGCGCGGTCGGCGCTGGCCACGAGCTCGGCGGCGCTCGTGCGCTCCTCGAGCTGCGCGACGGCGCAGGTCATGTTCAGCGGCTGCCCGTCGGCGTTCTGACAGTCGTCGGCCACCGCCGTGGTGAAGCGCTGCACCACCGCTTCGCTCTCGACGGCGTCCGCGCCCGGGAGCACGACGGCGAACTCGTCGCCTCCCCAGCGAAAGCACTGATCCTCGGCGCGGGCGTGGCTCGTCATCGCCTCGGCCACCGAGCGCAGGCACGCGTCGCCGTGCGCGTGGCCCAAGCGGTCGTTGACCTGCTTGAAGCCGTCGAGGTCGGCGATCATCACGCTGAGCGGCGCGTGAGCGCGTCGCGCCCGGGCGATCTCCACCCCGAGCACCTCCTCGAACGCGCGCCGGTTGCCGAGGCGGGTGAGGGTGTCCTCCCGGGCCATGAGCTCCGCACGCTCCTGCGCTCGGCGCAGTGCGCCGCGCTGGGCGCGTAGGACGCCGAGCAGCACTCGCGTGGCGGCGACGAGCGCGATGAACGTGAGGACCTGGGTGACGATGTCGACCGCGTCCTCGCGGTTCCAGCCGTGGTAGAGGAGCGGCGCGCACACCGCGAGCACGGCGACGGGCAGGAAGATCCGCAGGCTGCGGCCGGTGTACACACCCGCGGCGAAGACCACCGGAAGCGCGTAGAGCCAGTGGTAGGGAGAGGTGCGTCCGCCGGCCAGCCACTCGAGCAGCACGATCGCCCCGAGCCCCAGGTAGGCGCTCACCCGCAGCTCGCGCAGCGAGACCACCCGCCGCCGGTCGAGCCGTCGCCACACGATGAGCACGGAGGCGAGCAGCAGCGCGACGGCCACGAGCCAGCCTGCGTCGCCGAACGCACGCGTGGGCGGCGAGAGGGGCACGAGGATCACCGCGGAGAGCGTGCCGCCGGCCCACAGCACCGCGCCCATGAGCCGCGCGGTGCCGACGTCGACGTCGTTGGCGCGCAGCCCGCGCATGACTCGCACCGCGGCCAGCGCGCGCGTCAGCGTCTCCGACTCCTCCCCGGCCATACGGGCATTGTGGCCTCTGGTCGCGCACCGTGCATCACCTGAGGCGGCCGGGGGGCACCGGAACGGGAGATACAGTCCCGCGCCATGCCCACCTCACTCGTGACCGGCGGCGCCGGCTTCCTCGGATCGCACCTGTGCGACGAGCTCCTCTCACGCGGCCACCGCGTCATTTGCGTGGACAACCTGGAGACCGGCTCGCTGGCCAACATCGAGCACATCCGGGCGCCGGAGTTCCGCTACCTCGGGCTCGACATCATCCAGCCGTACTTCGTCGAGGAGCCGGTCGACTTCGTCTACCACCTCGCCTCCCCGGCCTCGCCGATCGACTACCTGCGCCTTCCCCTGCACACGCTCAAGGTCGGCTCACACGGCACCCATCACACCCTCGGCCTGGCCAAGGCCAAGCGCGCCCGCTTCCTCATCGCCTCCACGAGCGAGGTCTACGGCGATCCGAAGGTGCACCCGCAGCCCGAGACCTACTGGGGTCACGTCAACTCGGTCGGTCCCCGCGGGGTCTACGACGAGGCCAAGCGCTACGCCGAGGCGCTGACGATGGCCTACCACCGTCAGCAGGGGGTGGACACCGCGATCATGCGGATCTTCAACACCTACGGTCCGAAGATGAGGCCGCACGACGGCCGCGCGATCCCCACCTTCATGCGCCAGGCCCTGCAGGACAGGCCGATCACGGTCTTCGGGGACGGGTCCCAGACCCGCTCCTTCTGCTACGTCTCCGACCTGATCCGGGGGATGATCGCTCTCTCGGAGTCGGGTCACCACCATCCGGTCAACATCGGCAATCCCGACGAGTTCACGCTGCTCGAGCTCGCCGAGGCCGTGATCGAGCTCACGGGCTCGAAGTCGGAGCTCGTGCACGAGGCGCTGCCGACCGACGATCCGCAGGTGCGCCAGCCCGACATCACGCTCGCGCGCAAGCTCCTGGACTGGCAGCCCGAGGTGTCCCTGCGGGAAGGGCTCGCGCGTACGCTCGAGCTCTCGGGCCGCGAGGCGCTGATCGGCGCGGGCGCGCGCTAGAGGGGCTCGCGTCGCGTACCGCGGGCGCTACTTCGGCGCCCCGCTACCGTTCTGGCTAGGGGAAGAGCCGTGACACCCGGCGCCGTGAAGATAGATGAGCTAGATCCGACGCGGGGCGCCGACCCCGTGCCCACCGACGCTTGGCTTCGGTCGGGGGTGGCTGCGCGCGACGTGCGCTCCAAGCGCCCGCCGCTCCTCTCCTTCCTCCTGCGGATGGAGACCATGCTGCGCGTCGCGCGCGTCGGCTCGCTGCTGCTCCTCGACTACGCCGGTCTCTACGCGGGCATCTTCACAGCGCAGCTCATCAAGGTCGAGGTGCTCGGCACGGGCGGCGCGCGCGAGGCGGCGCACCAGGCCGGCGGCCTCGTCGGGTTCGCCTACCTGCTCACCGTGCTGCTCTTCGCGCGCTCGGACCTCTACGCCGAGCGGCGGGTGCGCTCGGGCGTGACCAAGGTCGCCTCCTCGCTCTTCCAGGTCACCGTCGTCTCGCTCGTCTTCGCGCTGACCACGGGTCGGCACTTCGCGAGCTACTACCAGTTCTACGGGTCCCTGTTCTTCGCGGTGCTCTACGTCGCCGCGCTGCGGTCCCTGCACGTGCGCCTCACCGGCGCCGTGCTCCGCCGCGCCGGCTACCGCCGGCGGGCGCTCCTGATCGGCTCGAGCCAGCAGATCGAGCACGTCAGCCGGGGCTTGAGCGACGTCACGGGCGCGCCGATCGAGCCCGTGGGCTGCATCTCGCTCACCCCGCGTCGCGACAACGGCCTGAAGACGATCGGCACGCTCGACGACGTCCCCGAGATCCTCGGCTCCCACCGGGTGCAGGAAGTGATCATCGCCGACCCGGAATTTCCCCAGGAGCAGGCGGTGATGCTCGTCGACCACTGCCATCAGCGCGGAGTCACCGTCCACGTCGCCCCCTCCACCACGGAGATCCTCATCCGCCGCGCGGAGTTCGTTCCCGGGCAGTCCGTGCCGCTCTTCACGCTCAAGCCGCCGGTGTTCGAGGGGCTCGACTTCGTCCTCAAGCGGACGTTCGACCTCGTCGTCTCCTCGGTGCTCCTCGTGGTGCTCAGTCCCCTCCTGGCGCTGCTGGCCGCCGCGGTCAAGCTCTCCTCGAGGGGCTCGCTGCTCTTCCCCTCCATCCGGCCGGGAATCGGGGGGCGTCCGTTCGCGTGCCTGAAGTTCCGCACGATGCGCTCCGACGCCGAGCAGGTGCAGGCCGACCTCGAGTCGCTCAACGAGGCCTCGGGCCCGCTGTTCAAGATCCGCCAGGACCCGCGGCGCACGCCGGTCGGTCGCTTTCTGCGCCGCTTCTCGCTCGACGAGTTGCCCCAGCTCTGGAACGTCTTGCGGGGAGAGATGTCGCTCGTGGGTCCCCGCCCGCTCCCCCTGCGCGACTTTGAGCAGCTCGAGGACTGGCACAAGAAGCGCTACCTCGTTCTTCCCGGCGTGACCGGCCTGTGGCAGGTCTCGGGTCGCGCCGAGCTCGACTTCGACGACCTCGTCCGCCTCGACTTCCTCTACCTCGAGCGGTGGTCGATCTTCCTCGACCTGGCGATCCTGGCCAAGACCGTGCCGGCGGTGCTCACGCGGCGCGGCGCCTATTGAGCCGGCTGCGCGCGCGAGCGTGCGGGCGTTCTACGAGGAGCTGTGGGCGCGCCTGCCCGCAGAGCTCGATCCTCCCGCGTTCGCGGCGCGGCGCGCGTTCCTGCTCGCCCACGTGCGCCCGGGAGAGCGTGTGCTCGACCTCGGCTGCGGGGAGGGGCACTTCGCGGCGGCGGCGGCGGCGGCGGAGGCGGGCGCCGAGGTCGTCGGGGTCGACGTCGCCGAGGCGGCGCTGGAGCGCGCCCGCGCCGCCTATCCCGCGCTCGAGCTGCGCCTGGCGCCCGAGGATGGACCCCTGCCGCTCGAGGACTCCTCGGTGGATCTGGTGTGGGCCTCGGAGGTGCTCGAACACGTCGCCGACACCGCGCGCCTTCTCTCCGAGGCGCGCCGGGTGCTCCGCTCCGGCGGCGCGCTGCTCGTGACCACGCCGGCGCGCGGGCGGGGACGACTGCTCCTCTCCGGTCCGCCCGACCCCCTCGGCGACGAGCTGCACCTCTACACGCGCCGCTCGCTCGCCGCCACGCTGGCGGGCTTCGGGTTCGAGGAGGTGCGCGTGGGGCGCCTCGGCCGGGCGACGCTCACTGCGGTGGCGCGGCGGGCGGGGTGGCGCGCCGGACGGTAGGCGTCGGCCGCGCTCGCCGCGGCCACGAGAAGGCGGGTTGTGCTCGCTAGGGCGACCGAAAACCGCCTCATCCCCCTCGAGGGGGCGAGAACCGCGGCTCTCGCGCCTACCGGTCGTCGATGGCCAGCGCGCGGGAACCCGACCGGGAGCTTTGGCGCGTGGCCGCGCGTCAGCACGGGGTCGTCTCGCGGGCGCAGCTCGAGCGTGTCGGTCTGACGCGTTCGGCGGTGGCCCATCGCCTGCGCACCGGGCGTCTCTGGCGCCTGCACCGGGGCGTCTACGCCGTCGGGCGCCCCGATCTCTCCAGCGAGGGACGCTGGATCGCCGCGGTCTTGGCGTGCGGGCCGTCCGCCGTGCTCAGCCACGGCAGCGCCGCCGCGCTCTGGGATCTCCGCGCAGAGCGCTCAGGCTCAAACCGTCACGTCTCCGTGCCGTCGCAGTCGGGTCGGTCACCGTCGCGTGGAAGACGACCGCATGCGATCGTGACGCACCGGTGCGCGACTCTGGCCACCGGCGACGTCACTCGTCGTCGAGGCGTGCCGGTGACGACACTCGCCCGGACAATCCTGGACGTCGCTCCGGGCCTGGAGGACCGTGCCTTGAGGTCCGTGCTCAGGGAGGCCGAGTATCGGCACCGCCTCGATCTCGGCCTCCTGCGCCGCTCGTTGGACGGGGCCGGCACCTCGAGCAAGCATAGGCGGCTGCGCCGCTCGCTCGACGTCTGGACTCCGGGGATCGGCAAGACCGAGAGCGAGCTCGAAGCGGAGTTCCTCGCGCTCTGCGCGCGCAGGAGGCTTCCCCTGCCCGAGGTCCAGCAGCGCATCGGGCGCTATCGCGCCGACTTCGTCTGGCCGGACCGCGCGCTCGTCGTCGAGACCGATGGATACGAGGCGCACCGGGGGCGCGTCGCGTTCAGCGACGACCGCGCCAAGGACCGCGCGCTGCGAGCCACCGGCTACGCGGTCCTGCGCTTCACCTGGGGTGAGGTGGTCAGCGCTCCCGATGCGGTCGTCCGTGAGCTGCGGGCGGCGCTCAAGCAGCGCCGCCGCGGGCTCGACGAGCGATGAAGAGGCGGATCCGGCTCGCTCCAGCGTGCATAAACCGCCTCGTCCTCGGACCCGCGCAGGGCGGGGAGCGGGGGGGTTAGCCGCCGAGCAGCCTCAGGTCCGCGTCGACCATCATCCGGATGAGCTGCTCGAAGCTCGTCTTCGGCTCCCAGCCGAGCTGGCGCTTGGCCTTGGTGGCGTCGCCGACGAGCAGGTCGACCTCGGCAGGGCGGAGGAAGGCCGCGTCGAGCACGACGTGGCCCTCGGAGGAGAGGCCCGCTTGGTCGAAGGCGATCTCCACGCAGTCGCGCACCGTGTGGGTCTGTCCGGTGGCGATCACGAAGTCCTCGGGCTCGTCCTGCTGGAGCATGAGCCACATCGCCTCGGCGTAGTCCCGCGCGTAGCCCCAGTCGCGCTTGGCGTCGAGGTTGCCGAGCCGCAGCTCCTGGGCGAGACCGAGCTTGATCGCTGCGGCGTGCCAGGTGATCTTCCGGGTGACGAACTCGAGCCCTCGGCGCGGGGACTCGTGGTTGAAGAGGATCCCGCTGGTCGCGTGCAGCTCGTAGGACTCGCGGTAGTTCACCGTGATGAAGTGCCCGTAGGCCTTGGCCACCCCGTAGGGCGAGCGGGGATAGAAGGGCGTCTCCTCGTTCTGGGGCGTCTGGCGCACCTTGCCGAACATCTCGCTCGAGGAGGCCTGGTAGAAGCGCGCCTCAGGCGCGGCCTCGCGGAGCGCCTCGAGCAGCCGTGTCACGCCCACGCCGGTGAACTCGGCGGTCAGCGTGGGCTGGATCCACGACACCGCCACGAACGACATCGCGGCGAGGTTGTAGACCTCGTCGGGGCGCGCGGCGCGCAGCGCGTCGACGAGCGAGCGGTGGTCGAGCAGGTCGCCCTGGTGCAGGGTGATGCGCTCGCGCAGGTGCTCGATGCGCTCGAACTTCTCCGTCGAGGCGCGGCGCACCATCCCGTGCACCTCGTAGCCCTGCTCGAGCAGGAGCTCGGCGAGGTAGGAGCCGTCCTGTCCGGTGACGCCGGTGATGAGGGCGCGGCGAGGGCTCACGGGGCCTACGCTAGCGTGGCGGGCGGCACCTCTGACCGCCCCGTTCGTCCCGCCCCGCCGCCTCCCGCGCAATGACGCTCACCGACTCCCCGTCGTCGCGCCCCGCCTCCCCGCCGGCATCCGCGGCGGAGCAGGACGCGCACCCCTCCAGGCGCCGAATCGCCGCCCTCGCCCTCGCCGCGCTGCTCCTTCTCTCCTTCCTCCTGCGCGTGTGGGGCTTTCGCACCGGCCTTCCCTACTCCTACAACCGCGACGAGAACGCGCACTTCGTCCTCTACGCGATCTCCCTCTTCGGCCACGGCTGGGACCCGAACTACTTCGACAACCCGCCCGCGCTCATCTACCTGCTCCACCTCGTCTTCGCCGTGCGCTTCGGCGGAGGCGACGGGGCCGCGCGGGCCTTCGCGCAGAGCCCCTCGGCGGTCTTCGAGACGGCGCGCCTCACCTCCGTCCTGCTCGGCACCGCGTCGGTCGGACTGCTGTACCTCGTCGCGCGCCGTGCGCTCGGGCAGGCGGGAGCCCTGCTCACGGCGGCGATCCTCGCGGTCGCCTTCCTCCCGGTCTCCTACGCCCACCTCGCGCTGAACGACGCGCTGACCATCCTCCCCGTCTCCATCGCGCTGCTCGGCTCGGTGCTGGTGATCCGGAGCGGTCGGGCGCGCGACTACGCGCTCGCCGGCGCCGGGGTGGGGCTCGCCGCGGCGACGAAGTACACCGCGGGGATAGCGCTGCTGCCGGTGCTCGGCGCCGTGGGCGTGCGGCTCTTCGCTCCCGGCGAGCGCCGCGCGGCGCTCCGCGGCCTCGCGCTCGCCCTGCTCGCCGCCGTCGTGGCCTTCGCGGTGGTCGACCCCTACGCGCTGCTGCGCCTGAGCGACCTGCGCGACGCGCTGCACCGCGAGGCGCTCGTCGCCGCGGGCACCGCCAAGCTCGGGGTGACCGAGCACAGCGGCCTCCTCTACTACCTGTGGACCGCGAGCTGGGGGCTCGGTTGGGCGCCCGCCCTGCTCGCCTTCGCCGGCGCGGTCCTGCTCGTGCGCGACGAGCGGCGCCTGGCCGCCCTGCTCGTGCCCGCGCCGGTGCTCTTTATCCTTTTCATGGGCTCGTGGGATCGCTATTTCGGCCGTTGGCTCCTGCCGGTCTTTCCCTTCCTCTGCCTGCTCGCGGGCTACGGGGCGCTGCGGCTGATCCGCCTCCTCGCGGCGCGGCCCGGAGTGCTCGGGCGCGTGCTGCCCGCGGCGGCGGTGGCGCTCGTGCTCGTCCAGGGGCTCGTCACATCGGTGCACAACGACCTCGTGCTCTCCCGTCCCGACACCCGGAACACGACGCGCGCGTGGATGGTGAGGAACATCCCCGCCGGCTCGCGCGTGGTGATCGAGCCGATCGTGCCCGACGAGTGGGTGCGCCGGCGCGCGGCGAGCGGCCCGCGCGCCCACGCGCGCAGGCTGTGGGTCAACGGCTTCGGGTTCGGCCCGGAGTACTACGAGAAGAAGCTCTCGCCGGCCCGGATCGACGCCTACATCCAGCGGGGCTACTGCTGGGTGGTGAGCGGATCGACGGAGTCCGGGCGCGCCTATGCGGCGCCGAGCGAGGCGCCGGGCGCGATCGCCTACTACCGCGAGCTCGGACGCCGGGCGCCCGTCGTCTTCCACGTGAGTCCCTACGACAAGGGCGCCGAGCCCGTGCGCTTCAACTTCGACTGGTCGTTCAACTTCTATCCCCTGGCCTATCACCGCCCCGGGCCGGAGATGACCGTCTACCGGTTGCGCGGCGGGGCTTGCGGCTGAGGCGCCGGCCGCCCGAGCAGCTCGAAGACCACCACACCGCCCGCGAATCGGCGGCGCAGTCCGAGGCCGGCCACCGGCCGCGCCGCGGCGGCCCGCCACGGGGCGATCGCCTGGAGGGAGGCGACATCCCCCTGCGGGGTGCCACGCGCGAGCGCGACGAGCGGCAAGGCGGGATGCACGACCACCGAGGAGACGCCGAGCCGACGCAGGTAGGCGACCGAGCGCGCGTCGGGAAACCGGGCGCTCAGCGCCCGCAGCGCGACGAGCGGGCGCGGATCAAATCCGCTGTAGCCGTTCACGAGCGGGGGGAAGCCGTCGGTCGACCAGTACATGTAGAGCGGATCGGCGATCACGCTGCTCGGAAGGTGGAGCTGGGGAGCAGCGGCGGGCGAGAAGCCGGCCGGCCGCTCGGGCACGCGGGGTGTGCGACTCGCCCCGAGTCCTCGAGCAGGATCGAAGCGGACAGGAGCGCGGCGAGGATCCACCCCGCCGCGCGCCGTCGCTGCCCGGCGGCGCGGATGACCCGCTGCGCCCCGGCCGCGGCCAGCAGCGCTAGGGCGAGCAGCGTGAGCGTCGTCAGGCGGCCCGGGGTCCGCACCGCCTGCCATCCGGGAGCGAACTCGTAGAGCAGGCGATACGGGGAGAGATCGCCGGCCACGCGGAAGCCCAGCGAGAGGACGGCGGTGAGGAGCACCGCCGCGCCCAGGCCCACCCGCAGCGCGCGCGAGTAGGTGCGCGCCGCGAGCCCGAGCAGCGCGAGCACGAGCAGCACGGCGCCCGGGAAGAGAGCGTTCTCGGTTGAGAGGGCCGCGGGGCCGAGGATCCCCTTCGAGGCGCCACCCCAGATCCCGTCGTTCACCGGGACGGCGAGCAGCCCCTTCGCCGGCGGCGAGTAGAACTTCACCTCGCTCGGCAACGGTGCGCCGCGCCTCGGGGTGGGCGGCGGCGACGCGCAGGTAGGGGCGCGCGAGCAGACCGGCCACCACCACCAGGAGCACCGCCCCGGCGGCGCTCGCCACCACCAGCCCACGCGGGATCGAGGGCCGCCCGCGTCGCAGCCAGCCCACCGCGAAGAGCGCGCCGAGCACGAGCAGGAGATAGGAGAGCTGCAGCCCGAGCGTGAAGCCCAGGGCGAGCTGCCACGTGGCCGCGAGGCCGCCCGCGAGCACGAGCCCCGGGCGCCCGCGCCGGTAGCCGCGCCCCAGGAGAGCGAGCGAGAGAGGGATTCCTCCACTCGAGAGGACATGGAGATGCGCGCTCTGGGTCAGCCGCCATGGGGCGTAGGCGAAGGCGACGCCCGCCACCGCGGCGGCCGCCGGCCGGCACCCGAGCTCCCGCGCGAGGAGATAGGCGCCGAGAAAGGCTAGCGCGTAGGCGAAGAGGAAGAGGACGTCGTAGCGCACGAGCGCGGCCTTCGGCCCGCTCCCGAGGAGCCCGGCCGGCGTATAGCCCACGAGCGCGTCGGAGAACGCGAGGGAGTCGGGCGCCGGCCAGAAGGCGTTGGCCTGAAAGAAGTGAAGCGGCTGGTGGAGGAGCGCGTGGCCGTCCCAGGCGACCTACCAGGCCTGGAGCAGCGGGTCCTGGAGGTTCGCCGGGACCTGTGTGCCGATATGGGCGGCGATCGGCCACGTCATGGCGACGGCGAGGAGGCAGGCGGCCAGGGTGGCCGCACCGAGCTCGCGCAGTTGACCACGGGGCACGCGCGGCAGGCTGACACATCGTCACGGTCATACCGCCGGGCCCGAGGCTAGACTTGCGCCGCTCGACGGGGGGAACCGCAACCTCTGCGGCGGCCAGCCGTCTTCTCCTTTATGTCCAGCCTTCAAGCCAGGCGGGTCAGCGGCCTGCTGTCGCCGACGACCGGCGAGCGCGAGCCGCTCGTCACGGTCGTGATCCCGTGTCTGAACGAGGCCATGAACATCGCGCAGTGCGTGCGCCAGGCCTGGGACGCGCTCGAGGCCAACGACATCCCGGGGGAGGTGGTGGTCGCCGACAACGGCTCGACCGACGGGAGCGCTCGACTTGCCGCTCGCGTAGGCGCCCGGGTCGTGCACGAGCCCCGTCGGGGCTACGGCAGCGCCTACCGGGCCGGCTTCGCCGCCGCCTCGGGCCGCTACATCATCATGGCCGACGCCGACCTGACTTACGACTTCTCGGAGATCCCCCGCTTCGTCGAGCGCCTCGAGGGCGGCGCGGAGCTCGTCATGGGCGACCGGATGGACAACATCCATCCCGGCGCGATGCCGTGGCTGCACCGCTACGTCGGCAATCCCGTGCTGACGGGGCTGCTGAACGCGCTGTTTCGCACCGGGGTCAACGACGCCCACTGCGGCATGCGCGCGGTGCGACGTGACGTGCTTCCGCGCCTCGCGCTGCGCACGACGGGTATGGAGTTCGCCTCCGAGATGGTGATCCGTGCCTCGCAAGAGAGCCTGCAGATCGACCAGTTCCCCATCGAGTATCGCCCGCGCGGTGGTCAGTCGAAGCTCTCGAGCTTCCGCGACGGGTGGCGGCACCTCCGCTTCCTGCTCGTGCACAGCCCGCGCCACCTCTTCCTCCTGCCTGGGGGCCTGATGGCGTTGCTCGGCGCCTTGATCGCCGTCGTGGTGCTTTCGCAAATCCACGTCCTCGGCCGTCCGTGGCAGCTCCACACGCTCATCGCCGCCTCCCTGCTCACCGTGGTTGGCACCCAGGTCATCGCCCTCGGGCTCTGTGCGCATGCGTACGGGACATATTTCATGGCCGATCGCGACCCCTGGTTCGACCGGATGCGGCGACGCTACCGGCTCGAGCACGGTCTGCTCCTCGGAGGAGGGATCGCCGTGGTGGGACTCGTGATCGGCGGAGCGATCGTCGCCACTTGGGCGGAGCGCGGCTTCGGCGCCCTCGCCGAGGAGCGTTGGGCGATCGTGGCCGCGACGCTGGTGATCGTCGGCATCCAGATCTTCTTCTCCTCGTTCCTGCTCAGCATCCTCGGGTTGCGCCGGCGCGACTGACGCGCCGGCGGTCCGAGTGCCGCTCAGCGGCTGAACACCGCGAGACGCGTACTTACATAGACGGCGCGCGCGCGACCCGGCGGGTCCAGCGGCCGGCCGCCGGTGTGCGTACATGTCGGATCCACGATCATGTAGCGCACGCCGAGCTGGCGCCCGCGCCGCAAGCCCTCCGGCGTCCCCGCGATGATCGCGCGGGCCTCAGCCGCCGGCGCGAGCTCCGCGCGCGGGAGGATGTCGGACGGGTCGAGCGCCGAGAGCGTGCGCGTGTGGAGCAACCACGTGGCCTGAAAGCTCCAGCAGCGGTCGGCGACGACGACCTCGCCGGGATGCAGGCGTTGCGCGACCGCGTCGAGCCCGCGCAGGGAGGCCGGATCGCTGAACGCGTAGAAGTCGCGGACGTCGCGGGCCTGGCCCCAAGCCAGCGCTCCGATGCCGGCCGTGAGGAGGAGCGCCAGACCGCCGGCCAGCCGGGGTCGCGAGCGGAGCGCCCCGGCCAGCGCCACCGCCACGAGCGGGACGAGCGCCAGCGGCAGGAAGTAGGCAATCCTCACGTAGTAGAGGGGAAAGTGCACGAGCCAGGCGTAAGCCAGGGCCACCTCGGCCAGAAGTAGGCAGACCGGCGCCGCCAGCGGTCCCGAGCGCACCCGTCGAAAGGCCAGCAGACCGAGGGCCGCGAGCACCACCACGGTGAACGGAATCGTGAGGTCGGAGATCAGGCGGACCAGGTCGACCTTGGTGCCGAGGTAGGCGGTGTAGGACTGAGTGCCGCCCGAGGAGCTTTGCAGGGCGAGCTCCGCGGCCACCACGCCCGGGCAGAGCAGGGCGAGCACGACGCCCGTGCGCAGCAGCCCCGCGCCGAGCGCGCGCCGGTCGGAGGACTTGATCGCGGTGAAGAGCAGCGCGAGCACCAGCCCCGCCGCGGCGACCAACAACGAGAGCCGGTGGGTGGCGACGAGGGCGAGGGCCACCAGGGCCGCTCCGCTCGCCGGCAGCCAGCCGACGCGCTCGCGTCCCAAGGCCCCGGCGTAGGCCATGAGCAGCGGCATGAGTCCCAGCGCGGCGACGTTAGCCAGCCCGTGCCACGCGAGGATGTCGTGGTTGACGGGCACGACGGCCCAGAGCCCCGCGGCGGCCACGCCCGCGAGCGCTCCCCAGTAGGCCCGCACGTAGCCGAAGACCGTGAGGACCGGGACGAGCGCGAAGACCCAGATGCCGTGCGCCAGCATCGAGGGCCCACCTCCCGCCATGCCCGCAAAGGCCCCGTAGAGAGCGGGCACCGCCGGGTCCTCCCGGAACGGCAGGCCGCCGAGCATCCAAAACGGGTTGAGGGTTGCCAGCGAACCGTGTCGCCGCACCTCGTCCCCGTAGAGCACGTACTGCGCCCAGTCGTTGCCTGGGATGGGAGAGGAGCCGACGACGCGACCGGCGAGCACCGTGCCCACGACGAGCGCCGCGGTCAGCCCGAGCACCTCGAGCGGCGAGGGCCGCTCGAACGCCATCGGCGCTCGGCGCAGGAGCACGACGCCGGCGACCACGATCGCGGCGATGAGAAGGCGCGCGCTGAGCCCCGTGATCGGCACGCCGGCGCCCGAGGCGCTCACGAGCGCCACGCTGCTGGCCGCGAAGCCGAGGGCGGGAGAGCAGGCTACTGCGGCCAGCCCGCTCGAGCGGACGCGATCGGGCAGCAAGGGAAGGAGCGCCAACCCGGGGGCGAGCAGCAGAACGGCCACCGAGAGCGCCGGCACCCGACCGCCGAGCAGCGAGACGGCCGCCTCGGCAACCACGAGCGCCAAGGCGGCGCTCGCCGGCGCCCCCAGGCGCCGTCCGCCGCGCGCGCGTGGAGCCGCGGATAGAGTCTTGTGGCGGTTTGGAGCTCTTCGGTCGGAAAGCAGCACTGGGTATGGCGCTGGCGGCGATGGTGGCGTGGGCGGCCGCGGGACTCGGTGCGGCGCCGGCGCCGGCCGCGGCCGATGGTGCAAACGGGCTCTACGCGCCGTTCCCGGGAGTGGCGAAGCGGTCCCGGGCCCGGAATTTCTTGGCCAAGACCTCCGTCTTCCTCTCCGCCAACGAGCTGAAGCCCGGAAAGTTTCTCACGTCCGAGGGAGCGAAGGGCGAAGTGGGGCTGCGTCCGGCTCCGGCCGGAGCGCCGAGCCTCCGCGCCGGAGTCGACGATCCGGAGGACCCGGGCGCGGGTGGGTGGGCGCTCGGAGGCGCCGTGGTGATCCTCGTGCTCGCCTTGGGTGCGGTCGCTCCACGCGTCGCGGACCGCTGGTCCGACAATCCGCAAATCTAACCGCAACATGTCAGCGTCTCGCGGGTTAACCTCCCTTCGAGCCGTTCCGTTCTTGCTCGTCCGTCCTCAGCCGTAGGGAGATGCCTATGTCGTCGTCCGTGCTCCACCCTCTACCGCGTCAGCGCTGGCGCGCGGCCCTGCTCGCGGGGCTCGCCTTCCTCGCGTTCGCCGCGGCGCTGAGCCCGGGGCGCGCGCAGGCCCGCGTGCCGTCGAGCTTCCTGGGCTTGACGTCGGAGGACACCTTCAACATGCCGGGCGCCTACCGGACCCAGCAGCTCCGGCTGCAAAAGGGAATCGGCGTCGGGCTCTTCCGCCAGGTCTTCGACTGGTCTGCGATCGAGACGAGCCGCGGCCACTACAACTTCGCGCAGTACGACCAGTACGTGCGCGACGCGACCAATCGGGGCATCACGATTCTGCCGATCGTCGTCAACGCGCCGACCTTCCGCGCCGCTCCGCTGGCTCGCGGCTCGGCCAAGAACACCACTCGCCTCCCGCGCAACTTCAACGACTACGGCGCGTTCACCACGGTGCTCGCGCGCCGGTACGGGCCACGTGGTTCGGTCTTCAGCAGCGGAGGGAATCGGAAGTACGCGATCCGCTCGTGGCAGCTTTGGAACGAGCCGAACCTGCCGGTGTTCTGGGGTGGTCGCAAGCCCGACGGGCGGTCTTACGTGAAGCTTCTCGCCGCCGGCGCCAAGGGCATCAAGCGCATCGATCGCGGCGCAGAGATCGTTAGCGCCGGCCTTCCGCAGAGCCGCGCACGCGGCTCGGTGCCGGTCACCAAGTACATCGGCCAGGTCCTGAAGGCGAAGGGCCAGCGCTACTTCCAGACGTTGGGCGTGAACGCCTACGCCCCGACGGCCGTGGGCACGTTCAAGCTCCTCGGCGTCGTGCGCCAGCTCCTGAATCGCGGCGGGGCGAGCCGGGCGAAGATGTGGCTGACCGAGGTGGGCTGGGCCGACAAGTGCAACACCCGGGGCCCGAACTGCCGCTCGAGCCGATTCAACCTCCGCACGCAGCGCAACCAGGCGAACCAGGTCGTCAAGATCTTCGTTCTGCTCGGCAAGCAGCGGAAGAAGCTCAACATCCGCGGCGTCGTCTACTACAACTGGCGTGACGGTGCGCCGTACAGAGGGGACTTCGTCGGGCTGCACATGGGACTCGTTGACAGCAACGGGAACGCGAAGGCTGCCTACACGGCCTTCGGATCGGCAGGTCGCCGGCTGCGCTGAGCCGGTTCCGCCAGCGAAGGGTTGTTCCTCGGGGGGGCGCGTCGCTGCGGCGGCGCGCCCCCCCGCCTCGTTCTGAGGCGCCGCTACGGTGTCCGGCCCTCATGACCGCCTTCGCCAGAATTCGTTTGAGGCCGCTCTGCGTCCTGCTCTCGCTGTGCCTGTGCTGGCCCCTGGCCGCGTGCGGAGGCAGCGCCAGCTCGTCGCTTCCGCCCCCGCCGGCACCCCGGCACGTCTCAAGCGACTTCGTCGGCCTCTCGGCCGCCGCGGTGCTCGACGCGCGCGGAGCCAAGCGCGCTCGCGGCCTGCGGGCCATCGCCGCCAGCGGAGCGGGGCTCGTGCGCCAGACGTTCGACTGGGCGCAGGTCGAGCATGTTCGCGGACGATTTGACTTCTCGGGCTACGACGACTCAATGGCCGCGACCTCGCGCGCGGGCCTGAGCGTCCTGCCGATCCTCTTCCACCCCCCCGCATTCCGCTCGAGCGGTCCGCGCCGCGCCCCGCCGAACGTGACCTACCCGCCGCGTCGTAACGCCGACATGGCCCGCTTCGCTGCCGCGGTCGTGCGCCGCTACGGGCCGCGCGGCACCTTCTGGGCGCATCGGCACTCGCTGCCGCGCCGCCCCATCCGAGCGTGGCAGGTGTGGAACGAGCCGAACCTGCCCGTCTACTGGGGCGGCCATCCCGACGCGCGCGCCTACGTCGCGCTGCTGCGCGCCGTCAACATCGCCATCAAGCGGGCCGATCCGCGGGCCGAGGTGGTGGCCGCCGGCCTTCCCGACAGCCGCATCGGCGTCCCGTTCGAGGCCTACGCCACCGCGATGTACCGCGCCGGCGCGCGCACTGCCTTCGACGTGCTCGCGGTCCACGCCTACGCCGCCGACGCCGACGGGGTGCTGAGCGCTGTGCAGCTCGCGCGCGCGCTGAGCGTCCGCTTCGGCGACGGCCACGTACCGATCTGGCTCACCGAAGTCGGCTGGGCGAGCGGTGGACCGCCGAGCGCCTTCACCGTCGGGCCGACCGGCCAGGGCGCGCGCATCGAGCGCATGCTCCTGGATCTCGCCGCCCAGCAACGTTCGCTCGGCGTCCGCGGCGTCGTCTACTACGACTGGCAGGATGGGCGCCGCTACGCCGGCGGCGGCGACTTCTTCGGCCTGCACACCGGCCTCTTGGAGCTCGACGGCAAGCGCAAACCGGCCTACGACGCCTGGGTGCGCGCGGTCGCTGCGCTGCGGAGGAGCCGGTGAGCGTTCGTCCGGTGCGCGTCGGCTGCTTCGGAGCGGGTTGGGTCACCACCCACCGCCACATCCCGACCATGCGCGAGCACGGCGGCTTCGACGTCCGCGCGCTGGTCGACCGCCGGCTCGAGCGCGCGCAGACCGAGGCCCTGCGCCTCGAGGTGCCCCGGCACGCCGAGGCCCGACGGGTCGACGAGCTCCCCTGGGCGGACGAGCTCGACGCGATCACGTGTGGCACGGCGCCCTTCGCCCACCACGAGGTGATCCACAGTGCGCTTCAAGCGGGCAAGCACGTGCTCACCGAGAAGCCGTTCACTATGACGCTCGCCGAGGGCGAGGAGCTCGTGGAGATGGCGCGCGCGAGGCAGCGGACCCTCGCCGTGGTGCACAATTTCCAGTTCGCGCGCTCCACGCGCGAGATCTTCGCTTGGATGCAGAAGGGCCGGCTCGGCCGGGTGCGCGCGGTGTGGGCGATCCAGCTCTCGAACCCGAACCGGCGGCTGCCTGTGTGGTTCGACGAGCTGCCCTTCGGGCTGTTCTACGACGAGTCGCCGCACCTCATCTACATGGTGCGCGCGCTGGCCGGGGCGGCGGTCGAGCCGGTGAGCGTCACCGCGCACCCGAGCACGCTCGGCAACCTCAACACGCCGGCGCAACTCGACGTCCAGATGCGCGCGGGCGAGATCCCCATCACCCTGCAGATGAACTTCGAGGCGCCGCTCTCGGAGTGGCAGGTCGCCGTGCTCGGCGACCGTGGCATGGCGGTGGGCGACGTCTTTCGCGACATCGCCGTCTTTCTCCCCAACGACCGCGGTCACCTGGCGCCGAACGTCGCGCGCACCTCGCTCTCGGCCACCTGGCACCACTGGCTCGGCTACGTGCGCTCGGGCCCCGGCCACCTGCGCCGCACGCTGCGCTATGGCAACGACGAGGTGTTTCGCCGTTTTCACGACGCGATCCAGACCGGTGAGCGGCCCGCGGGCATCGACGCGGAGGACGCGCTGGCCGTGCTCCGCCTCCAGCACTGGATCGTCGACGCCGGGCGCGCGTCGCTCGGCGGCGCGCCCGCCGCGGCGGGCGCCCCGCGCTGAGCGCCCGGCCGCGCCGTGCGGATCCTCTTCGTCTCGCACTACGCGCTGCCTCACGTGGGCGGGATCGAGAGCGTGGTCGACGCCCTGGCCGCCGAGCTCGCCGGGCGCGGCCACCGGGTGGTGCACGTCGCCTCGGACTCCCTGCGTGGAGAGGACGGCCGGGCGGAGGCTCCGCGGCTCGGGTACGAGATCGTGCGCCTGCGCGCGCTGAACGTGGCCGAGCGGCGCTTGGGAGTCCCCTATCCCGTCTTCTCTCCGCGCGGCTGGCGCGCGCTCGAGCGAGAGATCGCGCACGCCGACGTGGTCCACGCGCACGGTCTGCTCTACATGAGCAGCGTCGCGGCGCTGCTCATGGCGCGGGCACGTCGCCCCGGGGGCCCAGCGCGCGTGCTCACCGAGCACGTCGGCCGGGTGGGCTACGAGCGCGCCGTGCTCGACGCGACGGAGCGAGCGGCGATCGCCACGGTGGGTCGCACGGTCGTGCGCGCCGCCCAGACGGTCGTCGTGCTCAACGATCGGGTCCACAGCGAGGTGGCGGCCCTCGATCCGCGAGCGCGGATCGAGCTCGTGCCCAACGGGGTCGACACCGAGCGCTTTCGTCCCGCGGGGGAGGAGGAGCGCCTGGCCCTCCGGGCACGTCTGGGCTGGGACGCGCGCCCACGTGTGCTCTTCGTAGGCCGCCTCGTGGCGAAGAAGGGCATCGATGTGGCGCTCGCGACGGCCCGAGCCGCGGGCGGCGCGTTCGAGCTCGTGGTCGTCGGTCCGGGCCGGTTCGCGGCACCCGGCGCCGGAGTGGAAGTGCTCGGCTCGCGCTCGCGCGACGAGCTTGCGGTGCTCTATCGCGCGGCCGACGCCTTCCTCTTGCCCTCGCGCGGCGAGGGCTTCCCGGTCACCGCCCAGGAGGCGATGGCGAGCGGCCTGCCCGTCGTCCTGCGGGAGGATCCCGCCTATGCGGCCTACGTGCCGCGTGAGAGCCCGGGCCTCCTCCTGCTCCCACCCGACCCCGAGGAGATCGCGCGCCGGCTGCGCGGCCTTCTGGCTGACCCGGCGGCGCTGGGTGAGGCGCGCGCGGACGTCGCAGCTCGAGCGCGCGCGGTCTTCTCGTGGTCGCGAGCGGCGGACGAGCACGAGCGGATCTACGCCGCGGCGCGCGCCCGGCGGTGATACCGGCGCGCGCGCCGGGTTCGTCGGTTACCGTTCTGTCTACTCGCGGAGCTCCGGCGAGCTGAACGCACCATCACCCACGTGACCTCCTCCTCGAGCCCTTCGCCGCCCCGCCGTCGCGGCGCGCGTTCCGCCCTCGCCGCGGCCATCGGCGTGGGCGTTCTCAGCCTCTCCGGAGGCCTTGTTTCGGGCGCGAGTGCCGCGTGCGTTCCCTCGCCGCTCCCCGTCCTCGGATGTCCGCCCCCGCCGCCACCGCCGCCGCCCCCGTCGGGAGGAGGAGGCGGTGGAGGCGCGCCGCCGCCGCCGCCCCCCTCGCAGCCGCCTCCGAAGCCGCCGCCCACTCCCCCGACGCATCAGAGCGCGTTTGTGGGGATTATCAGTGAGGACACGTTCTACGCCGCGCCGACCTACCGCGAGAACATGCTCGGGGCGCAGGCGCGGCTCGGCATCGGGACGATTCGCCAGGTCTTCGACTGGGCCTCGATCGAGACCGTCCCGGGCCGGTTCAACTTCGGGACCACCGACGGCTACGTGGCGGCGACCGCCAAGCACCACATCACGCTGCTGCCGATCCTGTTCGACGCGCCGAGCTTCCGGTCATCGGCTCCGCGCCGGGGCGCCAAGCGCGGCTTCTATCCCCCGCGCCGCAACGCCGACTTCGGACGCTTCGCCGCCGCGGCGGCGCGCCGCTACGGGCCCGAGGGCTCGTTCTGGCGCACGCATCGCTCCCTTCCGCGCGAGCCGATTCGCGCGTGGCAGATCTGGAACGAGCCGAACCTCCCGATCTACTGGGCTTCGGGGCCGAACCCGGGCAAGTACGTGGGCCTCGTCCGCGCCGCCAGAAGCGCGCTGAAGCGCGTGGACCGGCACGCCGAGATCGTCACCGCCGGCCTACCGGAGTCGAAGATCGGCAAGCCGCTCTACGCCTTCATCGCCGGCATGTACCGCGCGGGGGGCCGCTCCGCGTTCGACACGCTCGCCGTGCATCCCTACGCGCACACCGTCGGGTCGATGTACAGCAAGCTCCTGCGCGTGCGCGGGCTGATGAACGCGGCGGGGCACCGGCGCGGGCGCATCTGGGTCACGGAGTTCGGCTGGGCGGACAAGGCGCCCGCGAACAACCGCGGTTTCACGGAGGGGACGTTCGGCCAGGCTGCCCGCATCAGCGGCGCGATCGCCATGTTCTCGCGCCAGCGCCGCCATCTGAACCTGCGCGGCTTCGTCTACTACAACTGGCACGACGAGCCTCCCTACGGCGGGGGGGACTTCTGGGGCCTCCACACCGGCCTGCTCTACCAGGACGGGACGCCCAAGCCGGCGCGCGATGCCTTTGCGCGGGCAGTCAGCCGGATGCGCTAGCGGCGACTCCGCGGTCGGACGGGCCGGTCTCGACTTGTCTGGAGCCGTGTTGGGCGACTGGAGGGCTGCTCACCGCAGGACGTCAACTCGACGCCGGACAACGCGTCTGTCGCCCGCAGCGTCCGTGCCTTCGACCACGAGCGTAAGGGCTCCGAGGCGCCGCGGCCGCGCCCTGAGGCGCGTGCGCACGGTCAACCTCACGGTGCCTGCAGAGTCAAGGGTGGCGAAGGCGCGACCGAGCAGACGTCGCCGGAGGACGACGCGCGCCTCGAGGCGACACCTCTGGGAGCACCCGATCCGGACCCGCAAGCCCTTGGCGAGCAGTGTTCCCGCCCTGATCGCGCGTGGGGCCCTGACGGTCACTTGAGCCGGGGACCGCTCGACCTGCGGCGCGGCGCCCGGCGCCAGATCTGCCAGGGCGTTGCGCATGAAGGCCTGGACGCGAGGATCGGCTGGTGGCGAGTGCTGCGAGCCGTCTCCCACCAGATGTGTGTCGGCGTAGCCGTCAAGACCCCACGAGAAGTGGATGCTGCCCGTGCTGAGCACTCGCGCGCCCGAGGCAGCGCGGTAGCGGACCGCCTCGGCGACGGGCTGAGCGTCGTAGTGAAAGAGGACGGTCGGGGTGGGGACCGAGCAGCCGGACTGCACGGCGTCCCATTCGTGCCCGACGAGACCCTGGAGCACCGATCCGGCGACGAGCCCGGTACCGCGGAGGTATGGGTCTTGTTCGGCGCTCGGGCCGACCGTGTACGAAGGGACCGGCTGACCGGCCCCGTACGAGCCTCCCTGCCACTGGACTCCGAGGAGCTCACACTCCGGCCTCGGTGGTTTCAGATCGCGGAAGAGCACGGTCTTGAGCGAGGGATCCGAGATCGGGTCCGCATCTGACTTATAGCCCACCAGCGTCCGATCGCTGTCTGCGTAGCGAACCTGCCAGTAAGCGGTGTTCGCGCCCATGAACGCCAGGTTCGTGCCGAGGTCGCGTGCGCGCTCGAACCCGTCGCGCTCTGCCTTGGACCAGTACTCACCGTGCCCGGCGGTCATAACGAGCCGGTGGTCGGTGAGAGCCGAAGGGTCGCGGGTCGAGTCAACGTCGGTCTGGTAGGAGACGTCGTAGCCCTCGCGCTCGAGGAAGCGCACGAGCTGGAGCTCCTCGCGGAAGAGCTGGAGGCCGACGAATGGCCGGTTGAACGAAACGTGTGTCGCGGGCACCCCGTCGGTGGAGTTCGAGCTGTAGAGGCTCTTGCCGCCCCAGCTGTTGTAGGCCTGCCACGTGTTGACCGGCACCTGGACAAGGATCGAGGCGCGCCGGAGCCGAGAAGAGCGCACGATCACGGGGTACGCGCGGGCCTGGCCAGCTGCCGGGCCGCTCGTCAGCACGAACTTCGCGAGGTAGTAGCCGCTCGCCGCGCCGGCGGGGATCCTGATCCGATCGGTGACAGACCAGCCGGCATCGACCTCTCCCGTCGAGGCATCGGGAGCGGGCGGAGCAGGCTGGACGACGCCGGCCGCGTCACCGCCGCAGCTCGGGCTGCACGCGATGCGTCGCCCGCCGGCTCCGCCGTACCACCCGAGCCGATAGAGCTCGACCCGGTAGCGCGCCGCCGGCGAGGTGCGCACGTGGAAGCCTACGACCTCGCCCGGGAGGGCGCTGACCTGAGAGGCATACCCCTCGATCGCGCCCGGGTCCGACGGCTGGGCGAAGGACCACGCGCCAGTCCCTGATCGCTCGTTCTCCGTTTGCACCGGGTTGGCGCGCGCAACGCTCGCGCCGCTGGTGGATAAGGCTGCGAGGAGAACCACGGCGCCCAGACGCGCTAAAAGCTGTCGAGGCGACATTGAGCCTCGAAGTCTAGGACGCCGCCACCGCGGACCACAACTTTGCGTGCGTGACGGCGTTAGAGGCTCCGTGCCCATGTTCACCGACCCCACTTCGAACAGGTCGAACCGCTCCACGACATCGGCAGGGGTGTTCTTCGCGATGCTATACCGCACGATCGCCGTCCTCGCGCTCGCCATGGCGCTCGCGCTCGGGCTCGCCTCGGTCTCATCGGCGGCGGCGCCCCCTGTGTCGCTGAAGAAAGCGATCTGGGGACCGGTCTTTCGCGACGGCGTCTCGCAGTTCCCGATCTACCGCGACCTCGGCGCCGGCATCTACGAGACCAACCTCAAGTGGTCGGAAATCGCGCCGCAGCGCCCGGCTCATCCCACGAATCCGAAAGATCCCGTCTACCACTGGCCTTCGGACGTGGACTCCGCCGTGCGCGAGGCCGCGAAATATCACATGCGCGTCTCGCTCCAGCTCATCTTCGCTCCGCCGTGGGCTAACGGCCGCCGCGGAGCGAACTATGCCCCGCTACACGTGAGTGACTTCAACGCCTTCGCCCTCGCCGCCGCGCGGCGCTACCCCGGCGTGCGCCTGTGGATGGTTTGGGGAGAGCCCTCCCGCGAGGCGAACTTCGCCCCACTGACGCCCGAGGTGCGTAACCGACCGCTCAACCGTGTGCAGGCTCGAGCGCCCCACCGCTACGCCCAGATCCTCGACTCGGCCTATGGCACGCTCAAGCGCGCGAACCCGCGCAATCTGGTCATCGGCGGCAACACGTTCGTCACCGGCGACATCTCGCCGTTCAACTGGATCCGCAACCTGCGCCTGCCCAACGGACGGGCGCCCCGGATGGACATGTACGGCCACAACCCCTTCGGCATGCGCAAGCCCGACCTCCGCAAGCCGCCGACTGGATATGGATTCGCGGATTTCTCGGATCTCGGCAGGCTCGCCGGGTGGCTCGATCGATACCTGAGCCCTCGTCTCCCGGGCCATAAGCGCCTGCCGCTGTTCCTGTCGGAGTACACCCTTCCCACGGATCATGCCAACTACGAGTTCAACTACTACGTCGACCGCTCGACCCAGGCCGACTGGCTGAGCGCCGCCCTGCGCATCACCCGGCGCTGGTCGCGGATCTACACGATGGGCTGGATCAGCCTCTACGACCAGGCGCCCAACTCTTCGCACGACGAGGTCAACGGCGGCTTGCTCGACTACCGGGGTGGCAAGAAGCCCTCTTACTTCGCCTATCGCCGGGGGTAGTTAGTTACAGGCGGAGCAACCGAGGTTAGTCTCCGCTCGTCGTCGAACGCGCGGAGACGCGCTCGCCTTCGGCGTCACCGGCCTCCCCGGCGCGATCGGCCGGAGAAGGAAGGTTGCGCCGCTCGCGCACGAAGTAGAGCGGGCGCCGTCGGACTTCGTCGTAGATGCGGCCGATGTATTCGCCGATGATCCCGACGGTGATGAGCTGGATCCCCCCCAGAAGGAGCACGACGACGAGCACGGTCGGGATACCCGACAGGAACCCGCCGCCGGTGAAACGGGCGACGACTACGAGCAAGATGGCCAGGAAGGCGGCGAAAGCGGAGAGGAATCCCAGCACGCTGGCGACCTGCAGCGGCACGTTGGAGAAGGAGGAGAGCGCATCGATCGAGAAACGCACCATCTTGCGGACGGTGAACTTGGTGGCGCCCACTGCGCGCGCATCCCGGTCGTAGGCCACCCCCATCTGGGTGAAGCCGATCCACACCGCCATGCCACGCAGATAGCGTGAGCGCTCGCTCATAGACAGGAGCGCCTCGAGCGCACGGCGGTCGAGCAGGCGGAAGTCGCCGACGTTCGGCTGGAACTCGAGGTGCGAGACAGAGGCCATCACGCGGTAGAACCAGCGCGCCGAAGTGAGCTTGAACCGGCTCTCTCCCGCACGCGCCCGTCGCACCGCATAGACCACGTCAACGCCCTCCCACCAGCGCTCGAGCAGCTCGGGAATGACCTCGGGCGGATCCTGGAGGTCCCCGTCGATCATCACCACCGCGTCACCCGAGGCGTGGTCGAGCCCGGCGGTGATCGCGTTCTGGTGCCCGAAGGACCGGGAGAGGTGCAGGACGCGCACCCGCGGATCGCTCTGCGCCAACCCATCGAGAATCTCGGCGGTGCCGTCGCTGCTGCCGTCGTCGACCACGATGAGCTCGAAGGGAATCTCGCCGAGCGCAGAGCGCACTCGGGCGTAGAACGCCTCCGCTCCCTCCCGCTCGTCGAGCATGGGCGCGACGACGCTGAGCAGCTCAAGCGAGCGCGCGGGGCCGTTGCAGGGTCGGTCGGCGGACTTCATCGAGAGTAGCCGAGTCTAGGCTGCCGCTCGGCGCGCGGCTACGCTGCCGAGGCGTCTCAGCGCGAGGTCGCGCCGGGCCTCGAGCCGTGCGCGGCGCGCGGCGGGACTCCCCTCGTGATCGTCAGCCTGGCTCTCAACGCATCCGCATGCCTCTTCTTCTCCGATCAGCCGCCCGTTTGAGCACGACGTGTCGAGCACATTGGCCGCTGGCGGTCTTGCTCGTAGCGGCCACCTCCCTGCGGGTGCTGAGCGCTGTGGCCTTTCGGCCCGCCCTCTTCTATCCCGACTCCAACGGCTACATCGAGTACGCGTTTCTGCATGCTCCCTTCGCGTTCGGAGCCCTGCGCCCCAGCGGCTACTCGGCCACATCCAGGTGCTCTCGCTGGCTGGGCGCATCACCTCGCTCCAGCACCTCGCCAGCCTCACGGTCGGCGTGCTGACGTATCTTCTCGCGCGTCGGGCCGGCGCGAGACGATTCCTTGCCACGCTCGCGAGCGGAGTCGTTCTGCTCGACGCGTACAGCATTGCTCTCTCCCAGCACATCCTGAGGCTCTCGGCTTCGGTCATGTCGGCCTCGAGCCGGCGGTGACGTTCAGCACCGACCGCGCTGCCAACGCGCTCATCCCGCACGTCGAGGAGTGGTATCCCGGATTTCGTCCGCGCGCATCCACTCAGCGGTGCCATGCGGAGCTACGAGGGTGTCTTTCACCTGCGCAGGTGGATGCTCGGGCTGTCGGTCCTGCTGTGCATCGGCGCTCTGATGCTCGTGCTGTTCCGTCGGCCGCGACACCGGGGTGTCGATTTATCGGTCATGGGCTTGCTCGGAGCGAGCGGCCTTGCGCTCATCGTTCTGCCGGCCGTCACGGCAGGCGTCGAGGTTCGCTACGGCGTGCCCGCGGCGCCTCTGCTCCTCGCTTCTGCGGCGATCGCCGCAGAAGCCTTTGTCCCTCGCCGACCCTAGGCCGCTTGCTCGCGCCAGCGCGTGAGCCGGGGCACGCCGACCGCGAGGCCGCCGCCGAGCAGGAGAACCGCAGCCGCGATGCCCACCGTCCACGCCAGCCCCGAACCGCCTCGGCCCTTCTCCGCGGCCTGGAGCGCCGCGGCGTTGGAACTGTGACCGGAGCCGGAGCCATTGGGGGTGATGCCCTGACCAAACAGCGATGAGGAAGCTTTGGGCCCGTGCGCGACCTTCGCGCCGCCCGGGGCAGAGCCGTGACCCGCGCCGGCGGTAGAGCCACCGGCCGCGCTCCCGGTGCCGCCGCTGCCGTGACCGGCGCCGCCTCCGTGACCGGCGCCGCCTCCCGCTCCGGGGCCGCCCGGCCCGCCGCTCTGGCCCGCGCCCGCGGCGCCCTGCTGGCGACCTTGGTCGAGGGGAACCGCGTACTCCTTGCCCGCAGGGCTGCCGGGATCCACGTGCACGCCCTTCTCCGCGGCCACGGCCGAGCCGGGCACGAGCAGGGCGCTCGCGGCGAACAGCCCGAGTAGGTTTCGCATTCTCATGGGTCGCAGTCTGGCAAACATTCCGGTCCCTTCAGCAATGGAGGCGGGGATGGTCGGACCTCTCCCTGCACAACGTCTGTGGGCTCCGAAGGTTGCGCCGAAGGCTCAGCGCCCCCTCAGGACTCAGGCTGAAGCGGGTCCTTCCGAGGCGCCCGTCGACGGTTGAGGCCGTCGCCCTGGTAGCTGCGGCGCCCGGCCGGAGAGGTCGACGAGGGCCAATACGCCGCCCGCGGTGAGCAGCGGCACCACGGGAATGAGGTAGCGCAGGGTGGAGGTGGCGGTCGCCGTCGATCCGATGAGGATCGAAAGCCCGGCGCCAAGGAGCAGAAACACCTCGGGGCGCCGCGTGAGGCGCGAGCGCCAGCGCTTCATCATCAAGCTCGCCAGGCTGAGGAGTCCGGCGAGAACAAACACGGCAAGCAGCCACCGCGGCGTGTGCAGCCAGCGCTGGTAACCGCGAAGGAAGCTGCTCGGCGCGTGCACGGCGGGTCGGAAGCCCGGCTCCCACTTGTCACGCGCGACGACGTTCAGCACCGGGGTCGGACCAGCGGGCAGGAGAAGGACATCGGGGTCGTCCCGCGTCGTGACTCCGGGAGTGAAGTAGCCGAGCGAGTCGCCCAGAACCAAGCTGGCGTACGCCCCGGGGCGCTCGAGGATGGTCGCACGAGCGAACGTCCGCAGCGCCTTGTTCGCCGCAGGATAATTCCCGCGGGCGAGCAGTCGAAGCACCGGACCGCCGAAGATCCACGAGCTGGGGCTCTTGTTCGGGAAGCGCGCCGCCTGCCCGCAGAGCGGCCGGGTGACCGCAGGAACATCGACATGGTGACAATCGGCGAGCTCCGCGACTCGCCCGTAGAGGAAGATGCCGTCGAAGGGCGGCTTCACGCTGAAGGAGCCGCCGCCCCGAGCGCTGTAGGTCGCATACGCGAGGAGGGGGAGGGTGAGGGCAAGGGCCGCCGCCACGACCCCACGCAGCCCGCGTCGCGTCCAGAGGAAGTAACCGAGCCACGCCGGCACGGCGAAGAGCGCGGCGGTGCGCAGGCTGGTCGCCACCGCGAGCAGAAGCCCGCTCGCGGCGAGCTCCGCCGTCCTGCGCTCGCCGCGGATCGCGAAGTACGCGCAACCGAGGAGGGTGAGGCTGAAGAAGGCCTCGGAGAGGATGTACTGCTCGAGCGTGACGACGTAGATGTCGAGCAGCACGACAGCAACCGCAAGCGCGGACAGGCTACGCGAGACGCGTAGGCGCACGAGGATGGCGTAGAGGACGACACCGCCGATGAGACCGGCAAGGTGCTGCGTCGTCGTGATCGTGGTGAGACTCCGCTGCACGAGTGCGAGGCCGTGAAGCAGCAGCGGATACCCGAAGGGATGCTGAACGGAGACGCCGACGATCGAAGACGCATACGCCAGGTCGATGTAGTCCCAGGAGTCCTGATAGAAGAGACCGGGTCGGTACGCGACCGCCACAGCCACGCGAAGGAGCGCTCCGGCCGCGACAACCACGAGAAGCAGCCAGTGCGGTGACACCAGCTTCCGCAAGTTCACCAGCCGAGCAGTCACGCCGTCACGACGCCGCGGCTTCGGCATACAGATCGAGATAGCGGGACGCCGTCCGCTCCCATGTGAACTCTTGGGCTCGGCTGATCCCCGCCTCGACCGATCGCTCTCGTAGCCTCGGCTCTCGCACAAGCCGATCGAGCGTGTCCGCGATGGACGCGGCGGGAGCAGCCGGGTCGATCACGAGCAGGGCATCCCCGCCGATCTCCCTGGTCGCCGGGGCCAACCCGCTGATGACCGGCACTCCAACGGACATCGCCTCGATCACCGGCAGTCCGAATCCCTCGTCGCTGCTGGGATAGACGAGTGCTTGCGCCCCGCTCAGCACCTCCCACATCTCCGCGCGCGAGAGGTATCCGAGCAGTTCGACGCGACCCTCCGAGATTTCCGAGGCGGCTCGATGATCGAACCCGTCCGGTATACCGGCACCCGCGAAGACCCGTAAGCGGTAGCGCCGTTCCGGGTTGAGCCGGAGGGCTTGGAGCACCAGATCGATTCCCTTCCGCGGATCACGGCCCGCGAAGGCGACGATGTAGGGCTCGTCCTCTCGACGTCCTGGAGCGGAAGCGGCAGGGGCGTTTTCGGCGCCGGCGTCCTCTACGCCGAGGTAGATGACGCGAGGGTCGGTCGACGGAAGGGTCGAGCGCACCGCCTTCGCCGTCGCCTCACTCGAGACGACGACGCGCGCCGCTCCCCTGGCCGCCTGGCGCACGTTTCGACGGGCATAGCGGTGACCGACCACCTGACGCAGGCTACGGCCATGAACCGTGGTGGTGACGAAGATCAGGTCCTGGATCGTCAATACGAACGGCACCGGCCCGCGTCGAGTCCAGCCCGTGTTCCCCGGAAAGTGCACCACGTCGACCTGCGCCTCGGCGGCCCACCGGCGCCCCGCCGTCGAGTCGAAGACGGGGTATGGGTATCGGTGGATGTCACGCACGATGGCGACGCCTTCAGGCGCCAACCGCGGGTCGCCGAACCACACGAGCTCGACACCCTGAGCGATCAGGCGCCCCGAGAGCTCGTGAATGAAGCGAGCAATTCCCAGCCCCGGTCCGGCAAGCCGCGCATCGATCCCGATCCTCATCGGCTGCAGTGTGACCAATGGCGCCGCTCTACCATGCGGCGCTTGCTCTCGGCCACGCAGGGTGTCTCGGTCGTGGTACCGACAATGCAGCGCCACGGCGCTCTTCGGGACTGCCTCCGCGCCGTGCTGCTCGCCGCCGAGAGAGTGCGCGAGGCGGTGGAGATCATTGTGCTGGACGACGGGGACGAGGCGGCCGTCCGGCGGATCGTCGATCGGCAGCCGGTGCCGGAAGGGCGCTCCCTGCACTACATCCCCCGCTCGGCGTACGGGGGTGACGGGCCAGTACGCGGACGCGATTACGCAGTGCGCCACGCCCAGCACGACATCGTCGCCTTCACCGACGATGACACCGTGTGCGACCTCGACTGGCTCCGGCTCGCCCTCGAGCGACTTCGCGCCGCGCCCGAGCTCGCGGGGCTCGAGGGCGCGGTCATACCGGAGGCGCGCGCGCCCCTCGACGCCGTCCGCGCGCGGGTGGTGCAGAGCCGGAGCGGAGGCGGCTTCCTCACCGCCAACCTGATCCTGCGCCGGGAGGCCGTCCTGCAGGCCAGGGGTTTCCAGCGGCTGTGGAACGAGCGACTGCTCACCGGGAGGCTCCACTTCCGCGAGGACACGGATCTCGGGCTTCGGGTGATCAAGCGGGTGGGACCCGTGCCGTTCGAGCCCGCACTCGTCGTCCGGCATCCCATCGATCAGCCTTCGCTGCGCGCCCACCTGCACACCGCGCGCTTCTACGCTCTCGACGCCCCCTTCGGGCGGCTCCATCCGGAGGCGATCCCGAGCCTTCGCGCCGCGCCGCTCGCCCGCTTCCGCGTCCGCGCCGCGTGCGCGACCCTCGGCGCGCTCCCACTCGTGGCGTGGCGGCGCACGCGCCTCGGGGGCCTCTTCGTGGCAACGGTCGCGACCGCCGGAGTCTCGCTGCAGGTGGAGCGAGACCTCCGGCTGGCCGGACTCCGGCGCTCTCACCGGGAGGAGGCGCGCACCGCCGTGCTCCGGGTGCCCCGGAGCGTCCTCTGGTGCCTCATCGCCGGTGTCTCCCGGGCGGCGGGCGCAACGCTGGTTCGCGCGCGGCTGGTTCGCGTACGTGATGACAGCGCAGATCGCCCATGAAGGCGTGCCTGAGGGTTGCTCACCTGGGAGGGTCGCGCTTCTTGAAGACCAGGAAGCTCTGTCGCCGGTAGACGACGTCGTACTGGCCCTTCATCGTCGTGATCGCGTTCGTTACGCCAGCCGAGGTGTTTGGGTTGTGCGCGAAGTCGATGACCACGTAGTCGGTGACCGGGTGCGGCTGCGCGAGTAGAAACACGTTGGCACGATCGCTGACGTGCGGCAAGGTCGTGTCCTCGGCCGCCACAGAGGCCGAGCCCGGGATGACGGCCAAGCCGTCGCGCGCGGCGCGGTCGGCGCTGGTCTCGCTGTAGAAGCTCGGGCTGGCGAGTTGGCGCAAGGGGAACGTCTTGCCGATCATGACCGCCAAATAGAGCGAGGCGAGACCGCAGAGAACGCCGACCAGTCGCCGTCGACCTGCCAGGGGTGGGAAGCTCGTTATGTGCCTGAGCCCGTCGGCCGCGCCGATCACGAGTACGGCCGCGATCGGTAAAGAGTAGTGAAAGCCCTGGCCCCAGAACTCGGGCGCCGTAGACAGCATCCGCTCGCCGAAGAGGGGGATCGCCAGGATGAGCGTCGGAGAGAGCAGGGGAAGAAACAGGTAGGGCAGAAACGAGAGCACCATCGTGTAAGTCTTCACCGGCGGATCTGTGAGGACGTTGAGGACCCGAAGTGGGTCCGTGACTATGGTGCGCACCGCCTCGACGGGGCCTGAGCCAAACTGCGTGTAGACCCAGTGCCGGAAGGGCGCGCCGATCAGCGCCGGCATGATCAGCTTCGTGGCAAGAAAGAACCACGCGATGCCTGCGACCGACGTGAGCAGGGCCGCGCGGCGATGTCCGCGCACAAAAACGTAGAGCCCGATGAAGGCGACGAAGATGCCTTCGTTCTCCCGGACGCACAGCAGGGCCACGACGGATGCCGCGTAGAGACGCCACTGCTTTCGATCGATGGCGAGAATGATCAACGCGGTGAACAGCGGAATGAAAGCGACCTCTCGAAACGCGAAGTCGACTCCGGTCTGGATGCCCCAGAACAGCGCGTAGGCAGCGACGAGTAGATACGCGGGAAGCCGGTCGACGCGCGAGCGCAGCACCAGGAAGATCGGGACCATCGAAGCGGCGATTGCGCTCCCCTCGACCAGGAAGAGCATGAACGGGTTCGCCCAGATCCAGTACAGCGGGATGAGCGGGAGCAGGACCGGCGAGAAGTGATCGCCCAGGATGTTCCGCACCCCGAGCAGCGTGCTCGACGGTTGATGGACGTGGCTCATGTTCCACATGGCCTGATCGAAGATCCCGAGATCGAACCCCTTGCTCTGGAAGTGGCGGTGGTGGAGCACCATGTACGTGAGGTACACGAGTGCGCTCACCAGCACTCCGACGAACAGCAGCGGCTCGCGGCGGACGAGCGCGGGAAGGGTCGGGCGGCGAAGGACGCGCGTCCTCAGACCGGGGCGTTGGATCGCGGACATCGGCTGACTCACCTGGCGCCCGCGGAGGGGACCGGGACGGACGCGACACAATACGGGGATGCACGGGCGCAAAGGCGACGAGCAGGTTGGGCGGACGCTCGTCTTGGCTGGGGAGTCCCCTCTGCCTCCCCGATCCGGCCTGCGACTCCGGGTGTTGCACCTCACGCGAGAGCTCGCTCGCTCCTCTCGGGTCGAGCTCGCGGTGCTCGGGCCCGCAGAGCCGGCGCTCGACGAGCCCTTCGAGCTGCGCTCGATCCCCCACCCCAACGCGTCGCGCGCGCTCACGGCGTTGCAGGCATGGCGGGAACCCTACGTCGTGGCCAAGCAGCGCTCGAGGGCGATGGCCGCCCTGGCCTGCGCTCCGCGGTGGGACACCGTGCAGGTCGAGTTCCCCTCCCTGGTCCCGGCCGCACGTGATGCGAGTGTCCCGGTGGTGCTCGACGCCCACAACGTCGAGAGTGATCTGCTCCGCTCGGTGGCCGACCAGGCCCCCCATGGCCCCAGCGGTCTGCGACTGCGCTGGGAGGAGAAGAAGATGCGGCGCTTCGAGCAGCACGTCGCCACCGACGTTGCCGCCGTCTGCACGACCAGCGATGCCGACGCGGAGGTCTTCGAGCGCTGGGGCGCCCCCGAGGTGGTGGTGGTGCCGAACGGGGTGGACACCGGCGCGACTCCTCACCGCGCGGCGCCGGCGACAGGCGGACGGTTGCTCTACATCGGCCACCTCGGCTACGAGCCCAACGCCACCGCGGCGCGCGAGCTCGCCCGGGAGATCCTCCCGCTCGTGCGGGCCGAGCTTCCCGACGCGAACGTGCGCCTGGTGGGCCGGGACGGCGCTCACCTATCTGCGCTCGCGGGTCCGCATGTCGAGCTCGCCGGCGAGGTACCCGACGTGCTGCCGGAACTGCGCGCGGCGCGCGCGGTCGTAATCCCCCTCCGTGCCGGTAGCGGCACGCGGCTCAAGGTTCTCGAGGCGATGGCCGCCGGCGTGCCGATCGTCGCGACGCCGCTCGCCGTGGCGGGGATCGCGGTCCGCGAGGAAGAGCACGTGCTGCTCGGCACCACTTCGGGCGAGCTGGCTGAGCAGGCGATCCGGGTCTGTCGCGACGACGCGCTCGCCCGGAGGCTTGCGGACGAGGCTCGCGCGCTGGCCGAGAGGACCTACGACTGGTCAATCGTGGGGGAGCCGCTGAGAGCGCTGCACGCGCGTCTCGCGGAGCGATCCGCACCCCGTGTGAGGACGTGAGCCTCTCCGAGCGAGTAGCGGTCAACGCGCCGCTCTTGGTCATCAGCCGCATGACCAGCGCGGCCGCGGGACTGGCCGCGGTGGCGGTGAGCACGCGATACCTCGGCGCCACGGTCTACGGCAGCCTGACGATCGCGATGCTCTACATCGCGTTGGCGTCGGTGTTCACCGACGCCGGCCTCTACCTCATCGCAGCGCGCGAGATCGCCAAGCATCCCGAGCGTGAGCAGGAGATCGCGGCGAACGCCCTCACGATGGGCTTCGCGCTGTCGCTACTCATCATCCTGCTGACCCTCGGCTCGGCTCAATTCGTGTATGCCGGCGCTAACGACCGGCTGGTCCGATTGGGAATCGCGATTTTGCTTGCGCACCTGGTCACCGCTGCGCCGATCGGAGTTATGGGCGCCCACCTCATCGCTCATCAGCGGTCGTGGTGGACGATGGCGGCGGCGGCCGTCGGCAGCCTCGTGTCGATCGCGCTCGTGCTGATCGCCGCGACGCAGAATCTCGGCTTCGCCGCCATAGCCGCGAGCTACGCCCTCGTGGCCCTCGTCAACCTGGTTGTGCTGAGGGCAGTGACGGCGCGCACGCTGCGGCTGCGGTTGGGATTCGACTACGAGCTCTGGCGCCAGCTCGGGCGCTGGGCCCTGCCGCAAGGCGGCATCCTCATCTTCGGAGTGCTCTACCTGCGGGCGGATGGACTGTTGCTCTCTTTCTTGCGCCCACACCGCGATGTCGCCCTGTACGGCGTCGCGTTCAAGGTGGTCGAGGTGCTGTTCATCCTGCCGCAGTACCTCATGCTCACGCTCTTTCCTGCGATCGCGCGGTTGGAGCGCGGAAGCCGGCGGCTTGCCGAGATCATGCAGAAGACCCTCAATTCGATGCTGGTCGTCGTCCTGCCGCTGGTGGTCGCCGGCGTCGGGTTCGCGACGGATGTGGTCGGTGTCCTCGGCGGTAAGGGATTCGGCCCCTCGGTCATCGTGTTGCGGGTCCTGATGATCGGCGTGGCGTTCTGGTATTTCAACTCGGTCTACGGTAACGCGCTCGTTGCGCTCAACCTGCAGGGCCGGCTGTTTCGCAACTCGGCGATCGTGCTGATCTTCAACGTCGCGCTGAACCTTGTCCTCATCCCGCCGCTCGGCGCCTACGGCGCCGCCGTCGCACTCGCGATCACCGAGGTGATGGCGCTGAGCCTCACAGTCCGCGTCTATCGGCAGGTGGCCGCGCCGCCTCGCCCGCGCGGCTTGCCCCGCCTCCTCGGCGCGGCGGGCGGGATGGCGCTCGTTCCGCTTTTGATCGACGGACCGCTCCGGAGCCTCGCCGGGCCGCTCGTCGCGGCGCTCCTCGGCGGAGCGCTGGCCACGCTCGTCTACGTCGCCCTCCTCTACGCCCTGCGGGCTGTTCCCGACGAGCTTCTCGCCGCCGTGCGGGTGCTTCGCGAGCGGACCGTACGCACCTAAGCACGATCGTCGGAGGCGCTCGCACAGGGTGTATCTTCCTCCGCCGATGCCCTCTCCCCGCACCCTTCGTCGCCCCACTGCGCAGGAACTCGGCGAGCGGACGGCGGCGGTGGGGACGGCGCTGCGGGACGGCTGGTTTCGCCGTACGTCCCCGATCCCGTACCTCGCCCCCGAGGTGCTCGACGGCGTCTTACGGCACCCGGTGACGCTGCCTCCCCGGCATGGGTGGATGATGCCTGGGACACAGACCGTGGAGGGGCTGCTCTTCCTGGCCTCGCTCGCCCGGGCGCTCGACGCGCGCGAACTCTTCGAGATCGGCACCTACAACGGCCTGACGACGTGGTGCCTGGCCGAGAACCTCCCGGGGGCGACCGTGCACACCCTTGACCTGCCGCCCGAGGAGACTCCGAGCCTCGAGCTCGAGCACGGGGACCACCCGAACCGGCGTGGCTTTGCGCAGCGCCTCTACCAGGCGCTTGGGCCACAGGGAACGGTCATCGAGCACTTCGGCGACTCAGCGACCTTCGACTTCAGCTCGTGGCGCGGCCGGTGCGACCTGGTCTACATCGACGGAGCCCATTCCGAGGCTTATGTGAGAGCCGACACCGCGAACGCGCTCGACATGGCCTCTGACCGCGGTGCGGTGGTGTGGGACGACTACTGGCACAACGTCGAGGGCGTGCGCCGCGTGCTGGACGCGCGGCCGGACCTCGACCTTCATCGCGTGCCTGGCACGCGCCTCGTTTTACACCTCCGTCGCGGAGCTCTGGACGGTTGAATGAACAGCGGTGACGATGCTCGGTCTAGGTAACGGATACTTGACCCCTGAGCAGAACGGTGTGCTTCGTCCAGGCGTTCAACGATGCTCGACGCCGCAGGCTTCGAGACCGAACCCTCGGGCCTCTGAACACGGCCACGACGGTCCCGTTCGCCTCGAATGGAGCGCCGAGCAGGTCGAGCGCGCGCCACTCCCCGATGCCGATGTCCACGTTCGGCTCGTCGCCGGTGTCGTTCGTCAGCAGCGCCATCTCGTAGCGCGGAGCGATCTTGGCGAGGAACGACATCACCTGTTCGTTCGGGAGGTGCTGCAACACGTCCTTGGCGATGAGCAGGTCCGCGGGCGGAAGCTCAGAGGGGTCCGCGGATGAGATGCGGAACTCGACCTGCTCACAGCCGTGGCGCTGATTCTCCTCGATGATCTTCGGGACTACGTCGACGCCGACGTATAAGGCTTGCTGCCAGTCGATGAGCCGGGAGAACTGCCAGTCGCCGCACCCGTAATCGAGAACGCTCCTCACGCCGTTCGCCCGGATGAAGTCCTCGAGAGACGTGCGGTACGGACCGGTCACCCTTGGCAATGAGCCGTGTCCGGACCCAAGCCGAGAACCCCATCGGCCGTCTTCGTAGACCTATTCAAACGGTGAGCCCGTAGTGCGAGGCATTCTCTGGTCAGAGCTCGTAGCTCTCGAGGCACCGCTCTGCCACGCGATCCCAGGTGAAGTGGCGGAGCACTGTCTCGGCCGCGGCGGCGGACATCCGCTGCCACCGCTGCTCTTCGTCGAGCAGGGCGAGGATGGACTCTCGCAGCGCGGGAGCGTCCCCGGGCGGGACCACGTGGCCGGTCTCGCCTTCGGCGACTATCTCCGGCATTCCGCCGGTCCGAGCACAGATCACCGGGGTGCCACAGGCCATCGCTTCGAGGAGTGTCAGCCCGAGGAGCTCCGATCTAGGTTGAGGCAGGCCATACGGTGACTCGTAGACGGACGGGAGTACCAGGATCCGCGAGCGTCGGTAGGCGTCACGCACCTCCTCGTCGCCGGCAGACTCGTGGAAGGTGACATCCTTTCCCTCGGCGAGCCGATTGAGTTCCCGCCGGTAGGAGGCGTCGTGCGGCCGTCCGTAGATATGCAGCGGGACATCAGCGGGCATGGCCTCGATGAGGACGTGTACTCCCTTGTGAGGTAGGAGCCGCCCGACGAAGCTGACCTGTCGAGGGCGCGCACCACCGTCGGGGTGAAACAGGCTCGTGTCGACCCCTCCGAAGATTACCCGGCAGCGATCTGCGAGGGCGGGGTAGAAGCGGGCGGAGTAGGCGCTGATTGGGAGGAAGCCGGTCACTAGATGGTGCAGGCCGAGAGGTTCGGCGAAGTTGCGAGCGCGACCGCCGAGGTCCGTGACGAAGGTCCGCTTCCCCAGCGCGCGCCCGAGGACCAGAGACGCATTGGTGGCCACCGTCTCGTACTGGTGGGCGTGGACCACGCGGGCGCGGCCAAAGGCGAACGGAAGCATCTCGGAGATCGGGTTCAGCGAGTCGCGCGAAGAGATGCGGTTAGGCAGAGCAAAGATCTCGAGCTCGTCCAGCCGGTAGCGGGCGGCGCGTGGACCGAAGGTGACGAGGCGGGTGGGCACTTTGCGAGCAAGGGCGCGGGCGAGCTCCAAGGCGTAGCGCTCCCCACCTCCCCACATGCCACGCGCACCGAAGAGAACGGGTGAGACACAAACAACCTGAGGACTCAAGAGACGCCTCTGACTGATCCAGTGGCGGGGCGTCCCTGTGACAAGCCGGAGATCAACTCGAGCGTCTGCTCCACCATCGCCGATTGCGAGAACTGGGCCGCTCGGTGCTGCGCGCGCTCCGCCATACGACCGATCTCTCGGCCGTGCCCAACCGCCCAAGCGATGCGGTCGGCAAGCACGTCGGGGTCCTCGACGGGGACCAAGAGGCCGCTCTGCCCGTCTTCGATGACCTCCTCGACGCCTCGGAACCGGGCAGCGATGACCGGCACCCCGTAAGCCATGGCTTCGAGCATCGCAGCGGGCGTGCCCTCGAAGTGGCTCGGAAAGACGAAGAGGTCGGCCGCGCGCATAAGCTCGGGGACGTTGGCGACCTCGCCGAGGAGATGGATTCGATTCTCGAGCCCGTGAGAACGGATCAACTTTTCAAGTCGCTCCCGTTCGGGTCCTTCTCCCGCGATCACGGCGTGAAGGTCGGGATAAGCGGCGCCCAGTCGAGCGAAGGCGGCCAAGAGGTCGACGTGCCCCTTCTGAAGGTCCAGTCTTCCTACGCTGAGAACGAGCGTGCTCGAGTTGGGCAGGCCAAGCGAGCGCTTCGCCGACATGGCGCCTCCGCTTGACGTGTGGTCTCGCGGAGGGATTCCGTTGTAGATCCGGTGCAGCGCCTCGACAGGTGCCCCGAGCGCCTCGGCCAGCACTCGCCGGCCGTGCTCGGAGACGGCCACCCATGCCTGACGCCGCTGACGCGACCAGCGGTAGAGCCTGACGCGGCGGCCCAACTCCGCGCAGTCGGGAACCAGCGCGAAGACGACGACCGTGGGAGTCCTCAGGCAGGCGCACGTGAGCAGCTCGGGAAACCCGGCGGTCGGCCAAGGAAGGGTGAGGTGTACGACATCGGGTCGGAAGCGACGGATCAGGCGGACGAGCCGAAGCGTTCCACCGGTGAGACGCCGCACGCGCGGCCCGGGACCGGCCGGTCTCAAGTCGACCGTCGTCACGTCATTGGTGTGAAAGGCGTCGACAAGCTCTTGGGTCGGCTCGCCGTAGGGCACAGCAGCACGCACTGCGAAACCTTGGCGTCGGGCGGCCGAGGCGATGATCACCGCGTAGCGCTCAGCGCCGCCGTAGGCCGCGCTCGGACAGAGGACGAGCAGCTTCACTGCTCGGGCGAGAGCTGCAAGGACGATCGAGCGTTGATGGCGGATGCGATCTGCGCCTCACTTGCTGCGAGCAACTGCTCCTCGATGGACCGCGCGAGCACCTCGCCGCTGTAGCGCTCGAGCACGGCGCGATCGGCGTTCGCCCGCCGGGCCCGCCGCACGTCATCCTCGAGGAGGCCGATCACCTCCGCGGCGAACGCCTCGGGCGTTTCGGCCGTCGGGCATGAGAGTCCGAAGTGCTCAGCCACCCCGGGCGTAGTGACGAGGGCGGCTCCGTGGGCCGCTGCCTCGAGCACCTTGTTGGGAGATCCCGTGCCGGAGCGCAACGGCGCTGCGGCGACCTTCGCCCGGCGCAGGTAGTCGCCGAGGTCGGGCACGTCGCTGAACAACGCCATCCCGGTGAGCCGCAGCCGGGTCGCGTTGCGACCCACGACGGCCGCTCGCACACCGGGCAGCCGGTCGCGCACCCGCGGCATCACCTCGCGGTCGAGCCACTCCGCCGCGTCGCGGTTGGGCGGGTAGGCCATGTTGCCGGTGAAGGTCAGGTCGAGGTCGCGCACGTGCCCGGGAGGCTCGACGAACACCTCGCCGTCGAAGCCGGCGGGCACGAGCGCCATGGGTGGGTGCGCCGGCAGCTCGGCGGCGTCCTCGGCGGAGGTGACAGCCTGGGCCGTGACCCACGAGGCGACTCGCCGCTCCCAGCGCCGCATCAGTCGGGCCTCGAGCGCGGCGGCGAGGCGCACCGGCGCTGTCTCGACCCCGGCCGCCCGCCGGCGCATGTTCAGGCTCAGGGCATCGACGTGGTCGAGCACCATCGGAGCCGGGAGCGGTCCGCGGAGGGAGCGCGCAGTGCAGACGAGGACGACATCTGCGGCGGCGGAGAGGCGCTCTGCTTCTCTCCATGCTGCGTCCGGCATCATCCACCCCACCTGCGCCGGTAGCCCCCGTAGCAGCATGGCGAGCGCGGCCCACGCGCGCTCCACGTGACTCGCCTCGTGCACGTGCACGGTGGAGAACTCCTCGAGCGCGCGCGCAGCGTCAGGTCCGGAGGGAGCCGAAGTGGTGAGCACGGAGATCTCGTGCCGCTCGGCCAGCCAGCGCACGATCGCCCAGCCACGGAGCTGATCGCCCTTCTGCCCCGCCTCGGGGTAGCGCGCGCTCAGCAGGGCGATCTTCATGGCTGGACTCGGCTAGAGCGTCTCACGAGCGCGCGGTGCACGATGAAGAAGCCGACGATGTCAAGGAGCGCAAAGGTGACCCCGCCCAGGAAGGGACCGCGGAGCACCACCGCGGCACCGACCGCCGCGCCGATCGCGGCGAGCGCCACTCCGATGTCGGCGCCTCGCCGAAGGAGCCGATCGGTGAGGGCGGCCACGGCTCCGAGCGCCAGGCCGAGCAGCGTTACGCCGACGAAGCCGAACTGGGTATAGCCCGTGACGGCCAGCGGCAGCGCGTTGCCAGTGCCGGCGCCCTTCGAGTAGGCGTGATCCAAAGCGGCCGATCGCGGAAGCTGGGGACGGATCGGACCGGGGATTGGTTGCAGCCCGAGGCGCAAAAATTCCTTGCCGTACTCATACGGTGCCTCTCTCGGCACGAGCCGGCGGGCGGTCAGAGAGACGCGGAAGCCGTCGGCGTAGTTGTTGATGTAGGTCCTCGGGAAGCCCGGAAGACCCTTGGAGACGAGGTAGTGGGGAAAGGAGTGCGGGCTCCCCAGCGACTGCCAGCGCCGGTATTCGCCGAGGCCGACGAAGATGAGTGCGCCGAGGCAGCCGGTGAGCACCAGCGCGCGCACGGCGCGTCCCGTGTCACCGCGTAGATACAGGAAGAGGAGCAGAAGCTCGCCGAGGGCCATCAGCAGCAGGAGTCGCGCCCCGACGAAGGCGATGAGCAGGAAGCTCACGACGAGCGCGGCGACGAGGAGTTTGCCCGCTCGCGCTCCGGCCCGCCACCGCTCGCCGAGCACCACCAGCGCGGCGTACTTCGCCGCGAGGACCCCCCAGATGAAGTAGGTGAGACCAGCGTTCAACGAGCCGGTCTTGTCGAGGTTCTGCAGGTAGTGGATCGGGCCGCCGACCGCGTACACGAAGGCGAGGAAGGAAACGAGCGACAGGGCGGCCACGACAAGCAGCCGCCGCGGTGTGGAAGGGAACCAGCGCGAGGTCGGCGCAAAGGCACTCTCGCGCGGGCGGGCGGCGATCCTACCGTTGCCCGCCGCGACGAGCGCGCTACCGGCCACGAGGGAGAACGCGAACACCGCGAAGATGTTCAGACCACCCACCAATGGCGTGTTGGCCGGTACGTCCGCATCGATCCCGAGGAGCGAGGGCGAGGCGACGAGCAGAGCGGCGGGAAGCGTGAAGAGCAGAGCGAACGCCAGGGCGAGCAGGTGGCGGGCGGAGACGAGTCCGGCGCCCTCGCTCATGGGTTGGGCGGCCAACCATCCGTTGGCCGCCACGATGGCCCCCACCAGGAACGCGTCGCGGGAGCGGCCAGCGCCGACAAGGAGCGCGACCAGCAGGCAGATGACCGAAGCGACGGCGAGACCGGCGTAGGCCGGGGAGTTCGCTGCTCGAAGCCGGGAAGGCGCGGCGGCGCTAGACACCCTTCGAGGCCGCTCTCGGCACCGGCCGCTTCGGCGCTGGCTGCGTCTTATCGCGGTCGTTGAGGTTCAGGTAGTCGATGTTTGCGAGCCGCCACCGGTTGCCCTCACGAACGACGGGAAAGCTGAGCCGGTAGGCGAGCCCTGGACCTGTCGACCCCAGTGCTACGACCACCGCTTGCACCGTTGCGCGTTCGCCGTGCTGCACCGCTCCGGTCAGGTAGGGCTTGCCCACGAACCCCATGGTCGATCGGCCAAGCTTGCGGCCGTAGCTCACGAGGCTGACGTGCGCTCGCAGCGCTCTGGACAGCAGCGCGTAACCGCCCCGCGCGTTGCCATCCTGCTCTGCCCTCCACCACTCGAGCACCGCTCGCCGCGGACCGTTCGCGGGTAACTGGGCGAGCTGCTCGGTGTCGACGAAATCCGGCGCCGGAGTCGATGAGCCGAGCGTCCCCGGGGGGGGCGGAGCCGGCGCCATGTTCGCGAGGACGAGCGCCAGCGCTACGCAGGCTGCTGCAAGCAACACGTGGGGCAGCAGTCTTCGCACGTGGCTAGGGCCGCCGGTCGGGCCGGTTCGCGTTGCTCACCGGCCGCGGCCCGCGAGGATGGTCCTGATCGTCGAGCCCAGGATGAGCAGGTCGAGGCGAAGCCCTTGGTTCTTGATGTAGTAGAAGTCGTATTGCAGCTTCTCGAGCGCACCCTCCATCGACTCGGGGTACTCCTGGTTTATCTGCGCCCATCCGGTCACCCCGGGGCGAACGGTGTGTCGCGCTCCGTAGAACTCCATGGCGCCCTGGAGGCGATCGACGATCGCGGGCTGCTCCGGCCGTGGCCCGACGAGGCTGAGCCGTCCCGAGAGAATGTTCCAGAGTTGGGGGAGTTCGTCGATGCGGTAGCGGCGCAGCACGGCGCCCAGCGGAGTGATGCGCATCGCGTGCTCGTTCGCCCACGCCGCTTCCCGTGAAGCGGGGTCGTCGGTCATGGTGCGGAACTTCGTGACCTGGAATTGCTGGCCGTGCGTGCCCACGCGCGTCTGGCGATAGAAGACGGGGCCCGCGCTCGAGAGCTTGATCGCCAAGGCGACAAGCGGGAAGAGCGGTGAGGTGAGAAGCAGCAGGGCGGCCGAGCACGCGGTCTCGATGGCGCGGCGGGCGATCCCGTAGACCCGGGTGCGATGGATCTCCGCAACGTCGAAGAGGAACCACTCGTGGGTCAACTCCGTGAGCGGGACCTTGGCGAACTCCCGCTCGTAGAAGTCGCTCAGGGTCCGGATCCGCAGGCCGGCCACGTTGAGTTGCGACGCGACGGCCACGAGACGCTGATCCCGGATCGCGTCGGAGGACATCACGAGGGTCGTGGGGCGCACTTGGAGGACGCCATGGACCAACTCGCGGGGGTCGTCGTGATCGGCGAGTGCCTGATCGGTCTCCAGGCAGCCCACGAGCGAGACGTCACCCCGGCGGCGGATCTCCTGGGCCAGGTCGAGCCGTGCGCCGGGGCTCCCGATGAAGAAGATCCGACGCGTGCGCGACCCTACGCGCAACTCCACCTGACGGATACCGACCGCCAGCAGGAGCGCCGCGCAGGCAAGCGGCATGGAGAGCGCGACGGGGATCGGATCGAGTCGCTGGCCGACGACGAGGGCGCACACGGTGGTGAGCGCAGTGCCCGCGATGGCCGCCGCCACGGCACCCGCCAGCCGCTTCGCGCGACGGCTCGAGAGGCCGCTCGACTCGAAGAGGAGCCGGGTGAGAACGGCCGCGATAAGCGCCGGAAGCGCCATGATGAGCGCCGGGACCGTGCCGAGTAGAGCGCCGGGCAGATCGAAGGCGGCGGCGAGGAGACCGAGGAGGGCGACGCTAGCGAGGATTCGCGTCGGCCAGTGGACCGAGCGGACCGCGGGCTGCTCGAGTTCGGGCTGAGCCGGTCCGAGCAACCGGAGGGCCTCGGATGTATCGGTCGGTGGCGGCGCGGCGATGACCTCGGGTGGGCTCATGGCGACACCGAGCGGGGGTTGGCGGCCAGCGCGGCGAGCGTCGGCTCCCGCGGATTCAGCTGGCTCGCGCGCCGGTACTCGGCGCTTGCCGTGCTGAAGTCACCGTGGCGCACGGCCAGATCGCCCAGCAGGCCGGGCGGCACGTAATTGTGGGGCTCTCGACGGGCCGCCTCCGCCAGCGCTTGGCGCGCCTGCTCGTAGCGGTCGAGCCGCGCGTAGGCGGCGGCTTTGACGTAGTAGGAGGAGAGCGAAGCCGGGTTCAGGCCCAGGGAGCGATTGGCGGCGCGCAGCGCCTCCACGGGATCGGAGGCGACGCGGTGCTCGGCCTGCTGACGGTAGAGCCCGGCCGTGAGCTGGCGCCCCACGCTGGCGGCGAGGAGGGCGAGGCAGGCGAGCCCCAGGACGAGGGCGATCCGCTGACGGTTGCTCCTGAGCGCGCGCCCTGGCTCAGGGGCGTCTGGCACGTCGGCGGCCGGTTCGGGCCGGCGCAGCAGCACCGCCGCTCCCACCAGGCCTATCCCGGTGAGGCCGGGAAGGTTGTACAGCCAGTCGACGCTCGTGTGCACGAGCCAGACGGTGAAGAGGCCGCACGCCGCCACCGAGACGCGCACGTCGTGCTCGAGACCGAGGCGTTGCCGGCGGCTGAAGGCCGCGGCGAAGACTCCGCCCACGAAGAGCAGAAGCGCGATCCCCCCCGGGAGTCCCAGCTCGCTGAGCATTTGGAGCTCGAGGCTGTGAGGCTGGCGCACCGTCGTCGTCTGGCGGCGCTCGGTGTAGTACCCGCGGGTGTAGTTGCCGGCGCCGAGTCCGAGCACCGGCGCGCTTGAGAACTCGTTCACGGCGACCCGCCAGAGGTCGTATCGGTACCCGCCGGCGTCGGCGAAGCGCGCCGAGGCCGACTCGTTCACGTGCAGGCCGACGAAGTTGTGGTACTGGGTGCGCACATGACCGACGGGATCGTTCACCTGGACTGCGAGTGCGATCACCGCGATGAGCGGGATGGCGATGGCCACCGCTCCCGCGCCCCGGCGCCGCTGCGCGCTGTTCATGCGCGGCGCGAAGCGACAGACGACGCTCCACACCGCTCCGGCCACGGCGGCGCTGAGGACGGACGCGACTGCCGCGCTGCGGATGGTCGCCTCGTCGAGAGGTAGGCCCTTGCCCTTGAGCGCGTAGACGTCGAGCACCCACGGGAGGGCGGCTCCGACCGCGCCCACCACCAACAGGAGAGCCCACCCACGGCCCAGACGGCGCGGGAAGGCGACGAGTATGACCGCCATGGACACGAACAGTGCGGGGATGATCGCCCGCGACTGCGTGAGCACGAGCAGGTCGAAGATGAGCGCGGAGAAGGCCAGCGCCACGCCGCGCAGGGCTGCGCGGCCGCCCGGCTCGGCGCCGGCCAGGCAGCACCAGAAGCCCATGAGGAAGAAGCCGGCCTCGCCGTTCGTGTACCCCATGGGGAGCGAGATGCGGTCGTCGATGAAGAGGCCCACCCCCGAGCCGGTGAGCATGCGCACCGTGAGGTAGGCGACCACCGCGCACACGGCCAGCGTGACCACGTTGATCGCCACGCGCGCATGGCGTGCCTCGCGCAGGGCCGAGAGTCCGATCACGACGGTCGCCGTGTAGAGGCTCAAGCGGTTGACCTCCGTCCAGGCGTTGTCGACCGACTCTGCCCAGAACATGGAGAGGGCGGCCCACGCGACGAGCAGGCCGAGACCGGTCAGCGCGACCCGGGCGGCGGGAGTGGGATCGATGCGCCGCAGCGCGAGCAGCGGCACGATGAGGGCGAAGGACGCCAGCGCGATCGCCCCCCAGGCCGTCATGGAGTAGTAGCCGCTGAAGAGGCAGGACACCCCGAAGACGGCGGGTTGGGCGATCGCCACCGCCAGAGCGAGCCCGCGGCCGCCGAGGCGAGGCGTCCTCGAGGACCGTTGATCCCGCGCGGCGCCGTTCGAGCCGGGCGGCTCGGAGAGCGACGAGTCGGCTGCGCCGGGCCGCGTGAGGAGCCCTGGCCGCCCGGCGGCCATCAGTTGCGTGCCTCGGGCGGACGGGCGCAGTCGGCCGGCGGGAGGGGAAAGGGCTGAGATGGACGCATGACTGGGGCTGGATCGGGCGACAAGACGAATCGCGCGCGAGGCGCCTTTTGCGCCTTCACTGCATAACGTGCAGCGCGGCGGTAGGTTGCGCGTCGTCCGGACCCAGGGGCCGCGACCGCAAGCCTGCAGGGTAGCCCCAAAGCGTTACATCGTCTGGCCCGGTGGCGGGCTCGCGGGTTGTGCCTGCTGTGCGGCGATGCCCTGGCGTCGCTCGTTCGACGCCTCGGTTCCGCCGCCCAGCGTGCGCCCGAGCCCCTCGTCCAGGCTCACCTCGGGCACCCAGCCGAGCATCGCGGTCGCGCGCTCCGGGTTGAGCGCCGAGCGGCGTACCTCGCCCGTACGCGCGGGTGCGTACTCGGGATCGAACGGCGCGCCGCAGAGCTCCGCGACGCGCCGGCCGAGCTCGAGCACCGAGGTCTCCGTTCCCGTGCCCACGTTGAGGGTGCCCGGTTCCCCGGGCGCGGCGGCGAGGAGCATGGCGCGCACCGCATCCTCGACGAAGAGGAAGTCTCGCGTCTGCCCCCCGTCGCCGAACACGCGCGGACGCTCTTCGTTGCCCAGCCGCTCGGTGAAGGCGGCGACCACCGCTCCCTCGCCGCGTATCTCCTGCCCGGGGCCGTACACGTTGGCGAAGCGCAGGGAGATTGGCGAGACGGCGTGCAGCCGGGCGTACAGCGTGCAGTAGCCCTCGGCCGCCAGCTTGCTCTGACCGTAGGGCGAGAGCGGAGCGGTCTCCGCCTCCTCGCCCAAGGGCAGGGTCTGGCCGTCACCGTAGATCGCGCCGCCGGTCGAGGCGAGCACGAAGCGCCGCGCGCCCGCGACGCGCGCGGCCTCGAGCGCATTGATCGTGCCCTCGACGTTGACGCGGAGATCGCGCGCCGGCTCGCGCACCGAGACTCCCACGTCGACTTGGGCGGCGAGGTGAAAGACCACTTCGGGCCGGACGCGGTGGGCCAGCGCGGTCAGCGCCACGCCGTCGCACACGTCGATGCGCTCGAGTTGCGCTCCGCCAGCCACGCGCTCGGCCCGGCCGCTCGAGAGGTCGTCGACGACGTGGACCTCGTAGTCCGCGTCGAGCAGCGCGCTGACCAGGTGTGAGCCGATGAACCCTGCTCCGCCGGTGACGAGCGCCCTCGGGGCGTGGTGGCGGGGCGAGCGAGGCACTGGGATGGGAAGGCGCCCTGAGTAGACCGGCCGACGCTCGCCCGCCATGGTAGGGAGAGACGGCGAAGGTGTCGGTCCGCCTCGCCCACGCGCCCCGTAGGGCATCATTCCCCCGTGCTCGCGCGCCTCACCTGCTCGCCCGGCGCCTACCGCCGCGTCGCCGCCGTCGCGCTCGGGGCGCTCACGCTGATCGTCCTCACCGGGGCGATCGTGCGCCTGAGCGGGTCGGGGCTCGGCTGCCCGGACTGGCCGAAGTGCTTTGGCAAGACCCTTCCGCCGCTCCGGGTGCCCGCGCTGATCGAGTACGGCAACCGGGTGATCACGGGCTTCGTCGCGCTCGCGACCTTCGCGGCGGGCGCGCTCGCGTTTCGCCGCCGGCCGTTTCGGCACGACATCGCGTGGCTCGGGGTGCTGCTGCCGCTCGGCGTGGCGGCTCAGATCGTGCTCGGCGGGTTCACCGTGCGCGAGCACCTGCGCCCGGGGTTCGTGATGGCGCACTTCTCCCTCTCCATGCTGATCCTCATCGCCGCGGTCGCGCTCTTCTGGCGCGCGGGGCACGAGCCGGGCGAGCGGCGCGCGAGCTCCGACCGGACCGCGGTGTGGGCCGTGCGCTCGCTGCTCCCGCTCGGAGCGCTGACGATCTTCGTGGGCACCGCGGCGAGCGGCGCCGGCCCGCACCCCGGCGCCGGGCGCACCCACGAGCAGATCCACCGCCTCTACTTCAAGGGGGGAGACACCCTCACCTTCGTCATCCACCGCCACGCGGCGCTGGCCACCGTGCTCGGGCTGCTCGTCGTCGGCGTGTTCCTCCTGCTGCGCGAGCGCGAGGCCGAGCCGGGCCTGCGCCGGGCGGTCTCCGCGGTGATCCTGCTCATGGCCGCCCAGGGGGTGGTGGGCGGGGTGCAGTACGCGCTGAAGCTTCCGTCCGACCTCGTGTGGCTCCACGTCATGCTCGCGGTGCTCACGTGGCTCTCGATCCTGTGGTCGGTCGCCGAGGCCGGGCGCCTCGAGCCCGCGCCGGTCGGGGCCGGGGCGTCGGCGCCGAGTGAGGCAATGCGCGCCCGCGCGGTATCCACGCGCTGAGCGCGGCGTTAGCATCGCCTCCAGCATGAGCGCCTCGTCCTCCGACTCGCCGCCGCGGCGCCCCGGACCGACCGAGAACTTCTTGGACATCCTCATCGTCGACGACGAGGCCGAGCTGCGCGAGATGCTCACCCGCTCGTTCGCACGCGAGGGGCACCGCGTGCAGGCGGTGGCCGACGGTCGCTCGGCGCTCGAGCGCGCCGGCGCCCAGGCCTTTGACATCGTGCTGCTCGACGTAGCGCTCGGCGCCCGGCCCGACGGCTACGAGGTCTGCCGCACCCTGCGCGGGCGGCGCTCCATCGTGCCGATCATCATGCTCACCGCGCTCGACTCCGAGACCGACGCGGTGGCCGGCCTCGAGGCCGGCGCGGACGACTACGTCACCAAGCCGTTCGGCCTCGCCGAGCTGCGCTCGCGCATCCGCGCCGTGCTGCGCCGCTCCGCTCCGCGCCAGCCGGCCGAGAACGGGCTCGCCGTCGGCCCGATCGCGCTCGACCGCTCCTCCCGCGAGGTCGCCGTGGACGAGGAGGCAGTGCATCTCACCTTCTCGGAGTTCGAGCTGCTCGCCGCGCTCATGGTCGAGCCCGGGCGCCTGTTGAACCGCCAGGAGCTGCTGCGGGCGATCTGGGGCGACTCGGCCTACCGCGACCCGCGCGCGATCGACGTGCACGTGCGCCATCTGCGCGAGAAGCTCGAGCCCGAGCCCGAGCAGCCCCGCTACCTGCTCACCGTGCGCGGCGCCGGCTACCGCCTGCAGGCGCCGTAGGCCGATGCGCGCGCGGCGACGATGGGCGCTCGGCCTCCGGGGGCGCATCGTCGGCGCCCTCGTGCTCACGAGCGTCGCCACGCTCGGGGTCGCCGCGCTCGGACTCCTCTCGCCGCTCGAGCGGCGCCTGCGCGCGCGCGAGATATCCGCCCTCTCCGGGACGGTGCTGACCGCGCGGCCCTCCTTCGCAGGGCTCGCGCCCTTCGAGGTGGCGCCCGGATCGCCCGAGCTTGCCCGCACGGTTCGCGCGCTCGCTCGGCGTACCGGCGGCCGAGTGGTCTTCCTCGACCGCGACCTGCGCCCGCTCTTCGCCACCGATCCCGACGTCGCCGACATCTACGAGGACGTCGAGCGCGCCTACCTCGAGGACCGGACGATCGCCGGCACCGATCCGGGCGGGGGGACGGAGACCGCGCGCGTGGCGGTGCCCGTGAGGATCGGGGGCAAGCTCTACGCGATCGCCGCGCGCAAGCCGATCGCCGAGGTCAAGGCGGCGACGCACGTGGTCGCGCGGGCGTTCACCGCCGCCGCGCTGGTGGGACTCGGGTTCGCGCTCGTGCTCGGCTTCGGGCTGGCCACCACGCTCGTGCGCCGCCTGCGCCGGCTGCGCTCCGCCTCCCTGCGCCTCGCCGAGGAGGGGCCCGCCGCCGACGTGCCTGCCGCGGGGCGCGAGGCGCGCGACGAGGTCGGCGACCTGGCGCGCGCCTTCGCCACCATGCAGGGGCGCCTGCGCCAGCAGGAGGAGGCGCGGCGCGCCTTCGTGGCCACCGCCTCCCACGAGCTGCGCACCCCGCTCGCCTCCCTGCAGGGGATGCTCGAGCTCCTCCAGGACGACCTCGACGTCGCCCATCCCGACCTCGGCGACGCCCGCGACCAGGTCGAGCGCGCCCGCGGACAGGCCCGGCGCCTCTCGCGCCTCGCCGCCGACCTGCTCGACCTCAGCCGCCTCGACGCGGAGGTGCCGCTGCGCTCGGAGGAGGTCGAGCTCGGCGAGCTCTCCCGCGCGGTGCTGGCCGAGTTCGAGGTGCGCTCGGAGGAGAAGGGAGTCGCCCTCGCGCTCGAGGCCGCCGCCGGCCCGTGCTGGGCGCAGGCCGATCCGGGCAGCGTCGCGCAGATCGTGCGGATCCTCCTCGACAACGCCCTGCGGGTCAGCCCCGCCGGCGAGCGCGTGGTGGTCGCGCTCGCCCGGGGCGAAGAGCGAGCCGGCCTGCGCGTGTGCGACCGAGGACCGGGAGTGCCTCTCCCCGAGCGGGAGGTGATCTTCGCGCGCTTTCAGCGCGGGACGACCACGGGCGGCGAGCCGGGCTTCGGGCTCGGGCTCGCGCTCGGGCGCGAGCTCGCTGAGCGCATGGAGGGAGCGCTCGAGCTCGAGGAGGACCGCGGCGTCTCCGCCGCAGAGCCGAACGGTGCGGCGTTCTCGCTGTGGCTGCCCGCGGCTTCCGGCGCGGCGGAGGAGCCCTCGGCGCCCACTACCCTCAAGGCATGAGCGGCCAGCTCCTCGGCCTGGGCCTCGCCCTGATCGCCTCCGTCGGGCTCAACCTCAGCTACCTGCTCCAGCACGGCGGGGTCGCCGACACGCCGGAGATCACCCTCCGTCACCCGATCGCCTCGCTGCACGGCGTGCTCACCTCGCGCCTGTGGCTGGCCGGCGCGGCGGTGGGGACCGCCGGGTGGGCGATGCACATCCTCGCGCTGACCAAGGCGCCGCTCTCGCTCGTGCAGGCCTTCCTCGCCGGGGGGCTCGTGCTCGTCGTGCCGCTCGCGGCCAAGAAGCTCGGCCACCGCATGGTGCGCAGCGAGGTGGCGGCGATGGCGCTCATGACGCTCGCGCTCGTCGGGCTGACGATCGGCCTGGACAACGGCGATCACCACCGTTTCTCCACTTCCCCCATGCTCGGCTACCTGGCGCTCTCGGCGCTGCTCGCCGCGGCGCTGGCCGCGGCGATACGGGGGGATCGCCGCGCGCACGCGCTCGGCCTCGCCGGCGGCGTGCTCTACGGGGCGGCCGACGTGGCCATCAAGGGGCTGACGGGGATCCTGCACGACCACGGCGTGCTCGGGGTGCTCACCTCGGGCTGGCTGCCGGCCTCCGCCGTCCTCTGCCTCACCGCGTTCTTCTGCTTCGCGCGCGGGCTGCAGACGGGGCGCGCGCTGCCGGTCATCGCGCTCATGTCCGCGGGCACGAACGTCGTCTCGATCATCGGCGGCTTCGCGGTCTTCGGCGACTCGCTCGGCCGGACTCCCGTGCTCTCGGTCCTCCACCTCGTGTGCTTCCTGCTCGTCGGCGTGGCGGCGTGGCTGCTCGCCCCCGCGCAGGCGGCGCTCACCGTGGGGAGCGAGGAAGCCTCCTCGGAGGACTCGGTCCCGGGCGCGTCGGCCTCCTCGCCTCGCCCGCGCGACGCCGCGCCGGCTCCGAGCGCGTAGTGCTTCGCACGGCGCTCGTCGCCGGAGCGATCTTCGGGATCCATGTCCCGACGAACCTCGGCTACGTGGGCGTCGGCTTGTTCGTGGGGGTCGAGTCGCTCGGCGTTCCCGTCCCCGGCGAGACCGCGCTGCTGATCGCCGCGGTACTGGCGAGCCGCGGCAAGCTCAACATCGTCACGGTGATCGTCGTGGCCGCCGCGGCGGCGATCGTGGGCGACAACCTCGGCTATCTCATCGGGCGCCGCGGCGGACGGCGGTTGCTCATGCGCCCCGGACCGCTGCACGCACGGCGCCTCGAGCTGATCGAGCACGGCGACCGCTTCTTCGCCCGCCACGGCCCCAAGGCCGTCTTCCTCGGGCGCTGGGTGGCCGTCCTGCGGGTGACCGCGGCGTGGATGGCGGGCGCCAACCGCATGCCGCCGCGGCGCTTCTTTCTCTACAACGCGCTCGGCGGCGTGGCCTGGGCCACCACCGTGGGGCTCGTCGCCTACTGGCTCGGCGAAGCGGGCGGCCAGATCCTCAAGACCGCCGGTGTGATCGGCGCGGTGCTCTTCGTACTCGCGCTCGCCCTCGGAGCGCTCTGGCTGCGCCGGCGCGGCGACCGGGCCGTCGGCCGCGATGCGGGCGGGGCCGGGAGCGTGGGGCCGAGCTGAACCTCAGCGCCGGTCGAGCAGCCGGATCTCCAGCACGTCGGAGAGTGGATTGAGATCGGCGTCGAGCGTGAGCAGGGGAACCGACAGCACAAGGGCCGTGCCGGCGATGAGTAGATCCATCGCCCGTCGGCGAGGCTGCAGGCCACGCTCCGCGGCCGCCGCGGCCAGCGATCCCCAGGCGCGCGCGATCGCAGCATCGATCGGGACAGGCGCGAACTCGGCCTCCACCGCTCCCAGACGAGCAAGACGGCGGGCACGCTCGGCGGGCTCACGAGCGGCATGAACGCCGAAGTGGAGCTCGGCCAGCGATGCCGTGCTTATCGCTCCCTCCTCCGGCATCAGCGCGGGATCCTCCGCGATGAGCAGCGAGGTGTCGAGGACGGCTCTCACGTCGAGAACGGATCGGCGGCTCCCCCGCCGCTGCGTCGCAGATCCTCGAGCATCTCGCGTGGTGGCGGGCTGGAGACCAGAGCCCGCAGTCGATCACGCGCGACCCATCGCCGTCGGTCGTGCGGGCCGAGCTCGGCGACCGGCCGGCCGCCCACGGTCACGACGAAGCGCTCACCCGCCTCGGCACGGCGGAGGACGTCGGAGACGTGGTTGCGCAGCTCGCGCTGGGGGATGATCTCCATCTCGCCATCCTAGCGGGCTCTGTAGCATCCCTGCTACGGAAGGGCGGACGCACGTGCGCGAACGCCCATCGCGCGCCGAGCCCCGCGGCGAGCGCGGCTACCCCGCCCGCGGCGAGGCCCCAGCGCGGTCCGGCGACGCCGGCGAACCAGCCCGCCAGCGGGCCGCCGATGGGAGTCGAGCCCAGGAAGACCACGGAGTAGAGCGCCATCACCCGGCCGCGCATGGCCGGCGCGACGGCGAGCTGGAGCGAGGAGTTCACGCCGGCGGCGAAGGTGACGCTCGCGCCCCCGAGGAAGACCAGAGCGACGAGCTCGAGCGTCAGGCTCGGCGCCGCCGCGGCGCCGAGCAGCGCGAGGCCGAAGGCGAGCGCCGAGCCGCTCACGAGCGCGGCTCCCGTGCGGCCGCGGGCCCCGGCGACGAGCGCCGCGAGCACCGAGCCGACGCCCATCGCGGTGGTGAGCGCGGCGTAGGTCGAGGCCGCCCCGTGGAAGGTGAAGCGGGCCATGAGCGGCAGGAGCACCTGGAAGTTGAAGGCCAGCGTGCCGACCACGGCCATGGCTCCGAGCGGGATCCCGAGCTCGGGCGTCGCCCGGACGTAGCGCAGGGCCGAGCGGATCTGACCGGGGCTGCGCGTGGCGGCGCTGATCGCCGCGGTGTGCAGAGCGGCGGGATCCATGCGCGCGAGCGCCACGATGGTGGCGCCGAAGGAGAGGGCGTTCAGCCCGAAGCACGCCCCCACGCCGAGCGTGGCGATCAGCACCCCGGCGAGCGCCGGGCCGACGATCCGCGCGGTGTGCACGATCACGCTGTTCAGGCTCACCGCGTTCACGACCCGGTCGGGCCCGACGAGCTCGACGACGAAGCTCTGGCGCGTCGGGTTATCTACGGCGTTGACCGCGCCGCGCACGAGCACGAGCGCGTAGACCATCCAGAGCTGCACGGAGCCGTCGACGGTCAGCGCCCACAGCGCGGCGGCGGGCACGGCCATCGCCGCCTGGGTGATGAGGAGCAGCCGGCGCTTGGGCAGCCGGTCGGCGAGCAGCCCGCCGTAGGCGCCGGCGAGGAGGATGGGAGCGAACTGCAGCGCGGCGGTCAGCCCGAGCGCGACGCCGCTGCCGGTGAGGCGCAGGACGAGCCACATCTCGGCCACCGTTTGCATCCAGTTGCCGCTGAGCGAGACGACGAGCCCCGCGAAGTAGCGGCGGTAGTTGGGCACCGCAAGCGAGGCGAAGGGAAGGCGCAGGGCGGCGCTCATGCCTCCTCCTCCCCGAGGAGCCGCTCGAGGATGCCGGCGGCCTGCTCGAGCGTGACGAGCTCCTCGGGCGCGAGCCGGCGCATGCGCCGCGCGAGGTAGGCGGTCTTGCGCCCGCGCAGGCGCCGCAGCAGGGTGCGCGCCGCGGGAGTGACCCGCACGCGCGTCACCCGCCCGTCGCTCGGGTCCGGCTCACGCACGATGAGCCCGGCGGCGTCGAGGCCAGCCAGGATCCGCGTGGCGGTGGGGCGCTGCACGCGCTCGCGCGCCGCCAGCTCGCTCGGGGTGAGCGGACCGTGGCGCTCGAGGGTCGAGAGCGCGGCGGTGAGCGAGGGGGAGAGGCCCGAGCTCGACTCCTGGCGCAGGCGGCGGGCCAGCCGGGTGACGACAAGGCGCAGCCGGGCGGCGAGCTCAGCGTCGACGGCGCCGGTGGGAGCCGTCGTCCCCTTCTTCGCGGACTGGTGAGCCTGGCTAGTTAGCACGGCTAACAGTCTAGCGTGCGGTCGGGTGTTCTCCGCCGGGGGGCTACCCCCGGGTACCGTATGGGGTACCCCCGGGTAGCTCCCCACCCGAGGGACGTGCTCGCGAGGGAGGGTTGGCGCCCGATCCTCGTGCGCGAGGAGCCACCTCCCGGCAGCCGGCCGCGAGTGGGGGCGGACCCGGCTCAGCTCATGCGCCGGTAGCGCCACACGCACAGCGGGATGAAGACGATCAGCAGCCCGAGGATCCACGCGGCGGCCGCGGCGAGCGATCCGGGGAGCACGCGCTCGAGCGCATAGGAGCGCGCGGTGTTGGCGGTCAGCGTGACCGGACTCACCTTCGCGAAGGCCTGTAGCCAGTGCGGCATGCTCGCGACCGGGACGAAGACGGAGCTCGCGAAGACGAGCGGGAAGATGAACGCGAACCCGGCGGATTGGGCGGCCTCCGCTCCGCGCACGGTGAGGGCGACGAAGGCGAAGATCCAGCTCAGCGCCAGACCGAAGGCGCTGACGACGGCCACCGAGGAGAGCGCGCCCAGCGGGCCGGCGTGGAAGCGAAACCCGATCAGGTAGCCGACGCCGATCATCAGCCCGAGGATCAGGACGTTGCGCACGAGATCGGCCACGGTGCGGCCGATGAGGACCGCGGAGCGCGTCATCGGCATGGATCGAAAGCGATCGACGACTCCCTTCGCGAGGTCCTCGGAGAGCCCGACCGCCGTCTGCGTCGCGCGGAACGCGACCGACTGGACGAGGATCCCGGGCAGCAGGAAGTCGACGTACTTCACCCCGTGCAGCGAGCCCTTCACCGCGCCGCCGAACACGTAGGTGAAGAGCAGCACGAACATGATGGGCTGGATCGTCGAGAAGATCAGGAGCTGGGGCTGGCGGATGAAGTGGCGCAGGTTGCGCGCGGTGACCACTCGTGCGTCGGCGATGGCCGAGCGGACCTCCTCCGGGGAGGGAGCGTGGATGCGCAGCAGCGGCCGCTTCGCGCGGCGGCCCTCGCCGGACGCGGGCGGCGCGGCGCCGGGCGGCCTGGCCTGCGCGCCGGCTGCCTGCGGGTGCGCCTCCGCGCCGTTCTCGCTCGGCGGCGCGCCCGTGAGCTGGAGGAACACGTCGTCGAGCGTCGGGCCTCGCACGCCGAGGTTGGAGACCTCGATGCCGGCGCGACGCAGCGCCCCGGCGGCGTCCTCGATCAGCTCGAGTCCGTCGCGCGGGGCCGGCAGCGTCAGCCGGTCAAGGCGCGCGTCCTGCTCTGGAGCGCCGCAGCCGACGCCCGCGAGCACGGCCTGCGCTTCCTCCCGGCTCGCCGCCGTGGCGAGCTCCACCTCGAGGATCCGTCCCCCGACGCGCTCCTTGAGCTCGTTGGCCGTGCCCTGCGCGATCACCTGGCCGTGGTCGATCACCGCGATGCGGTCGGCCAGCTGGTCGGCCTCCTCGAGGTACTGGGTCGTGAGCAGCAGGGTGGTGCCCTCGCGCACGAGCTCTCGCACGATCTCCCAGATCTGGTTGCGGCTGCGCGGGTCGAGACCGGTGGTCGGCTCGTCGAGATAGAGGATGCGGGGGCGCGTGAGCAGGCTCGACGCCAGGTCGAGACGGCGGCGCATGCCGCCGGAGTACGTGCGCACCGGGCGCTCGGCGGCGTCGACCAGATCAAAGCGCTCGAGCAGCTCGTCGGCGCGCCGCCGCGCCTCGGCGCCCGAGAGGTCGAACAGGCGACCGAACATGTGCAGGTTCTCGCGCCCGGAGAGGATCTCGTCGACCGCCGCGAACTGCCCGGTCAGGCCCAGGAGCTCTCGCACCGCCGGGGCCTCGGTGACGACATCTCGCCCGAACACCTCGGCGACTCCGGCGTCGGGTGTGAGCAGGGTGGCGAGCACCCGCACGAGCGTGGTCTTGCCGGCTCCGTTGGGTCCGAGCAGCCCGAAGACCGTTCCCTCGGGGACGTCGAGATCGACGCCGCCCAGCGCCACGGTGGCGCCGAACCGCTTGGTCACGCCCTCTACGTGGACGGCGACGGATGAGCGAGCGGCCGGCACGCGGCGACCATACCGCCGCGACCCGCCCCGCCGCCCGGAGCGCTGGCTCAGCGGGCCGCGCTGACGTGGTGGCGCCCGGGCGCCGGCTTGAGGACGAGCAGCCGGCTCGAGCGCTCGCGCGCGCCGCCGTAGCCGCGCACCACCGCGCTCAGCCTCACCCGCAGCGAGCCGCGGCGCGTGAGGAGCCGGCCCGCGAAGCCGCCGATGTGAAAGCCGATGATCCGCCGGTGGCCACGCGGCACCGAAAAGCTGCGGCAGCCGCGGCCACAGCGCGCGGCGGCGACTCGCGGCGCGGTCGCGGCGGCGAGGACCCGGGGCAGCCGGCGGCAGTGACTGCACCGCGCGCTCGTGACCGGCACGCCCGCTCCGACCGGTGTGCCGCTCGCGAGGCCGAGCCGCAGCTCTCCCCGGCATCCGTGGACGGCGGACGCGGGGCAGGAGACGGCGACCGCCACCACGCCCGTCGCACTCGCGACCAGGGGCCGCGTGGGGGCGGGCAGCACGAGCGCGGACTCGAGGGGAGCCGAGCGCGGCGGCGCGATGGGAGCGGGCGGGGGCGGAGCCGCCGCGCCGCTCTCGCAGTCGAGGTCACCGTGTCCGTGGCGTCGCTGCGCACGGCATCGGCCCCGTCGCCGCAAGAGAGCTGACCCGCGGCGCCGTAGCCGGCGTAGAGCCGGTCGTCGCCCGCGTCGCCGTAGAGGAAGTCGTGGCCGCCGCGCCCGTCGAGGACGTCGTTGCCGCTCCCGCCGTAGAGCACGTCGTTGCTGCTCCCGCCGTAGAGGCGGTCATCGCCCGGCCCGCCTGCGACGCGGGCCGGAGTCGGCGCGTCGATGGCCACGGCGTCGTTGCCGTCGCCTGCGTCGACGTAGATGCTCTGCACGGGCGCCGCCCCGCACACGACCTGGTGCACGGTGAGGGTGCGGCAGCCCGAGCTCGCCGTGATGCTCGCGCCCGAGTCGCTGAGGACGTAGTCCCCCCCGGAGAGCTGCACGGTGAGGACGTTGGCCTCGCCGCTGGCGGCGAAGTAGGAGAGCGTGCCGTTGCCGATCACCGCGGTGGAGGCGGAGGCCGACGCGGGGGCGAGCACGCCGAGCGCGCAGAGCAGAAGTGCGATTATCAGGGCGCGAGGGCGGCAGGCAGCCGTGCGCTGGAGCGTGGACATCGCTAGGCCGCGAAGCTCGGCTCGGGGAGGAGGACGGGCTCCTCGAGGGCCAGCAGCGTGGTCTGGGCCCCGGGCCGCTCGTCGAGCGCCCGGCAGACCGCCTCGACGACGTCGGGATCGAACTGGCCGCCGGAGCAGCGGCGGAGCTCGGCGCGCGCGGCCTGCTCGTCGATCGCCGGCTTGTGGGGGCGCTCGGTGGTCATGGCGTGGAAGGCGTCGCACGCCGCGATGATCCGCGCGCCGAGCGGGATCGCGTCTCCGGCCAGCCCGTCGGGGTAGCCCGTGCCGTCGAAGTGCTCGTGGCTGTAGCGCACGAGCTTGGCCACGGGCGCCAGCGCCGGCGCGGCGGCGAGCACGCGCTCACCGACCAGCGTGTGCTCGCGGATCCGGTCGATCTCCACCGCGTCGAGCCCGCTGACCTTGTGGAGGATCGCGTCGGGCACGGCCATCTTGCCGATGTCGTGCAGCTCGGCGGCGCGCGCCATCTCCTCGAGCTCTGGACCCGAGAGCCCGAGCCGCCGGCCCACGTCGCGCACGAGCTCGACGACGTCGGCGAGCTGGTGCTCGAGGTCGGGCTGGCGCTCGCGGAGCACCTGCACGAGCACGTCGCGCGTCTGCTGCAGCGCGTCGGGGCGGGTGCGTCCCCCGTTCTTGTGGGCGTAGAGCCGCTCGTCGGCGATCTGGAGCGCGATCGAGGCGTCCTGCGCCTCCTGCGGGAAGGTCACGCTGCCGCACGCCGCGGAGACCGCAAAGGCGCGCCCGCGGTCGGTGAGGGCGTCGGCCACCGCACTCTGCGCGCACGGGTCGGTCGTCGGCAACAGCGCGCAGAACTCGTCGCCCCCGAGCCGGTAGGCGGTGCCAAGGCCCGCCACCGACTGCTCGAGGTTCGTCCCCAGCCGCGCCAGCAGGGCGTCGCCCGCGGGATGGCCGAACGCGTCGTTGTAGCGCTTGAAGCCGTTCAGGTCGACGATGACGAGCACGCCGGGATCGACGAAGGTGGCCTGCGCCATCGCGTCCTCGAGGTCGCGCTGAAGGGCCCGGCGGTTGCCGAGCCCGGTCAGGCTGTCGGTCATCGCCTCGCGGCGTGAGTGCTCGGCCGAGCGCAGGTTCTCGCCGAAGGTCAGCGCCAGGCGGCCGAGGACCACGAGCAGCGTGAGGATCGAGAGGATGTAGGCGACCGGACCGATCGCGTGGATCTCGTTGAAGAGGAGCAGCCCGAGCGCGCTCAGCGCGAAGAGCACGGGCAGCGCGAGCAGGCGCCACCCGCCCAGGCGGATGGCCAGCGCTTGGCGCGGCGTTTGCCAGGCGGCGTGGGCGAGCAGCAGGGCCGAGGCGGGCCACAGCGCGTCGAAGACCGTCCGCTCGGAGGAGTGGCCGGTGGCCGCCCACCACAGCGAGAGGGTGTCAGCCACGGCGCCGACCGCGAGGCCCGCGGCGAGCAGGGCGAGCATGCGTCCGGGGCGCCAGCTCGTCAGCGCGAGGACTCCCACCACGAAGACGGCGAGCAGCAGGTCGCCGGCGGGATAGGAGAGGTTGGCGATGACGCTCGCGAGCGTTCCTCCCGTCCCCGCGAGGATCGGAGGCAGCACGAACGTCGCCGCCAAGGCCGAGACGGCGAGCGCCCCGACGAGACCGTCGAGCCAGAGGCTCGCGTGAAAGTCGTGGACGCGGACGAGCAGCACGATCGTCACGTAGCTGGCGGGATAGAAGGCGAGCCAGAAGAAGTCGCTCAGGGAGGGGAACGGCGCGGCGGCGCCGGCCGGAGCGATGGTCGAGGCGATCTGCCCGATCGCCCAGCAGGCCAGGCCGACGCCGAGCGTGAGCCAGGCGGCGCGCTGGCGGCGCTCGAGGATCGCTCGAGCCAGGCAGAGCCCCGCGGCGAGCACGAAGAGGGCGTTCGAGAGCCAGTCCTCGAAAAAGGAGTCGAGCGGGCGGCCGCCCGCGCGGAAGAGGGAGTGGCTCGCGTAGGCGAGCAGCGCGATCCACCCGAGCCACTGGAGGCCGCGGATCGTCGCGCGGGCCTTCGCGGCCGGGCGCTCGCCCAGGGCGGGGAGCGGGGTGGGGCAGCTCCGGACGCGGCGCGAGCGCCCGAGCAAGCTCGGGAGTCGAGGCCGGATGGCGTTGGAGCTCATGGGAGGGCGAACATGGTGTGGCCGACGGGCGCCAGCGGTCGGTATCCGTGCTATCGGCCCGGTCGCCCGGGCCTTGACTTCTTCGGCCTCGACCTGGCCGGGCGATGGTCGGCCCCCGGGCTCGTCGGTAGGGTGAGGCCGCGGCGGAACGGGGGTGATGTGAACACTTATCGGGTGCTGATCCCGCCTCAGAGGAGCAGAGCCCACCGCGCCGGACGCCTCGAGTGGTGGCTCGCGGGCTGCGTGGCGCTCGCGCTGATCTCGCTCGCCGCTCCTTCGGTGCCCAACTCCGACCCGTGGGGATGGATCATCTGGGGGCGCCAGCTCGACCACTTCGAGCTGGTGACGGCGGGCTACCCGTCCTGGAAGCCCCTGCCGGGTGGCGTGAGCGCCGTGCTCGGGCTCTTCGGCGTCGCTCCGGGCGGCTGGCTGGTCGTCGTGCGCGCGGCGGGCCTCGCCGTGCTCGTGCTCGCCTACCGGATGGCCGCGCGCCACGGCGGCCGCGTGGCGGGAGTCGTGGCGGTGGTGGGGATCGTCCTCTTCCCGCAGTGGTGGCGCTTTCTCGCGCACGGCACCTCCGAGCCGCTGCTTATCGCGCTAATGCTCGGCGCCGTGGAGGCGCACGGCAGCGGACGCCGGCGCCTGGCCCTCGCGTGCGGGCTCCTCGCCGGCCTGCTCCGCCCCGAGGTGTGGCCGTTCGTGCTCGCCTACGCGATCCTCCTGCGGCCAGCGACCGCGCGGCGCCGGGTCGCGGTCGGCTTCGCGCTGCTCGTGCTCCCCGTGCTGTGGTTCGTGCCCGACTGGATCTCCTCCGGGGATCCCTTTCACGGCGCCGGGCTCGCGCGCCACTCCGCGGAGGCGCTCGCGACCCAGGCCGCCGGCCAGCCCGTGCTCGAGGCGCTGCGCCGGGGAAGCGAGCTGACCGTGCTTCCCGTCGAGCTGCTCGCGCTTCTCGCGGCCGTCGTGGCCTGGGGGCGCGGTGAGCGCCGGGTGCTCGGGCTCCTCGCCCTCGCGCTGTGCTGGCTCGTGCTCGTGCTCGTGCTCACCGCCTTTGGCTATGCGGGCATCGCCCGCTTTCTCGAGCCCGCGGCGGCGCTCGTGTGCGTGCTCGGAGGGATCGGGGCGGCCTGGCTGCTCGACGCCGCGCGGCGCGTCCGGGCCGCCCCGCTCGTCGTCGGGGCGCTGCTGCTCGCGGCGCTCGCACCCTCCGCGCTCGCGCGCGGGCGCGATGCGATCGGCGACGTGCGCGACGCGGACGCACAGGCGGGCATCCAGCGTGATCTGCGCGAGACGGTCGCCCGGCTCGGAGGCGCGAGCGGGGTGCTCGCGCGCGGGCACCCGTTCGCCACGCCGTCGTGGCAGACCGCGCTGGCCTGGGAGATTGGCGCCTCGACCGACGAGGTCGGCTCGCTGCGGCTCCCCGCGGTGGTCTTCCGCGCGCCCGTCCCTCCCTTTCCCGATCTCGACTCGTGGACGCAGCCCGGGCCGGGCAAGTTCCCGCTCCAGGTCACGCCGGTGCTGCACTACCGCGGTTGGGACGTGCTCGTGCTGAGCGCCCCGCCGGTGCTTCGGTGAGGCGCCCCGGCGCCCGCGCCGCGGCGGCGCTCCTCGTGCTCGCGCTGGCGCTGCGGCTGGGGGAGGTGGCCGCGACGCCCCACTACGCGCCGCGCAACGACGATCGCGACTACGTCGCGCACGCCGCGGCGATCGCGCGCTCGGGCGTCTTCCCGCGGCCGCAGGCGTGGATTCGTCGCGCCGGCTGTCCGGCGATCCCCGGCTTTCCCGGCGCGCCCTGCGTGGCCGCCGACCACGCCCCGGGCGCCGAGCTCGTGGCGCGCCCGACGGCCTACCGGCCGCCGGCCTACCCCTACGTGCTGGCCGGCGTGCAGATCGTCGGGGGCTGGCTCGGGCTCGAAGCGGTGAGCGCCGCGCGTCTCTTCCAGGCGCTCCTCGGCGCGCTCCTCGCGGGGCTGGTCGGGCTCCTCGGTGCCCGGATCTGGGGCCGGCGGGTAGGGCTGATCGCGCTGGCCCTCGCCGCCGTGGACCTTCCGCTCATCCTTGTCTCGGGGACGCTCATCTCCGAGACCCTCTTCGTCGTGCTGGTGCTCGGGTCGCTGTGCGCGGCCCTCGTACACCGCTCTGGCGCGGGCGGGCGGCGCTGGCTCGTGCTCGCCGGCGCGCTGGCCGGCCTGGCCGCGCTCACGCGCACGAACGGACTCGTGCTGCTCCTCCCCGTCGTCCTCCTCGCGTGGCCGCCGGGCGGCGAGGCGGGCGGCGCACGGCGCCGGCCTCGGCTGGCGAGCGCCGCGGTGGTGCTGGCCTGCGCCCTGCTCGTCGTGGCGCCGTGGACCGTGCGCAACGCCGTCCTGCTCGGCCACTTCGTGCCGGTGAGCACGGAGACGGGTGGGACCCTGGTGGGGACCTACAACCCGACCTCCCGCGCCGAGCGCCGGCCGCCCGCGAACTGGCTCGTGCTCAGCGCGATCCCGCGCTACTCCGTCTTGAACGCCGAGCAGCGGGCACTCCCCGAGGTCGCGGTCGACAATCACCTGCGCGCCGACGCCCTCGGCTTCGCCACCGAGCACCCCGGCTACTTCCCCGAGGTGCTCGGATGGAACACGCTGCGGCTGCTCGACCTGACGGGCGCCAAGCGGGTTCGCTTCGGGGCCGCGACGATCGGAGTGCCGGGAGGAGCGGCTCTTCTCGGCGCCCACCTCTTCCACGTCCTGCTCGCGCTGGCGCTGATCGGGGCGCTCGTGCCCGCCGCGCGGCGCGCCCCGCGGGCGTTGTGGCTCGCGCCGCTGCTGATCTATCTCAGCGCGGCGATCGTCACCTCGGAGACACCGAGGTTCCGCGCGGGACTCGAGCCGTTCTTCGTGCTCCTGGCCGCCCTGGCGTTCGACCGGATCGTGGGCATGCACTCCGCCCGCAGCCGCGGCTCCATGCGGCCCAAGCCTTCGCCGACGGGGCGAATCGGCCGAAGCTGAAGCCTTGTATCGCTATGGGCCACCGGGCTTCGGCGAAGTCACGCGACGGTGTGGAAGATCGCGCGGCGCCAGCACGGCGTCGTCGCACGAGATCAGCTGCTCGGGCTCGGGCTGAGCTCTTCGGCGATCACCCACCGGATCGCGGCCGGCCGCCTGCACCGCGTGCATCGCGGCGTCTACGCCGCCGGGCGCCCTGACCTCACGCAACATGGGCGCTGGATGGCGGCGGTGCTCGCCTGCGGGCCGGACGCGCTGCTCAGCCACGCAAGCGCAGCGGCATTGTGGGGTTTGCGTTCGGTGCGTCCGGGCGACCGGACTCACGTCTCCGTGCCGGCGTGTGTGGTGAGACGAGTGCCGGACATCGTCGTGCGCCGGCGCGCCGCGCTGTACCCGAGCCGCCGCCTGGGCGTCCCTGTGACAGATCCGATCTCGACCCTCGTCGACATCGCGAGCCTTCTGACCGCGGCCGAGATTGAAGCGACGATCAATGAGGCAGACAAGCTCGGGCTGTTCACGCCGGATGAGCTGCGCGCCGCGGCGGCCCGGAGACGTCGCTGCGCCGGCACGCCCGCGGTGCGGGCCGTCCTCGATCGTCATACGTTCGTGCTGACCGACTCCGAGCTCGAGCGGCGCTTTCTTAGGCTTGTGCGGGCAACCGGTCTGACCCCGCCGCAAACGGGTCGGCGCCTGAACGGCTTCAGGGTGGACTTCTTCTGGCCGGAGTTACGACTCGTGGTCGAGACCGATGGGCTGCGCTATCACCGCACTCCGGCCGCTCAAGCGCGCGACCGCCGGCGTGACCAGGCGCACGCGGCGGCGGGATTCACCGCGCTGCGTTTCACCCACGCCCAGATCGCCTACGAACCGCAGCACGTCAAGGCCACGCTCGAGGCGGTAGCGGCAGGGCTCGCTGAAGCCTTGTAGCCGCTATGGCGACACAGGGCTTCAGCGAACGCCGCGGACGCTCAACCGTCGGGAGCGACCGGGTACACCCACAGGTCCTTGGGCGTGCCCGGGGCCCGCAGGCGCTTGCGCCGCCCGTGCGTGCCGCGCTCGAGCTTCTCGCACGCGGGCTCGGAGACGAGCACCTGACCGCCCTCGGCGGCGTCGGCCACGCGCGCGTCGACGTTGACGTCGACGCCGAGGTAGTCGCCGCCGAGCTTGCGCGGCCAGCCGTAGTGCACCCCGGCGCGCATGGCGGGGCGGTAGCCATCGACTTCCACCTCCCGCAGGCGTGACTGCGCCAGATGCGCCGCGTCCACCGCGTCCTGGGGGCGCGTGAAGATCGCCATCACCCCGTCTCCGAGGCGCTTGACCACCTTGCCGTCGTGGTCCTTGACCGCGCCCTCGAGCGCCACGCCGGTCTGGCGCAGCAGGTCGAGCACCACCTCGTCGCCGGCGTGCAGAGCCCACGAGGAGAAGCCGACCAGGTCGGTGAAGAGGATCGCCGCCGCGCGCTCGCCCCGTCCGCGTCCGCGCGACTCCGAGAGCGCCTGCCACACCTGGAGGGCTCCCAGGCCGATCTCGCGCGAGGTGCTTCCCCCGGGCGGCTCGAGGGCCGAGAGCGCGCGCCCGACGAGCTGGTCGGGCGTCCTGCCGGTGGTGGAGAGGGGGGTCGCCGTAGCTGTCGCCCGGCAGGATGCCGCGCAGCCGACGCGCCCGCTCGAGCGTCCGCGGGTCGGCATCGAAGCGCCGAAACGAGTCCCGCGCGCGCGTGACCCTCTCCGTGGCCCGGCCCACCTACGTCCCGCTCTCCACCCCGGGCGTGCCGCCGCTGCGCAGGAGCTCGCGCCACTCGTCGATCTCGAGCGAGGCCGGCTCGGTCGACTCCATGAAGTCCACGAGCACGGAAAGGAACCGCTGCGGATCGTCGAGGTGGGGGAAGTGGCCGGCGTCGGGAAAGACCTCGAGCCGGCTGCCGGCGACGAGCGCGTGCGCCGCCCGGCCGTGGGCCACGGGGATGATCGGGTCGCGCTCGCCCCAGACGATGAGGAAGGGGACGTGCTCGGCGAGGTAGAGCCGGTCGGAGGCGTTGACGCGCTGGCCGCCGGGGTCGACGATCGTGCGCAGCGTGTGGACGAACGCCGCCCGCGCCTCGCGGTCGGCGAGCGACGCGTGCCCGCGGGCCATCTCCTCCACGTCGGTGCCGGCCTTCAGCCCCAGCCGGTTGAGGACGCGGCCGAGCGCGCGCCCGGCGTCGAGCAGGCCGGCGCTGGCCAGGAGCGGCAGGACGACCTCCGACCCTGGCAGGGTCGCCGAGCGCAGCAACAGGTTCAGCTCGCGCCCAAGGCCTCCGCTGTCGACCAACACGAGCCGCTCGCAGCGCTCGGGGAACTGGTAGGAGAGCTGCATCGCCACCCCGCCGCCGAGCGAATGCCCGACGAACGTGGCGCGCTCGTGGCCGAGCGAGACGAGCAGGTCGCGCACGCCGCTGGCGTAGGCGCCCAGGGAGTAGTCGCCGCGGGGCTTGGCCGACTGGCCGTGGCCGAGCAGGTCGGGGGCGATCACCGTGTAGCGCTCGGCGAGGTAGGGCATCACCCGCTCCCAGGTCGCCGAGGTCGAGGTGATCCCGTGCACGAGCACGAGCGGAGGGCCCGAGCCGGCGCAGCGGTAGGCCACCCGGTGGCCGTGGAGCACCGTCTCACGGCATTCGATGTCGTGCCAGGCGATCGGAGCGGTGGCGGGCTTGGTGGACATGGTTTGGAGCCTACGGGATACCCTCGTGAGCATGCGCTCGCTCGCCCTCACCCGCCGGATCGCCTCGGCTCTGCTCGCCCAGCTCGCCCTCGGCCTGTTTCTGGTGGCCTCGGCTTCGGCCCGCGCGGGCGGCGGAAGCGGCGGCTTCGGCGGGCGCGGCTTCGGCGGCCACGGGGGAGGAGGCGGCCACGGCGGCGGGCTCTTCATCCTCATCTACGTCTTCAGCCACCCGCTGGTGCTCGCGCTCATCGTCATCGCGATCGCCGCGTTCCTCATCGTCTCGTGGGTGCGAAGCGCGGCCTACCGCGCCCGCATGCGTGCTCGTCGCCGGGCGCGCGGGCGCCAGGTGGAGCTCGCCGCCGCCGAGGCGGCGGAGGACGACGAGGCCTTCGCCCCCGACACCGTGCGCGAGCAGGCGGCCGGGCTCTTCCGCGAGACCCAGGAGGCATGGGACGCCCGCGACCGCGCCCGGCTCGCCGCCCTCGTCGGTCCCGACCTGATGGTCGAGTGGAAGCGACGGCTCGACGACTTCGACCGCCGGCGCTGGCACAACCGCGTCCGCGTCCTCCAGGGGCCGCAGGTCGAGTACCTGGGGTTGACCAACCGCACCGAGGACCGCGAGGACCGGGTCGTCGTCCGCATCGAGGCCGTGCTCGAGGACCACGTGGAGAACCGAGCCGGGATGCGGATCGAGCGCGACGAGGCCGACTTCGGCGACCGGTTCGTGGCTGAGTACTGGACGCTCGGCAAGCGCGAGCGCGACGGGCGCTGGATCGTGCTCTCGATCGAGCAGGACGCCGAGGGCGAGCACCAGCTCGGTGAGACGCTCGTGGCCTCGCCGTGGGGCGATACCACCCGCCTGCATGACGCCTCGCTCGTCGAGCTCGCCGCCGCCGACAAGCTGCCCGAGGACGTCAAGGCCTCCGAGGTCGCGAGCGTCGAGTACGAGGGCAACGCACGAGCCGCCGCGCTCGATCTCTCGCTTGCCGACGGCCGCTTCGCGCCCGACGTGCTCGAGGTGGCCGTGCGCCGCGCGGTCGCGGCCTGGGCCGAGGCGGTCGACGGCAGCGACCGCGACCTCGCCGCCCTGGCGACGCCCGAGTCGCTGCGCGAGCTCCTCCATCCGGGCGACGCCGGCGCGCGCACGCGGCTCGTGGTGCGCGGACCGCACGTGCGGAAGATGAGCATCGTGGGCCTCGACGCGGCGAGCGATCCCCCGCGCATGACCGTCGTGGTCGAGGCGGAGGGACGCCGCTACGTGGAGGACCGCGACACCACCACGATCCTCGCGGGTAGCCAGTCGCGCTCGACGCGCTTCAGCGAGCGCTGGACTCTCGCGCTCGCGGGCGAGGACGCCAACCCGTGGCGCATCGTCGACGCGCACGGCGGCGGCGTGCCGGCGTCGCGGGCCTGAAGTCCTCCGCGACGCTAGCGCGCGTCGGCGAGCGCGAGTATCCGCGGGACGTGGCGCTCCACGCGCGCGGGCAGCCGCGCGGTGGGAAACCACGACGCCTCGGCGATCTCGCCCTCGTCGAGGTCGAGATCCAGGTCGCCCACCTCGGCGTGAAAGCAGCACAGCGTGTCGCGCTTGCGGTCGATCCGGGCGTAGAGGTCGCCGAGCGCTCGCCACGAGGCGATCTCGACCCCGAGCTCCTCTTCGATTTCTCGTCGGGCCGCCTCGCTCGGTCGCTCGCGCCGGCGCACGCCGCCGCCCGGGAGCTCCCACCGCTCGCGCGGTCCGTAGGTGTGGCGCACGAGCAGCACCTCGTCACCGCGGGTGATCACGCACTTCGCCCCGCGCTTGACCGGCCGCGCGAGCACCCAGTAGACCTGCAGCACGCGATAGGCGAGGCGAAAGCCGAGCCGGCGGAGCGGGACGGGGATGCGCTGCACGCCTGACGCCTAGGCGCTGCGCCGCCGCGCCCCGGCGTCGAGCGCCGGGTCCTGCCAGCCCGCGTCGACGGCGTTCAGGTTCTCCCCCGGCGCCACGATCTCGTCGATGCGGTCGAGGATCGCGGCGTCCAGCCTGACCTCCGTGGCGCCGAGCTGGCTCTCGAGCTGCTCCAGGGTGCGCGGTCCGATGATCGCCGCGGTGACGGCGGGGTGCTCGATCACGAAGGCGAGCGCGAGCTCGATCAGCGAGAGCCCGGCCTCCTCGGCGAGCCGGCCGAGGGCGTCGGCGGCCTCGAGCTTGCGCTGGTTGCCGGGCAACGAGAGGTCGTAGCGCCCGGGAATCCGCTCGGCCCGGTGACTCTGTGGCGTCTCGCCGTCCTTGCGGTACTTGCCCGAGAGCCAGCCGCCGGCGAGCGGGCTCCAGGGGATGACCCCCATCCCGTAGCGCTCGCACACGGGCAGGACGTCGGCCTCGACGCCCCGAACGAGAATGGAGTAGGGCGGTTGCTCGCAGACGAAGCGCTCGCGGCCGCGGCGCTCGGCCGTCCACTGCGCCTCCACGATCGCGTGCGCCGGGAAGGTGGAGGAGCCCAGGGAGCGGATCTTGCCCGCGTGCACGAGGTCGGTGAGCGCCCCGAGCGTCTCGTCGATGTCGGTGTCGGGCTCGGGGCGGTGGACCTGGTAGAGGTCGATCCAGTCCGTTTGCAGCCGGCGCAGGCTGTTCTCGACCTCCTGCACGATCCAGCGGCGTGAGTTGCCGCGCCGCAGCGGTCCCTCGCCCATCTGGCCGTGGAACTTGGTGGCGAGCACGACGTCGTCGCGGCGGGCGCCGGCGAGCGCCTTGCCGACGATCTCCTCCGACTCGCCCTGGGAGTAGACGTCGGCAGTGTCGAGGAAGTTGATGCCCGCGTCGAGCGCGCGGTGGATGACCCGGATCGAGTCGTCGTGGTCGGGGTTGCCCCAGGCGCCGAACATCATCGTGCCCAGGCACAGCGGGCTGACGTCGACGCCGGTGCGGCCGAGCGGGCGGGTCTGCATGGTGTGGCTCCTCGTCAGATGGGGGCGGAGGGAAGGATCAGTCGAGCTCGCGCAGGCGCCGGCGCAGCTTACGACGGCGCGCCTCGAGCTCCCCGGCGAGCGATTCGAGCTCTTGGCGGCGGCGGCGCACGAGCAAGAGCTGCTGCTCGAGGTGCCCGAGGCCCTCGAGGAGGATCTCGCGGCGGCGGGAGGGCTCGGGGTCCTGCTCGTGCCACTCCTGGCGCAGCGAGGCGCGCGCCTCCTCGGCCTCGATCAGCTCCGTGAGCTCCTCGAGCGAGACCCCGAGCAGCTCCTTGAGCCGGATGACCTCACGCAGCCGTTCGACGTCTCCCTGGGTGTAGAGGCGGTGCTGGCCGGAGGGCCGCGCGGCTCCCCCGTGGAGCAGCCCGATCTCCTCGTAGTAGCGGATCGTCCGCGGGGTGGTGCCCACGAGCTTGGCCACCTCGCCGATGCGCAGCGCGGAGGAGGCCGTGGCGCTCATTGCGCGAGCTCGGGCTCGCGCTGCTCGGCGCGGCGGGGCGCGCCGGCGCGGGCGTCCGGCACCCCCCCGTCATCGCTCGGTGCGGGCTCGTGCCGCGGGCGCAGCAGAGAGACGAAGGTGCCCACGAGCGCGCTCGCGGCGAGCACCCACAGCGCCGTGTGCATGTTGGCGATGAAGGGCGCGAGGCGCTGGTCGGAGAGGCCCTGCGCGAGTCCCGAGAAGATCTTGAACAGCAGGTCCTTGGGCACCGCGGCGGTGATGATCGCGAGCACGAGCGCGATCGAGATGACCGCCCCGGTGTTCTGGAGCATCGTCCGAGCGCCCGCGGCGATGCCGCGGCGTTGGGCGGGCACCGCGCCCATCATCGCCGCGGTGTTCGGCGAGTTGAACATTCCGGAGCCGATCCCCACGATCCCCATCCACAGTCCGCTCTGCCAGTAGGGCGTGTGCACCTGGAGGGTGGTCATGAGCGCCAGGCCGATCGCGCTCACGAGCATCCCGAGCGCGGCGAGCACGCGCGAGCCGTGGCGGTCGGCCCACACGCCGGCCAGCGGGGAGGAGATGAGCATGCCGAGCGCGAGGGGGATCAGCTTGATCCCGGCGGTGATCGGATCGTCGCCCTTGGCCCCCTGGAAGTAGAAGACGAAGACGAACATCAGCGCGAAGCGCGCGAGCCCGTTGATGAAGGCGGCGGCCGTGGCCGCGGCGAACAGGCGGTTGCGGAAGATGGTCAGGTCGAGCATCGGCGCCCGGCCGCGGTGCTCGATGAGCACGAAGAGCGGCAGGAGCACCGCGGCGGCGAGGAGCCCGCCGATGACGATCGGGTCGCCCCACCCCGAGAGGCCTCCGCGCGAGACGCCGAGCACGAGGCCGGTAAGTCCGAGCACGAACGTCGTGGTGCCCAGGACGTCGTAGCCGCGGTTCTCGTCGGGCTTGGCGAGCTCGCGCAGCACGAGCGCGCCCCACGCCGCGCCGATCAGCCCGAAGGGCACGTTGAACCAGAAGACCCAGTGCCAGGAGATCGCCACGAGCACGCCGCCGAGCACGGGGCCGAGCACGAGCCCGACCGCGGCGACCATCGTGTTCGTTCCCATGGCGAGCCCGAGCTGCTCGCGCGGGAAGGCGTCGGTGACGAGCGCGGAGGCGTTGGCGAACAGGAACGCCCCGCCGATGCCCTGGAGGATCCGCCACAGGATGAGCTCGGTGCCGTCCCCGGAGAAGCCGGCGCCGAGCGAGGCGGCCGAGAAGACGAGAAAGCCGGCAACGTAGGCCGTCTTGCGGCCGAAGAGGTCAGAGAGGCGACCGGCGGTGAGCACGAGCACGGTCGAGGCGATCATGTAGGCGAGGATCACCCACACGAGCGAGAGGATGCTCGTGTGCAGCGAGCGCTCGAGGTCGGGCAGGGCGATGATCAGCGTGCCCGAGTTGATCGTGGCCAGGAGCATTCCCAGGCTCGTGCACGAGAGTGCCCACCACTTGTAGTGGGCGTGGTCGGCGGCGACGCCCGGACCGCGGCGGCGCTTGGGAGTGGAGGTGGTGGCGGACTTGGAGATAGCGGTCATGGGGAGGGGACTCAGCGTTTGAACCTTTACGTGAACGTCAGTTTAGCGCGTGGGCGCCCCGGACGCGATTCGGGCGAGCCGTGTGGCTCGCCCGAAGTGCGCCCGTGCATGGATCGCCTCTGTACTACTAGCGTCCCAGGACTGCGTGTCTTGCCTGGGCGGCGTGACACTCCCGACCACCGGGACGGGCCTCCGGCCTAGAGGCGGCCGGCGCGTGGCCCGGGTGGGCGCCCGAGGGCACCCTGGTCGAGTAGGCGATCAGCCGGGCCTGGAGCGTAGCTCGTGCGTAGCGCCCGTCCGGGGCACCTAGAGTGGGCGCCGATGACCGGCCTGAGAGTGAGCGTGCTCGACCAGTCGCCGGTCTCCGAGGGCTCCACGGGCGCCGAGGCCCTCGCCAACACGCTCGACCTCGCCCGCCGGGCCGACGAGCTCGGCTACTTCCGCTACTGGATCGCCGAGCACCACGGCGGGCCGATGCTCGCGAGCCCCAGCCCCGAGGTCCTCATCGGTCCCGTCGCGGCGGCGACCTCGCGGCTGCGTGTCGGAAGCGGCGGGGTGATGCTTCCCCACTACAGCCCGTTCAAGGTCGCCGAGACGTTCAGCATGCTGAGCGGGCTGTTTCCCGGGCGGATCGACCTGGGCATCGGCCGGGCGGCGGGCACGGACCCGCTGACTACGTTCGCCCTGCAGCGCGACCGCCGCGAGGCGGCTCCCGACGACTTTGCCCAGCAGCTCGCCGAGCTGCTCGCCTACCTCGACGACGAGCTCCCGCCCGACCACCCGTTCGCCCGTCTCGGAGGGGTGCTGCCCGGACGGCCGCACGCGCCCGAGCCGTGGCTGCTCGGATCCTCCGCCCAGAGTGCGATCTGGGCGGCCCAGCTCGGGCTCCCCTACGCCTTTGCCGACTTCATCAACCCGGGCGGCGCGGAGATCGCGCGCTCCTACCGCGAGCGCTTCGAGCCCTCGCGCAGCCTGCCCGAGCCCCGCGTGGCGGTCGCCGCGTGGGTGATCTGCGCGCATAGCGAGGAGGAGGCCCAGCGGCTCGCCGCGAGCAGCCGGATGACCTTCACGCTCCTGCGCCGCGGCGAGCTCATCCCGGTGCCGCCGGTGGAGAAGGCGCTGCGCTTCCTCGAGGAGCGGGGCGAGCGCCCGGACGGCGCGCTGCGCGGACGGCGCGCGATCGTCGGCGACCCCGCGAAGGTGCGCACGGGCATCGAGGAGCTGGCGCGCGACTACGGGGCCGAAGAGGTGATCGTCGTGACGATCACCTTCGAGCACGCGGCCCGAGTACGGTCGTATGAGCTGATCGCCGAGGCGCTCCTGGACGCTCAGGCGGCCGGCGCGCCGGGATGAGCCGGCTCGCCGGGCGCGGGCTCGCCGGGCTGGAGCGGCTGCCCGAACTCGGGGCACGCCTCGTTGCGACACTCCCAGCCCTCGTCGGGCCCGAGCGCGCGCGTGGCGGGCTGCGTGCACGTGGGACACACGGGCGGGGCGGACTGGTGGCTCACGTGCGGGAGCCTACCGGGCGCGTCGCGCCCGCCCTCTCAGCCGCCGAAGCGACCGGACTCGAGCGCCCGCTCGAGCGCCGCGGGGTCGTAGCCGGGCAGCTCGCCCGTAGCTTCGAGCGCGGCCTGATAGGCGGCCATCGCCGCCTTCGCGTCGTCGGTCCCCAGCGTGGCGAGGAACTCGGCGCGCTCGAGCCGCAGGCCGTCGGGCAGCGGCAGCGAGCCACCCTCGTACACCGCCCGCTTGGCCGCCGCGACGCCGGCCTTCGGTCGGGCGCCGAGCCGGCCGGCCACGGCGAGCGCGCGGTCGAGCAGGTCCTCGGGCCGAACCACCTCGTCGACGATGCCGAGCTCGGCGGCCTGATGCGGCGTGAGCGGCCCCCCGTCGAGCACGAGCCGCAGGGCGCGGTGGGCGCCGAGCATGCGGGCGAGCCGCTGCGTGCCGCCGCCGCCGGGAGGGAAGCCAAAGAGGATCTCGGGCTGACCCATGGCGTGCTCGCCTTCGGCCATCACGCGGAAGTCGCAGGCCAGCGCGAGCTCACAGCCGCCGCCCATGGCCGACCCGTTGAGCGCGGCGACCCAGACGGCTCCCGAGCGGTTCATCCGCAGGAAGTTCTCGTGGAAGCGCTCGACCGCCGCGAGACCCGCCGCGGGCGTGCGCGCCAGCGTGTGATCGGCGGAGGGGACGCGGCGCAGGGCGCCCACTGCGCGCAACGAGGCCAGGGCGGCTCGCGGGCCCACGGAGGGGCTCGTGCGCGCCCCCTCGAGGAGCTCTGCGACGTCGTAGTGGGCCACGAAGCGCTCGGGATGCGACCCGGTGAGCACCACGCCGCCGACCCCGTCGTCGGAGTCGACTTGCGTCAGGAGGTGATCGAGCGCGTCGACGGTTCCTGGCGTCCATCAGCGCGTGCGGCCGGTTCTCGAGCGTGGCGAGCAGGACCCTTCCGCGCTCCTCTACGTGGATGGTTCCCATGCGCGCCACCCTATGCGTTCGAGGCTTCGTTGGCCACGGTCGGGCGCGTCGACGCCTTCGGCGCTCGCCGACGGAGTCGCGGGCCACGGTCGGGCGCGATCTCGGCCCGAGCGGGCGCGACGCCATGATGCAGGGGTGACGCGTCCCCGCGCCGAGGTTCTCTGCATCGCCGGCCTGTCCCTGACGACGCTCTACACCCTTGCCCTGATCCCGGTCGCGCCCTCGCTCCTCGGCAAGGATCCCGTGCTGCTCGAGCTCCTGCGCGGCTCGACGCCCGCGATGGTGGCGGGCGGCGCGTTCGCCCGGGTGGGCAGGGCGTCGCTCGTGCTCGCCCTGCTCGCCCCCGTCCTCACGTTGATGATGGCCGATCCGCTCTTGTGGTGGGCGGGGCGGATCTGGGGGCCAAACGTCGCCGGCGTGATCGTCGGCAACCGCGGCCGTCGCGGCGGGCGCTGGATCGAGCGCGCGAATCGCTGGTCGGAGCGCTACGGCTCCTGGGCGGTCGTCTTCTCCTACGTCCTGCCCGTGCCGAGCGCGCTCATCTACGCCGGCGCGGGCTGGACCGGGATGCGCCTGCGCCGATTCCTCGTCCTCGACCTGATCGGCGTGGCGTTGTGGATCGCGATCAACGTCGGGCTCGGCTACCTCGTCGGCCAGTCCGCCGTCGACGTGGCCAAGGCGATCGGCCGCTACTCGCTGTACGTGTCGATCGGCCTGGTGGTGATCATCGTCGCCGTGAGCTCGCGCCGACGCGCGCGCGACGCGCCCGTCGGCTAGCGCCGGCGTCGTTTGATCGGGACGGCGCGGTCGAGTGGCGATCTGACGCCACATACGGTGGGCGGTTTCTATCGGTCATCGCAACGTCGTGTTGGCGATGATTGATGAGGAGGCCGTGTGGCTGGGAATGGGCGGGGGTTTCGGTGGTTGCGGCCGCCTGAGCGGCGTGAGGCGGCGAGGCGACTGG
>JAABVA010000183.1_pt1 | contig 83945 bp, 94 predicted proteins | sample 5560331 | NCBI WGS metagenome assembly JAABVA01 (sample SAMN12812661, study PRJNA571458) | rock metagenome | isolation source: Antarctica rocks | place: Antarctica: Victoria Land, Mt New Zealand sud | collected 2016-01-07
GGCAGAAGTGTGGGAGCTTGTCACGGACAGAACGAAGACAGTCTACCTGCCACTCAATCATCTCCAGAGTATAGAAATTCTCAACACAGATAGCAACATCAGCACGCGGGATATAGGAGATCTCTCTATGCTGGGACAACTTTCAAGACCCCAACCTCGACTTTCACTTTCGGTACCGATTTCGCAAGAGTCGCCCAGTACGGAGTACTGATCACACCGCCGAGAATGTGACCTTGGCTTGAAACAAGGTCATAAGGCTTGTGAATCCCATCCGTACAGATCCATTTTATAACCAGAATAATCAGTGTCAATTTGAACGCAATGAAGTCACACTTGTAGCAGACCAAACAGTGACTCGTAACCTCGTCAAGCCCTGCATCGTCAATCAGCACAGCGATACATGATTCAATTTCTTTATCGTGTACACGATGATTTATATCATCAATTCTCCCGACTTCAACTCTTCAAAAGGCTTCCGGCTTCCCACGAATCTCACTCTGTACAATTTCTCGTAAATTCGGTTCGCAATATATCACGATCCCTAAAATAGTTACAGTACCCCGTATTTCCTGACTAAAGACTTCTCCCTTCTTACCATTGGCCCGGCGCCAAAGCTAAAATTGTAATCAATTAACAAAACTCTCCTCAACGATACCGTCAGAGTCCCATCCTCGAACATTGGCGCGACGAGTGTTCGATCTATCGGCAGTGCTTGTCTATCAAACTCCTCCGAGTAGCCAGCGATTGAATATTTTCATTCGCTCGGGTTTGGAAGTAACAGAAAGGGGAGCGACTAATGGTTATTCTAATACCACCTTGACCTGAGACAACTTCGCGCCATCGCAATACGTCCAATTTTCCAACCACAACCATTGTTGAAGGGAGCATTCACTTGCCTTTTTTCCCAACTTCACATTTATCAGTGGAACTCGAAGATAATTTCGAGATACATACGGCCACAAACCCGGGCAATAACATCATCAATGGTTGATTCGGCTCCCTGCTGAATTACCCAATATGTCCAACGCTACAAGTAAGTTACTTGCACATATGCTCACAGTTTACGGTTATTGACCTCGACCAGCGACTCCGCCGTTCGTGTCAAGCTCGACGACCACATCTATCATAATTTCAGCTGGTCCGCCTATCACATCCACCAATACCCCATCAACCACTATTGAAACAACAATATCTTCAACGCAACCAAGTCCATCGCCATCCACGTTGCCACCATCTTCTTCATCACCTCCCCTTCCATCGTCCTCATCGTCTGCACCCCCGACTTCACAATCACCCTCAGTAATTTTAAGCACCTCCCTTACAACTAAGTCGGCTTCAAGCGATGGATCCACCGTTGCACCGGCACAAGCTACAACGGTAGTACTTACGTCCACGCAGACCCCCGCAGTCTTTCCAACAGCATCGACTTCCAGCAGCTCCTCAGAATCGAAATCTTCATCGACTTCGCAAGGCCCTGCTTCCCTTCCAACCTCCAGCGCAACTGCGGCCAATTCTGGAGGATTGGCACCAGGTGCTAAGATTGCTGTAGCCGTTGTTGTTCCGATAGCTGTCGTTGCATTACTTGTACTTGCGGGCCTTTTCTTTTGGCGGAAACGAAAGCAGCGAAAGGACGCTGAAGAACTTCGTAGGAGGGAGGTAGAGGAATATGGGTTCAACCCTAACAATGACCCCACCCTCCCTGCTGCTGGCGTAGCGAGCAGTAATGGGGACGAACCTGGGGAGATGAGGGAGACAGACGGTGCTGGATATAGAGGGTGGGGAACAACCCCGGCAGCGCCCAAGTCATCCACCACTCTTTCAAACGGCAATGGAGGAATCGGTATCGCCCGGTCTGGAAGCGGCAGCGACCCGGGGTATCATACTAGCTCGCCAACAGCGTTGACGTCAGATGAGCATTCTGAAGATCCATTAGTCGGCAGCCCGAATGGCCGACCAACCACAGCTGACTCAGAAACGATCGGAGCTCTTGGGGTAGCGCCCGCAGCAACTGGCAACAGGCAGGATCGAGACATCAATAGAGGGCCTTCAAATGCTTCTTCAGCCTATTCTGGCGCCCATAGATCTGACACTTCTGGAGAGGGTGCTCTCCCAGGAAGTGCTCCGGGACAGCAATATTTCAATGAAGGTTACTACGATGAAGGAATGCCCCAACACGGCCCTTACGGAGATGGGAGCTACGGTGGTGGGCAGCCTGTGATCCGGGACGTGCAGGCACGGAGAAACACAAGGATCGAGAACCCTTCCGTTTTTCCCCAGCAAGGAAATGCTGGCATTGCTCAAAATTTCTAATGATATTCGCGATGTTGTTTGCACGGTGTTCGGCTCTACTGCACTGCAATTCCTTTGGCGTATACGGCCATTCAAGAGTCCAATATTTGAGGCCCTGTATCTGTCCACATAATCACCTACTCGGGCGTAAGTTTTCTTTTGTCAGGGCCGTACCACATCTGAAATTCCATCCCCTACATTATATGTGGCGAAGAAGAACCCTCACCCTATACACACCTTTGTAAAAGCTTTTTCATATTTTGTGTGCAGTCATCGTTCATCTTGCTCCAAGGGGACCAGGCAATGATCTATTCAGTGGTGCTAAGGCCGGGAATTGTTGGTATAGTATTTCTGGATGTGGTGTTTGCTTGTAGATAGGAAGGAGTACAGTCTATCAGCTACAACCTCTACAATTTATCATCAGGAATCACTAGGATTGATCCAAACTTCTTGCATATCGAAGTACCTATGGTATACACATAAAAGAGTAGGTCGCTACTAAAGTATGGGATATGGCCGATGTAAAAGCTAGCTGAGGTACTTTGGGTACCTCAAGTGGGTAAGATATGGTAAGATAAAGTAGATAGCTTGGGCAGTTGGAAGTACAGTATGATATCAAACTAGAAGTATAAGGCATGTATGAAAATGCGTGACATGTGTCTCGCCAATACAAACGTGCCGCAATGGGACTTTGTTATTGGCGGCACGACGGGACGTCTCAGTTCTTCCTTTCACGGGCGGTTCTTGTCCAGAACACATTCTCGACCATGGGCTTGGGGGAAGATGCTTTCCCCGCTCCTGCGAGTGATAATCTGTGAGCCGGCTCTGACACGCATCTCTCGCACGATCGTATTCAAAAAGACCTACTCTGCTACTGTATTTGAATAATACCACTTGTGAAGGCAGCCAAACATCTTTCGATCCCTTAGAGAGTACTTCATACTTCATCCCACCCGCCGGCAGCTCGCCTGATCTCCCTATTCAGTAATTGTACGCTGCTTTCCATAGACCCAACGTCATTGTGCCTGGCAATCATAGGATGCGTTCTATCCGATGGTACAGTAGTAGCGGGTCCAACAATGGATGCTAGTGCTCGATTGCTGCAATCATTCTGTCGTTTTGCTTTCGTATCTCCTCTTCGTATCTGAACTGCAAGCTGCCATACAACGGTCAGGGCGTCTGCCTCTAAAGTATCATGTATGTGCTCTGTTTCTAGAGGCCTTTGAGCGACATACTACTCGTTCGCGCTCTCTAAGGAGTCCGAGTGCGTCTAATACCCTCACGTGCAGGAAGTTTGGGAAACATCTTCAGAAGAGGCAACTGGATATTCCAGAGTATGCCGCAAGCTTTGTCAACTACAAAGCTCTCAAGAAGGTCTTTATATACATCGATAGAGCTCTAGATTAGTCACTAACACATAGACAGCTCATCAAACAGCTGAGCGCAACCCCAACGCTGCTTGCCCAAAATGCCCCGAATCCCCCGGTCGAGGTTCTCGACCCCCAAGCATCTCTGCAGGCGAACAAAGCAACGTTCTTCTTTAGACTGGTAAGATGATCTTAAGGAAAGTTGCCTGCCCGATAGACTTACAGTTTGCACCAGGAACGGGAACTCGAAAGGGTCAATGCCTTCTACCTGCAAAAGGAAGCCGAGGTCAGCATCTCCCCTTCAATACGGACGGCCTTTAACCCGCCTGCTATAGCTCAAACTGCGCCTCAAGACCCTACTCGATAAGAAAAGGGTGATGCAATCGAGAAGTCTGACAACTTCAAAGATCTCAGCAAGCTTCATAACCCTCGAAGAAGGCTTTCAGCAATTCAATAATGATCTCAACAAGCTTCAGGTGAGTCAAAATGAGGAATATTGGTTGGACTGGGTTAACGCTGCTCAGCAATTTGTCGAAATCAACGCAACTGCGTTTTCCAAAATTTTAAAGAAAGTGGGTCAAATACATTCTAAAATTGAACGTAACCAGTTCTGACAACCAAACAGTGGGACAAAACTTCGAAGGTCCGGTTGTTCCAGCTATTCGTCGCTCAGCTTCGGCTGACTCCAATGACAGTCCCGGACCAAGGAGCTTTATCTATCTCGTGCCGTTGAGGTCCAGCCATGTTTCAATCGTGAAGTTATCAGTGACCTTTCAGATCGGGCAACAACCGGCCGCCTCGAGTTGGAGGCCTGGGCGGAAGGCGAAAACATCCAGTATGAGACCAGTAGACCTGCTGAGCACACTGTCAGCGGTCAGTCCATTGGTACGGACGAAAATGATACCGACTCTCAGATCTTGCAAGCAGCTAATGCTGGAAACCTGATCGTTCTCCAGGACTGGATCTCCCGACTGAGAGGATCACCCGATGCCAAGGGACGGTTTACGCGGACATTCTTGGCTGCCATCAATGACGCGTCAGAGGAGGCGTTGAACGTCCTTCTGAGTAGTGAGTTAGTGGATGTGCATGCTGAGGATGACATAAACGAGAGGAACTGCCTTCACGAAGCCGCAATCTCCGGGAGAGAGTTTATACTAGAACTCGCCCTCAACCGTGAAGTTGATGCATCTCGAGTTGATGTATATGGAAGATTGCCACTCCACTATGCTTGTATGCATGGTCATGTCGGAATGGTGGGGATACTACTCGGCCAAGTTCCAGACACAGTGAACAAGATGGACCATGACAACTTTACTCCTCTTATACATGGGATCATTCATCATCAGCTGGCATGTGTGAAAGAGCTCTTGATTTATGGCGCCCGCATCGATCCTGGAAGTGATGCAGATCACGTTCCTCTCAACTTGGCGTGCCAGCATGGGTCAGTGGCCATTACCGAGCTGTTGCTGGAGAGGTCCGCGAAGATAATACCAGATGCAGAAGGATTGTTCCCGCAACATCTTGTTGCGAGGTCAGGGCGAAGTGCGGACGTGTTACTCATGTTGGAGCAATACGGCGCGAACTTGGATCAGCGAGATAACTTGTATCAGTGGACACCACTTTTTCACGCCGCCGCCGAAGGCCGTGTAAAGTGTGTGGAAACATTGCTGAGCAGGAACGTGGATATGGAAATTTTGGATGAGAAGGGCTTATCTGCTATGTATTATGCCACTTGGGAAGGGCATCTCGAGTGCATGAAGCTTTTAAGCTCAACGACTGCTCGACAGCCCTCGATTCCCCAACTAATCACGGCACAAGCTACTAGTGCTCCTCCCCAAGATCTCTCGACAGCAACTACTATGAATGTGGATGCAGATGGTATTCCAGATTTATCTCTACCGCCACCAATCATCCCACTTCGAAGATATGGCCATAATTTCCTGGACACAAAGGCCTTTATACAAATAAGTTTTGAAGAAGCTGGGTCAGAGGCTATACTTTTCTACCACGACAGTAAATATCCTGCCGCCCGCCTCACCATATCATCCAAACTCTCCGACGTGATTCCCCGCAACATCATGATCCCTATCCAAGAAGACTTCAAGATCATTTCTTTCCAAATCGACAACCTTGACTCCTTTACGATCGACTTCGACATTTACCCCACGTTCGGCTCAAAAATAATAGCGAAAAGCGTCGCCCTCTCCAACATCTTCAGCGCCATCTCCAGTAGCTCCGGACATTGCTGCCTTCCGCTCTTTGACCCACGACTACGAGCCATTGGTCAGATCAGTTTCAATTTCCAAGTCATCAAGCCGTTCCATGGCATCCCGCTTGAAATCATGCATTTCGCTACGTACTGGAAGGCCACAAGTCAATTAGACTCACACCCAAATGCTTTCATCACTGGATCGAGTCTATCAGGAGATTACGTACAGATCTTCGTGCAATTGACAAGCGATGGAGTACCAGTCCTCTATCCAAGATGGTCAATCAATCATCACGGGATTGATATCCCTATAGGTCGAATGACCCACGAGCAGTTTCGTAGGATCGGAGCCGCGCAAGGTCGAGGACCTGGACATTTGGCTTTGCTGCCGCAGAAGACTGTTGACGATATAAAGAGTATTCACGAGATGCTTGCTCACTCTTTCGCCACCTTTGATGATGTCCTTAATAATCTACCGCTCAACATCCACGTCGCTGTTCAAGTGCTATATCCTACAATGACCCAAGAAAGAGCTCTTGGCTTGAGTCCGAGCCTTAACATCAACAGCTTCGCCGATGCAATCCTTAATGACGTTTTTGAGCATGCAAGGATCACAAGGGAGCAGGATCCCGAATTCATGAGGTCGATTGTGTTTACTTCTTATAACGCAGATATTTGTACAGCTCTGAATTGGAAACAACCCAACTGTAAGTTCTATCCCTCCTTTTACCAACTCTCCTTCTCGCTTTCTACATGTCCACCCAATCCTCCTCTGTCAACCCTGCTAATGCTAATATAGACCCCGTCCTCCTCTGCAACGACCTAGGAACCAAACGCGATCCCTCCACCCCTAGCACCATAATTCAGAGCAACGGAAACTCTTCCATGTCCGTTAAGGAAGCTGTGCGGATCGCCCAAAGCAACAATTTCATGGGCCTCGTCTGCAGCTCTCGCCTTCTTGTAAGCCCCCCCCTAGTCTCCTCTCATTGCCCCTTGATAAACTCTTCAACGTCCAAAAACCTCGCCATCTCGCTAATACTTCGATGACCGAAATGCAGAAAATGGTCCCATCCCTCATCGAATCCATCAAAGTCGCCGGCCTCGTCCTCGTCACCGATACCTCCGAGGACAGCCATGTCACCGCTGCGCAGCGCGCGTATCGCATGCCGGATGGTGTGGATGGAATTTTAAGGGGGAATGGGGTGTTGAGGTTCAACGAGATGATTGACATGTAGATGGATTGCAAGAATGGTCACCAGGCCGAAGGAATTCAACGAAAGCACGACGAACGCAGGGAGGTACATTTGACATTTACTAATCGGGCGTTCTTACAGGGCGGTAATCTGAGCGGCGGCACTTTTGCTGGATATTTCTGAAAGAGCCAAGTTAACCGTTGAATGGTTGTGTCTTTTCTTATATTCGTCATGAGGGCAGGCGCGTGCGATAGATATGGTAAATAGATGGGATTTGATAAGAAGAACTCTAGGCCTAGTAATGCAGATATAATTGAAAAGAACCAAAATATCTCCTCCAGATCTCTTGGATATATCGATCATTGCAAAATACTCTACTCAACATGCCATGGTGCGCTTTCTCCCAAAGTAAAATTTGAGCCGGCGAACACGACAGAGCTACCTTAGCTACCTACGTTTGAAGTACGAGCCTTTCGCAATACCATGACTAATTTATTCAGCAGGAGTAATTATCTTGACTGTGGGTATTTGTATTTCATATTATATTTTTGGGGTAAAATTTTCAAACAAGACTTTGATAATAACCTTTATATTTTATAGCTCAATTGAATCCTTAATATCCTTACAATGTATTGATAATACAGTTAGATTTCTATTTCAACCGTTTTTAAATATTACTGCTGCTTCTACGGTGCTTCCTTGGCGTTTTCTTAGTCGAGCGAGTTTATATATATGGGGGGACGAGGGTTTCTTTGGTGGAGGAGGGGTTCCTCGATATATGGACAATAGCCAGGGTTACGATAATTGCAGCGACAGTGACGCAGTTCGGGTATACTCAGGTGATCTGCTGTCGTGGTTTTTTCTTTGCGTTAGTATCGAGAGGGATTGGACAGCAAGTCTGGAATCACGCTTGTCGACACATAGGGAGTAGAAGATGAACGACACCGAGGAAGGGCGTTTGGCGGATTGCGAATAGGTTTCCATCGCCCAGGGACGCTGTTCCCTCGAGCTTTTCAATGGATATCCGGAGCGGAGACTCTCGATAGTCTCAAGGATTCCTTATAACCTACAAGTTAGGCGGTGGAGGTTCAATATCCCCACTGGGTTTCCTCTCGGGTTTTTGAGGCTTCAATCGGGCCTGGGAATTTCGCAATGCTTGAAGATTCTGCTTACATTGGAGATCCTTCAGGACTTTCAGAGGCTATACGGTTTTTTTGACTCGACACACTGTGCTGTTATCTTGGCACCAATCGTTCGCTACCTTCGAGGTTATTGTTTATAAGCTTTGACGGATCGAGCTTCTGTGCCGCTGGACGCAACAAAACTGAATCGCTCCAAAATGCTGAAATTACTTCGATGTCTTAGTCCCAATAGGTCACGAAGAACGTAACGCACATTACCGATCAGTGTTGCATCCGTAGCCTACTGAGGCAGAGCACAGTGTCCTGTCCTTGAACAGCTTCTCCTTTGCAATTAATCCATATCTGTCCTGAGACACAGCTTTCCGAGAGAGCGAGATCTCGCATTTCGCCGTAAATGGACGTAATTGTAAGACCGAGCGGCCATATATCCATTCACAGAAATATAGCGACCTTGCGTTGACCCTTGTTCTTGTACTCGGTCTGTCAACACTGTGCTACACGATCGGAGGCGTATGTACAACACCTGCGAGCGAAGCAGCTAACATGCTTCTAGCGTATGATAGATATTTAAAATCGTTGGAGGGTGATCACTAGGGTATTACTTGCATCCTCGGTCCTCTAACATCATCAAGAGGAAAAGATTGTCATCAAGCGTCGACTGAGATAGGTAGGGTTCCGATAGTTAATACAGACTACTGGGTCACCAGATTGTAAGGTGCTCTCTAGGGTGTGGAGACCGAAATGAGAATGATCCGATGGTTTAGCCCCCGTTATCTTAGATAGATTTGTCGAGGACGGATTGATGTGAACGGAGTTGGCCCCCAAAATAGGCGATTGTGAGGGCTCATTGGCTACACGGACGCTTTCTTTTGGGATGCTGATTCAACCTCCTTTTACACAGTTGTCTATACCTGACTATCCCCCTTTTCCTATGTCAGGTACCGGCAGGGCGCAGATTCGTGGAGAATCCGTATCATTGGACAAGCACCATTCTCCCTAACAGGCTCAGAGGCTACTTTAAAAGATGGGAGGCCGGCTGACTGGCCCCCGTGCGAGCTGGCAATGGCGCCGGAAGCAAGCGACGGGGGACGGTGGGAATGCACCATCTTACCTCCTGATTAAGCCAAGACCTCGTCGGTTGCCCCGCTACCTTGGATGGGGAGGTCGTTGGCGAACCTGTCGTGATATTCGGAACGGCCAAAAGTAGGGTACCAATCCCAACGGGGGTATTGCTTCCACTCCCCATGGCATCTCACAGGTCTGGAACGACGTTGTACCGTCTCCTATGTGAGATACCGAGGGCTGGAGACCCTGAACGCATACTCCCGAGCACTATTCACTTTCTTCGGAAACTTGCTGCTTCCTCCAGTTGCCCGTAGGCGGTTGTTTGCCCTAAAAACGACTCAGGTATTCAGGGCAGAGGTTTAGCGGACCGCTTGCCGCCCTCTTCTCGCCAAGCCAAATGCTTCGGCCCCCCCATCAAGCAGAATGCCGACCTTATCAGCAGATCCCTCCAACTCTACAAACCCCAAATTTCAAGTCACTACACCTTCGATATTAAACCGCCAATCAGCGTCTGCACTGCCATCTCGAAGTCGGGGCTCAATGGCATCAACCTACGACAGAGACCAATACCGAGCCTGCCATCACCCTCGGCAGGCACCATGCTAGTCAACTGTCGTTGAACAAGCGTCCGCGCTTCAGTCGAGCTTCCTAACAAGTCAACCTTCCCCATGGTGTAAACAGACCAATGTCGCCTTACACGATGACATGATTGGCGTTTCCTTCCCGACCATCACATGCACGGCACTGCATGGCCACCACCAGATTGACCTCCCACATTGACCCCCAGCACCGTCTCAGCAGGCGAGGATCCGTCACACTAAGGAAGGCGAAAGTACAGCGTTCATGCTCTGGTCTACAACCAGTAATGTAGTAGAACGTTTGGGGGAAAACAGCAATCCGGGTCCGGTCATTTGGCCCTGGGACCTGTTCCGTGGTCGACTGACGTGGTTGTCGTTACCTTCTCATTTTAACGCAATCTCCGTGCTACTTTTATCAAAATGCCTGTATCACGGTCTACCTGGTGCCTGCAGGTAGCTGAGGGATCATCTATAAAGACGGTCCTACTGCCTATCTCCAGATAATTCGAGCGACATCAAAGCACATTCTCTTGTTTGCATTCCAGAGTCATTCGTTACACGCAAATCACTCCATCATGCGTTTCATTCAGGAACTCAGCGCGGCTGCGGTATTCGGCACTCTCGTTGCTGCTGTGCCGTATCCCTTGGAGCCCAGGCAGGCTAAGGCGGCCTTCACCGTCGAGCAGAGTGTTGCAAAGCCATTTATTCTGTCCGGGCCAGCGCAAATGGCTCAGGTTTACGCCAAGTTTGGAAAGCCTATCCCAGAGGAGATCAAGAAGGCGGCCGCCAACAACGATGGCACTGTCACCACTACTCCCACCCAGTACGACTCGCAGTACTTGACTCCAGTGAGCATTGGTGGGCAGACCCTGAACTTGGACTTTGATACTGGTTCATCGGACCTGTAAGTACCAACACAGTCACCTAAATCATGCCATGCACCTAGCAATTTTCTTCAATACTAATCCAACATAGTTGGGTCTTCTCCACCGAGCAACCCGCTGCCCAAAAGGCTGGACACATCGTCTACGACCCTTCCAAATCCAAAACGGCCAAAGCCAAGCCCGGCTACACCTGGTCTATCACGTACGGTGATGGCTCCTCCTCCTCCGGGAACGTCTACACGGACCTTGTCAAAGTCGGCCAAACAACCGTCAGCGGCCAAGCTATTGAGCTCGCCAAAACTGTTTCGGCTCAGTTCGTCAATGACAAGGCCAACGACGGTCTCCTTGGCCTCGCCTTCGATAGTATTAACACCGTCAAGCCTCAATCTCAAAAGACCTTCTTCTCCAATGCTAAGAGCACTCTCTCCTCTCCTCTCTTCACTGCGGACTTGAAGAAGGGTCAGCCAGGCACTTATGGCTTCGGTAAAATCGACAACACCAAACACAATGGCACCATCACCTACGTCCCCGTCATCTCGAGCAAGGGTTTCTGGGAATTTACAGGCAACGGCTACGCAGTCGGCAACTCGGCGTTCAAGAGCGTCAGCATTGATGCCATCGCCGACACCGGAACCACCCTCCTCTACCTCCCCGACGCTGTTGTTAAGGCCTACTACGCCAAGGTCCGAGGCGCCTCGCTCAACTCCGCTCAAGGTGGCTACACCTATGCCTGCAGCACCGCTCTCCCCAGCATCACCCTCGGCGTCGGCGCCTACAAGGCCGTCGTGCCAGGTAATTACATCAACTACGCTCCCATTGACGCTTCTGGGACTACCTGCTTTGGTGGTATCCAATCTGATGCCGGCATCGGTTTCTCCATTTGGGGTGATATCTTCCTCAAGAGCCAATTTGTTGTCTTTGACGGTGGGGCGAGCCCGAGACTCGGGTTCGCGCCTAAGCCACTTATTGGTGCTAAGAAGCACACTTAGATGATTGATTTATGGATGGTTGTGTATGCATTTTCTGCATCATATTGGGAGTTCTTCTGGATTTTGTTGTGATTTGCAGTTTGGGACAACTGTATAGAGCATGTCTTCGTTCAGTGTGATAATTTGAATGAAGTCCACCTGATACCTTTCCAGAGGAGGTTCCAACCCTGTGCACGTGCATCTGCTGCATGGAAACTACCAATCTGAGCTCTGTGAACTGCCTCAAAAGGGTACGTATGCGTTAGCGGCGAGAAAACTGCGGCTTAGTCTAGGTACCTCAAGGCAGTCACCCGCAAACATGGTCGAAAGCAAAAAACCACACATCCCAGTACCCCAAGGACAGCTTGCCATTGCCAAGTCACCAACCGTTGCGTTGTTTGGTACGTTTCGGATAAACACATCTGATATCTCAAGTTTCATTCTTATAATTTTGTAAGTTGGCAATGTACATCGATTGGTTCAAGTCTCCGATATTAACGAGGGGTTTTGATTGGTTGGTTCATTTATTTCTATCATGCTACTCGATATGGGTTTACGAATCATGGTCGTCGATAGCTTTTGGGGGATGGGATCTTGGGTAGAAGGGGATGGGGAGAGAGGGTTTACCACTAGTGGTTTAAGGAAGAATTTTCGGCGAACGAGCTTCATTCGTGCAAGGTAGGGGGATTCTATTGCGGAAGTGGTAGGAAGGGTAAGTAAGGATGGTGAGGTAGCTCTGCTATATTGAACCCGCGAATGTAATTTTCCTGATTTTAGGAGATCCTGTATGTTAGAAGAAAGAGTTAGGGGGGTTGGGTATTCGGGTTTTGGAAGGGAGGGATGGGAGAGCGCTCTTGGGGGATGAGATTGGTGGAAAGGGGTCGGGGATGATGCTTGCGTCTGTTTATTGAGCGGAAGGGTGAAGGGACTTTCCTTTGACGTTAAAAACGGTGCTTTGGGTTTGCGAGTTTCATAGCCTTAAGGAAAGGTTCATCAGAGGCTCTGGAATGAGTTGTGCAGTACCTTAGTCAGTCGGGACCAGTGGGAGAAAATCTTGGCAGTACGGAAATCATCTAGCTTGAAGATTACATGCTGGAAGTCCCCAGGAGAGAATTTGAAAAAAGGGGAGGTAACGAAAGAGGGTATGTCTGATGGAGTGGTGTTCTCATGGTGCTGCCTCAGCATTTGGGATATAGAAATATCGGCACAAGTGAGCGATCCTTAGTCGAATACAGCAGGATCTCAAGTCGAGGGCAAGCTGAGATACATGATCACTGGGAGAAAAGTGGAATAAGAGACTCTGACTGGTAGGAGCTGATGGAATGATTCTGGCTTCGTCCGTGAAAGGCAAAGGGATTCTTGGCTTGGCTTGAGAAGCTCTCGTCATGCAGTATTGTCAATGACAAATCTAGGGTCAGATCATACGAGATTCAGTATCTTCGTCATATATTTAAGTGCCTCATAATTCATATAGGAGCGTTGTGCGATGTTTCTGGTCTCATTCCTTGTCCTGCGTTGTCGTGTAAAGCACAGCTGGGGCTGAAGATTCTCGTCATTCGAAACCTGCGATTTTTAATTTCTCCACAGGCTTTCCGTTCACCTCGCTCCCCGTTTGCTCTGATAGGGCATCAATTTCATGAGGGTGAAAGGCTCCACATTGGGGTCAGCAAACGCAGCCATGGCTGGGTGGCTTTCTGGACCCCAATTCTTGATCCTTCATTTCGCCAATGCCATTCAGGTCTCCACATCTTCCACATATAATCGCATCATCGGTTCGAGCGATGCAGCCTTAATTCTTTGGTTGCTCCGTCACGGTTATTCACCCTTCTCTTTTCGACACACTCTCGTACGCATTTCTCGCCTTCCCCCTCTTCCCTTTCCTCCTTTTGCCCTCGTGCCCCTCTTCGTGATCACAGCACCCATCTTCTCCGTCACCAGACGTATGTGCCTTCCCCTTGCCCTGTCCTCCCATTCTCGCCTTAGATTTATCGCCGCCACCGTCTCCACCCGAGTCCGAAGAGTCGGAGTCGGAGGAAGAGTTATCTTCGGATGAGGATTCCCCTAATGCACGCGGCGCATGGTAGATGCAGCATACTGCACTACCCTATTAGCAGTGACCTTGTTAGATGAACGACTTTCGACTCAACCACAGACCTTTCGACTTCTTCCTCCCTAGACCCTCATTATCAACGACATCCTCCGCCCATCGTATCCGCCTACTTTCTACTGGTTCCGCTCGTAATTGAAGTGTGACTGTAGGGGGAGAACAAGAAGCGTGGGGAGCAGAAGTGGTCTGGGTCTGGGTTGGGGTGGTGTTTGAGGGAACGGTGGAGCGGGGACGGTTTTGGGTGGAGATGGAGGGCATGTTAGAGCCCTAGGATAGATTAGATGCAGTTGAAGGTGTAAGTTTGAAGAGCAGTTTCCAAGTTTAAAGTGATCTGAAATAGAATAGATGCTTTGTTCAGCACATACTCATACAGTACAGTACGAAAACTCCGAGGAGATTTGTTAGCGAGCTGTCATTCCCCACCACAAGGTAGGTTCTCCTGCTGCCTACTCAACTTTCGTTACCGTCTAATCCAACTCTTTGCGTACGAAACAAATCGAATTTATAGAACATCGGTTTGGTGTTTGGTAATTGATCATCTTCAAAGCTATGCCCCGTCGGATACCGGCTGAAGCGGCGGTATCATCGAGTCCGCTCTTCATCCTCTCTCCGGAAATCCGTAACATGATTTACGCACTTCTGCTTACCACCTCCAAGCAGATTTCTTTAGAAGAGCATTCTGCTCGCGCTCTTCCTTTTCTCCGCCGGAAAAATTCAGAAGATTGTGTAAAAGATCTGTTCCTTCAATCCTGCTAACGTGTCGCCTCATCTACCAAGAAGCCTGCCCACTGTTACATCGTGGTAACGCATTCTACTTCTACGAGCCGGCGACATCGGACTCCTTTCGATGGCACACCGGTTCGAAACATGCTGCATGGGTCGAAGAAATTGGCACGACTATGAGCGCAAATCTTCTGCCAAGTTATTACAACGGAGACGAGGAGAGGTGGCTCAAGTATATGAAGCAGAAACCGCAGCATTCTTATTCAAACTTTCCAAGGTGGTTCGACTACCTTATTAAGAGAAATTTCAGTCTCAAAGACAACTATCCTCATCTCAAACGACTGACAATCACTTTGGGTGAGGGTATGTTGACAGCTAGAACTGAGGATCTACGTCCGATATGCGAGCTCATCGGACGGAATATCCGAGGCCTGCAGTCGGTGCACATAGTTGGGCTGAACGATGAGAATATGGTCTCAGCTCTGACGCCCATGATCGAGAGGGCAAGAACAAGTCCTGGAGATCGCAGAAGTGTGCAGACGCATACCACAGAGCTTCAGACAAGAGCTGGTTGGAAGAACATGACTATCTGGTGGGGTCCTGAAAGTGGAAATCCGCCTTACCATACTACAACGTCCGAGACAGATCTACAATGGAGGCACCGTTTGTTCAGAATTGGAGATGGACCAAACTTCACCTATTCTGTTGGGAGTTCGTTTGTCCGAAAAGGGCCACGCTGAGTGAGACTTCCGTCTTTTGGCTACCCCAAAACCTCTATCTGGACAGAATCTGGGTCGTCCTATTGCCTGGTCCTTTCTTCTTGTGTGCATTACCCGAAGCCGACAGAGCAGGGAGCTAGCCCATTAGCCAGCGTTTGTTGTGATGGCTCCTGCGAAAGCCTTCTTCAGGTGATCAAGTATGGGGGAATCAAGGCGGACTACGCGAAAGCAAGCTACAACAACAGACTTCCTGGGACAACTCAATTATGACCTTAAATTGTCTATGGCTCGCTCTTCGGTTTAGCCTTGTGACTGCGTAGATACGTCTCGATGTTAGTAAGTCGAATCTTGCTTCCTCTGCAACATTCGTCGAAGGAGGATGACGACGCCAGACTGAATCATCAGCAGACCTTGTAAGGATGCCTACGAGCAATATCCCAATTGAAAATCAGAATTGCCTAGGCGAGAATAGATCAACTCTCCGCCAGGAAAATACCCACCGACAGTAGGTTGACAAGACCGATTTTGGATTATGCAGTAGATGACAGTTGGGTCGAGAAAATGACATTCACCCTGGCCAAGCGGAAGGGCTTCGTAAGTCTTCGTTATCAAAGCAAGTTATTTGAATCAATCTATCCTCCGCTTTCCTTTCTAAAATTCTCAGGGCAGATCAGGTGTTGCCCAGCTGCCGAGTTTTGTTCTTTGACTTGAACTGTCATCCTGCAGTCCTTCTTTCTGGCATCTTATGGCACATCAGCTTTTGACCAAATCGCTGATCTCCTCCTCTCATGTTTCTTTCCATGTGGTTCTTCAATTGGAAAGTATAGTTTGTCTTTCTCTCGAGCACATGCGACTAAGACTCGCTCAGCAATCCCATGTGCAGCTATAGGAAGTGCATTCAACATCTATCGCATATGCAGGGCATTACCCCCCGCAAATATATCGAGAGCATCCAGCTCCGTTTAAATAAGACCCTGCGTTAGACGATAATACTATAAATGCCAAAATATGTCTTTCTTTGTGTATCTCAGGTTTTCGACCCACTCGTTGTCAAAACAATCCGCTCCGCAAATTGTGGCTATAAAAAACCATCTGATACGTTCTAACAGCTAAGGAGCATCCGACAGAGAAACATCATCTTCGATCAGATACGCTCGCAGAAAATTAACCAAGTCACCACGCAAAACTTCTATCGGACAGTCCTAATTATTATTCATTTTTTCCAAAACGTCGTCTCCGGCACCATCCTTTTCCGAGCCCCCCATTACATGTTGGATCTCCTTCTCAGATCTGCCACATCTCTCCGGATCATATTGCTAAATTGCTAGGCAGAGCTCTTGTTATTGCCCCGAACGACAATTGAATGTCCGGTCTCCATAGCTCTAGCATGGCACCAGCCCGAAACTCAAGATAGCGTCGCATGAAGCTGCTTACCAAAACGCTTATCGATGCCCCCCAAATCTTCATATAGACAAACAGGAAACTTGTCTGTCGTCGCATTCGCTTCGTTGACGAAATCGATCCACGGTAAACTCGACATTCGCTAGGCTGCCCCGTCACAATATCGTTCAAAACAAAATGCTGCCAATCCTCCAACTAAGCAAATCGTCAGTCTACCAGCTAAACAGCCAGTTAAGGCATAAGTTATCGACTTCCCAAACCTCCAACCCCTCGACACAAAAGTCATCAACTGTATCACCATCAATGTCCTAAAATACCCTGCACGACCGACCACACAACTCCCCTCTCCAGCCCTAGATCCCCATAACCCTCCGCCACCACCCCAAACACCAAGCGATCTAACCTCTCATCCACCCAATATCCCATCTCCTCCATACTTCCAAATGTTGCTTGGCTCGGCATTTGGGAGACTTCCGCAAGAGGAGTCCTTCCATGGGTTCTTATTGGGAGCGTGAGCGAAGTCTAGATCCTGGGCAAGTTCTGGAGGTTGGGTTGTTTGGAGGTATCGAAGCTCATACATTGCTAGATGGGTGAAAGGCCAAGAGCCTTGGCATCATGGCAGAGCTTGTCGTTCGGAGCCCAATGCCCCTTTTCCTCCTCCGTGGGGCTCTTGACTAACCAATGCATCTGTCAGTCATCCCAGCGCCTGTAATCAAAAAGTAAGCTCGAATTGCGATTGGTCAAATAGTGTAAGTATTCTTTAATTGAAATTTTTATCGTATCATATCATTGGACCATGTCTGTACACGCCCATGCGTCCTATGCCTACGACGCCACCAGCAGGACGTGGGAGATCGATGCACTTCAGTGACACAGCCAACGACAGACAACCACCCTGTAGACCGATATCAAATCGCGTCATTCCAACTGATACACACTGATAACTCCAGCAAATAACCCCCCCCGCCAGTCATCACAAGATCATACCATCACCGATTTCTCCACCCCCTTGCTTCTCGCCAACAGCTTTCTCCGCCCCCATCTTCTTGGCCTTCTGCTTCTCAGCCCACATCCGGCTCGCCAACCGACCCCTCTCCGCCGCCTCCACCCTCGCCTTCCTCGCCGCCTCCTCCTTTTCCTTCCTCTCCTTCTCACGCGCCTCGAGCTCCAACTTCGTCCTGCCAAAGACCTCTTTTCCCCTCGAAGTCTGGCGGATACTGCCCGTCAGAGGAGCGTTGACCGTACGGCTTGGACCTGCCGCGAGCGAGGCGCGGGAGGTCATGGATGCGGTGCGAGGAGGCAGGGCGCTGGAGAGGGATGGGCCGCGCGTTACGCGAGCGGAGCCGTTTACGCAAGGGGTGGGCGCGCGTTTGGCGACGGAGAGGGTGGAGAGGCGTTTGTTGCCGTTGGTGGTGGCCACGGGGTTACGGGGTGTGATGGGTTTGATTTTTGGCGCTTGGTTCTTGGCAACCTTAGGGTGAGGGTCTGAAGGATCCGCCTTTGCTAAGCTCATCCGGGCATTGCTGGTTGCGGTGGGTTTGACGACAGGAGCATGGCTCAAGCGCACGGGCCGAGCTTTGAAAGTTTTCTTTGGGGTTCCTTTTTCAACTTCTTTCTTAAGGCGCTCTTCCCGCTGTTCCTTTAATTTGCGGGAGACGGCTTCTCCGGGTAGTTCGAAGGTAGATCGTGTTAATGGCTTTGAGGATTTGGTTGGCTGGAAAGGGGCATGTTGGAGAGAGCTCACGCGCGCGTGGGTGGTAGCTAGAGCTTTGGCGGTCCCGAGAATGGGAGAAGGTTTAGAGCTTGCTGTTGTCCTTAGGGATGACATCCTGGAGATATCAGTGCACGCCGTTGGTTTTCTGGTTGTAGGCTGCGCTGAACGCGTAGCCAAGGTTTGTCTGGGTTTCGAATTGTTTTCTTTACGCATCGCTTTGGCTTCGTTATTCCGAGAGGTCGCTAATTTTGAGTCGGCTGAGGGTTTCGGTCCATCTGAATGTGTAGGCTTGCCAGGAGTCCTGTCAGCTACTTTGCTCTGGGTCGTGTCCTCCGTTGCTGGTTGAGTATCATCATGTATAGCTGGAAGTAGCTCGCCGACCTTCTCGATTTCTTCTTCAAAAGCGTCAATGGCTTCGACTGAATCTTCAATGCGTGAGACTGGTTTTGCTGGAGACCTTGCTTGTATCTGAGCTACAAAACAGTCTTCTTTGGTCGAAGTCACATGGTCTTCAACTTGTGTGTTGTTCGCTTCGTTGGAAGCCTTGTCTGTAGAAATCAGTTTGGCTGGTGTGCGAGAAATTATAGCCTCAGCAAATGCATCTTTATTTCCCTCAACAATACAGCCCGAAACTTTGTCTTTCGATCTGTGTACTTCAGGGTCGAAACGGGGTGTCTGAGGTCTAGAGGATAACAGATTTTGGAGCGCACGAACGGCGGGTGAAGGAGGGGTGCGCGGACGTTGGTCGTGCATGACAACCTGATAAACCTCTGTTTACATTCCATGTCAATTTAGATCGTTATATTTAAGGAGCGAGCTGGCGTATTACCTCCAGGGCTCTCCTTCATAAGATCTTGACAAGCATCCTCTACTGCTGAGCTTGTTTCACTTTGATTGTCGTCTTCCAGAACCTCCACATTCCCTTCCTCAGCCTTGGGGACATGTTTCTTTCCCTTTTTTGCGACCCTTCCTTTTTTCCCTTGGCCGGGTCCCGTCTTGCCGGGTTTAATTTTGCCAGCGTCTTTGACCACTTCTATCATTTCGAGCGCGGGACCTTGATTATCGGTAATCTCTCCAAGAGCAACGCGTTCCTTGAGCGGAGTTAAAGGTAGAGGCGTCAACGCCGCGACGGTAGACTCCTCTAAGAGTGCATTTGAGCGAAGCGCGGCGCGAGTGACGCGAGGCATACTTTATACAGTCGCAGCTCAAAAGCAAAGGGAATTGGCGGTATTTAAGTATTGCGAGTGTTAGACAGTCAAGCTAATGTACTCCAGAGCTGGATGAAATAAAATGCATACATGAACCTAAGAAACAGGAAGTTGGGTAATGAAGGCCAATTGTTTACATAGCAACCGGGTCGTGCCGATGTTAGCGCGACCTCTTAGCGCGCCCATGCATTAAACGCGTCTCGATGAGGTGAGTCAGAAGGTAATGAAACACTGACTCGATATCTCAAACGTGGAAGCTGGGGTTTGGTTAGCTCAAGTCAACCCTGATCCCGTCGTCCGACCATACTCCTTGACTTTTGTCCAAAGCATTGCGAAGCCCTCTTCATGTCCAAAAACCAGTTCTACTAGTGCCCTCTTCAAACGCCAGCCGAGGGTATCTTTACACTCCTACTACAACATGACTATCCACACACCGTAACCGCAACCAGAGAGCCCAGATCATTGAAGATTCGCGGAATACCAAGAATTTAGACTGTGCCATGTGATATGGAGCTTTCCTGGGGTTCCTTTGGCTGAGACTCGGGTTCGACTGGTATTCGTACAAGCGTTTGTGGCAAGGGTACGGCTGAGTTGGGCATCTCGTCATCTTGTGTATCTTGACCGTTCTCTTCTGTGGTCTTTGGCTTTGGTATTTTCACTGTTAAATGTCAGTGGATATAGGCCAACGCCAGCTGCCTTGCCAAAACTTGCTTGAAGCCATGTTGATTGCTCGTAATACATTATGCCAGTTGGACAGCACGGCAGCAACGGCTATTGCAAATTTGTTGTCAGCATTGGAGCCTGATCTGTAGACAGTCTAAGCAGACCTTCAGTTCCATCAGACAACGTTGACAATTTTTCTTCCAGCGTCTGCATCTGTGTTGCCAACCCTGCGCTCAAATCCCGTAGCTGTTTCAAATTTTCTAGTTCGGCCCTCTTTTCATTGATTCGCGCCACCAGCATCGGCGACTGGCCTGACGAAGCCTGAGAGCTACCCATTGAAGGATGTCGCATGCCAGGATTCAGAGAGCGATTCATGGTGGGTGCGCAGAATGTATGACACTCGATACGTGACCCTCCTTCAGTAGGAATACGAGTTCGGCTCAATGTGAATGTCTTTTAGGATCTCCAGATGCGAAGGCGAGAATCGCATTTTGGCGCAGGGGTTGGTATACGTCGTACACGGTACAGTACCTTAGGGGCGCTAGTGCGGAGAAATGCGGCCGCCGCTTTGTTTACATGATTTTCCTCGATAACAACCATCCGACTAAACTGATGTCCGAACATATTTTGCTATACACGCGCCTTGATAACGCTTAAAGCTGAAGTACGACGTTCCTTGTTTGATGATATGTTCCTCTGCATGATATCATATTGAAAAGCCTTACATGGCGCGCCTGAATGAGCCTCCGCCCTCGGTTGAAGCTATTGATGCTCGTAAGTCAATACTCCCGGTTTCCCTAATCATAATTCCTAAGTAACTACAGTAAAACGCCGTTTCGTTCGACAAAACAGAGAAATTGCAAGGTATGTATTTACCTCCATTCATGTGACGTCGATTAAAACTTAAAAGGGCGAACTCAACACAATCGCTTCGTATAAGAAACCTTGAAAGTGAAATATCCCGACTCCTGACAGAGAACATCGCCTTCCGAGAGCAGTGTATCAAGCTACAGTATGAAGTGGACAATGGTCCCGGCCGAGGCGCCATGGAGAGTGTGGGAGAGATCAAAGGCAGGCTGGAGACAAAGTTGATAGAGTTGGGGTGCCTGGTGCAAGAGCTTGGGGTAGTTCAGAAAAGCAAAAGAAATCGATCACCTCGAAGGAAATCAACTACCCGAAGCTCCCCTAAACGATCCCCGGATCAGAAAAACTGGAAAAATGCTCTTACACTCTCGGAAGTCACAGGGGGTATAGACGGCCGACTACCCCCAATTGTGGAGGACAAATACTTTCCGAGAAGAACTATGGAGTATGTCCTCTGTCCCGCTCAAGCGAGACGTACTGACTGTTGTAAAGTGCTGAAGAGTTGCTGGGCATGTTGGGCGACCCTGCAAATGCTACTGATTCGCCGGATCTTGGACCCCCACCAATTGCCCACTTCGAAGAGGGAGACCCTATCAAGTTTGACCACAATCAAACAGCACTCTCAAGAAAGGATGCAAGCCCAAACGCAGAGGAAGAGCATCCCCCACTGCCTGCAAATCTGGAAACTCGGAAAAAGAGAAGAGAGAGCGCCCATCATCTGGAGACCTCTCGCTCAGCTACTACAGATACAACGTCCACGACGGGGCAGCCTCTCAAGATTGGAGCGAAACGGAAGTTGAATACTAGGGATGATGACGACCCTGCGGAAAAAATCAATGAGAAGGATGCTTTCCGCTTCAACCGCAAACACGTAGCTTCAACTATGGTCGAGAACAGTCTAGAAGCGGATGAGAAGGGAAAGTCGATTATCTGGAAGGTGTCTCAGGATCTTGCTGCTGTCAGGGAGATGAGTCGCGATAAATCGAAGGAGGCTCCCCTGATAGCGATAACGACCGCTCGGAAAGCTCTCGGCCCTAGTGAGTTTGCTATTGTATAGAGATTTCACAAGCTGTATTGACATATTTTCTAGAAAGTGTGAACACCGATCCACTGGTCTCACCTGCTAAGATAAAGGGTAATGCTTCAAAGGACAAGATCGGCGAACTCAAAGATGACATGGCCAAAAAACCCAAAAGCCGACCTCGCCCAAGAGATAAGCTCGGACCTAGCGAACCAGCTCCCCGTCCCAAAGAACCAAATACCAAAAAGGATCTCATTCAACCTGCAACTCTCCTCCCCGAAACCCCCGTACCACCACCCTTCGACCTCTTTTCCCCCGTGTCCTCTGAACCTTCAGGCCCCGGTGCTCAAGGACGTGACACACCGCCCCCTTCAGACCTTCGCCCTGAGAGCTCTAGCACGAATGCATTTGGCACCGCCGGCCGAGGCTCGCGGCGGCCCCGTGGCAGCGTCAGTTACGCCGAGCCAAATCTCCGAGACAAGATGCGCCGCCCGACCAAAGAACTTGTCGATGCCGTTGGCGCGGACGATCGAATACAAATTCTGGGGAGTAGGAAAGTCGAAGGGATTGTGTCGGAAATCGAGTTCGGGCAGGAGAATAGCAAAAGGACCGTCGTTATCAAGAAAGAACCAACCGACGATGTCCCGAGTTGGAAATTTCCTCCACTGAAAGACAGCCAACTTCAACACGAAAGCAACGGGGTTGAACCAACCAGCCCGCTTGGCAGCAAATCGTCAGCGGCAGTCGTAACCGACCTCCCATCCAGCGTCCTCACAGACCGCCGCAGACGGACCATGACTGTCCACCGTGCCTCCGACGACCCCGGCACGGAGCCAGGAAAGCCATCCTCGGGCGCTGGCACCGCAATCGCGGCACTCGTCGCCGGGAGTTCAAAACCCCGAAAGCGCGAAGCTGGTGAAGCGCAGGGAGAGGAGAAGATTTCAGAGTACCTCGAAAGCGGTGACATCTATGACTTACACACCAGTTCCCCTCCGGACAAGGGTACAGCGAAAGAAGCCCCAACGCGTGCGTCCTCACGCCGGCATTCGAGCGTCCCGGCACTGGCAGAGGATGCCAAGGCGTCTATAGCGCGCAGGGGCGAAAGGAGGAGAGATGGGCTTGCGGGTGTTGCTGCCGGGAATGGCGGGGAGAGAGTAATCGGAAGGGCAGGGGAGGGACTGAAGGGGAGTAGGAGTGTAGTGGGACTGAAGGCGAGGGATGGAGGGGGCGGGGAGGAAGTTGGTGTTGGTGGAGGGGCCAGGGAGGAGAGAGCGGAGAGGGCGGCGGGGAGGAGGCGGAGTATGATGCTTTAGACTCTTTGTGAGTTGTAAGGTGCGCTGTTGGGGATAATGGTCCAAGTGTACGGATGGCGTTTGAGGGGAGGGTTGGGTAGTTGGGGTTGGGGATGGTTGGGTAATGACGAAGCACTCGCTTTCTTTTTTGGATAGGCAGAATTGAACGCAGGTTACCGCTCGCTGTGAATGGGAAAGAATGAGGGAATTGATAGGGAATAAGGGAGGTTGATGACTGACTACCTACCTACCTACCTACCTTTCGTGTAGATTATCACTCCGTGTAGAGAGTGGAGCTAACGGAATGTGAATGAATGCATGCATGCATGATATATCACAGCATAACCGCCTTCATTGAGAACTCCACGAAGGTTAAGCTGGTTCCCTTGTCCACGAGCGACCTCGTTGATAAGAAGGGGGGTGGTGGGACTAGCTAGGTGTGGCGGAGCTGTGGGTTATGACGGGTAGGGTATCGGTGGGATTAGGGCGGAGAGGGGGCGCGGATGGCAGGAGGGGCGCTGTGCTATGGCTTATAAGATAAGACCAGTCCATAACGACGTTGATTTTGTGGGGATCGCCACATGATCTTGCTGTATCAGCTGCTCCTCTGGTCGGTGACTGCGAGTTGCGAGCGAAGGAGGTGATGGGATGGGGGTAGGTGCTATAAGTGCGAGGAGATGGTTCTGCTCGCAGCAGACAGGAAGGGGGGAGGAGAGGGTGGGGATGGCATATGGAGCTATGATGTGCGTCCATGCAGGTCCAGCGTCAGACGTCTCTCCACAGTGGAAGAGCGCAGAGGTTGGCTTTTCCCAATCGAGTCCGCAGGACCAATAATAGCTCAGGTGAGCTCGTGAGAGATATCTTTGGAAGTGTCTTTGGGTTTGGGTTGAAGGACTAGAGAAGGCAGCGAGCGTCAACAGGATGAGGTTGGAGGGTGCGGGCGTGGTTCGTTGGAGCTGGGCTGTTTGCGGTTGGCTTTCAGCTTCTTGGAATGTGGGTACGAAGGGGTTGAGATGTTCGTTGGGTCGTTGGGAAGGATGGGGGGGTAGGATGCTTACACAGGCCTTGTCCCGTTTGCCACCATTGATGAATTCGGCTTCTAGGTTGGAGAACAGTAGTCTCGAGGATGCGCGTAGCAATCATCGAAGGCGGTAAAGCAAGTATGATCTCTTTTGCAAGCAGGAGATGTAAAAAGGGATCTAGCACCTACGATATGCTCGTGGCGAATTTTTCTAATATTGTGAGCAAATGATCAGATGTACAACTGTAACGGTTCTTTTCATCAGTATGCCACTATCCAAATTGAAGTCTCTCATGAGATAGATAAGGTCGCCATCCATAGCTCGGACATCCCGTACATCGAGGCGAGTTCTCTGCGATGAGGCATATACTCAATAGGGATTCCGGACCACGGGTACATACAAGGTACGAATCATGTGCGTCACCTCTTTGTGTCTGGCATTCGCTTTCATCTTGGGAAACAGCACTTTCCTCATCATCGCCGATGGAATGATGGGCAATCAACCGAGCGGGATAAGGGTTCAAATCATGGGACAAGGAAATCCAGTATCCTCCCTATATCGGGCGGTAAGTGATCCCACGGCATTTTCGGATGCGAGAAACTCTTCCCCCCCAATGTTGGGACCACCAAGACGAGTCCCAGCTCCAGAGACATTGGTGTAGCGGAATTGGATCGAGATCGATTGACACAGCTTTGTTGAGACACCGCAGACTCGATCATGGCTGAATAATCGCGTTACAATATGGTGTTGGTAGCTCATGGACATAGTTTGATAGTGCATATACGCAGGACCTCCAGTAGTAGTAGCTGAGATAGAGTGGTTGCTGTGCTCGGACCTATGCTACCATCTTGTCAGCTTCGGTAGCCGGCAGCTTGGCCACATGCCCAGCAGGAGCAAGCAACAAAGGCCGCCGCCTCGCAGCCTTGCCGCTAAAGCACTTCGGAACATTCCGATCGTATATGTAAGCTGAGATTTCGGGTTATTTGTGTGGGTGTCGAGGCTCGATGAGAAACTTGTGGGGGGTACGGTAGGTAAGCTGACTCACTCGTGTGGAGCGAAGGATGAAAAACAGGAAAAGGGTGTGGGAACTGGATGGCGATAATTTGTGAGCACATATTTCATTTAGCTTGTTATTTTCCAGCTTACCCTTTCGCTGAAGTAGTACTCGTAGAGTCGTAGTAGTAGTGGTAGTGGACCCCCCTCGTTACTCTTGACAGATACTGCCATGTCGAGACGACCCTTAGGTAGAACTAGCCTTTTCGGAGTCGGAGATAGAGAACAAGACTCCGTCCGGAGATGGATGGTAGTTGCAGCATCGAACGGGCCGTCGGCATCTGCAAGTGCAAGGAGGGTTCGCATCTCTCGAGCACCACAACAACAAGGTAAGGTGGTGAGGGAGTGAAGAATCGTGAGGTAAGAGACCAGAATTTGGAAGGCTTCCCCGAAGAACACACTGGCTTGTTTTGCCCCCCTAAATTGTGTCTATTGTACTCCGTAAAGGCTTGGTTGTCTCGAACGACGGAGACTATTCTACTCCGTTTCTCCCTACTTCATTAAATGCCTCACCTGATCGAGCGATTGACATCTGACCCCAAACAAACACCAGCGATTTTCAATAGTGCATTTGTCATCCAGGAGACGGACGTGTCTCCGATCCCATCGCCCCTTTTGGCATTCTTCATCACACACAGCCCCCTCGAGCGTGCTGGCTGAATCAAGGGCGCCAAAAAGAAAAAAAACCCAAAAATATCCAGTAGAGACGAATTCCCCACAACGAGGCCCACAGCCGCAACGACTTTCCCCATCCCATCAAAACGGTTCTGCAGGCACGCGTTGTCCTCTTGTTGCTGGAGCGCATATACGCACTCCACTCGACCACAGCAGAACGTTTCTGCTGCTGCTGCTGCTGCTGCTGCTGCAGGGACCCGTGCCCCAAAACCGCCGATTGGAATGGAAGCAACCCGCAGAGCAACAACGGGGCGGAAAAGCACAGAAAAAGGTTTTCGAGGTGGAGACACTTGCGGTTGCGTTGCGTATGATTAGGTCTCATGCTGATGGGGGGGGAAAGTCTTTTCATCATCTTCCGATTACAAAATAATAATACCATGTACACGCATGCTTTAGTCCACAATTTTGCCCAAGGAACGGTCGTGATGCAATTGCTTCGGCATTCCCTTCCTCGCCATTCACAAATCAACATCCGTAATCACTTCAAGCCACCCACCAAAAAGAGCCCAGCCACCAAAAAATGATTTTCCATCGCGCGGGAACGATCCACTCAGATCGTAGATCCTGAGATCTGGGAACCCCTGCAGGAGGAGGAAATGGCCCCCCAAATCCAATATCATTATGCCCTTGGAGCAAAAAAGCACCTTAGGCCCCGGAGCGGCGGGCATCGTAGCTCATCACGCAGGCGTAATTCTTACATGACCTGAGGCACAGTAGTCCCAATATTATCGTCTGGCTTCCAAAAGTAAAGATTCAACGTAGCGTGAACCTAAAAGGCTGCTTGCTCTCTCTCTCAGAGTCAGTCTGCAAAGTATCTGCGGGGATGATCGTAGGAAGCAAAAGCGGGATACAGGCCGGGATAGGCAAGGTCTTTGCGGCAACCAAAGGGGGGGTTTTTTTGGGCGAGATTTTTCGGACTTTGTGGGATGGGGATCGGTTTGGTTCCGATTTGCGTTCGGAAGGGAGCGATTAGGTTTTGCGGTACGGAGGCGGAGGGGAAGGGAGACGAGGGGTGGGTAAAATGTCAAGAGGAGCGGGCGGGGGGGTTGGGATGGGTGGTTTGTTTTTATTTTGGAGGTTGAGGACATTATAGTTGGTTTGGTGTGATATGACAGTTTTGGTAAGACTTGATTGGTGTGAATCTCTATCTGGTGCATCCAAAATTGAAGAAATGTTGCTTCCCACCCAAATGGTAGCCCCTGCCCAACCTCCTCCGGTTGATACCCATCCTGAACGCTCAAGTCCTCTCGCTATATGCAAATGGTTCAGGTCCATTCTATAACACTGGTGAAAAACCCTTGGGATATTCCTGCTCCTCCCGTCCGAACGACCACGCTACCAAAGACCGACAGTCCTGCCGTAGCCTGTAAACACCGTATCCATACAATCAAAAATCCCCTCATATGCTTTTGGTGGTACTGTACAGAAAAGGAAAAGGTCCGAAAACGTAGGGTGGAGTGGAAGGCGGTGGTTCTTGATGTTCTGAATTCGAAGGCGGACAAACGATTGGCATATGTAGATAACGAACTGCACGACCGGGTATGATGAAAACGCCTGTGTTCCTAATGCATGATTGTCGAAGGGTAGAGGACGTCGAGTTTGCGAGAACAGTAGAGGATGTCATGGTCATATCGAATTCATCCGTCTCTTCCAATTCCTGATGACATCAAAGGAATTGGAGTAGCTGCGAAGCTCGCTCAGAGCCTGAGCTGAGAGGCAGCCACTCGTGGAGGAATTGCTCGATATGGAGCTGAGAGACGACCGAGACGAAGAAGGTGTGAGCGCCCGCGTTGTCGATGAGAAAGGAACCGATGGTGTGACGGTTTGAAAAGAACTCGTGAAGCGGGGCATCTGGGCGGCAGAGGCTTCTCGCAGCGCTGCTTGTGACGGTGAAACGCTCGACGGCCTGTACGCGGCAAAGTCGAAAGCCGGTTGAAGATAGAAGCCCGAGCCCGAGCTTTGGTTTACAGACGCCCAGAATGGAGGCAGGCTTGACGTTGTGGGTGAGGAGGGCTCTGACCCGTACGAGGTTTCGAGCTCGGCGAGGCGGCAGGCTTGAGAGCAGTAGGCACCACCCGAAGTTTGTCGATCACAGGCCAGGCAGTAGTCTGGAGACCACTTCGAGTCCATGGTCATCGTAGGCAAGATGCTTGTCGTCGAGTGTTCTCGGAGGGACAGCAGACGACAGTGATCAACCAGGACCAGTTGCCAAAGGATTGTGGATGAAGGACGGAGGGCGAGCGTGACAAGGACGAAGACTGAGAGTAATGGGTATAGACAGTGGAGGTCTGAGTGGATGTAAGTCAAGGAAGGTAGGTTTTCGGTGGGTACAGAGGTAAGATAGATATGGGTCAATATTACAAGTAAATGTCAGGTAAGTTACCGATCTGAAAGATGGTTGATGCTGAAGAGGAGAGAAGGGTTGAAAGGGTGCTGTTTCATTCTCTTGGCTGTTGAAGGCATGAAGCAGAACGAAACACCAGGAATCGAAGGCAAACGACAGGCTTCTATATTATTATTATTATTATTCCTCATGCATCATAAAAGTGGAATGCAGACATTGGGGGGGGGGCATACTCTGCGCAGGCACTACTTGTCCCCAGCGAATGATTGATCATGAGGGCAAAAGCAGGTTAGCAGATGAGCAGGGGAGGTGTGCCGCACCATTATTGCCTACTGGAGAGCTAGGCGATTCTGGGCCAAGTGGCTAGCCAAGACACAGCCGAAGATGGCGGCAGGGATCATCCCCCTCTTATTGTTCACTCCATCATCAGGGAAAGACGGCTCAGTGCGACAAAATGCAATGCACAACCAATCCGTTACAGTTAGCCCCCGGCGCAGGGATCATGGGCGCCAGTACAGACTCCGTCAAGTCTGTCGCTCTCTGTCTTCGCGTCTTTCGTGCATCGTTGTCCGCTCTTGTCCGAACATGGACGTGGGGTGAGGGGAAATCAACGGCACTAGCAGAATCATCCAAGGGAAAGCTACGACCGTCCTTTACGGCACTCTATTGGGGGAAAGAGGATGGGGGCGTTGATGGATTGTTATTGCCTCTTGGTTCCATGGTACCGTAGACCGCCGTCAACGTGTCACAGAAGACTTCTCGGGAATCAGGCAGGCACTCATTGCTGGGAATAGATATGAGGGAAATTTAATTTTCGAGTTTTTCAGTGGGTCGCAACATGATCATAGTCATGCTTGTCCTTGCGGTTTCGAGTAAAGCAAGTCATAACATCATCGAGGATCCGTACTGTACAGTGCAGTGCCGAGAATGCCTGATCAAAGCCCGCAGCCATCATTGGTATGGACGAACAACATTCGTTTCACAATTATTGGATGGTTTTGATTGATTAATTTAATATCGCCAGATTGCCAAGCGGAGCCAAGTGCAGCGTCAAGCCGGGCTTTTAGCTTTCAACGCATCTCCCAAGGCAAAACTCGTCATCTACCTTATCTGCGTTCATGCTACTTCCATCACCGTGATATCCGTGGTTCCTGTGGTTTCACCTCATGTCCGGCAGCATCATAGTGCAGAAGAGCACGAGTTCATATTGGTCCAGACTCGTAAGCTCGTACCTTGCACAAGACTCGTCAGATGCCAGCAACGACGACTACTCGTCCGATAAGTCAGAAGAATTGACTAGGGACGTTAAGCATCAGCTGCCGCCCACCTCCCTACCTGTTTCTCAACCTCTCCGGCTTGGTGATTTGGAAGCCGATCATGGAAATCGAAGCCTGGCGTGCATGGCTTCGAAAGGTGTTGGGGACTATTTTAACGCGAGGAGAGAAGAGGCCACGACGATAGCTACACTCGAGAGTAGAATATCGACGATTGCCAGCGTGGATCCAGTCTGTTCTCGGTTAGATTCCTGATTGCGTTTTCACAACGAGGGCGGATCGGGAGATCTCTGTGGATGGATTTGTTGGACCGACCGAACACCAACATCAAAGTAGTTCTAAGGTAAGTACGGATATTCTAGTACAGTATTACCCCTCCACCCCTCCAAAGTTTGGGGTGCTTAACCGAAGGTTACGCAAACCGAGAATCGAGATTGTTGTCCCTGCGAACCAGTGTCAACATTGCAGCTTACCGCACAGAACAATCTTAATGTCAATCACAGTCCTGATGGTGTGATAAATGCCTCAAGTCTAGAGAACGGGATTAGATTCTGCCCTGCAGTCAACGTGGTAATACATGCAAGTGCTCGTCTAAGCGGCCATATGTACCTGATGATGCATCTGTCGGTCGTTCCACTTCAGTTGGCAACGATTCCCAACTTCCTAGCCCGCGGCAATTGCCTTGTCTGCCATTGTTCCGGTACATGAGAACCAAGACCACATTCATTCCCCTTTCCTTCTTCCTTTAGAGGCTAGCAGAGATAGTGTCAAAGATGGGAATCCACCTTCTGGTGAGCAAATGAATGCAAAGCAACTGTTTTCAAAATGTAAGCATGCTGTTGTGGGCAAACACAAACGGGACAATCATCATCAGACCGTTCATACGGCACTCACTTCACGGCGCGGCTGGGCGTCGCAAGCAAAAACCGAAAGGTTCCAAAAGTGGATCGCGCAAAACATCCCAAACATCGAAAGTGACGCCAGAGACCCCACTTTTTCTAACCATATGCAGTTACTGAAGGCGGAAAGTGGGCGGGCGCTAAAGATGCGGTACCAAACTTCCCAAAAGACCAAAGACGGCCATCTCCATTGGGGTGACAGTTCCAGGTGGGGGGGTTCTTCACTCTCCACCGCCTCGGGGCGCTGTGCTAAGGTATCTAAAGTAGGTATCTTAAGTAGGTATGGTATTAATGTAGTGATTTGAGAGGCAGGAGAGTGGCGGGGATCGACCGGCGACAGCGAGCGTTCGCTTTGCTGCAGTCTCTCGGATCACCTTCTCCGTTGGCGTCGTGTCACCATTGAGAAATGTGAGAAACTTGGGACACGCACGCTCAGACCCTTTTCAAAGCCTCCGCTACCCCCCCCCCCCATATGCAACAACCGTTCGAACTTAACTCCAACTTCATCAATGATTGGCCGAATCTTCCCCAGGTGTTTTGCTGTGTTTGGGTTCACCGGGGGAAAATACCTTACCGCGATGAAATGCCGGCTTGCAGGTCAATTGTTGATACAATTTACACGCTGCATGAATGAAATCATGCCCGTGAGACCTTTTGCGCTTCCAGGCATGAACTGTCATTATCAAAGCATGAGCTCAACCGTCAGAACAATATGTCGGCGTCTGACGATCATCTTCGTCCGAGTGCCCCGCAGTATCTGGCATTAGGAGGCTTGCATAGATGCAGTCTGCGTTTCAGCTGCTTTCGCGCAGCCTCCACCCCCACGCACTGGCCAGCATCCCAAACATGGAGGAGGAGTCTTCTCCCGCTGACTCTTTGGCTTGCAGATGTGGATATATCTAGATGAGTGAATGATAAAGAGCTGACAATGGCCCACAGCTTCATCAAACGCCACCGCTTCACGCACAAGTGGACACCTATGGGCTGATAGCCTGGGATGGGCCGAAAAAGCATCGTTCCGTCAAAACAATCCACTTGTGTCCAGAATGATCCCCCCGTAGAGTATGCGTCCGGAAACCGATCATTCAAAGCCTTGGACAGCACGCTGCCTCCAGGATGTAAAGCCGACTGACGCATACAGATTATCTGCGTCCTAGACGGCCAGGATGCAGAAGCAATTTGAGAAACGTGAATGGAGCTACTGTATGGCAGGATATGGATGGAAAAGTAGGGACTACGGAGGTAAAAATCCCCATGTTTTCCCTCCGTCTCCGGCATTCAGAATATTCCCCGTCCAACATGATAGGTTCTCCTAATTCTCAGACGCAGCGTGGATGAAAATACTTGGCTCGCATATATAACAAGAGCCGTTAAGTGCCTGGGATACTCCAAACTCAGCCGAGCATCTGCTGCTTCGTGGTTATCAAGAATGCTTCCCCTCGCTGGTCTTCGGTGATAACAGCAGAAATTCTTGCTCCACACCACCGAATCAAATGTCTTTTTTAAAAGATACCTCAACCTTGCATCATCATGTTTGTCCTAATAGTCGTCATAGACTTGAAAGTCCACATGGAAAGAAGAATCCCTGGTATGCACAACGGTCCCAACCAACAGTGTCGGGTCTTCCCACCGAGAGCATGGCATACCGCTTCCCCCAAGCTCCTTCCCCCTCCTCCCTTCCGACCTGCTTCTTACCGATCCCGAAGCAACTTTTCCCAAATGCATCAATGCCTCAAGCGCCTACCCGCGCGCTGGAGACTATCCTTGCTCCTCGATCCGCCTGCCGCAGGAATGCATGAGTGGTGCGCCAACTCTTGCCATTGTTGCTACAGTCTCCACTATCTTCAAGGAAAAGGCGATCATACACCTGGGAGAAAAATCGGAAACATTGTTCATCATGAGAAGGAGACGTAAATCGGTTGTGATGGCGCGTCGACAACATACCTTGTGCGAACGGCCGTGCTAGTATCTCCATGCAGCCCCCTACTTTATCGTTTCTTAACACAGAGCTACATCAAGCATTTGAATTCGGCAACCAGCGTCGCCATTCGGAAAACCATTCGCTGACCCCACTCCTCATCATCCCCCAAACCCACGACTGCAGAATCCAAGCATCACCGGCGCAGCCTACCTATCAGTGCGAAGCGAACCATCCAGTCTTCCAACTCCACGACCCCCCTTCTGGCCCACCCAAATCCCTCATCCGCCATCCCCATCACACATCTCAAGCCCAGGAAATCCCGATCTCTTCCTGCACCCCCCCGTCCTCCATTCCTCGCTCCTTCACCACGCATCCGCACTCGCACCGCTCAGTCCAGAAACCCCCAGCAGCACCACTAGCCCCGGGTTTGAGACGGCTGAGTTAGGGCCTCTTATCTCAAACGCTCCTGTACAAGTAAGTGATGTAACTGTAGAGATTCCCCGTCTTGGGGACTGGGGTGGCTTAAAGTTGGATCCACCTACCGCGCTTCCTTCCAATTTGTCTATATATAAATCCGTTAGCAAGAGAAATCATTCCTCCCGCTAAACCTTTATCCAAAGCCACCTTGATAACCTCATTCGGAATTCCTTCATCCGCCCAACGGCGTCGTCAGAGTATTCACCTGCCTAATGATCTTGGGTTTTTCCACCGTGGAGGATCTATATGCAGAGCTGTCGACTGTGGCTGCGTTGAGAGTGGAGCGTTGGCGGAGGACGGGCTGAGCTTGGTGAGGAGCGATGGGTAGGCGGCCGAGAGAGGGATGTTATGGTGTGGAAAGTAAGGTTGGGGTAAGGGAGAGGTGGGAGAGAGGGGGGGGGGAGGAGGGAATGGGGTAAGGGAGGGGGTTACAGAAAGGATATTTATTGTAGATGTCCTATCTATATACATATTCTCTTATAATCCTTGGTTTCTACGAATCTTCGAAAACAACCAGAGAACATCCATTCGTTTGCTTCGTGGTGATGGTCTAGATATACTTGTCAAGTGTGTATAAGAAGGTTTGGGCCTTGCGAGTGTTCTTAGCGTATATAGTGAATGCCCGGGAGAAGAGAGGCTATCAGTGGTTCGGTCTGCGTCTTTTTGTTGTGTTTCTTACTGGTGGTATAGCATGTTGGTTTCCAGACTTGCGCTTCTTCCTTGTTACAACCCTCTGGCAGAGCCGTGGGTTCTAAGATCTGGGATTAAATCCTGATCCAGAAGCAGGGCGTTGCTTTATGCACGAGCCGGCAGTCAATGTGAGATATTGACAGCGTGTCAGAACACAAGTGTTCAGCTCGAGTCGCAAAATGTGTAGCCGCTTGAATGTGACTGATGACCATGGCTGACAGGAAGGCGGCGATCCACGTTCAGAGTAGGTACGTAGTTGGGAAGACTATGCTGGATGTCTCCGAAATCCTGAAACGTGTTCTGCAGCGGTCCTGGCATTGTTTGTAGAAGATAATCTCAAGCATCTCTTACCCTGAGATGGTCGATGTTGGACTCTATGGATAGGGGTATCTGGGTCCAAGGTTGTTTGCGAGGGCTTATGAGTTGGACTACTCCTAGCCGTTCGGTATGGTTTCTTTGGTGATTCGCAGTCCACTTTCTGGATGACTGGTGACGGTGTGAGTATTTTGTCCGTCCAAAGATCCGTCGTCGAAAGCCCTTCGTTTCCATTCTCCAGCGTGGTTGCTATGTCTTGTAGGAGACGCATTAACGTGGAAGCGTATCCTCTTTACACATCACTCAGATCATCTATGGTCCAGATCTGGATGGCCGCCCCCTGCACAAAATTCTCCCAGCCTCCGAATTTTGCCCTAGCCCACAGCACCACTTCGTCATCCGCTTGCATATTCTCCAAGATTGGGTGATCCCCTTCAACCACGAATTGATAATCCTCGGTCTCCCAACCAGCATGCCTGTTGCAATGCAACCGATGTCTATGCTGCATTTGATCCGTCAATGACACCTTTTCTTCCTCCTCTTCGGCGTGTTTCCTCAACCCAGCCTCGAACCATGTCCAAGAATTTCTATAAGTGCCATGGTCTGATGAATACGAGCTCCAGCCTTGGTCTTTGCTGCTATATGTAAACACGATACGCCGAATAAGAGGTAGCTGATGTTTGGATATCGGAGGAGTGTGTACAATGGCTCGTTCGGATTCGGAACTCGAGACGCGGGCAGGAGTGGAGAGGTAGACGGAGGTGGTCAGTAGCCATCGAGAAGGATGAGAGAGGATCTGGAGGATTAACTCGGTGGGGAGAGCAGGTTTGTTGGGAGTATTCATGGAGAGAATTGTGAAGAGGATGCGGTTGGAATCTTGGGTAGTCCAGGGTTTTTGAGGAAGATCAGACAATGGGAATAACTCTTGAACACAAAGGTCAGATGTAGAGTGAACGTCACGAAACCAAAGAGCTCTGCTTACCCTGGGACAAGCGTTGGAACCGTTCCTTCACCTTTGCTGAAATTGTTGCCCACAACATCATAGCTGTTCTGGGTGATGGTCCGGCCTCACAACCTGGAAAATCTCATTTCGGCCAAGTTATGCAAATTAATCTTATTCTGGTGAAAGAATATTGAACGACATGAACAATATTATCTGTAACAACGTCTTGCTGAAAGTAGATATTGGACGGTGGACTTGGAGAGCGAAGCTACGTCATAGATATCTTACAGTAGGTAACTACCTACTGTGTGAAATCCACCGATTTAGCCCTACTAAATTGTAATGCTTTGGCTGACCTCCGTCATACGCGGCGATCGAGAGGAAGCTCATCTTCAATGTCGAGGACTCAAGAACCTTCAAGGCCTACTCAATTGTCCTCCAGAAAATTACCTGAGAGAATTAACGGCACAGTCACATCGAATAAGGGCAGAGATCGATTGCAGCTACTCTAGCTTTCTGTTGAAACAATCTTCCGCCACTTGAAGTAGGTAGGAGTCAACTTTGTTACCGAAGGGTTGAAGGTCTATCGTCCCCTATGCGAGATGTCCCAGCCGCAAGGCAGTATCACCCCTACATTTGATTTGCTATTCTACTCGCATATCCCGTGAGCTGCCTCCGAAATCTATGACATGTACCAAATCCTACATTGCGCCTCCTTTCTTTTACCCACGCCCAATCATGTATCCTGCTATCAGCAGCATAGCCGCTCCTACAAACCCAGAGTTGCAGGTACTCACTGTCTCGGCCATGTCGATTCGGTGGCCAAGCTGGCGGACTTGAGACTATGCTGCTGGATATATTATTGTATGATCCACCCGTCATACCGGCATTATATCTCTACCCACAAGGCTGCTTGTTGTCGAATAGAAGTCGTGACTGCCACGCTGCATGTAGAAATATTGCCCAAGTAATGGGAAATGCGGAGACATTGATCAGTTGCTCTTAAGCAATGTCGTTAGAAGATCTGACTTTTTAGTACGGTGATCCTTATGCTGCTGATTATGGCATCGTCGTAAACAACAATGCCCGAAATGTAATTACAAGCATTCAAGGCTGCCTGTCCAATTACTGTGTGGGGACAGACAAATTGTGGTCGAAGCGATAATAAAAGCAAAGTACTACTGCTATGGGGCCAACGATACATATTGCAACCCCAAAGCCAGAGACGATTGTTTCGTAGGTATGTGGGCCCTCGTCGATATCTCTGAACGCCGATATTGGCGCTATAGGTGTATGATTCAGGTGAAAAGCGAAGTTCCTTCTTCAACTGCCGACTTATTTCTGTGTAGATCTACGTGTCTTATTGGATGCAATTTCTTCTTGCACTCCTTGCCTTCATACTGCTAGAGCTTTACACCTTGTGGACATATTATATATGTATTACAATTTTCTCGTGTTCCCATGGACGAGTCAAAGCCAAAACCAAAGCCAAGAAAATTCAGGACGGCCTAAGATATCATGCATTCCCCTCCTATCAGCGTTAGTGGAGTTTCAGAAAGCTCAATGTTTTTTGGCCATAGCTGTCGAGGTCGCGGCGCAAATCTTGGCACCAGCTGGCTCGCTAGGTGTAAGTAATCTGAGACGGCTTTTCACAAAGTATGAGTTCATTCGAACCACAGCCATCCATGGGTTTCTGCCACACTTTTGTGTCTACGCCGTGCCAGGATAAGATCTTGGTATCTATTCACGCTTTCTGCTTACGCGGTTGCACTTTTGGCCGCAACGTACGGAAGCGTCAATAAATTTGAAGGAAAATGTACATTGATCCCAATGGGTCTGGCCTGCCCTCAACAACTAACCCCCGCATCGACTCATGTGGTGGTATCAACCCATCCGCCTGGTTTGACAATAGTCAGAACTTTAGTCTGGGTGACATATCTACCATTGTAGTGGAATCTTTTGTCTCTTCGGCTTTTGTATTCGGACCGATGCTGCTCGATCAATGTGGGGTCGCTGAAGTACCCTTCGTCCAGAATTTCTTGGTTCGTTTCGCAGGACTTGAGAACTGCCGAAGAAGTAGGAGGTTTCTTGGGGTGATGATTTTCTTGATGTGGTGCAACTATATTGTCTGGTTTGCGTTCGGTTTTATTGATCTTCTAGCTTTTATGGAGGCTGGGGCTATATAAGTGTCTCTACAAATAAAGCTTACGCTTGTGAGTATGTATCATCGGTGAGACTCTAGTTTAACCAACAGTGCTGCGTCGCATGAGGTCAGATTTCCTATGTGATAATATTCTCACAACCAAGATATTACCTCTCAGCAATTCACCTATACCTTAGTTACAAAGCATCTATCCTCAAACCCCTCCTTAGATAACTATCCGAGCTTCTTCAAGACTTGAGGTATCAGTTCTGTGCCTTGCGCCGCTACCGCGCTAGATCGAGAGTGTCCCAGTGCCTGATGGAAGCGATATCGAAACCCGAGTTTGCTGTATCTCAGAGGCCTCCCAGCCTCAAGTGACTGTTTGGAAGACTCAAAAAACGAACTATGTTCTAAATAAAAAATTGTTATGTAGAAACCTTCAGCCGGCCTAGAGTATGCTCTCAAGATTGAAACTGCCAGAATTACCAAGCGGGGACACCCCTACTTAATCAAAAAAGATGGATTACGAACTGAGGTCTTTGTAAGAACCTTTGCGAAGGAGACTACGCCTCCGGCAAGGAATTTGATATTGTTTTGACAATTTTGTTCTCGTTAGAAGGTTCGGGCAGTAAAAGTGCGTTTATCTAATAGATGAAGATATGAAAGTCGTCGCACACGATAAAATATATGTTCTTTTTTAGGGACATATCTTTCCCCAACCCAACCGTGTACGCTTTACATTCAACGTGTCACTATGTATGGCCACCCTTATCTTGTACATCTACCAGACCAGACCCCAGATTTCATTATCTTCCATCGCCGCTGTCCCTCCGCAAGCGTTCTTAACAACTTCAATCTGGACTTACATCGAGATTGTAGAGAACTAGAGAGCAACAATCCTAGAAGTCGAAGATCCAATGTTTTAATAGTATTTAATAGTATACAGTAGCTCTTAGATATCGCTGGGTTTTCTGAATCTTAAATCCTTGATCGTCGCATCGCGTCGCAAAAAGGCAATCCCGGAAATGCTTAAAGGTTCGGTGGTCAAGATTACCAGTAGATTGGTCGCTTTGGTTCGCACGTAAGGGCATTTCTGGCTCGCCCACTGTGCGACAGTGCGAGAGAGTATCGTAAAGCAAAGAATTGTAGATGAAGTGAGTGTCTAAATTATGAGCTAACGCGTTACGTAAAATTTTATTTATATAATTTAATATTCTATTCTTAAATCCTAAGTCTGTTAGCTCAGCTGGTTTAGAGCGTGGTGCTAATATCTCCCACGTGTGAAACGCCAGTATGTTATGGACTTCTCCCCTTCGAATACTTCCATCTAACCCAGTATAGAGGTCGCGAGTTCGATCCTCGTACAGACTAGCCTGAATTTTTGGGTAATTTTTGTAGTTATGTCCTTTGACTTTTCCACTAGAGATGTGCATTTTCCTCTCCTTCTCCTTGCAATAACCTATAATATCGATAACACTGTACTTCAATCGTGAGAAGAACATATTTTATTATTATTAACAGATGTCGTTTGTTGTTCATGACTTGAACCACGTTCACATATACTCTACGCCACCTGTTGGGTTGGTGAGGTTTTGATCCATGGTCACCCAACCCGAAACCCAATTCGGTTCTACCGGGATGGGTGGCTTGAGGTTTGACCGAGCGAGATCAAGTTGGTTCTCCGGGATGAGATGCCCGTGACCGCAAGGATGACGATGAGGAATTCAGTGCCATAGAGATATGCTATTGATGGGCCAAGTGGTGGGGCGGGGTGAACATATAGGGAGCATTTTAGTACTGGGGTACGAAGTAATCAGTGCTGTTGGGGTGTGAAGCATATGCCAAGCGCTGTTTGGAGCACTGGTTAGAGCACTATTCGACGCATATGTCTGCAGCTCTCTCGAGAAGCAATTGTAAGTAAACTCAATGTTCCCCAAAGGATTCCATCCCAGAAACTAGTCCGCCAGCTTCTCTCATTGCCAGTGATAGTTCCTACCTACCCAGACTCTGACTTCTTCACAATAGGATAAGATTAATGGGGGAAATGGTCGATTTTTAGGTTTGTATTGTCTGCTAAAGCTTTCGTTCTCTTCTCTCTAGAGACGGCAGAGCAATCGGAAGATCATAAGTGTTGAAAGTAGGAGATGCGTCGTGTCTAACATCAGTGCGACCGAAAGCTTTCTCCGCACTGCTACCACTTTTTAATCCAAGGATCCCAGCAAAGCACCAGAGCGCTTCCCCAGATCCTGCCCGTCGGCTTTCCCCATCCCAGCAAATCTGCAGGCAATGTGCTCCAGGCCGGGAATGTAGCCAGCATGGAGCATTATAGTTAGTTCTGATTTCAGTACAGGCGCGGCCCCAGCGTGGATTTGTCGGTGCGTCCCATGAATCGACATGCTTTGAGTGATATCGCTTTCTCGAGACATCTCGCACTTGTGAGGCCTTTCAGGTCGTGTTGGTGGAGTTTTGTTCGTTATATAATCGTCGAGAAAAAGATATATAATAGAAAGACTACATCGCTTGAGCAGCTTTCGTCACTTTCTTCTAGATCCACCTATGTCCAGGTATACCGAGAGCCCTTTCAGAATCCAGACGGGTCGTTGGGGATGTTGTGAGTTGATTACTTTCATTGTCATCGGTTTTGAAAAACTAATACTTATAGGACTTTATTTTCATGAAGTCCCGGATCAAAGATAGAGATATTTCCTAGGTGTCTTGTGGCCCCGCCGGGAAATTGAAACATAATGATTGGGTTGACAGTCAAATCCATCGTCCTGGGCATTTTTGTGAACTTTGTGGAAAACGTTCATATTGGCACGGGCGTCTTGATGTATTAAGCTAAGACTATCCCCTTCAGACTTTTCGTCAGGTTCTCCAGTAGAAGAGCAGCATAAGGTTATTTTGTTCATTGGCATTCTCAGTGTTCAGACTTTGGTCGTCTGGTTCTTCGTCATCAGAATTCGCCCCCTTGTTTACCTTCTCGACAAGCATCTCTTTCTACGGGCGTCATACAGCCCTTTCACGAACCAGCCATATCAGCTGGTGCCGCGTATAGCTTTACTACCGACATATGTAGGCTTTGGAATTGTTATCGTTTCTATTTTCTATATTATCATTGACAGTTTGTATTCTTTCAAAGCTTGGCCCATCGCATGCTGGTCCCAAGCATTCAACGATTGTCCTTGCTCCAGCGATCTAATAAGCTTTTACAGACGCCGTTTGTATTCGTTCCACGCTCTGCTTTGCTCATTTTGTTCGTCACCTGTCTTTGAAATTTTCCAATTTTACTCTCCACTTAAGCCTTCTCCTCTTCTGAACCATCTCCTCTTCTGAACCATCTCCTCTTCTGAACCACCTCCTCTTCTGAACCATCTCCTCACTTACAGCAATTTCACGCTCCAGGTCATCCGCGTTGCCATCCGTAGCTCGACAATCTGTCTCACCACATCGCCTTTTTGAATCTAAAGCTACCTTGCGGACTTGAGGTTCTAATTTTCTAGTCAACCATAATTCCTGTGGTGAAAGAAGTTTTGATGTTATGCGAAAGTCATGTATGATAACCCGTTCGAAGCGTTGGAAGATTTCAAACAGTTCATGGGGGCCACGGCACCGTATGACAGCCTGTCGAACCTGTACATTCTGTCTGAGAGGTCCTTGATCCACAAGGAGACGTCCCTCAGCCCATTATGGGCACCCGCAGCCTTTCCAAGGAACGCCACACGTATAGTAGAACCAAGAACCGCAGTGGAAATGTTTCATCAACATGGTACAACTGGGAAACACCATAATCAATATAGTGGGAACAGTATGCAGTCGACACATCATATATGTTATAATATCCAGCCAGCATATACTAGATGGTGTTATGCTACCAGGTTCTAGCTAGTTATCAGCAGTATATATTGAAAAGAGGATGACTTGTCGAGATGGAAAGGAGAAAGGGGAATCCACGGTATATACAGTAGTACTCAATGACCGGTCTTAGCGTAGTGAATACGATTCATAAACCAAACGCAATGGAAGAGACACCAGATAGTTTCACATTTCATTGAAGTGCAGCGGGTTCGACTACATTCATTGAACAATGAACATAGTACCATTGGAACATTGAATGTTAGTTGCAAGAGGCCTAAGAGCTGCACTGAGTGAATGTTGGACCGAGGCTACATCAAGAGCAATGTCACAAAATCTGCCCTTTGGTTTTCGAATCCAGTTAGCTTACACTCGGTCTGGTTTGTCGAGCATGATAGGACTCTAATAGATCTAAAAGAACGATAGTAGTTTAAGTGATCAAAATTAGTAGACTTGATCAGCGCCTGCATCCGTAGAACCCTGGTATTGTAATCAGTAAAGTAATTAAACTTTATAGCATGATATTTCTGCCCCTAAATAGGTTGCTACGCTTCCCTGGGATAGTCGACGGTTTCGAGATTATCGACTTGGGAAACTGGGGCTACTCACTCTCAATTCAAAGCCTGAAAAGGCATGTGCAGGTTTAGGTGGGCTTCTGTTTGATTTTATACGATCCACCCTTAGAACTTTGGACATCGTCACTGCAGTGAGAAGAGCAGTATGCTAACCCTATCTAAGAAGGCCATGCATCCAGCTCGTCAATCTGATATTTGGCACAGCAGAGTTCTCGTTTTCTCGTTTGTTATATCCATCTGGAAAAAGGGTTGAGACTCATCACGAGCGTTTCTACAAGCAGCTGCCCATTGTACAAGGAACTGAGGAACCCTTGTGCTTCGAATCGGTGAACCCGGCTTGGTAAATTGGTTGGTAAAACCGAGAAATGTGGGAAAGGCAAGCTCGAGAAGAACAAGAGTCAGAATAAATGATGTCAAGTCTTAGTTTAAAGGATCGAGGCATCGCAAACAAAAGACAGGATTTATAATAGAAGTATATTTATAACAAGCTCTTGCTGGTATACAACACGCGTTTCATGGCAAGATTTACAGCAGACCATGTCAGCTTTCAGCGGAGACTTTTCCAACAAAAGCTTACCTAGTAGAAATTGTTCCGCGATCTAATACGTACTAGCGCCACTTACCTTATTAAGCGCTACCGCGAAAGTAAACTTCCAGCATCGCTTCATATTTCGGTTAGATTTCTAACGACTGGTTTGGAAGGAGCATTTTGGTTTTGTGGATACAAACAGATTGGAGTATTCCTTCAAGGTTCCTTAGCCAGCGGAATAAAATGTAAAAGGCTTATGAATTGTATCTCGTGTCATCATCTTCCCCTTTCCAACCTTCAACGAACATGTTAGCATTGCTAAGCAAGATTTTGCATACGCTCGCGCATCCTAACGACAGTGATTCTATCAAAGATTGTCCTCAATCCGTCCTCTTCCTTCTTTCTACCAAGCCCGACGCGCTTAGGACTCTCGCACATACAAAGCTCCACACTTACCCCTTTGCTTCTGTCCCGGCCTGTTGGCGAAGGCTCTATACAGATTCAAGCATTGCTGTAGCTGTCAAATTGATCAAAGGAAGATTGACAGAGCCCGAAAGGAATAGAGAAAATAGCCCAGGGGAAGAGAAGGATGAAAAGGCCGACGAGGAATGGGTCAGCGAAGCAGTCCAGATACTAGATATGGCTATCATTATGGCTGGTGCAGAAGGCAGAGGAGAGATGATTGAGACCCTGATTGGGGCTTTGCAAGACCATGTGAAAGAGCACCAGCTGCCGCAAAGGAAGCGGAGAAAGGTTGAGGATGCTTTTCCTGTGGATTTGAAGGGGAAGCACGCAATACCCATAATACATCACCCTGTTCGATCGATTTCTGATTGTTCTATGTATGGATTCGAGAAGTATCTAGCATTAGGGTCTGCACCACTCGTAATGAAGGACGGTCTTGGGCACTGGCCTGCGCTTCACGAGCGGCCGTGGAGCAGTCCTGCTTACTTGATAGAGAAAACATTTGGGGGAAGAAGACTGATCCCGGTGGAAGTGGGCAGGAGCTACACTGATGAGGGGTGGGGCCAGTCGATCATTACTTTCAGAGAATTTATAGATAAGTATCTGCTGAGTGAGAAGGTTGAGGAAGGTAGTGGGATTGGCTATCTGGCGCAGCACGATCTGTTCTCTCAGATTCCGTCGCTGCGAAATGATATCTCGATCCCAATTCACTGTTACACAGAGCTACCACCAGGACAAGAGGCAAAGGAGGCGTTGAAGCTAGAGGACCCGTTGCTAAATGCATGGTTTGGGCCTGCGGGTACAGTATCACCACTTCATACTGACCCTTACCATAATATTCTCTGTCAAGTTGTCGGGAAGAAGTATATCAGGCTATACAGTCCCGCAGAGAGTGAGAAGGTTTATCCACGGGGGATTGAAGAAGGTGGTGTGGACATGAGTAATACTAGCGAGGTGGATGTTGAAGCACCATCAGCTGGGTTGGACGTGAAGTTTCCACTCTTCCGTGAGGCCAAGTATGTGGAGACGATCCTCAGTGAGGGAGAATGCCTGTATATCCCGGTGGGATGGTGGCACTATGTACGGAGCTTGACTGTCAGCTTCAGTGTGAGCTTTTGGTGGAACTGAAACCTTAATAGCTTGGACGACAGACTGCTTCAAGAGTTCATAGTAAAGGAACATGTCACGAGAGCAGAGGAGACACTGATCAGCATGTCAGCTATCATGGCGAATGTTGCTTCCTGACCCAAGGAGGTTGTCCATCGTCGTCAAATTCAGCCCATTGAAAGAAGGTGCAGCTGCAACACAAGGTCAGTTGGCCAAATCAGAATTTATAGGTCTAAACTCACCCTTCTTTGCCAGGAGTATTTCCAACATGGCACATCCACATGTAGCGTCCCCTATTCTCCTTCTTTCTCTGTACACATCGCAGGACGGTCGCCACATTACATCTGCACCGTGGTGTGTATCGAGGGTGGAAGCTCTCGCGATAATAGCGATAGGTGATATTGATACGTTTGTTGCCCGCAATCGGATGGGGGTCTATGGCCGGCGCCGGATGAATACTGTGCTTCCATTCTTCCTGCATCTCCGCATGCATCACTAGAAGCGAATTGTGGGGTAGATGTATGGCAATCTGGCCCTCGGCATCTGCTCGGAGATTCTCTTGGCGTTTGGCCTTATCGCCTTCGTCTTCGTCGTCATCCCTTGATACGATCTTGCGGACCCGAAACTCTCTCGCAACTCCTAGACTTATACTGCCAATGATTGCCCGTGGACCAAGGTACGTGAGCTGGTCCGAGTGGTAGCCTACGCTTTCGCCACCGCCTTTGTAACAATTCACGAAGGCTGCGTTTGGTATCCATTGATCTGGAGACTGGTACCTCAATTTCTTGCCATCGGGGTAATGGTGCTCAATCCTTTCGGCAACCTCTGCATTGACCGCGTTCTGTACCTTCAATGACACCTTCCGCATCTGAGGCGTGATCTGGCGGATATCCTGTGAGAATTATATCAGCAGTCAGCATAGGTACTAGTCCATTGGGCAATCTTCCAACTAGTCATACACTTAGGTAGCTGCCATTGTACAAATATTCAGTCTTCTGCCTTTGCTGCTCCTCCAGGCTATCAACATAGAAACATGCAGAATGAGGGCTCTCGACTACATTGTCAAACAGTTTAAATGTTTGTCTCTCAAAAGTGGGCGCCTCTTCCAAGAGCTCTCTCAACAGCACTTCGGCTTCATCCTCGGGGAGAAAATTGTGAATGATCGAACATGGGGTATAGGATGCAATATCCTCTGGTGCATATAGATGGAGCGTCTGGCCTTTTCGTGTCATTGCCTTCAGTTTCTTAGTATTAGAATCCAAATGAACTCCGCTGAGGGTTCGGAACGTGGCCAGTGAAGTCTGGTGTCCACCGCCTGCTGTAAACCTTTTCCGTGGTGACGCGGGTTCATCCGAGGCGGCAAGATTTTGGCAAACAGAATTGACGGAGCCATTCGCCTCTACTAGAAGTTCCAGTAAGGATTCTTGATCTACGAAAGGATAGAGTGAAGTGAGAGTCGCGAGCTTGACCTCCGTTGACTCGTCTTCCAGATGGTTGCCTAAGGCTTGACCACATGAAGAGGATTTTTTGTCTCCTCTCAAGCCCGGCGGCGACAGCTTCCGTCGCTTGCGTAAGAGATATGCTTCCATTGATTCCTTCTGGTCATAGATACTGCTAAACCCGGCTCTGTGGACGATAAAGCGGCGGCAAACTCGTCAAGCGCGCGTTTAGTCTGGCTCTAAATGTGACTATACCCTTCATCAACCTCTTTGAGTTGGAAAATCTGGCCTTCATCCATGAGAACGGTTCATGCAGTGTAAAAAGGATGTTGGACTTCACCAACATCGAACGTACCTGTCAATTGCTGTCTCACAGGCTTGGCAAGATGGTGAAAAGTTTTGAAGGACCTTGTCATGGCAAGACATTTAGGTGAAACCCACAGGCTTTAATTCTTATGCCTGAAAGGATGCACAAGCAAGACTTTTACAATGAACCTTCAAGACCAAAACCTTCTACCAGGGTACGAAATTAGCGAGGAGCACGTTTTGAAACTTGGTTATTCACAACCCTGACTCTCTTGATAGACTTGGCCGGCTTTATTTGCTTCACAGACATCTTGGTTTTTCTACGGGTAAGCAAACTGGGTAGTTGAGAATGTTCTGAACAACAAAATTTCCCTGACCTTTCTTTGGAAATTTGTCAACTGGTCCATCCTACAGAACATGTGAAAGGGACACTTAAGGTTATCAGTTCGCTTCCAAAATGTGAAAAGAAAAGCAAACTTTAATCTTACTTTCCAGCCCTGTAAGCATAGTGCGCTTGGTTCACAACATACTGCCAGTTCGCCTCCTTTTCGCCGAAACATAACCCTCCGAAAACGCTTTTACACAAAGCATCAGCGGTTCTCAGCACTTTAGGGGGTGAGACTTAGTGATAAGGTACCCCAGCTCAGATACGTATATTCTTGCTGTGGTCATACTCTAAAAATGAGCGTAGATCAGTCAAGGAAACTTGCATGAATCTCAGCGAGGGTTTTGACCACAATCTTACCTTTATTTCCGACTTCGCCCGGTCGACCAGCTGCTATCACCGGCTACAACTTGAATGTAGATACTGAGTCTTGATATGCAGAGTCCCATATTCAACACTACATCATGGACGACGCAACCGCAGATCTCGTTCATATGCTACAGTTGCAAGATCTCTTTGATGTCCATGAAAGCCTAAAGGGGAGAGAAGACACCCAAGGTGAGGGCGTCTCGGATGTCAATACTGCCATAAGCTTGTATATCGAAGAATTGAGAACTAGCGCTACTATAATCTCTGACCAGCGCTTTGGCAGGAGCGTTGCTGAAGCTGAGGATCCAGACGATCAGCTTCAAGTTCCACACATTACAGCTACTCCTGGCTTTGACGAACTGCGTGCCCGACTCCAGGAAACCGCTATCGAAGACCCAAAGCATGAAATCCTTCATGTAAGAAACGGAACTGGCAAAGGATTATCAGACACTTGGTTCGCAGCTTCCCTTATGGACCCAGTCGATCATGAGCCATCTGTCCACGAGCAAAGCACCGAAGAAGGATCAATGGAATCCCGATCCGCGTTTAGGGTATTTTGGGACTGGTTCAGGAGAAAGCCAGTTGTTTTGAAGAACGAGACTGCGGACGCAACCTCAGACGTTCCCTTACGTTCAGCATTCATCATTGATTGCGTTGCATGCGGAGAAGAGAAACAGGAGGAGGATCTGATGCTTGCTACATGTGGAGACCATTACTGCAAAGCGTGCGTTAGCACGCTATTTGATCAGGCAACGAAAGATGAATCACTGTATCCCCCACGATGCTGCCGCGAGCCTATACCGCTCTCAATAGCCAGAAAGTACCTGGAAGAAGACCTGGTAGTGAAATTTGAGCGAAAAGCTATCGAATTCAGTACCTTGGAGCGAAGTTATTGCTACGATACGAGATGTTCGGCATTTATACCACTAGAACACATTGACGGCGACAAGGCAACTTGCCCGGAGTGTAACCTGTTGACCTGCAAAGTGTGCAAATCGGCAGCACATGAAAACGATTGTCCGGAGGATCCTGCTCTAGAAGGTCTCATGGCAGCTGCCGCGGCGGCAGGGTACCAGCAATGCTATCAATGTAAGAGGCTGGTGGAGTTAGAAGTTGGATGTAATCACATGACGTTCGTCAAACAAAATGTTCGTTAGTGGAAAGGTAGACTGACAATACTAGATGTTTGTGCAACGCGGAGTTCTGCTACGTTTGTGCTGTGCCTTGGAAAGGATGTCCATGCGACCAGTGGGATGAGGAACGCCTCCTTGCTCGAGCAGGGGTAATAGTGGATCGTCAACCCCAGCTCGAACATGCCATGCGCAATGTTCAGATCCGTCAAGCTGCCGAACGGCTGCGAGGGAACCATGAATGTGAACACGATCATTGGAGGACAGTCAGAACCGGGAGCTTGAGATGTGAATTGTGTACGCACACGCTAGGAACTTTCTTGCTGGAATGCCGGCAATGCGACTTGCGTGCTTGTGTTCGATGCAAGAACAATAGGCTCTAAAGAGTGGAGTATCGCGGTTATGTCGTTGCCGATATGGTGATCGCACATCTCTTTGATATAGCTTAGAAATAGCGAAATAAAATTGAAGGTCTTTCGGTACCGACAAAGGAAGAGGCCCAAACACGTATCATTGACAATGTCGCAGATACGATAGGGAATCATGTTCTGGGCTAATGTACGAATCGAGAACATATTGAAAAAAAAACTTTGTCACGTCGTATTCTGCAGCGAGTAATTCAACGTTATCAAGTAATGACCCTGCTTATACCTACATCATGTCTTGACCTCCCTCGAATCCTTGTTAATACTCTACAACTGACAGGATTGAAAACGCTATACCGAAGCTCAATTTTCTCTTCGGATACAAGATCTGCCACATTCTCAGGGGATTCTCAAAGTCAATCGTAAGAAAAGAGAGGGTGAATCAACATGTCTTAGACAGTCTTAGCGCTATGGAAAAAGTATAGAAAGACATGCAGAGATATGCGACAATAGTCACGCCTGCAGCGATTGAAAGACTTATTAAAGAGCTGCAAACCTCAATAGATAAATACCGCTACTCCTGGCTTCAAGAAAAACAATATAACGAACAAAATCAGCTACCAGAAATTCAGAATTCCACCACGGTTCTACAGAAAAACCATCGCTTGAGTCCGAGAATATCATATCAACCTGCCGCTGCTATGGATCATCACGCCAAACGCGAATACCGAACATCTATACGGGAGATGATAGTCACGATGTTGAGTACACAGACTCGACGAATTGCCCACAACCACTGTGATAAGGGGCGACAAGAAGAACCCACACAACAAGAAGACATCCGGCCGCAAGAAGAACACAGGCTACGGGAAGAAACCAATAAGCAGGATTGCAAGCACCATGATTGGCAAAAGGTGATTGGGATCAATACACGCTGCCAGAAGTACGACCGTGTTCAAGGGTCGTACCTGCTAGAGTGCCAAAAGTGTCATCTGCGTGCCTGCGTTCGATGCAAGCGCAACACTCTGAGCACAGAGGCGCGGGAATTTTCCTGATGCTGCACTTTGTGAAGTACGTTCTGCCAAATCCAATCGACGTGGAAGCTAATAGTTCTATTAGAATAGACCAAATGCTCGTAAAATTTTTGCTCAACAGGCAGGGATTCGGATTTTTTTGTTGGTCGATGTGGGAAGTAGTTTGCTTGACGGATCCGAGAGCGTGTAGTAGATACAGCCACGTCATTCTTTCGGGGTTTAGAGGGTAATAGAATAGGGCAGCCTACTTCACTTATCCAACGCAGCATTGTCATAAAGGCTCTGACAGTTTCTTGAAATGTGACAACTGGATGCCGTCGCTCCAAGTGGAAACCCTGAGACAAGACATCAACGACACTTCACTTTTGTGCACAAAGCCTCTTTTCGAATTGCCTTGTTGACTGTTCTACTCCGCCGACCTAGGCGCTTCCAATCAAGAGTCAAGAGTTTGTATGTCCCACATACCCAGCTGAAAGGACAACGATTTTATGCCATCTTGAAAAGATACGTATCAACAACATGTAGACAAGTTCAAAGGTCTCCCATAAATTTCTCTTATGAGGCAGTATGTACGGCTTTACCTGCTGATATTTCATTACGCGGTCATGCTCTAGGAGGACATTCCAGGAGTTCCAGGCTCTTCGTTCTTCCTTCTCCAGGCCTATTTAGACAGTGAAATATCCCACAGAGCAAAAGACAGAACCATCAAAGCTTGATGCCTTAATAATACTGACTTGTACCATGGCTCTAGAAGAATCAGCAGCATCTACCAGTAGAGGCTGTCCAAGATGCACCGTTCAGATCATAGTACTGAACCCAACAGCAGAGCATGTTCGGGTACATAGAATTCCAACAGGCATCATACAGGTCTCTCCTTCGGTCTCGACACACAGAATATTTGAACCACAACCAGGTTGGGCTTAGGAGAAAATACAAACGTTTATATCTCACCCCAACCGAGTATGTATAGAGAATGTCCAAGGCTGGCCTATAGCCCATTGCTTGCACCCGTAAAGATGCACATGGACGTAACATTAGATACAAACCACCGTACGGCAGGTCTTTAAATGTTGAAGGCCAATAACACCGCCCTACGCCCTACGCCCTATAGAGTAGAGTGAATTCAGATTTCACACAACTTTATATGCAATATCAACTGCAACAAATGCTTTCCGTCCCACTTTCTGTTAATATCCGAAGCTCGGCGCATGCTCACAGTCTATTTCCGTAAAACAACAGAAAAGAGACTCGAGATGAGTGAGCAACATGAGCAGGTAGGAAAGAGTATTGAGGCGATGGATTTGGACAGTGAAACGGTGGCATCCTCGAGTAAGTCCATAGCGTGTTCACGACAACAAGACCTATGCTTTTGGGATTTTGACTGACTAGATTTCAGATAGAGATTGTAGCGTAAATCACAGCAAATTTCTGAATAATGAGGCTCATCCTGACGTGTCTCGTCGCGTTCAAATCAGACAGCCTTCACATCAGCCGGTCGAGCCATCTCGAAAGTTGCTGACCGACAAGGCCCGTCCGGATGACTATCCTTTTCTTCAGAATTTGAAGCCGTCTCGAAAGCTGCCCATGAACAAGCCTGGATCTGACGACTATCCTTTCCGTGGGACTTTACTGCCATCTCGTCAATTTGCATTGCAATATCATCCTTCACAACAACAATTTCTTCCAAATAGAGGCCACCCAGTTCTACCAACACGAACCTCTTGCCGAATTGAACAACCAAGGACTAGTAAAAAAGATGACGCTTATTGGATGGCGAAACGAGCAACTCTTCGTATCGAACTGGAAGAAGCGGAAACTGAGTGCAAGGAGCGAGGATTAGGAGACGAGGATAGCCTGTTAGAGTCTTATAACACGCATATACCGATGAAGCGAGGACTAGAAGAAGACATCCAGGAACATAGCCAGACATCGAAGAAAGTCAGGTGGTCCAGCACCGACATCGCCCTTAGCAGCAGTGGTAGTAACGTCCAATTTTTGAGGACACCACAGAAGCTTCGATGGTTAGCACCAAAGACGACAGCTTCAACTAGCAACTCCGAAATTGACCTTGCCGAGCAGCCGGTGGCGATGGACTCAAATGCGCCGTCTTCTAAAGTTGTTCGAAAGCCGTATTCAGCATCACCGTTGCCAGAATGGCTACAAGCAGAGATACGAACGACTGTGTGCGGCATCTATACCCCGTCAAAACTTCCCGCAGGGGCGGATCCGAAAGAGGCATGGTCGAACAAATCAGCCGGCATGCCATACACCTGCGTAATCTGTGAGAAGCCGGGCAAATCAATCGGTCAATTGAAATCTCACTTCTACATTTGCGTGCAGAAGAATGGGAACCCGAACGGCGATAATTGGTTTGACAGCCAAACCATCCTGAATGAATGGCAGCGACAAGTGGATAAGAGGTAAGTGTTGTTGAGTTCAAAGTGTGTTACCACGAATCATACTGATGACTCTTAATAGGGGAGGCCGGCCATGGAAAACACAGTCCAAGCCTTGGAAGGTTGAAATGGGACACAGACCGGACAACAAGAAATCGAAGAAGGTGGGAGAAGGACCCCCCGAAGTAAAAGTCCGGGTAGGGGAGGTATCGAAGAATACCGAAGAAAAAGAAGGTGTTGAGGGGCTAGAGGGAGTGGAGGGAGCGGAGGGAGCGGTTGAAGAAGAAGGAGACCAAGGTTTATGAGGAGAGCAACAAGCGCAGCCGAGCAAGTTTTGAGCCGCCGACTATTGCATGCATTTTATATCCTACCTTTTTATGTTGTCGACGCTTTCCATGATAGAAAAGTACGTTACGTTAGACTTTTCCCTATGATGAGCGCATCCGGATCGATGCAAATGCGATCAATGTTCCAATGACGCTCAAACAACCAATATGCTTGAGTTCCGCACCCAAGGCTTCAATGGCTACGCCGTGAAATACTCGCCCTTCTTCGACTCTCGAATCGCCGTCGCATCCTCGGCCAATTTCGGTCTTGTTGGCAATGGACGTCTCTACATCCTAGGTCTGACGCCCAAAGGCATTGTCGCCGAGAAATGGTAAATCACTGCAGCCCCGCCCCAAAGCTCACAAGCTCACGATCGTTGCTAAGGTTTGATACCCAAGACTCTCTCTATGACCTTGCCTGGTCCGAAACCCATGAGAACCAAGTCGTAGTCGCTGCGGGCGATGGGTCCATCAAGCTCTTCGATATTGCCTTGAACGAGTTTCCTGTGCAATCCTGGCAGGAGCACAACCGCGAAGTCTTTGCCGTTCATTGGAACCTCGTAGCCAAAGACACTTTCTGTTCTAGTTCTTGGGATGGTACTATCAAAATTGTACGTTCGCCCTGACATATCCCTAACAAAAGCAACTACCCTACTGACCCCCCCAGTGGTCCCCCACCCGCCCCACGTCTATCGTCACCCTCCCCACCCACTCCTGCACCTACTCCGCCTCATTCTCCCCGCACTCCCCCTCCCTCCTCTCCAGCGTATCCTCCGACTCCTACCTCCGCCTCTTCGACCTCCGCACCCCCTCCTCCGCCTCCAACCACCTCGTCCTTACCCTCCCCCTCCACACTCCTCCCCAAACCGCCTCCATGTTCCCTACGCAAATCCCTCCAGCCGAAGCCCTCACGCACGATTGGAACAAATACCGCGAGTCGGTCGTTGCGGCAGCGGGCGTGGACAGAATGATCCGTACCTTCGATATCCGCTCCCCAGCCGCCGGCCCCCTCGCCATTCTCCCAGGCCATGACTACGCCGTGCGCCAGGTGACATGGTCACCACATCTCCCCAATGTCCTGCTATCGGCATCGTATGATATGACTTGCCGCGTTTGGACCGACGGATCAGCACTGGGCGCAGGAGGAAATGGTGACGGGACACCATCGATGGGTATGGGTATGAAAAGTGATTTTGGGGGAGGGGATCCGTTGGCGTTCGGAGGCGGGAGGGAGATGGGGCGGATGGGGGCGCATACGGAGTTTGTGATGGGAGTTGATTGGTGTTTATTCGGGGCAGAGGGGTGGTGTGCGAGTTGTGGTTGGGATGAGAGGCTATTGGTTTGGGATGTCAGGGCTTTGATGGGGCAATAAAATACCAAAACCCTGGAGTCTGCGTCTTTGAAGTAAGGAAGAGTGGGAAGCTGGCATGATGATAAGCACATCTGAAACAGTCAAGCTGGCGAACAATCTACAGCGAATTTCTTTGATCATACCCGAAGCTGATATCCTATCTGAATCTTTTGTAGCAATGAGTCTTTCTGGCGATAAAAGCCAGCCCTTTTGGTACCTCAAAACGACGCCATAGGACGCCGTCACGTTGTGTCACCCATATCACTCACATCTTGCCGACGACCTTTACTCGCCTAAGCACAAAGCCACCACGGAGAAGCAATTGTCACCACCCAACCCCTCAAACCCATGCCGCAAAAGCACCAGAAACCCTGCCCTTACCGGAAACGCTCCTCGACGCGTCCACCCCAACATTTTGCTTGACTTTCAAAGCCTCCTCCCTGCTTTGCCTTTCTTTGTCCCCTTCAAGTTTGACACTCACATAGTGTCTCCCCCCCGACATTTTCTTCATAGCCCTCCTCACCTCATCCTCATTCTGCAGCGACGGTCGGGCCTTCGTGGAAATTTTGCGACGATTGCGCCTCTCAGAAGATAATGGGCTAGTGTTCTCGTCTGGGACAGTCGTGAGCCAGTCCTGCGGCTTGTAATTTGAGATATCAAAAAGGCCCTGGCCGAAATGCTCGAAGGGACTTTTGGAGGCTTTGGAGGTGAGGTTCGTCCCGGTGTTTGCGAGATCAAAGCGGTCGATAATGCGAGCTTGGTACTTCAGCTCTTCACTTAAGAGTTTAATGTATTGTGGGCAGACGGACCGGCGTCCTGCTTCGCCGAACTCCAGCGTAAGAGTAGATATGGCGTGTCTGGGTGAAGAATGTGTTGCTAAATAGTATACGAGCCGTTTCTGCACTGATATTTGAGATTTGAGGACCTTAGATAATTGCGATTTTGAAGCGGTATGCTTTAATCTGGATCTTGAGGAACTGGGATCTTCTCTCTTTAGCCGGCTCTCAGCGCTGACCGTACATGCCGTTCCACTCGGAAGTAAAGAATGTTTGTATTGAAGCTTCGCAGCCAAGACAGTTGTAGCAAAAGTGCCGAGTAGCCCATCTATTTCTTCTGTCAAGTCGTGTGAGTTGTATTGTGTTCCTGGAGAGCTTTGAGAAGGCGATAAGGAGTACCCTTTCGCAGGAGCTCCGGCTCTTAGCTTGACCAGCGCGGTAACCACTTCGCCTGGCTGTAAGAAAGATATCTCTCTACTTCCCATCACAGCTTCAATACTGCATTCCGGACCAGCATTGACATCTAGGACCAGCTGCTTGATCGTACCCGAGCATGCTCCGCGACGTGCACGGGAGATGAGCCCTCGAAGTCTGTTGAAGAGACTGGTGGCATCCGTATCTCTCCTATTGTAGGTTAAGAACTGTAGCTCATTCGTGTAGTGAGGGCGTAGCTTCCAGCCGCTGCATTCTAGTTTCTCGGACCCTTTCCACGGTACGCTTCCTGGACATATCAGATGGATTTGTATACTATCGTCTCGTAGAAGTTCAGAAGATAGCCCGTTGAACCTCGAACTAAGCACAAAGATGTGGCCAAGGGTAGACTGCCTTCGCTCGCTGTTCCGCTTACTGGGCCGGGATTGGGTAAGAATGTTTTTCGCAAGATCTATAGTTGTAGACATTGCTTCTGGGTCAGGCTTATCGATTGAATTGATGATGGTGTCGACCAAGGACTTTGTGTCACGCACAGTGGCTTCGCTCAGAGGTGAGACTACCTTTGGGTTCGGTATGTCGGCGTCTACTGGCATAGTTCTACAGATGGCCATTCTATCAGATGTGGGATCCAGTAAAGACGCAAGAAATCTAGCGGTCTCGCAACTCGCCACTAATGTAGCTGGGGATGCAAAGAGTCTACGCAGAAGCATTAGCCCCAGGTTCGAAAGACAACGTCTTGGACTTACGAGTTGTCGATAATGACTGCAACGTCAAGCCTATGAGGATTCAATGGCGTTCCGTACGTTGTTGCGAGCGGAGCAACCACACCTGCGATTTCTATGGCCACGTACATGCTTTGTCCGCCATTGGAGCTCAGCTTCGAAAGCTCGGGGATTATGCTGAGCTCTGCACCAATGACAGGAACATCGTCTGGCTTGCGAAGTGCAGTAACCCAGTCTATGCGTGAGGTTTCAGGGGATGCCAGTGTAGTCGGAGATGTTACACTGGACGAGGGAGGCGTTGGGAACGCGGCAATGACGGTGTCAAGATCACCACCTAGGATTGATTCATTCTCAATGCTTGAGATCGTGTCTGACCTGGATCTTACAGGATGAGGTTGGTTAGGCGGGTACGATATGTTGGGCAGCGCCTTATGTAGGGGGTTTACGCGCTCGCCAGGCTGCTCCGCTCCGTAGCTAGCTTTGGGTCTATTGGTCAGACCATTCATCACCCTGGAGACCCAACTTTGTTTAAGTGAAGGTTGATTGCCAATTGCTTGTTCCAAAGAAAATTCCGGATCTCGACTATGGTATGATTCTTCTAAGGTCACAGCGCGCCTTTGGCGACTAGAAATGGACGGTGTTGGCGCTAGAGGTATCGATGGCCTATCCGGAAATGGATTCAATAAACCTGTAGTGCAGGTAGAGGGAACAGTCAAGGCTCGCTTGTGTGTAAAGGGACCCCGGGAAACCGGCTTATTCGCACTGTACATCAAATTCAGGTCTCGCATGGATGGAGCGACATCATACTCTCCTCGACGCCTAGGTCGTGCAGGTGGGTAGGACAAGGTAACACCAGACAATCTCCCAGCAGCAGTATTACCCGAAGCAGCATGCACGGGATCGCTCCGACGCTGCTTACGGACATTGAGAGGTTCCTCAATGGTAGAATTTCGACAGGAAGAAGATTTGCGACGGGAAAGGTCGATCTGAGTACAACTTCTCTGCATAGAGGGTTGCCTGCTTGATATAGAGCTTTCCGGCTCGTCGTTCATCATAGGAAGAAATTCTGATGAAGCGCTTAGGTTTCTCTGATGTCTGCGCTTATAGATTTGCAGAGGTTGTGGAGTCAGATTGATCTCCAAAGAGCCATGCGCATACGCGTGTGGTAATAAAGCACTGCGATTATCCATCGAGTCCTGGCTTATTCAGCTTCTGTCTGAGGTCCGTTTTCTAAGTTGACCGATGGATCAGTACCGGTGCTGTCCGAGGTCGGGTCTGAGATTTTCCTTTTATGACGAGTTTCCGCTTTTGGCCAGGGTTTCAGCAGCTTCCACCTTCCGGGGTTAGGGCAATAGGCAGATAACTTAATAGCGCCAAAGACCACTATCACAAGGATGGCAATGGGCGTTAGTATAAGTAAACCAACAATCCCACTATCACTGCCACTCATTCGTAGTATTTTTTGATCGCCGACTTTGGTAAAGAAGCCCAGGCTCGAGAACGAGAAATTGTTACCTTAGTTGGGCTGGCGGCGTACCCACTACGGGGTATTGACCTGACGGATGAGGGATAACTTAAAAAGTCTTCGATGACGGGTTTGGAAGTTGCGGATGGTGCAAGAAAGGTCAGGAGAATCAACTTGGAAGTGAATATTCAGGGGAGTTCCCAAGGAGGCGTGGGGTCGTTCAGATGGTCGATAAGACGAGTCCACTGAGTACTAACAACATGAATGGTCCTAGCTGCAAGATAGCCGGTTCCTTGCAGCGCAGCGGATGATAAGTCGATGGCGGTGTCGAGATTGAAGTATGGGACCTTCCACTGCAGACCTGATTTCGCAAGATAGCGGATTCCCTGAGGTGCAGTGTAGCCCAGTTCCACAAGCTTGATGACTCCCAGAAGGGAACCAGAGCACACTCTGATAATACTACCGTAGCTAATGAAGACGGAAATCAGGATGGAGAGGAGGACAACGTGGGATCCAATGATTGAGCCTCGTAGGTGCGGGTAGCGTTTGAGAGTAGCGATCACAGCGTACGGATAGAACAGGATCCAGCACAGATTATGACAGACGGATCTGGCATTGCAACGGAACTTAGTAAATATACAAATTGAGAGACAGGGAGCTCGTTAAACCCTAGAGACTTGCAGAATCGAGCGAAGACAAAATTACTTGATGGCCGAACTTGCGTGTGCACGGAGACAGCCCTGCGCACGTGGATTGGGAAGCTAACCTGCGGCTCTACTTTCTCCTGTGATGGAATGTCGCCTCTTCGACTCACTACGGGAGTGCCCGGCGGAGTTGCTGGCGGAGTCTCTGGTAGACGAGGCCAAGGCAGAGTTTGTGGGCTTGCGGGTGCTCTACGTCTCCTTGGCATCAATCTCGAAGATCCTTCGGTAGAGCTACGGGATATTGAGTATGCAATGCAATACGGTATGTTGGATGGTGGAAGTTGGGCTTATGAAATCTGTATCTGAATGCACAATGAAGCTGAAACTTATGATATGTTGTTGGAGCAGTATACTGTTGCGTTTCGAACATGAATCCTGATGCACGATGTAAGCTATTTTTACCTTAGAACGCTACCTTATGGACACGAAGATGGAAAGAGCAAGCAGCAATCGAGAAAGGAAGGCGCAGTCACTCAATATCATTCTGGACCTGGGGTAAACCATCTTGTGCGTGCCGACGATGGTAGTGAAGCAGTCGAGAGAAAGGTCCACAATATCGAAAAAGAAGTTTCTACTTGGATCAGATTATCACTTTAAAGTCCGCTCCTTGATGGCTTGTATCAGGTCATCGTCCACGTCAACGAATTGAATCTTTACAATATGTCAGTAATTTTCTTTTACAAAAGGTGTACTTTTACCGTACAAGATCATCCATTCCACTGGTAAATCCTCCGTATAAGGCCGAGCTTGAGATACTAGCATCAATACCCTTTTGAACCCGCTCTCGCCATACTCCGTCCCAGTTCCATTCACCTGGCAGCTTTGCTTTGTCCAGTGCCGGCTTGTCTGGAATATCGTTGACCCCAGCCTGGCCAGGATCATTATTGGCGGCATCAGGCTTGCTCAGAGATGAAGCTTTAAACACGGTCTTGCGATGTGCTCGCCAGGCATTCCAAGCCCCTGGATTTCCCGCTGCTTCCAGTGGTAAGGCGTCCATAGTTGTCTTATCGTCGAAAGCACTCTTCATGTAATTTAGAACGTCTTGAATGCCGACTTTAAAAGAGCTCCTCTGGGCGTGCTGAGGTACTGAACTACTCGAGGATGTAAAGGGCGACGACGGTCCTTGCGAAGAGAGTTTTGAGCTAGGCATGCCCGAAATCGGACGCTTACGGGCATCCTGATCATGTTGTTCGCGTCCATCCAACGATCCACTCACATTCCTTGAAGTGGCTTTCGAAGGAGGAACGCTCTTTTCTGCCCTCCCAAACCAGTGCGGAAACCCATGCCTTAGGCTGAAGCCTCCTGGCGGCAAGCGCTCGTCATCTGTGGCACTAACTGTCTCTGAGTTCAAAGACCCTGTGCTATAAGTGTATGTAGTTAAGGGCGTGACCAGCGGGTGGAAGATATCGCTAACGAAGGTGATTGAGGGTGGTAAGGTTGGATAGTTTGTAGGAAACGAGAGATTGAAGCGTAGGATAGCTGGCGCATAGGGTCCTAACGATGTGTTAATCTAGATACGCCCATAGATGGTACCACTCTGGCTTACCTTTCCGAACAAAGAGAAGACCAGACCATTCCGCCGGGCGTCCTGGCCTCAGGCTTATGTAGATGCCTTCTGGACAGTAATGTTTCAGGCTCGCGCTGGAGAGGATATGGTGTCATTCGAAGCCCAGACCAGAGTTGATGGATTTTGGAGCTTACTATTCAAGCAGGGCGCGTTGCCGGGTGTTGCAATACCACTGGCGCCTGTGCGGAAGACTCATGTCATCTCCAGTTCTCGGCTGATCCAATTTGGCACCTTTACATCAAACGTTTCTCACTCAGAGCTCGAGAATTGCTCGCAAATTAGAGTCTCTAACACCAGCAATGAAGTGCGCCTGCGAAAGCCGAGGATCGTGACAAAACAAGGCGCAACAGTGCACATCCTATTTGCACGCATGGCTCGTCTAATTCTCCTGCCCTTTCTCTACCCTGGCTTGGAGCCGTCCATTTTACCTCTTCGCAAGCTTTCGAGGTACGCATGTGGTACCTCAATAGCCAAACGCTATGAATCTACAGGATCAGTTGCAAATGAAACAGAGTCAACCCACTCCATTCCTGAATCTTCTCGATTAGATCCTTCACCTGAAGACTATGGTCGTACCATCTTCGCGGACAAATGCACCTTAACTCTCGCAGCTGGCTCCGGTGGCCACGGGTGCGTTTCGTTTCTACGAGATAAATTTATTTCAGCTGGACCGGCCAACGGGGGCGACGGTGGCAGTGGGGGCAGTGTCTATATCCAGGCCATCCGTGGAGAAACAAGCCTACACAAGCTTGCCCGGCGGGGGATTGTCAAAGCTAGCAGAGGGAGAAATGGGCATGGAAAAGGAAAGGGTGGTCAGCGTGGAGAGGATGTGCTAGTGCAAGTGCCAGTAGGCACTATAATTAGGGAAATCTCCAGGGACGATCCGGTGGCCGCGGAAGAGGAGCGGAGGGTGGAGAACGAGGGTATGCCGCAAACTGAAGGGGAAACAACGCGGGGGCAGTGGAGGAGAGATAAGTGGATACTGTATCCATCATCCCAACCATCCGAATTCGCAATGGCAGAATTTCCTCCTCTTCCCAAGGCAAGACTCTCGAACCTGAGCATGTCCCAACCTCAGGCACCGGTATCGCAGGATCTTTCAGAGCCTATGGAAAAGCCAATGCTCCTTGCTGCCGGTGCTATGGGCGGTCTGGGCAATCCACATTTCGTATCAAGGCCGAACCCAAGGCCTAAGTTCGCGACAAAAGGTGACCCTGGCATGTCCATAACGCTGGAACTAGAGCTCAAGCTTCTTGCGGATGTTGGCTTTGTGGGGATGCCCAATGCTGGCAAGAGCACTCTGCTACGAGCACTCAGCAAAAGTCGTGCGAGAGTGGGTAATTGGGCGTTTACGACACTGCAACCGAACCTAGGAACAGTTGTCTTGGACAATCATCACGGTATACCCTATTTGCAAGCCAACAGGGCGAAAGGCGAACCGAGAACGCAGATATCCATAGCAGACATACCCGGGCTCATACCAGACGCGCACCTGGATCGAGGACTAGGGCTTGGGTTCCTACGTCACGTAGAACGTGCGCAAGTCCTTGCGTTTGTGGTTGACCTGAGTGGCGGAGACGCCGTTGAGGCCCTCAAGAATCTCTGGCGGGAATTGGGAGAATTCGAGACTCTACGAGGAAAGGAGACAAACAACGACACAGAACAACGGATGGTCGGTTGGAAGGCTTTGGGTAGCTCGATGTCATCTGCGTCTGCCACGGACGGTGCCGTGGCAAGAGGGCAAGAGAACATCATCATCAACCCATCCGCGTCCCAAGCGCTCCCAGCGCTGTGGATGGCACCTATATCTACCAAACCATGGCTCGTCGTTGCAACGAAAGCAGATGTTGAAGGTACTCAGGACAACTTCGCGAACCTACAAGCTTACCTCGATGCTTTGGCCTCGGGTGCAGTCGATCACCCAAGCGGCAGGAAGAACGCTTGGAAGGGAAGGCTCGGTGCTATCCCGGTGAGTGCCATTCGAGGAGAGGGGGTGGACCGGATTCCCAAGTGGACTGTAGAGCTGCTCGACGATTGAGCAATGCAAAGACATCTTGGAGTACTTGCACGCTTGCATTGCGCTTGTCTACTGACCTCACGCATCTATCGCGGCACTAGATACCCTATAATATAATCTACCTTCATTCGAGTAGCAACATGGAACGAGGATCGGCGAGATAGTACTATAGAAGTCTACAATAGACGATGATCTGAAGCGTGTAAGATCTTCGACCGTTCTACGTCCGCATCAACGGAAAGGAACTGGACTCTCATCATCTCATGTTAGTTTTCCGCGGCCTTCTCGATGGGCAATCTATCATGGTAGTGATGTATTAATATTGGTTTGACAAGCTCAGTGCCTTCCATTCCTTTCCACAATTACCGTAGCCTGTCCGTAGTAAGTAATCACACGGTAACACAGTCCAGGGTCTAGGCTGCTTGTGAGGCATTCTCTTCCAACCGAGTGCACGCACAGGTACCGGCAAAACCAGATCAAACCGACAACCAACAATGCTTCCCGTTCTCTTGTTACACTCGACAGTTGCAGACGGCAAAGACTACTAACGGTGACTGGCGGAGCTTCAGCTGGTGTCCGTACATGTTGGAATTATTTTCCTAAATTCTCAACAAGAGGGTACACGGCCGTACGTATCATCATCCTGAGTTGGACCGTTACTTTCCCACCGAGATTACGCCCCCACCAACCAGCACTCACTACCACCCGTTATTCTTTACCTATCAGCGAACGGTGGATTAGTTGCCGAACTGCTTAGTACGTGCTTAGGGCCTTACTTTACCTTATCACGCTTACCTATCTATATCCGTCGAAGAAGCGGTGATAAGACTCTAAGAGTCCCGCGCAACGCCTGACCGGAGCCTGAGCCGGACACGTTTGGATGATGTGGCGCCATGCTCGGAAAATTCGATAGCACGGCGGGCAGCCTCGTACGGGATGATAGAATAGAGTCTGGCCCCCTAAAGTACCTTAGATAGCTCTGACATGCTGACCGTACTCTTCCGTACTCTTTCGCAATCTTCCCTCTTCCCTCTTCCATTTATCCATTTATCCGTTTATCCATCCGTCTCTTGTCACCGTCTCTACAACGTTCATAAAGAATCATCTCGTCCTCATCGTTCAGACAAAACATGGTCTCAACGGTTCCGAGAACCGGCCTTTACTTTTAGCCTCGGCTTTCGTCGGAGAGATATCTAAAACTGGCAGAAGCATGGTCCAAGCGTTTTTCCAGGCTTCATCATCGCAAAGACCAAGTCTCTTGGGAACGATTATAATGCTATCGTAGTCTGGTCTCTGCCTTCAAAACCTACGCTCACCTCCTCTTCGGAGGCTGGTGGGCGCCAGCGCTGGTCAACAATGATTCTATCCACTCGATTATACTCCGACCCGCCTTTGGCTAGAAATGCTCATCAAAATAATCCGTCAATATTGGTATCCTGGTGGTGTACGGGGTTCGCATTGGCTATAATCATTGTGCGGCTTGCTGGGCGATACATACGCACCGAGAAACTTTTCCGGGAGGACAAGGTCATGGCACTGAGCATCATACCGCTGCTGGCTAGAATGGCATGCGTGCATGTAATCCTTCGATGGGGAACAAATAACGCCATCACAACTGGATTGAGTCCTCTGGAAATCCGGCACCGTGAGATTGGGAGCAAGCTTGTTTTGTGTTCCAGGATTTTCTATGCTGCGTTGTAAGTAGCTCCCTCAAGAATGGTCGCAACCAGGACTAACCGTGTCAAAGTCTATGGATTGCCAAATTCACCGTCTCGGAGTTCCTTAAACGCCTCACAAGCCAAGTATGGAAACGGTCCTATGAACTTGGCCTTCAGTTCATCCGATGGTTCCTTGTCGTGACCTTCGTCGCCGTGGTAATCGCGACTCTTGCTGAATGTAAGCCATTCTCCAAATACTGGCAAGTAGTTCCAGACCCTGGAGCAAAATGTCGTCAAGGTTATTCTCAGCTCATCACCATGGGTGCGAGCGATGTCACTACCGATGTTCTTCTGGTTGCCTTCCCTATCCCGATAATACTGAAATCTCACATGGCAATCAAGCGGAAAATCTCCCTAGTTTTGCTTTTCGCTCTCTCCCTTATCCTTGTCGCCATCACCGTCTACCGGGTCGTCGGTGTCATTGATCGTAACTCAGACCAGCAATTCCGGTCGCTCCTCGCTTCTTTCGAAATCCTTGCCGCCGCCGCGGTCTCTAACGCCCTCGTTCTAGGATCCTTCGTGCGCGACCGCGGTGCTAAAAAGCAACGCTACCGCCTCGGCAGCACTGGAGGAGCCAGTAGTTTAAACAGATCAACTGAAACCCATCGACATATTGTCTCAAGTAGGACCTGGGGCAGCGATACCCACCTGGCAGAAGATCTAGGCATGAGGTTAGGGCCAGAGTTTGAGGACCGACAATTTAAAATAGCCAGACCAGCACCGATGGCCCTACCCCTAGCATCTCAGGCACGAAATGTGACCCCGAAAGTTATGCTGCAGGACTGGGAATTTCCTACTCGAGGATCTGCGGAGACGGACGAGACGGACTTGAAAGCTCCTGAACGAGACATTGAAAAAGGAGCTATAGGTCCATGCGAAGTCCCTGCCTCCACCCTTACCCCGCGACGCATGTCTTTCTTCGACGTAGGTGGCTTGCTTGAAGACGTTCACGCCGCTCCATCCCCTCGATTCCGCAGTCTCTCGGCATTCGGTGTGGCTGCACTTCCACCGCATGCCGAGTCAATCGAATCACCTAAAAGCCCTGCAATCCGGCACATGAGACGGGGTAGCCACGCCTTGCTACTGGATATTGGCGGCCTCCTCTCTCCCTCCCCTCCTTCTCCGTCATCGCTTCCACCAGTCCAGTCGTCGAGGGTAAATTTAGACCCAGCCCCGCCGACAAGAAACTTCAGCCAGCCCACTGCACCAACAAAGAACTTCAGCCGTCCTACTTCTCCCTCGATACCATCATTTCCGCCTCCTCACCATCAACAGTCGTCATTTCCGTCAATATCTCCTTCAGCAGCCCCTCCTTATCCACGCTCGCCGGGGTTTCCAGCTTCACCGCGGCCGTCAGTTGCCTCAACCGCTTCTCCTCGTCTTCATCCGAATGCGGCGCAGAAACAGTATAGTTCAAATACACTAAGGGACGTCGGGGGGCTCTTGAAGTGAAGTCACTCATCACTGGAAACGCTTCTTACCCTTTATTTAGCTGATTGTACTTTCGAGAAACAACCAGTGCAACCTTCACCTTGATTTTACCTTTACCTCCTGGCAGCTCTACGCTTTCAGATATCAGCAAATTACTGTTTTAGTGCTTTCCTTCGTTGTGATACCCTTGTGCCACTTTTATCTTCTACTTATATTTTGTGCAGTTTAGCAACGGCGTTAAGAAATACCTTTGACAGTAGCATTGGCGTTCGAGGACCCGGCTGGGATGAGTTAATGATTGAGATGACTGGATGGATGGGTTGGAGAATGGGAATACGGGCAGGGCCTTTCAAGGTGTATCAGGTTGGGGAAAGGGACGGGGGGGTGAGATTATCAGCGTTATATATCAGAGTACTCGATGTTGAGATAATGTATATCTAGTATCTAGTATCTACGCAGACTCATTATCACATCAATCCACACACTTAAGTGCAACACAGCCGTGGCCTCATCGAATCTGATTTTTAAAGACCTGGATTAGGAGGTTTATCGGCTGACCTGACTGAGTGCAAGAGGCCGGCTCAGTAAATCAATCGGCGGATCTAGAGACCGCAGTGCTCGAAAGAGGGAGGAGATGCTTTGGGGGAGATATATCCGGGAGTGCACGAGTCGGTGAGGAAATGGCTAGAGGATGTGATTGCGGGAAATGGTCGTGGTGGGAGAAAGGGTGGCGTGAAAGAAATGATACTAAGAGGAGGGTGTCTGGATGAGAAGGTGACTGAATGTGCGGATAGTCTGGATCAAGGGATGGCTAGACATAGGGATGGCTGGAGGTGTGCTTATATTGGATAGATAACTGTGTAGAAGAGACATCTAGCCGAGATGGCTTTTTAAGAGTGAAGATCTGGCTAGCTCTAACGAAGTCTTAAGTATTTGTTTATCTCGATCCCTGAGAGGATCAGTTGAGTTACAAACTTTGAATATTACCCAGAACACATGTGGATATTCATTGTCGCCACACCCTTTCCTGTACAGAGCGTACGCCTGGTCTATCCCGTGTCGCTCCTTGACACAATGGCGCCAGTTCGCGCGCCCGTTTAGCATATCGGATATGTTTCATATGCTGGTGGCTTGATTCGTTCGTCCGGAGTCTAGCTCTATAGCTCTGATCTCTTCGCGGCGCTGGGGCTCGGTAACGAACTGAAAGATGGTGCGGGGGTTTGATCGGACCTTTTCGTGGTCGGTTTGCGTTGCGGACATACCACGCTGTTGTTTCAAGGTCCTAGAAGTTGGCGCTTTTCGGTAAGGTAGATGTCACTGACATGTCATCGTCGTCTCATCATCCAGCGCCCTCAGCATCACCCCTCACAGCGTCCAAGACCCTCCTCGTCAACATATCTCTTTCCTTCGTATCCACAACCCCATACGCCTCCCTCGTCTGCTTGAACACATCTTCCTCCCATCCATCTTCAACATTAATCTTTCCACTATCATCCCAACAATCCTGAACTGTCCCTCCGATGTTCTTGAAAAATCCCTCCAAACCCCCTTCCCCACCGCCAGCATGATAACTCTTAAACGGCCCTGCAACCGCCCATCTAGGACCCATGCTATTTTGCACGATAGTGTCTATGTCGGAAGCGGAGGCGACGCCGGTGTGCACGAGGTGAATGGCTTCGCGAAGGAGAGCGAAGGCGAGGCGGTTTGCTACGAAGCCGGGAACTTCTTTCTTAATAACAACAGGCTCTCTACCAAGTTGCTTCCAGAAATCGACAGTTCGCGTGACAACGTCTGGTCTCGTGATAGGAGAAGGGACAATTTCAAGCAGAGGCATTACATGAGGCGGGTTGTAAGGGTGAACGACGAGCAGGCGGGAGGGATCTTGCATTTGGGAGGATTGGACGGAGGCGGGGATACCGGAGGTGGAGGTCCAGAGGAGGCAGGTGCGCGGGCAGTACTGTTCGATTTGGGGCCATAGACTCGTTTTGAAGTCGAGATTCTCGGGGCCTTGTTCTTGGATAATGTTGGCGTGGGGGACGGCGGTTGAGAGGTTTGGCTCGAGCTTAAGTGTGCCGTCTTTGATGAGGCGGTTGATTGCTTCTCTCCCGCACGAGCTGGTCTTGGAGACTTCGCCAGGCAGAGGTCTTATTTCTGCTGGAGAAGTGTCCTGGAGGTAGAGCGGTAGAGTATCGTATACGTAGTGTTGCAGGTCTGGCCTCGTATCATGAATCGTTAGCTCTAGCGGGTGAGTTGCGGATGCATGCTGCAAATGAAGCGCGGCCCAGGAAAGGCCAATGGTGCCTGCACCAATCAGTGTTATACGGAGAGGCTCCACTCGTGACATTTTGATGTTCGTGTTTCACGGGAGGACATTGAGGTGTCTTCTTGAGCAAGATATCTCGTCGTTAGGTGAATGAATAGTAGCCGCTCAAAATTCGGTAAATTCACATAATGGTGAGTGCTTAATCTGTCGGCATCTCAATTAGCTTTCCTACTTGCTGCTCTTTCTTGATTTGAAACATGGCAAGGACAAATTTTGAAGATCAATGTGTTAAAGGCGTAGTAGTAGATAGTTGTCGCCGAAGAGCATGATGCAAAGCCTACCTTGACCTAGCTCGCTTACAAAGCGAACAAAGTATCATAACGACGGGAGCGTGAAGCACCGTCCTCTTCCGTGATGACTGTCCCCTTCCATCAACCTTACTATATTCCATATATATGTCGGCAACGGCATATTCTGCTCGTAGCAAGTTCTTTGAATACCACGTCAACATTCCAACCCACCAGCCAAGGCTTTCGTTATCCATCTCTCTCTCACATAACTTAGGCAGATCTTTCATCAGCGGAACAGCTAAATGTGGACTTATTCACCGTCTAAAGATCCAACCACGTTTTCACTTCCGTCAGAAGTCTCAAGGTCATACGTCTCGGTTTCTTTTGTTTTGTTCATGCTGAGTTTGGTTTTGGACATGAGCTTGTTTACTTCGACCCCGTCGAGGGCATGGCCTGTCTTTGTCTTCGGTCCTAGATGCCTTTTCACGGACGACGTTGTCTTGAACCCTTTTACACACCCTTCAAATGGACAGTCGAACCTCTTTTCGTGTGGATGAAGTATGTCTTCTTTAGTGAACCGGGTATGGCCCTGACGTTCGCCAGACTCGATCGGAGTTATATAATGTTCTAACACGGCTGACATCGCAAGCACTATATCACCTGGCCTCTGATCTAGCTTGGTGTGCAGCTCAGGAAATACCGCATGTGCACCCTCGAAGTCTCCATAGCAAGTTGTTGCGACCAATCCGTCCTTGACATCGCCCTTGTCTTTGTGGGGACCTACGGTCATATTTATTAAGACCGCGAGGGAGGACTGACAACCCTGAGGACCTTGGTATAAATGTTCAAGGTCTCCTTTCAGACCTTGGTATGACTTATGATATTCTTGCCATACGGGGTAGTCCAAGGCTTTCAGCCACGAACTCAAGATCTCGTGCTCCCAGGATGTATTCTTCATATGGTCAACAACAGCCTTGAGTTTAGCCTCCGAAAGCGGACGTGAGTGCTGCGACAAGATAGGCTTGTCGTACACATGACACTGCATATGCCATAACGCGAAATGAAAGAGACCGTAGTCAAGGCCTCTCTTACTCCACTTCTCTTTTTCCTCGCCGCGATGCCTTGGGTCGTTGGCGGGCACTATGGGTTTGTATGCAGCGGTAAGATCTTTGAAGCTCTGCTCCGATTGCGAAGCGAGCTTCTTGGCCATGTCTGCCATCATCCCAGCCAGCATCCCTTGCTTGATGAAATAGATCATCGGCTTTCCGTCGCTCGTCTTTATCAAAGCACTCTCCTTGATCAAATTGAGGGTCGCTGCTTCATTCAGATAGTCAGGGTTAGGCTTAACCTGCTTTATGGGCCCTTTAAGGAAGTATGCCGAGTCTTTCTCTTCATGGACCAGCTCGCGAACAGTCGCTGAAAACTTTCCGTTGCCCACCACCACTGTACCCCTGTTGCGAAGGCCTTTACTATACAATGGCTCGACGGCTGTACGGCGTCTTTTGCCTAGTTGTGACGTTTTCGCTTCACCTTCTGCTTCCGAGTCATCATGCTGTCGTTTGAGGCTTGACGAATCGAGCTGTGAAGCATTTCCTCGTTCCGTCAAAGGAGAGCGCTCTGGCGCCTTGCGCAGAGCCTTCAAGGCGGCCTGGGAGGATCGGTATAAGATCTGGAAGCGGCTTTGGTTGATATGCGACTCAACAGTGGAGCTTTGCATTATTATGATAGAGTACCGGCAAGGGGAGAGTGATTGTGATCCCGGAGGATCTATATCTGTTACCGATCTGTGTGAGACCAAGCAGCGCTGGAAATGAGCATAAAGCAGTCGGAAGGAGCTTTTCGCTGTGTGTTGAGCAAGCCAGACATTCGCTAACGACATGGTCAGGTAACGCACCAGCTGCTTATCTTTGATAACTACCCGGTATCTGTAAGTACTCTGTGGATGTGAATTTGTTGTGAGCAATATACGTCCAAAGACACTTACCAAATTGGATGCTTATTGCTGACTGTGCCTATTCCCTTACAGTATCCAGCATAGCTTTGATCCACGTCCTCATGTACCTTCAAGCACTTCATCTGCCTTACCAGTGAACAAGGAAGGACTTTACATCTGGACGTTGCCATATGTGCACCCACCCAACTCTTACCAGAGTTTGGCCTCGACGTAGCTGATCCCACACCCTGCTTAATCCTTCAATTACAATATATACTGGGAAGGACGTCAATGCCAAACCTGAAATGAGAAGATCGTGCATGACTTCTACTGACCTGAGGTTCAAATCTTGCAGTCATGGGAAATTGACGCATAGAAAGCGCCATGGATTCAGAAAGGTCATCTATCAACTGCTGAGGCAGGAATCCAGCTTGGTTTACGCCATCTGTTCCCTATGTTACTGGGGGTTGGATATAAGGACACCGCGCAGTTTCGCCATATTATATGTATAGAAAGACCGAAGGGCTTACTACTATACTATCAAATCCAGAAGGCCCGATTTTAATAGGGGTTCAGAGATACTCATCAGACCACCTTTATGATTTGGGAGAGACAAAGAAGGTGCACGAAACGGCACATTAAGTAGGAGACTTACCTGCATAGCCTGGCAAGGTGCAGAACCTACAACATGAATGCCACCAACAATTGAAAAATTCTTCGCGGATGAACACCAATTTCCCGAACAGCTCTGGATCCCATCAGTGACAACTACACCCGCTTTGCGCGGCTCCATACTTCTGACAGATTGGGCAAACCTATAATTTCAAGGGTGGCGACAGTCCGCAACAGCTGCAAAACACCAAACCATGGTGTCACCTGGATAGGTAGTACTAAGTGATCAATGGAATCAGAACTGCCACCTCATGCAGGGGTGTGAAGCCCAGCGCAATCGATTGTTCCTCTACCTAGGTAGAGCTGAAGATGCTTTGGATGCTAGTGGACGACCTTTAGAAAGTGGTCGAACAACCATTGAAAAAAAATCGCGTGCAATACATCCATTCGCCGTCAGTGTCAGGTCAAGAAGGCTTGTACAATCGCTTTGAAGCACAAGTGTAGTTTGTGCCATGTTCCATTCATTGACGGAAAAGCTTTTCAAGGCAATCGACTTGCAATCATTGTCTTCCTACTATGACATTAGGTATGGCTCTTACAGAAGCGTGTGCGTATGAGAGTAGTTGCCCGCCGCGGCAATGACCTGAAGGACAAGGGAATGGAAGGCGCCTAGATAGCCTAATTGGGGCGTCTAGTCTAATCAGAGGGGATACACCTTGGGTACTCTACTAGGTACCTGAGTACGAAAGCCAGCGTCTAGAAGATATATGCTGAGTTTCAATCTGAGCCTGCTATAAGGTCTGTCGTGTCACTACTTTACCTGTCATTCCACGCAAATCGAAAAACTTTCTCAAGTCATACGAGTATGCCACAGCAGTTAGGGATTCAGGTCCCATTAGGTGTGTTTCATGGTCAAAACGTCACTTCACACCATCTCAGGACTTTCGTGTTTTGCTCGAATTGAGCTAGGTAGTTCTTTAGTCCTCTCTAGATGAAATTTTCTCACATACTCCATCGGAAAGCACTTCCCCAGATTTTCGGCGAGGTCCCGTTATGCCAGACGTTGAACCGAAGATCATCCCCACACCCTGTAGTCCTAAACACCACGAACCATCATATCATCTACGTCAGAACATTAGAGCAGGTCGGGATCGAAAGGTCGAATAGTCTTCTTTACATGTAAGAGAATCCTGCCCTTCCATGAGCTGTTACTGACCAACATGCCCTTCAAGTCGAAACAGCCAGACATCAACTGTGAGCTCGTTGCCCGCGCAATCGTAGTTTGACTATATTGTACTCACCCGGCATTCAGTACCGTCAGGGCTCTCAATATGGGACTGGCTCTTTGACTCTCCATTCTCAGTCACCTCCAATACTTCCAATGGCCCTTTCCGTGGCTTCACCAATGCTTTCACGAATGAGCGTATTGACTACGCACGGGTGAAATTGCATACGGTCTATCTATCAACAGTATTGGCCAAGAACTATGGGTTAAAGAAGGGGGAAACGGTGGCACTGTTCAGCCCCAATACAATATGGTACCCTGTCGCTATGCTTGGGACTCTCAGAGCTGGTTTGCCCCGCTGGATCTGGCAATGCTCTGGCAGAATAGCTGATAGGAGCTAAAATCATAGGCGGAGTTGTGTCTGGTGCCTCCCCGGCATACAACGTCGAAGAGATGACATATGCTCTTAAAACTGCGAACGCCAAGTTTCTGATGACCGTACCATCCGCCATGGTTGTTGCTGCAGCCGCTGCTAAAAATGTTGGAATTCCGAAAGTGCGAGTGTTTCTTCTGGAAGGAAGCTTAGATGGCTTCACGACTATGCAGCAGCTCTTGGAGATTGGCAGATCTTACGGTGATAATGGACAAACACCAAGCTTTAAGATTCCGATGGGCAAGACGAAAAAGGACGTCTGTGGGTTTTTGAGCTTCAGCAGCGGTACGACTGGGCTACCGAAAGCTGTATGACATGCAATAGACTCCAGGTTATGGCGATCTAACTCCCATTCTCAGGTTATGATTGAATGTCAGAATGTCATTGCACAGTGTCTACAGGTCCAACAGATTACGCCGCCAGATCTGACCCAGATCCTGGCTGTTACTCCGGCTTGTTCGCGATCCACTCGTTGACCAGTACGATCTCTCGCACCTTCGCCGCTTCTCATCTGGTGCCGCTCCTCTATCCGAGGAGATCATCCAGTTGCTAAAGAAGAAATTTCCTCAAAAAGAGTTCAAGCAAGGTTCGCTGTCATACTCGTGTTGCTGTCTTTTGGAACCGTCTGATTGTTCAATCCAGGCTATGGAATGACCGAGTCCTGCTCCTGCATAACCGCTCATCCACCCGACAAATACGACTACAAGTATGCCCATGCAGTCGGCACTATCATCGCAAGCACCGAGGTAAAGATAGTAGATCTAGATGGGACAGAGCTAGGGCTTAATCAGCCTGGCGAGGTGGGTTCCCAGCCGCAATACCTCTATAGCCAGAGCAAGTCTCTAAGAAGAACACACTTCGTAGGTCCTAGCCCGCGGCCCCCAAATCGTCATGGGGTACCTCAACAACCCCAAAGCCACGTCCGAAACCTTCGACTCCGACGGCCGGCTCCACACCGACGACCAAGGTTTCGTCGACGACGAAGGCCTCCTCACCAGCACCGACCGCATCAAAGAAATGATTAAGGTCAAAGGCATCGGTGTCGCACCCGCTGAACTCGAAGACCTCCTACTCGGCCACCCCAAAGTCGAAGATGTGGCTTTTTTGGGATTGCAGGATGAATATTCTGGAGAGAAACCGAAGGCGTATGTGGTGCTTAAAAAAGGGGTGCAAAGAGGAAGTGGAGTGGAGAAGGAATTGATTCGGTATGTGAAAGAGAGGGAGGTGAGGCATAAGTGGAGGCGATCCCGAAAAGTGGAAGTGGGAAGATTTGGAGGAGGGTGTTGCGGGATCAAAGTAAGGGATTGGGGAAGAAGCAGAAGGTCAAGAACGAGGTAAAGGGGAGGGCGAAGCTGTAGTATCAGTGCTCTTCGTATTTTAGGATATGCAAGTTGTACAAGTACATGTGCCTGAACTCCACGCTACACTTTTCCTATTCAACTCCCATACCAACTTGAAGCGCCATTGCTCATAACCGTAAGTCCACCCGACGAGACCCTGCCTCATATAGCCCATCGGTAGCTTGCATACCTCCCCGCCGTCTCACTCTTCCTAATAATCTTCACCACCTGCCCCCTCCTCAACCCCAAATACTTCGCCACCGGGTCCCCGGTCTGAATCCTAGGCAACTGACTCTCCTTTAACCGATACCTCTCCAACAACCGCCTCTTCTCCTCTCCACTTAGCAACACATGCTTTGGCACCAGCTCATGGTGCGTGATATTAACCAACAAATCCTGTTCCTGAAACGTCTCTATTATCGACGGCAGTACGACGGGTACGATCTTGAGGGCCGCGGGGGTTATGGACGCTTGCGTGATGAGAATGCCGGTGTGAAAGTTGTGCTGCGAGATGTGCTGCGCGAAGGTGCGCATTTGTTTTATGCCGATAGAGGCTTCCGAGCTGAATTCGATCCAGATGGTGCCGATCTGTGCGGGCGCGTCTGTGGGGGCATTGGGTGGAAGGGCGTGTTTTTCGAGCATGGGGCCCGAGGGTCGGGCAGAGAAAGTCATCTTCTTGCGGCTGGAGAGGACAAAGAAGAGGGTTAGCTGGATTAGGGTAGGGTGTGATAGTGGGGCATACTCGGGGGCACCGCTGGCGTCGGCATACTGGGCGCGAAAGTCGTCGAGTGAGATGCCGACTTCTGCGTCTGATAGTTCATAGCCCTACAGATTCTTGGTCAGGCATGTTCTTGGAGTAATGGCTGTGCTGGGGCTTGGGGCGCACTTACCCTGTCTTTGCACATTTCGTTCACTGTTCGCCATGCGCGCCATAGCCGGGTTAGATCTCGCTCTGCGTCGGCGTGAAGCCTGGCTGCATCTTGGTCGGACATAGTAGAGGACTTGGACGGGAACCGGTAAGCGCTGAGATGAGGGCTCAGAAAGTATGGGATGTTCAAAAGGTGTGGAAAGGGTTTAGCGTGTTCGCGGTCCAAGCTTTCGAGTTCCGCAGGCGGTAGGTAGACAACCACGACAACTTATGATAATCCTCGGCTTAATGCTCGTCACACAGACCGTAGGTTCGCCTCAAAATATGCAAATGCCGCAGGAGGCGGAGTCAGTCGTGCGGACACAAGGCAGAACCCCTAGGGAATAGGCGCAGCTGCCTGGAATTGGCAGAGTCACATGTATATCTACGTATAGGTAGCCATTGGCCTCTATTTACTATCTCTCTCTCATATAACTCCTTTGCTCATTCAGCACGGTCAGTTTCTGCGGCTGTCACCTTCTACAATTGTTAATCTCTACAACTTCCACGTCTCTCCAATATTGCCTATTTCTATCATCTATTATATAATCCACGATGGGCCAACAAGAAGACTCTCGTAATATCGACTATGCAAGCACTAGAGTCTTCGATGACTTTCAGAAGCACTCCTCCCACCCTCGAGTATCCGTCCATGACGCCATCGTGGCCACCCTTCGCGAGCATTACCCAGGCTATTCGTTGACAGTCACCTCACGAACAACAGGCATCGTCTCTTTTGCGCACGCAGGTCAAGCTGAAGCTAAGCTTGACACTAACAGCGGGATTTTGGTACGAGCTCTTCAACCTACTAAAGGCCGCTCCGGTGACGACACTGGCAAGCTGTTGGACAAAGTTCTTTTTGGCAAATACGATTACCAGTGGAACCATAACAATTTTATTGTATACACTGCGGAATACCCGGCAGGTTTTGCAAGGGAGCAGATCGATTGTATCCTCCACAAATTGGAGAAGGACGATGTAAATCGGGGGCGTTCCCTACGCGCGGATGAGCTTATCGCAGCAGCTTCTCGATACAATAGCGATCCACATGATGAGGTATATGTATTTGATCAAGAGGTGTGGACTAAGAGCAATGAACTTTGGAGCAGCGTTCAGCAATCTTCTTGGAATGATGTTATACTCAACAGCGAGATGAAAGAGGCTTTGGTCAAGGATATCGAGGGGTTTTTTGACTGTGAAAACGAATACAAGGAATTTGCAGTGCCTTGGAAGGTGAGTCTAACTTCTATCTTATGACGTGTTCTTCTCCATAGCGTTTTGAGATTTATTGAATCGTTGGATCGAGGCGAGGCATGGTTGACGGTCTGACTTTTCTTGATCAGAGAGGGATCATCTTCCACGGTATTTCCCACAAACCGACCCTGTGTAATTACCCAAAACTAATTTGTATTAGGCTTGCCTGGTAATGGAAAAACTATTTCCCTCAAAGCCCTGATGCATGCGCTCTACTCACGGCCAGACCCAATCCCCACACTCTACGTTAAGTCTCTTGCAGGCTGTCATGGCCCCGAATATTCGATCCGCGAGATCTTTGTAAAGGCGCGAGAGACCGTGCCTTGTCTTCTAGTGTTTGAAGACCTTGACAGTCTCATTACGGACAGAATCAAGAGCTTTTTCTTGAACGAAGTGGACGGGCTGGAGAGCAACGATGGTATTATGATGATTGGGAGCACGAATCATTGTATGTTCCTCGGAGTTCTGGAACTCTTGACGGCAGCCAATTAATGATGTTCCAGTGGAGAAACTTGACGCCGGTATATCTAAGCGTCCAGGGCGTTTTGATAGAAAATACCAATTCGCACTCCCAGGCACTACAGAGCGTGCTCAGTATTGCGACTACTGGAGGTTTGTTGCCCCACTTCCCGAATATCTGCCCATGGCAACACCCAACCTATCTTCACTTACAACCATCTGAACCATATATTTACTCACGAACACTATATAGATCCAAGCTCTCCAAAAACAAATCCATCTCTTTCCCCCCGTCCCTTTCCACCGCTATCGCCTCCATGACCGAGGGCTTCAGCTTCGCCTACCTCAAAGAAGCTTTCATCGCCGCCCTACTGGTCCTTGTCGCCGCCCAGCGCGCAGTGAAGAGCGGGACCAAACCCGAAGAACGCCTATCGAACAACGTCCCTACCCCAACCCCCGGCTCCGACACGGACCTCGAGAACAACCAGCTATGGCAGGTCCTGAGCAAACAGGTCCAGACTCTTCGCACCGAAATGGAAGAAAGCCGCAAGAGCGCCGAGGATGCGGCGGAGAATAACGCTAATGCTAACGGTGCTGTTGCCGAGGCAGAGGATGGAGGTTGTAAAGGCTGTGTAGATTACTGATGCTGGGCAGGGGTCGACGCGAATACGGATGCCACGGTGAATTGGAACGCGTTCCTAAGGAGAATGAGGGCGCAGAAAAGGTAAGCTTGTAATGGCTAGGGCGTGGGATGGGTTCTGCTATACAAATTTTTGGAACTACATGTGGAAGAATGTGGAAGTACCGAATTTGATGACCGCTTAGAGAACAAGAATATAACTTTTGTTTGATTGATACCGTATGTGAACACGTGCTGCTTGATTGTTACCCAAAAAAATGACTTCACTCAGGGCTTCTGCTTGTCCCATATTCACGACCATCATCATGGCCGAACATCTAAAAGCCCTAAAACGAAAAATCGCAGAGGCATTGCTCTCGACTGCTCAAATGATTTTCTGTCTGTATATGTTATGTATACTCTAATCAACCCCCCCTGAATACTATATCGTTGGCTCCTAGACATCTCGCTTCCTAACGGTCCCTTCCCCATACCTTCCCGTATCCCCATATGCTATATCCTACCCCTGGATGAAAGCAGTCCCGTGCCAGTCGATTTTCGGTTTCGTGAGGGGTGTAAAAAAGTTGAAGATGGGGCGGGGGGTTTCAATGAGCGGACTAAGGCGCAGCGGTAGCTGTGAGTATGCTTTTAAGACCAGGAGTCTTTGGCATTCTGGTGTACGCGATAGCAATTTAAAACTAATTTAACAGCAAGGACGACCGTGGGAGAGCCTTGGTGTTCTAGGTTAGCATCTGTGACAAAGAGTACGGAAAGCGTGGTGCTCCAGGTTCCTTTCTTGTATTCCTTTGGTGAGGTTCGGTTTTAGAACTTTTTAGGGGAAGGGAACTGGTGAGGATGGGGGGTAGTGATAGTAGTAGGTGGTGATGGTAGTAAGGAAATGGGAAAGGGCTTGTGATGGGATGTCGTTGAGGGGTAATGGGAGGAGTGAGCTTTTATCGTCGGCGGTTGCAGTCGTAATTCATCAACGAAGGGAATAGGGGAAGGTAAGGAGTTTGGCGTTGATGATGGTGGTGTGATAGGAAAAGGTGGAAATTTCATCAGATCCTCTCTCCCATGCTCTTCATCTTCGCTTCAGCGTGGTCAATTTGTGAAGGTTTCCGCTGAGTAGAACTGTCATGTTCTTATTCCAAATTTGATGTAAATTGTCCATTATACCACGTAGGCGGGGGTTTATATGGGCGAGAGAAGAGCCTATACGGAATATGGTTCGCAAAAGACCCCTTAAATGTGTCATACCTAGCAGTGAAGAGAGTCTCTGGCTCCTAGCTCTAGTTGGACGTTTGTTGGTAAGTCTATGAAGGCTAGGAAATGTGGATTTTTTGCGATCAAGTAAGGCTTTGTTATCGACTTCTAAAAAAATGTCAAGGTGCGAAACAGCGGGTGGTCGATAAAATATCCGGGAAGGATTCCTAAGTATCTAGTATCCCAGTGCCGTTGTCTCTTCTATGAAGCCCCGATAGTACTAACAAAACACCTTCGATGAAGCTGGCTGCAACCGAACAAGGTCATCTTCTCTGGTAGCTTCGGGGATGGTGTGCGCCGTTGTACCGGTCCGCGAAGAGGGGAGATGGGATAGGGCAAGCTATCAATTTTGAATATTAACTTTTATAGATGGAAGTCAGTTGTAACGAACCAGTACGCATGTAGATCCAATAGACCGTCAGATATGGAGATATTAGATACCTGATAAATGCGCTGTCTCATACCACAAGCAACTCTTACGGCCAATGACGTGAATCAATTTGCATTGGTTGGAACGCCGTAGAAGGCGGAAATTGAATGGGTTCGTTCACAGGTCATACCTTACCAGCTAGGTGGTTGCGATGAGAGTGTGCGCCCGTCCATTTCAGATCAAAAACATGAATCATGATCTAGAGTCAGCTTCAACCCTCCTCTTTAAGGCCTCCAACGAATTCTGATAACACTCTCTCAAGTGCAAGTCTGCCACTTTGTCAGGAATGTGCGCCAACATATGTGGTTCTTCGCGATAGCAATATATGCAATCCTCTATGGATAGCTCTTTCAGAAGAAGTTCGCCCTTTACATCTGTGCGGATCAAAGTATCCACTATCCACTGTAAAATTTCCCGCGCTCCTTCGATATCCTCTTTTTGATTGTAGTGGCCAACGAAAGGACTAATATTCAAGTCGAGTATCCGCGACAGGTCGCTCTCTAGGATTTCCTGTTGTTCAGGCTAATCTGCATGCCGGTCCTCGGGGTCTTGAACATCCAGACTCAAACAGAATGTATCTTTCGCATAGAAGTACGGGATAGACTCGTACTCGAAGAAGACTAATGGAGGCATTTTTCGAGTGTGGAATGACCATTATGCACTCATAGAAGCACTGCCCGTAGATCTTGTCGCGGAGCGGAAGGGTTAGGAAGTTAGTCGGCGTCATGGTTTTGATGTCTGAATTGGTTGATATAAACAAAAGAGTGTCTGTGAACTTGGTAATCGAGGATGTTAACGCATGGGAAAGGGTCCAAGTGCACCTCTACTACCCAGCACCCTGCCCCTAGTGTCCCCCAGATCGGTGTTGCATTGCTGTTGGTTCGATACGCAGTGATCATCAGGTCTTTTCAGGTAGTGCTACAGCTTATGTCTGGGGCTTGAGAGAACAACCGGAAACGTAGAGTCATATCAAAATGGCTAAGACAATGGATGCTGGGTCGGGGTATAATCATTGGGACAGCACAGCTAAGCATCATCACATAGTCATCGAGTTAAGGAGCACAATCCAAAGCCCAATACAAATGTCAGTCCCCGGGTATCGAAACTATGGCCGAAAGAAAAGTATCGTCCCTATGCAAATGTTCCAGCTTTCGCTCTTTGTTGCTCCTGTGCCCTACTACCACCTATTTCGCAAGTGCAAGGCCACCTCGAGAGGTTGTTTAACAGCAGCACTCACAGCACCCCTTGCAGCACTCGAAGCAGACAATGGCATCGATACTAGGTGAGGTTTCGTCAGATATATGATGAGAAAGGTCGAGGTAAGAGTCAGGAAGTGCATACCAGTCACCGATCACTCCTCCACCTCGAAGGCCCATCTTTGGCTCAGGGACCATGGGAGCCTCGGATTTCTAGGTTGAAGAGTCAGTGGTACTAGATTGAGGATTGTGAGGACATGGGATCATACGTAGGGCTGCTCCACGGTCGCGTTGACGTTGTCGGAGGGAAGTTGCATGGTTTGCTGCTCGAGCTGGGGTTGCTGGGTCTCGGGAGCTGGGGGAGCCATTTTGAGATTTGGACGAGGTATTTGAAGAACGTTATGGGGTTAAGGTAGGTGTGGTAAGTATGTAGATGTCTTGGTAAGGTGGATAGGTTCAAGATGAGTTGTAAAGAACACAACTCCAGGAGGGCTGGGTTGCGGGTTTAAGTAATTGAAGGGTTGAGAGGGTGAAGCAGGGGGATGTGAAGCAGACCCTGAATCATCGATCACATTGACAGTATTTGTTTGTCTCGAATCAAGGTTAAGGTATGCACGCTATGTTGCTCGTCCTCCAATCGGAAATCGCCACTACCAGGCGCGCATGGCTTGCTTTAGTTCCTGGATGGTCTTAATCGAAAAAGCTTGGAAAAGCTTGTTTTTACTTGACGCAGATCCCCCGTATTCCAACATTCTTGTTTTGAACAAAGAGCGACGTGCGGATGGGCTTGCTCTGGTCCTCCAGATGAGGGCATTCAACAGAAGGCACGACTACGGGGGAGAGGTCCAGAGGAGATACGGGGAGACAGGCAGTCAAAGGCACAACCCATATTGGCGGCTAGGGTTGCGGTACGTGAGAATTAGTTCTTTTAGCAACAACGGTCCCCTCCCTTTCTTCTCTCGCACCAAGGTCCTGACTATCGACTCTACTCTTTCCCGATAGTAGTGAACTGCTGCTCTTCTTCCCCCATTAAACGTTGTGAAATCCATACTTGACCTGGAAATCAGTCCTGCATAGGTTTTATAGCTGCACGTGAGTCGCCCGAAAACCACAGAAAGTTAGTCCATTCAGCACGACGTTTTTGCTGTAAAGTACTCTGAGGCTTCGTAGTATAGTTGATGACACGTCAAAAAGATTTGGGGAGGGTCGTTAGTCCGGTCTTGACACTGGATGGTAATGGGGTACTTGAGAACAAGTAAATGCTTGTAAATTTCTTCACGTATCTCCCAAGGTATCGTCAGGAGTGTTGGGCGATTTCTTGAAGTCATTTCTGCGATGTTGGCTTGGGACATTCTAGCTAGCAAAGCAGTCTTGTGTATTGCAGCAGGCTTGGTGAGAGAGATTTTGCTGGTGACTTAGGGAATGGCGTAACACAAACGTAGGGCCAGCCCTAGATTGTAGCTATAGGAATAAATGTTTGTCTTGTTTGGTGTTCTGGTGATAAGAGCTTGTGAGTAGAACAGTATTGTTTGTGAGAGCGGTCAAACTAGATATATATGAGGCTGATGAGGCTTGAAAGGTTTGAGGATGCAATGCACGTGTGATGAGTTACAGGTCACATCTCGACATGACACATTGTGAAGATTGAGCACTTTGCACTGTCTTGCAGGTAGGTTTGAAAGGAATCAATAGTGAGACAAACTTTGTGTCATGCAGGTCTCAATCACGATTGCCACTTTGTTGCAAGGTCCACGATATAAATATAAGGTGGAAACTATGGTAGCAGCTCTACCTCATTTCTTTCTAACATTCCTAATTACTGAGGCTGAAAGTCGTTTCTCAGCTTTCTCCATAGCATAGAAGAAATCTGGACTTACTGGTGCTGTATCCTGCCAACTATCTCACTCACATCCATTCTACAGATGTCGTCAGGGCATTGCGTTGTCGCTGTTGCCTTTAGCACAGTCCACACTGGCCTTCCCAAACACACAAAGTCGTTCATCACACTCATTCCCAAAGTCGGCGTCGAGGACGATTGCCATGCCGGTGATACTCGCCGACAAGTATCTCTTCTTCAAATCGAATCCCTGGAGGAGCTTAATGACAGGAATGACAGGGTTGATTGTATATTGCCGAGTCAGCTAGGAGAGAACATCACAACCAAAGGGGTAAATCTGGCGGGTCTAAAGCAGGGAACCAAGCTTCGCTTCAACAATGGCAACAGTGAACAGAATGGTGCAGTAATTGAACTCTCGGGTTTGCGTCGGGCGGGTGAGAAGCTTGAAAATCGCCAAAGTGGGTTGAAAGAGAAGTGTACTGTGAAGGACCCGAGTGGAACCGAAGTGAGCAGCAAGGTGGGAGTCTTTGGGGTTGTGATTGTTGGCGGAGTTGTGAAGCCAGGGATGGGCATTGCCGTGGAAGTCCCAGGTGGGGAAGACGAGCTGGAAGCGCTTGAATTTATCTGAGACTTCGCCTTCGATCTCCAAAATGGTTTCCTTCATCTAAGAAAATATTTTCTCGCTCTTACCAGCATAAGAAAGAGCCAGGGCATCCTCACCAACTTTGCACATTCTTCATGGGTCATCGTTCTTATTTAGAACCCAGCGCAAAGCGTAGTCACGTCTTTCACTAGTGTGTAGATTGTTTCATCTGAACCGATTTGAATTTCCGTGATCCCTCCGTCTTGTAGCGCTTATATATGAGCATCAGTATTTGCGGCCAGCGAAGCGTAAATTTGTGCATCATTAATGGCCACGGGCGTTCGGAACGTAGGCCAACTCCTGCCGCTAATATCAGTCTACTCATCAGCCCTGAAACTATGCAAGCCGGAGCTCAATATGTTCATGATTATGGCTAGGCTATCAAGGGAACGTCCTAGGCCGCGGCCTGCATATGGTACGGTCTGTTGTAACATCTGGAAAGTCATGCTGGTCCCAAACCTCAGAAAAAAAATTGACATGAAGTGAAGGTCGAAATCTAGGCAGAATTGCCTCTCGATGAGTGTCATCGGGTTATGCGTCCGGCTCACTTGCCACACCTCAAGGGTACTAAGGTGTTCATCTTTATAGGTTCATCCCTCGGAAAACTGGTCAGAACCCACCCGACGCCGGGTCCAGTAGTGTTCCAATTGCACACTGGATGAACAAAGTGCTAGTCCTGAGAAAGTCCTGGGCAGTAGATAGAATACACTACTCAGAATCCTAATAGCCTATTATAGAGCACATGGACGAAACGATGTTCCAGAACAGTGACGCAGGAATTGCAAAGGTGATCAAACGAAGCACGGTGGTGTGGAGGAAATACAAAGGAACGACTGAAGTGCAGGACCCGGGTAAGTGTACTGCGCCGTTAGTAGCATTGATTTTACTGAGCAGCATTGTAACATTGTGAGAATGGAATGACAGTAAAAGAATAATGCACTCGGCACTGCCTGAGCTGTTGTTTCAGATGAGGCTGAAGAACTTGGCACTTTCAAAATGCGCTCGTCGATAGAGATGATTTGAAAACCTATTGCAAGCAGGCAGAGATTAAACAGCGGCCAATAGATATACCAGCCTAAACAGAAAGAAACAGAGCAAGACTTTCAGATCGTTGGTTGTGAATGCACGATGAAGGATGGAGCGAAGTATGCTTTTCAGTATTAAGCGAGTCTATGACTTACATAAGGTGATAAGGTACCGAGTCTCCAAAACTTTCCTCCCCACATTTCAAGGTTGACCGTACATCATGAACATGTCTCAAAATTTATATGTGTTTAGAGATACCCTGAATTCACCTCCCATTACTTGCCAGTCGTTTGCCCTGTAACGCCATCCTTGGGTATCCGTGATTCCTCAATCAAAAGTCTAGAATTAATTAATAGATATTTTTCTCCAACATGGCGGACATTGCAACCCCTTCGGCAGCCACAATGTCGACTATAGACGCAGGCGCCGAGCCGGCAGGAAGGCCCCAGAAGATGAAGCCTGAGAAGCCAGACGAGCAAAAGTACAAGGAAGACTTAGCAAAGGCCGAGAAAGAGCATGCTGCGGCGCAAGAAAAAGTGGTACGTTTATTCGTATCTTGAGAAAGCGTTCCCCTGGGGGCCATGGTTCTTGGAAACCCGTCATGACCATATGCTTATGCTATTCCTACCCAGAATGCGATCAAGGCAAAGATCGACCTAGCTCAACCCTCAAATAAAGACTCTCCCTCTGGGAAAAAGCAACAAGAACTTAAGAGTCAGCTACAGTCCATACGCCAACAACAATCCGGTTTCAAGTCATCAAGAGGGGGTATACAGGAGAAAATCGCCGCCCTTGATTCCCAATTCAAGTCTCGCATCGCAGAACAAAAAGTGGCCCGAAGTCGCGTGTCATTCAAGAATGTCGAAGAAGTTGACCGGGAAATCCAACGTCTGGAGAAACAGGTCGATACTGGCACAATGAAGCTCGTTGACGAAAAAAAAGCTCTGGCGGAAATATCCAGCTTGCGGAAGCAACGGAAAGGGTTTGCCGGTTTCGATGAAGCCCAAAAAGGCATCGACGACGTAAAAGCGCAGATTACCGAGCTCCGAAAGACTCTAGACAACCCAGAAGCCAAAGCCTTGAGTCAAAAATATGACGAAATAAACCAGGAACTCGCAAGCATCAAGGCCGAGCAGGATAAAGCATACAGCAGCCTTAGCTCTCTCCGAGACGAACGAAGCAAGCTCCACGAGGACCAGCAAAAGAAGTACTCCAGCATGCGAGAAATCAAAGACCAATATCATAAGGCCCGAATGGCATACCGAGATTATGAGCAAGAGCAATATAAGATACGGCAAGAAAAGCAAAAAGCCGAACGCGATGCATACCAAAAGGAAAAACGCAAGAAGGTTGCTGAGAAAAAGCTCGAGGAAGCGAGTGAACCGGCCTACATGGACGAAATCTTGACCGCAGAGGGCTTAATCCGCTACTTCGACCCATCATCACCTGAAGCTGCCAAATCCCTGAAAGGCCCCAGTGGTTTTGCAGCAGAAGCCCAACGAAGTGTCGACGACTCAGGCATCAAAGGCACAAAATTATCAAAGAAGGATGAGGACATGTACTTTATGGGTACAGGCGGGAAGAAAGGAAAGAAAGGAAAGAAAGGCGGCGCTGCAGGCACGCCGGCACCTTCGACACCTACAGAAGGGAAATTCAACCTTACCATGGGTGTAATTGAGGAACTGGCAAAAGTCAACGCGGAGCCTCCAATGAACCAGTCCGACGTCCCCACCGTAGTCGAGAAGTTGAAGGAAAAGAGAGACACCTGGAAGCAAGAGCAAGACAAAAAAACCAAAGAGGTACGCACGCACCCACTCACCTATCCTTCCCCATCCGTAACCCTGCTAACCCACATCCAGAACATCGACAAAGCCCAAAAAGAAATCGACCGCCTCGAAGCCGAAGCCCACGAAGCCCCGCCCTCATCCTCAACCCGAAGAACACACGACTCTGCAAAAAAGCCTGCGCAAAATAATCAAGCTGTCAACGGCACCCCTTCTGCGGACGCGGAGCTAGCACAGGAGAAAGATGCCGCGGCGGATGTGAGCGAGGATTTGAAGAACGCGAAGATTGAGGATGATGGGGCAGAGGAGTGAGTGGCTTTGTGATAGAATGTGGAGCTGGGTCGCTGTTTGTTGTATGCATGGTGCCGATGTTTGGGGTCCATCTCGGAGCTTGCATGGGGTGTTGTGGGGACTAGTTGCTTAGAAACTAAGAGGGAGGTTTGAAGCGCAGAACATCAGAGTCTATCTTCTACTGGATCCGCAATCTCATCGTTCCGTGTCTCGCTCAAGGTATGTTTATGTGCGGATGCGCATGTCAGGAAACGGGCTGCATCTTTTCCAGCTATCCTGCCGCGCCTGCCCCTACAGAATCCACGTCTTTTTCCGACAATATTTCCCCTTCTACGCACCACCCCTTTACTTTCCCGCGTCAAACGCATGCCCTGCTCCATCTTCATCCCCTTCATTCCATCCCCCCATCGCCTCCTTACTTCCCCGCCCCTCTTATTTCGCCAATCGTCCTCCTTCTTTGCTCCCGCTCATTCAACGGACCGCATCTACTCTACTCCTTTCATTCCCCATTCGCCA
>JAABVA010000184.1_pt1 | contig 83889 bp, 76 predicted proteins | sample 5560331 | NCBI WGS metagenome assembly JAABVA01 (sample SAMN12812661, study PRJNA571458) | rock metagenome | isolation source: Antarctica rocks | place: Antarctica: Victoria Land, Mt New Zealand sud | collected 2016-01-07
TGCTTCGACAGCACCTTCGTGATCGCCGCCGTCAACGTCGTCTTGCCGTGATCAATGTGACCGATCGTCCCTATGTTGACGTGCGGTTTGGATCGATCAAACTTTTCCTTGCCCATGGTAAATCTCCATCCTTATCGAATCTGGTTACAGAACTGACTACCGCAAACTTGAGCGAAGCAGGCTTACCTGGTCGCAGCTTCCTTGCCCTGCACCTTCGCGATGATCTCTTCCGAGACCGAGCGAGGCGCCTCTTCATACTGCTTGAACTCCATCGAGTAGTTTGCCCGTCCCTGGGTCGAGGAGCGCATATGGGTTGCATATCCGAACATCGTGCTCAGCGGAACCGTCGCCCGGATTGCCTGGACGGCGCCGACCATCTCCATACCCTCGATACGGCCCCGACGGCTGTTGAGATCGCCGATGATCGTACCCATGTACTCGTCTGGAACCGTAACCTCGACCGACATTACCGGCTCCAGCAGAACCGGCCTCGCCTTACGGGCAGCCTCCTTGAAGGCCATCGAGCCGGCGATCTTGAACGCCATTTCGTTTGAATCGACGTCATGGTAGCTGCCGTCGTAGAGCGATACCTTCACGTCGACCATCTCGTATCCAGCAAGGACACCGCGCTGCATGGCATCCTGGATACCCTGATCGATCGGCTTAATGAACTCCTTGGGGATCGATCCGCCCTTGGTGTCGTTCGAGAATTCGTAGCCTTTGCCGGGCTCGTTCGGCGAGATGCGGATCTTCGCGTGACCGTAGTTGCCTGAGCCGCCGGTCTGCCGAATGTATTTGCCTTCGGCTTCAGCGTTCGAGCGGATGGTCTCGCGGTAGTTGACCTGCGGCTTGCCGACGTTGGCTTCGACCTTGTACTCCCGCATCATGCGGTCGACGATGATCTCGAGGTGGAGTTCGCCCATCCCCGCAATGATCGTCTGGTTCGAGTCAATATCTGTGCGCACGCGGAACGTGGGATCTTCCTGAGCGAGCTTGGCTAAGGCCATACCCATCTTCTCCTGATCGGCCTTCGTCTTCGGTTCAACAGCAACCTCGATCACCGGCTTGGGGAAATCGATCGACTCGAGAACAATCGGCGCCTTTTCGGTGCAGATCGTGTCCCCCGTCACAAGGTTCTTGAGACCCACAGCGGCACAGATGTCGCCTGCCATAATCTCGGTGATCTCTTCGCGCTTGTTGGCGTGCATCTTCAAGAGCCGGCCGATACGCTCGGTCTTGCGGGTACGGGGATTCAGCACCGAATCTCCAGTTTTGAGCACGCCCGAGTAGACGCGAATGAAGATCAACTGACCGACAAACGGATCGCTCATGATCTTGAAGCCAAGCGCCGCGAACGGCTCGCTATCGTCCGACTTGCGAATCAGCTTGTCTTCCATGTTCTCGGGATCGGAGCCCTGAATGGGGGGCACATCAAGCGGACTTGGGAGGTAGTCGACAACAGCGTCGAGCAACGTCTGAACACCCTTATTCTTGAACGACGATCCCGCAAGCACTGGGAACACGTTCATCCGGATAGTCGCTTTGCGCAATGCGCGTTTCAGTTGCTCGGTCGTAATCTCCTCGCCTTCTAGGAAGGCGTTGAGAACCTCATCGTCCGAGTCCGCCACCGCCTCGATGAGTTGGCTCCGGAACTCAATAGCCTTCTCCCTCAGATCCGCCGGGATCTCTTCCACCGAGTACTTCGCACCCATGGTCTCGTCATGCCACAGAATCGCGCGCATCTCCACGAGATCGACCACGCCCGCAAACTTCGCCTCCTGGCCGATTGGAATCTGGATAGGAACAGCCCTTGCGCCAAGCCGGTCACGGATGGCCTGAGTGGAATAGAAGAAATCCGCGCCTGCCTTGTCCATTTTGTTGATGAAGCACACGCGGGGAACGCGGTACTTATCAGCCTGCCGCCATACCGTCTCCGATTGCGGCTGGACACCCGCGACCGCATCGAAGCAGGCGACCGCGCCATCGAGCACACGCAAGGACCTTTCGACCTCAGCTGTGAAATCAACGTGACCGGGAGTGTCGATGATGTTGATGCGGATGCCGTTCCAGGTGCAAGTGGTGGCGGCTGACGTGATGGTAATGCCGCGCTCCTGCTCCTGCTCCATCCAATCCATGGTCGCCGTACCCTCGTGCACCTCGCCGATACGGTGGGTGATGCCCGTATAGAACAGGATGCGCTCCGTCGTCGTCGTCTTGCCGGCGTCGATGTGGGCCATGATCCCGATGTTCCTACAGCGATTGAGAGGTGTAATGCGTGCCACTGTCGTCTATCTCTTCTGCGAGCGAAAAGCCCGCCGTAAGGCTACGTTGTATCTACTAATACTTTGCGCTACGGGCTACCAGCGGTAGTGCGCGAAGGCCTTATTTGCTTCGGCCATGCGGTGGACGTCTTCCTTTTTCTTCATCGCGGCTCCACGCCCGTTTGCCGCATCGAGCAGCTCGGCCGTCAACTTCTCGACCATGCCTTTCTCTCCGCGTGCGCGGCCAAAGGTGACCAGCCATCGAATCGCAAGAGAGGTCCGTCGCTCAGGGTTCACTTCGATCGGCACCTGATAGTTCGCTCCGCCAACCCGCCGGCTCTTGACTTCAAGCAGTGGCTTAACGTTCTCAACCGCCTTCTTGAACAGCTTGAGAGCCTCGTCGCCGCCCTTCTGCTCGAGATTGGTCATCGCCTCATAGAAGATGCCCTGAGCGGTTGACTTCTTCCCACCCCACATCATCGAGTTGACGAACTTCGTGACCAGGGTTGAGCTGTAGACCGGATCAGCTGCAACTTCACGCTTCGGGATAAAACCTTTTCTTGGCATTGCTCTCTCTTCTCGTCTTCCTTCAGGGCCGTAGATTTCTCAAGCCCTGAACTTGAACTCTCTTGAGCCGAAGCTCATAACGCGCAATGAAGCTACTTGCCGGACTTGGCTGCCGCGCCCGCCTTCGGACGCTTAGCTCCATACTTCGACCGGCTCTGCTTTCGATTAACCACGCCCACAGAATCGAGCGTGCCCCGCACAACGTGATAACGGACGCCCGGCAGATCCTTTACGCGGCCGCCACGGATCAACACGATCGAATGCTCCTGCAAGTTGTGCCCGATCCCCGGAATGTAGGTCGTAACCTCGATCCCATTCGTAAGGCGAACACGTGCAACTTTTCGCAGCGCAGAGTTCGGCTTCTTGGGGGTCTGGGTGTAGACGCGAGTGCAGACACCACGGCGCTGAGGCGAACCCTGCAGCGCGGGGCTGGCGGTTTTATAACGAGTGGGCGTGCGGCCCTGCTTGACGAGCTGATGAAACGTAGGCACTCGAACTCCTTAGTATTTCGCCTTGCTAAACAACCGAAGTGGATCGCCTCCCGACCGCCTGCGCTTCAACGCGCAAGATTGAGAACGCAATCGCGCTCTCCGGTAAAAAGGCAGATCTATGATCTGCGGTCCGACTTCTTTTACTGCCACTCCGTGAATAACAGTCGACGGTGGTCGAGCGCCTTTGGCTGAATCGCTGCTAGGCCAACTCCGTTTCGCTGTTCCGGCCCGCATAGCCCATCCAGGTGGAGGGTGTCGTAGGCGCGATTGCGATAGGCCGCAGTGTACGACCCCCAGATACTGACAGGAAGTCCTGCGGTAAATCTTCTTGAGTATATCGCAGACAAAACCGACCTGCGTGCCATGGGCATATCTTGCAACCCACGACTGCCACCCAAAGTTGGGAAGAGCACGTTCCGGATACTTGCGGAACCATCTAACAGTATCAAGGCGAGCCTGCCGCGTCAATCGTTCCGCTGAACATCCGGAGGCGACGCTCTCGGTAGGCGAACCTGGGCTCTTCAACATGCTAGGCTGGCCGGATGTTTCCGTTTAAGAACACACCTTTCCAGCCTGCCGGGGCGCAGGGCGCATTTGCACTCTCAGCCATCCTAGCGGCCCCCCTGTTTGCGATGGGGCAGAGCGGCAACCCGGCGCCTATAACGCCTCTGAAGAATCCCGACCCTCGCGTTGCGCCGATTGTCGAGGCCATGCTCAAGGCTCGGAACCCGGGGGGCCTCGCTCTTTCCCCCGATGGATCTTTGCTGGCCTGGTCATTGGGGGGCAACGAGGGGAGCAGCAACATTCATCTCACCGAGACGGCGCACCCGGACGCGGCTCAGGACCGAACAGTCTCGATCTCCCGGGGATCTTCTGGCGCCAACGCTGATGATGCTTCCCTGACCGCGGTGAAGGCAGGCTGCACGGCGATTGACCCGGCATGGTCTTCCGACGGCGGCACTCTGGCGTTTCTTTCAACCTGCACCGGCAACACCGATCAGCCGCAGCAGACGCAGATCTTTGTGTGGTCGCGCAAGTCGGGACAGGCGCGTCAACTGACCCATGTGACCGGGGAGATTCAGGCCATTTCGTGGGCCCCCGATGGCAGGTCGATCGGATTCTTATTTGTGGAGAATGCCACTCGCAGCGCCGGTGCGCTCGCCGCTATGAAGCCCTGGTCGGGCGTGATTGGCGAGGACGGCGTCGAGATCCAGCGAGTCGCTGTTGCCCGCGCCACCACTGGCGAGGTCACACAAGTGACGCCCCCAAATCTGCATGTTTACGAGTTCGACTGGGCCCCCAACTCAAAGGAGCTTACGTACGTGGCGGCCAATCCTCCGGGCGAGAACAACTGGTGGGTGGCTCAGCTTTATACCCAGGAGATCGGCGGGGCTGCTCAGCCGCGATCGATCCTTAACACCTCAAATGTGGCGGGTGAACTTCACGGTCTGCAGATTGCAAATCCGCGCTTCTCTCCGGACGGCAGGCGCCTTGCGTTTATTGGCGGTCTGATGAGCGATCAGGGCTCGACCGGAGGGGATATCTACTCCGTCGCCGCCACCGGCGGCGCGCCTAGAAATATCATGCCGGATAAAGGCGTCAGCGCGGCGTGGATCGAGTGGACCGGAAAGAACAATATCCGCTATGTCGCCCGCAAGGCAGGCGGGAACCAGATTTCGGTCTTCAACGCGGACACTGGAAAGACGCTACCTGATGCGACCGAGATTTTTCAGCAGTCTATCTCGGCCGGAGCCGACGCGGTCGCCTCAAGCCGCAGTGGGGCTTATGCCTTTGTCGCTTCGAGCTTCGATTCCGCGCCGGAGATCTTCCTTTCGCGCGGATCCAAACAAGCGCTGCGGCAACTCACCCATCTAAACGCCGGTTCGAAGCCATTGTGGGGAAAGAGCGAGTCGATCGAGTGGGAGAATGACGGCTTCAAGGTTCAGGGGTGGCTTCTCTATCCGGCCAATTACGACCCCGGCAAGAGATATCCGCTCATCGTCATTGTTCACGGTGGCCCGTCGGCCTCGATCGGATCGCATTGGGGGCAGGGGGGAGCACTTTTTTCCGCGCTCGGATACTTCAGCTTCTCTCCTAATCCTCGCGGGAGCTACGGCCAGGGTGAGAAGTTCACCCAGGCCAACGTTAAAGACTTCGGGTACGGCGACCTGCGCGACATCCTTTCCGGCATGGACGTGATCGAGAAACGCTTCTCCATCGATAAGAACAGGGAAGGCCTCACCGGGTGGAGTTACGGCGGTTTCATGACCATGTTCGGCGTCACGCAGACCAATCGCTTTCGCGCTGCTGTCGCAGGAGCGGGTATCAGCGACTGGAAGAGCTACTACGGCGAGAACTCCATTGATCAGTGGATGCTGCCCTTCTTTGGCAAGACCGTCTACGACGATGCGGAGGTCTACGCCAAGAGCTCGGCGATCGAGTACATCAAGAATGTCAAGACGCCCACTCTGGTGATTGTGGGCGATCGCGATGGGGAGTGCCCGGCACCCCAGAGCTTCGAGTTCTGGCATGCTTTGCGGGCAGAAGGCGTCAAGACACAGCTGGTCGTGTACCCCAACGAGGGCCACGGCTTTCGCGATCCGGCGCACATCCTCGATCGCACGGAGAGAACCGTGCAATGGTTCGAACAGCAGATGCCCGCAGGTTCCGAAAGTACAGGCCAGAGCGCTCACAGGTAAGGAGGCAACAGCGTGCTGCGGATCGCCTCGGCGACGTGCGCCCGTCTAACTTCCTGACCCGTTCCCGGCCGCTGGATTCTCCGCGCCCGCCATTCAGGTCGGTGTCGCCTTGGATAGCTGGCAGCTTATTTGCCTAGCTGTCGAGCAGCTTCTAAACTAGAGCTTCAAACACTTCCAGCGGCTGTGGTGTGACCGTCCAGCTTTACTTCAGGCTAAACGGGGAAATCCAAGAGGTTCAATGCGTCGGTTCGTCACCCTAACGTTTCTGCTTCTTTTCACCATTCCATTCGGTATCTCGATCTCGGGTTGCGGTAAAAAGACCGCTATCACCTTCTGCAATGGCGGAGACTCCGGTCCAATCGTGGGCCAACTTACCACGATCACCCTGCAGCCGAAGATCTTCGGCATCTCTCTGAACGTGGGTCAGTTCGGCCAGGTTCAGGCGCCTACAGCAACGGATTGCAAGGGCAGCGCGGTCTCCGCAGGTGCATTTACGTATGGCAGCTCCGATCTGACAATGACGATCGTCGACGTCGTCCCTACGACTGGCAGGCTCTGTGCCGGAACCTGGAACCGCAACACTGGGGGTGGTATTCCTGACTACACTGTCTGCAACGTTACTGGGAAGACAGGCACCGCGTTTCTGACGGCGAGTGCCAATGGCGCGACCAGCAATCCGATTCCCGTCTTCGTCCATCCGATCGTGACCAGCGTTGTTTTAGGAAGTCCTTCGACCGACTGCCTTGCTGATCCGGCTTCGAACTGCAGCCCTGCCGCGACAACTACGACGGCGAACTCGGTCGCTTGCACGGTCAACCCAAGCACCGGCTGCTGTACGACAGCGCCGATCTCCAGGGCAGGCAGCTTCACGCCGAACACCTGCTTATCCCAGGGAACCTCTGGCCAACTCGCTGCCCGCGTCTTTGCCGGTGCGGGCGGATCGCAGCAGAACATCAGCTGCCAGGTGGGCCATCTGAGCTATGCGGCGCAGACGAGCAGCATCGTTACCATCGACGAGAACGGCATCGCTACTGCGCAGCAGCCTGGCTCCAGCATCATCACCTCTTCGCTCTCGAACGCGGGCTCGACCGCTGGCTTCTTCTCGACCTGCCCACCCGCGAGCATCGCACTTACGGCTTCGAACAGCGCCCTCGACCCGAACGGAGTTCCCACCGTAACGGTCAACCAGAACAATACTCTCCCAATCACCGCCGTAGTCACTGACACCAAGGGAGCTCAGCTGACCGGGCTCGCGCTCACCTATGTTTCAACCACGCCGACGACCCTTCCCGGCGGTGGAAATGGCACTGTCACACCGATCTTCCCCGGATCCGGGTCGATCACCGCGATATGCCAACCGCCGACATGTAACTCTTCGCCCTTGAACGAGATCGGCCTGTTCGGGAACGGCAAACCGGTCACCTCGAATAACATCGTCGTCAACACACCCGGATCTAACAGTTCCATCATTTACACCGCGAGCACCAACTCCCTTTATCTCGTCTCAGTCGATTTCACGATCAATACGATTGGCGCCCCGGTACGCCTGCCTTACGTGCCGAACTCCATGGTGATCTCGAATGACGGAACATCGATCTACCTCGGCAGTTCGACCGAGTTGATGACGGTCAGCGCCCTCAACAACGCTGTCAGCCGGGAGGATCTCAGCCTTCCGGGAACCGTTCTCGCCGTGTCGCCCGACAACGCGACCCTAGTGGTCACCGATCCCGTACGCCAGACCGTCTCGCTCGCAAACTCGACGGGCGGCCTTCAGACGAGCTATGGGGGAGTTGGGACGCACGCTCAGTTCAGCCCTGACAGTACTACGGTTTACATAACCGCTGGAAGCCAGATTCTTGTTCACTCCACCTTCACTGGATGGACCGCTCTGAACACCTCGCCTGCCGCGACCGACGTAGCCGTTGCGGTCCCTTCAGTCGGCGCCTTCTTCGCCGGAACTACGACGACGGCGCGTAGCTACTGCCCGGTGACAACTGTCTCGTCCGTCAGTGGGCAACCCGCGACCAGCAACGTGTATTACCCCGATGCTGGAGTTGCCGCGCCCAGGTCGGACCGGGTTGCGGCTACCGACGACGGCGGTCACATCCTTGGAGCCACGGTCCTCGGGCCGACCCTTATCGACTTGCGCCTTTCTCACCTCTCCAACGGCACCAAGCAGTCCGGTCTTCCGACGGGCCAGTGTCCGCTGGATGGCAGCGCCCTAACCTTTACCGCGACACCCACTCCGGTTGCCATTCCTGGTATTGCGCCGGCTGCGATCACCGGCGTCGATCCGACGTCCGACTCGGCCTTCGCGTTTATCACTTACTCGGGAACGGGCGGCGTTCTTCCGCTATATCAACCGGCCGGCTCCGGATCGCTTACCAGCGTCAAGCTTTCGGGCTCGGCAACTGCGCCCGTCAATGGCGTATTCAGCTCGGATAACTCTACCTTTTTTGTGGGCACGTCGGGAGACAACCTGATCCACCTGGTTACCCGGACGTCAACCGGCTACATCGACTCAAGCACCATCGCACCCAAGCTGCCGGACGCTGCGGGCAATATCGTAACACCGGACCTCGTTGTCCAGAGGCCTCGCAAGACGACCTAGGAACAGGAACGACGAGCGAAAGCCCTCTCGGTCGAGAGGGCTTTGTTCTTCTCTGGCGGCAGGCAGATATCAGGCTAGACGCTGCTTCAGCAGATCACGCGCAATCGCATCGAGCACGCCGTTTAGGAATTTCACCGACTCTGGAGCCGCATACCGCCGCGCCACTTCGAGAGCTTCGTTGATAATGATGGCAGCCGGAGTATTCGGGAAACCCAGCATCTCGGCCACCGCTGCCCGTAGCAGGTTGCGGTCCACAACCGCCATTCGTTCGAGACGCCAGTTTTGCGCGTGCTGCTCCACCAGAGCGTCAATCTCGGGCTGGCGGGTTGTTGCCACGCGATAGAGATCCTCAGTGAAGCCCCGGGTCTCTGCATCCACATCGTCCCGCGAGATCCAGAAGAGTTTGCGGACCTCTTCCGGCGACTGCTTGCCGAGATCGCCCTGGAACAGCATCTGCATGGTCAACTCGCGGGATTTCCGCCGCGTCCCCATCAGATCTGCACCGATTCCTGGGCAGAGTCGGGGGTGGTCGCGATCTGGCGCTTGATCGACGCCATCTCTATGGCCGCGATGGCGGCCTCGAAACCCTTGTTGCCTGCCTTCAGCCCCGCTCGATCAAGCGCCTGCTCGAGCGTCTCGCACGTCAGCACTCCAAAGGAGTGGGGAATGCCGGTCTCCTGCTGCGACTGCCCGATGCCGCGCGCCACCTCGGTATATATGGCTTCGTAGTGAGCCGTCTCTCCGCGCAGGAGCACGCCCAGTGTCACAATAGCGTCGAACTTCTTGGTTTCGGCGAGCATCCGGGCCGCGGATGGGATCTCCCATGCGCCCGGGACACGCACAATCTCGACCGCACCCTTTGCCGCTCCACTCCGGAAGAGAGCGTCAAGCGTCCCCTGCAGCAGGCGATCCGTGATGACCGCGTTCCATCGCGCTACGACCACGGCGAACCGCATTCCTGAAGCGCTTAAATCACCCTCGATGGCAACTGGCTTGCCGTGCAAGGGGTTCTCCGATTGCCAGAAACCGATTCGCAGCTCTGGTGCCAGTTGAGCGGAAAACAGCCGCGAATTCCAATGGGTCGCCTCAGGCGTTGTCAGATGGTCCGCGAGCACCTCGGACCGAAGGCGGGCCAGCATCCATTCGCGGACGGCCGCGTGCACCTGATCCAGCTGGGTGACTTCGACCAGTAACGACGGCACAGCCGGCGCTCGCCCTGTCACCAGCTCCAGATTTCCGAGCGGAGCGACAAATGCCGCACCCCTGCCCTGAGCATCCTTCCAACCGCGTCCCGACTCAAAACCCAGAGTAGCAAAGAGGCTCGAGAGCTGATCGAACGCGTCTGCTGATGGGACGCCGCTCACCAGCGTGATTCCTTTGATCATCTGTTGATTGTATCGTCATGAGACTCGCGTGCTTCGCCCGCCCGAATGGAGACCGACGTGACCTACGAGACCTTGCTTTGCGATGTGCGGGATCATGTCGCGCTGCTTACGCTCAACCGATCGAAGGTCCTCAATGCTCTCAGCAGCAAGGTCTTTGACGATCTGCAGAACGCCTTCATGACTTTCATCGAGGACACATCTGTCCGCGTGATTCTGATTACGGGTGCTGGCGAAAAAGCCTTTGCCGCAGGCGCTGACATCGGTGAGTTGGTCGAGACCGATGCCGAGACCGGGGAGGCGAAATCGCTTCGTGGACAAGCGGTGTTCAGGTTGATCGAAAGCTGCGGGAAACCGGTTATCGCGCTCATCAACGGCTTCGCTCTTGGCGGCGGATGTGAACTCGCGCTGGCCTGCACCATGCGTCTCGCCAGCGAGACCGCGCGCCTCGGCCAGCCTGAGGTGAAGCTGGGCCTTATTCCCGGATACGGCGGTTCTCAGCGGCTGCCCCGACTTGTTGGCACCTCTGCCGCGCTGAAGTTGCTGCTCACGGGAGAGATGGTTGCAGCCTCTGAAGCGCTGCGCCTTGGCCTTGTCGACGAGGTTCACCCGCCCGAACGCCTGCTTGCTCGGGGCAAGGAGCTCGCGGGCAGCATTGCCTCCATGGCGCCACTTGCTGTCGCCAGCTGCATGGAGGCGGTGGGTCGCGGGGATGGTCTGCGTATCGAGCAGGCGAGCGCGGTAGAGGCCGGTATCTTCGGCAGACTCTGCGGCACGCTCGACAAGGCCGAAGGCACGCGGGCGTTCCTTGAGAAGCGTCCGCCTACCTGGGTCGGTGAATGAACAGCGAGCCGATGGCCTCCACGTTTGCTCATCTTGCTATGCTGTTCGAAGCCCTTATGCCCACCCACGACGTTCCAAAGGCTTCGCTTCACCTCCGCAAGGGCTTCTTGCCCACGCTCCTGGCCGCCACTGGCATACTTTTCCCCGCGTCGGGCTGCACGCGCTCCGCTCCCGCCAGCCTCTCGGACGAACGCGCCGTGGTCGCACAGCAGCGGCAGATGAATGACGAGGTCAGAAAAGAACTCGAACTCATTCCGCCACCCTCGAAGACCCGCTACCTGGCCGTCAAGAGCCTTTCCAGCTGGGAAAATCCCTACATCACCGTTCAGGGTGGCATGGTCAGTCTCCATGTCACGATTGCCGACGCAAACACCAGCAATCTCGGTCAAGGGAGCATGCTGCGGCCTGTAGGTGCCCGGCGGCAGAACCTCGATATCCGTGCCGGTGAGCTTCCCGCAGCGCTCAATGCTGTTCCGCAAACTGCGTGGCCGTATGGGCGCGTGATCGCGGTCGAAGAGGCGCATGATGCTCCTGTGAACGCCCGGCCGCAGATCCGTCGCAATATGGAGACCGTTATACGATCGCTGGGCGATCTTGGCGTGGTGGTTTATGAGTGGAATGAGGGCGGACCCGGTCTACGCTGAAACGCAGCACCTATCACCGCAGCTCTCCCTATCGCCGTGCGATTTGATATGTGGACGGATGCTTGCCTCGTGAACTCGACGGAGTGCGAAGCGACACCGAGTAGGAGATCTCTAGTTTGCATACAACGGCGCTGGCGGTCTTCTGCTTCTTCTTCCTGATCGTTACGATGGCTGGCTTCTGGGCGGCACGCTGGCGCCGGCCACCCTCCGGCATAGCCTCGCTCGAAGAGTGGGGGCTCGCTGGCCGCAGCTTTGGTACGCTCATCACGTGGTTCCTGATTGGCGGCGATCTCTACACCGCCTACACCGTGATCGCGGTTCCCGCGGCGCTCTATGGCGCCGGAGCGATGGGCTTTTTCGCGCTTCCCTACGCTATCGTGGCCTACCCTTACATGATGGTTGTGATGCCGCGCCTGTGGCGTGTCTGCCATCGCCACGGATATGTGACCCTGGCGGATTTTGTCGGCGGACGCTACAGCTTCCCGCCACTTACCCTGGCCATCGCGGTCACCGGCATTTTGTCGCTGATGCCGTACATTGCGCTTCAGCTTGTCGGGATGCGTGTCGTCATTACAGCGCTGGGGGTTGATGGCGAATGGCCTGCAGCGGCAGCCTTTCTGATCCTTGCTGCCTACACCTACTCGAGCGGCCTGCGCGCGCCCGCCGTCATTGCGATCGTAAAAGACCTCATGCTTTACATCATGGTCATCGCCGCTATCGTGATTCTTCCGTTGAAGCTGGGGGGCTACGCTAACATCTTCGCCGTCGCGAACCAGGCACTCTCGACGCACACACCGGCGTCCACCATCGGCCTTCGTCCCGGGCAGTTTCTCCCTTACACTACCCTTGCTTTCGGGTCGGCGGTTGCGCTGATGTTGTACCCGCACACCGCTACAGCGGTGATGAGCGCAAAGAGCGCCAACACGGTTCGACGTAACGCCGCCCTGCTTCCGGCCTACAGTTTTCTGCTGGGTCTGATCGCCCTTCTGGGATATGTCGCTCTTGCGGCCGGAGTGCGTACCAAGGACACCAGCCTCGCCGTTCCGCTACTCTTTCTGCAGCAGTTTCCTGAGTGGTTCGCCGGCTTCTGCCTTTCCGCAATCGCGATCGGCGCCCTGGTGCCTGCAGCCATCATGTCGATCGCGGCTTCCAATCTCTTCACCCGAAATCTTTATGGCCTCTTCCGCCGATCCAAGATGACAGCGGAAGAAGAGTCGCGCGTGGCCAAGCTGGTCAGCCTCCTGGTCAAGTTCGGGGCTCTGATCTTCGTTCTGCGCTTGCCCGCTCCTTACGCTATCGAGATGCAGTTGCTCGGCGGCATATGGATCGCGCAGCTCTTCCCTTCTGTCGTCTGTGGGGTTTTTACCCGATGGTTTCACCCCTGGGCCTTGCTTGCGGGATGGGCTGCGGGAATGGCCAGTGGATCTGCCATGGCCCTCGCTCTTGGCCTGAAGAGCTCCGTCTACCCCCTCCATCTCTTCGGCCAGACCTACGCGATGTACGCCGCAGTGCCAGCACTGCTCCTCAACCTTGTTTTGGCAGGAGCCCTGACGCCATTCTGCCGGGCCCTTGCCGCGCGAGATCGAGGGGACAGTACGGATGCCGAGGCCTATGTTGGCTAATCGGTTGCCGTGACTCGCCTAGAGCGCATCCAACGCTTCGTAGCTTCACACCGCATGATCCCCGGCAAGGGATTGACGAGAGGAACCAGGCGATGGCAACGGGCGATGAGATTGTAGAGAAGGTTAGCGAATGGAAGCAGAAGTTTGGCCTTGCGCACAAAGAGGAGATCCCACATCATCAGCGTTCGCTCGCCAAGGGTATGCTCGCCGGCCTGGTGGGCGGCGTAGTCGCGACTGCCGCAAAAACCTTCGGCGAGAGCTTGTTTCCGCCACGCACCCACGGCGAACCAGAGCCCCCGGCCATACTGGCGGAGAAGGTTGCTGGGCACAGCCTTTCCACCACGCAAAAGGTAGTCGCGGCCGAGTCCATTCATTGGGCCTTCGGGGCTCTTACAGGTGCCGCTTACGGCGGCCTTGCTGAGTATTTCCCAGCGGCAACCCAAAAGGAGGGCGCGAGCTTCGGCCTGGCACTCGCCACGTTGACGCATGAGAATGCCTTACCAGCGTTTGATCTCTCCGCTGACCCGCAACACCAGACCACACGCGAGCACACCAGCGAGATGGCTACTCATATTGTGTACGGTGTGGTCACTGAGGTCGTTCGAAGTATCGTGCGACGTTCTCTCCGCTGATCGGCACATGCGCACCTTGGGGCGCTCCACGGCGGAATCGCGCGGCAATTCGCGTCGTCGTGTGCGGGTAGCCGCTGTAACTTTTGCTATCTCATAAACGAAGCCGACTTCAATCTTGACCCGACGGAACGCCAAGCCGAAGGTGGGTGGATCGGCTTCTTATAATGAGTCCTCTGATGATGAGCGAGAGCATCGAACGCTCAACAGCGGTTCACAGAGGTCACAGCGGTTTCGATGAGAAAAGATGCCAGGAAAGCGGTTATCGTGGGGGCAGGCCCAGGTGGATTAGCGGCGGCGATCCTGCTTGCTAAGTCGGGCGTTAAGGTCACAGTTGTCGAGAAGTGCGCAACGGTCGGTGGCCGCACCTCCACGCTGCAGCAGGACGGCTTCCGTTTCGATGTTGGTCCAACCTTCTTCCTGTATCCGCGGGTTCTTAAAGAGATCTTTTCGGTAGCGGGGTACGACCTTGACACCGAAGTTCCCATGGAACGGCTTGACCCTCAGTACCGGCTTGTTTTCGGCGCAGGCGGCGAGTTGCTTGCTACCCCGAATGTGACGCAAATGGAACAGGCGATTGCTGCGATCTCTCCCGAAGACGGAAAGCGATTTCATCATTTTCTGACTCACAATCGAAACAAGCTCTCACGCTTCCTGCCATTTCTCCAATCTCCCTTTGAAAGCTGGCGGGACCTGGCAAAGCCGGAGATGTTGAAGCTGCTGCCGCTGCTCGCTCCGTGGCGCTCTCTTGACAGTGACTTGCAGACCCACTTCAAGGATGAGCGCATCCGGCTGGGATTCAGCTTTCAATCTAAATATCTGGGAATGTCGCCCTTCCGTTGCCCAAGTCTGTTTTCCATTCTCTCTTTTCTAGAGTATGAGCACGGTATCTTTCACCCTATTGGGGGCTGCGGGGCCGTCACCAAAGCAATGGCACGGGTTGCAGAGTCCATCGGTGTCGAGATCCTGCTTCATGAGCCTGTCCAGCGCATCCTTGTCGACCAGGGGAAAGCAACTGGTGTCCTTACCCCGAACCGCTCCCTCCCGGCGGACGCGGTGGTGGTCAATGCGGACTTTGCTGGAGCCATGCGGCGCATGGTGCCCAACCACCTCCGCAAGCGATGGACCGACGAACGGCTTGCCAAGAAGCGTTTCTCCTGCTCCACCTTCATGATGTACCTGGGGGTTGATGGGCTCTACGACAAGGTCTCCCATCACACTATCTTTCTGGCGAAGGATTACAGGCAGAATCTACGGGATATTGAGCGAACCCACTGTCTCTCTGACGACCCCTCGTTCTACGTCCAAAACGCTGGCGTAACCGACGCTACGCTTGCTCCCAAAGGGCAGAGTACGCTTTACGTTCTTCTGCCCGTAACTCACCAGACAGGCAGTGTCGATTGGGAGAAGGAGACGCCGCGACTTCGGGAGATTGCTCTCAGGCAACTCGAAAAGATCGGCATCAACGATGTCGAAAGCCGCATAAGAACCGAGCGCATTCTTACACCAGCTGGCTGGGAATCGGAGTACGGACTGTACAAGGGTGCGACCTTCAGCATGGCGCACTCTCTCAATCAGATGCTGCACCTTCGACCGCATAACCGTTTCGAAGATATTGAACAGATGTACCTGGTGGGCGGAGGGACGCACCCCGGCAGCGGCTTGCCGGTCATCTTTGAGTCAGCTCGTATCACCTCGCGTCTGCTGCTTGAAGATCTGCAGATAGAGCCCCAGTGGCAGAATAACGTCCAGCGCACTACACCTTTGGAGACGAATGAGTTGTTCGAGGTAGCTTCATAGCCATGGTGACGCAGATACTTCATCCCGAGATGGAAGACCATCTGGCAAGCGGCGAGATTGCTTCTAACGCTTCGCGTCTGATCAGCTCGGCCAGCAGTGCTGAGGCATCGGCCAAGCGTCGCAATTCAGCTTCTGCCCAGATCGTCTGGGCTGACATGCCAGTCGCTGCTCGGTTGCTTGTTCTGAAGCGCGCACGCCACGAGCTCGCGACTCTTGCACCCGAGATCGTGGCTTCCCTTCCCGCGCAACTCTCCCGAACCAGGGCAGACACGCTGGTTTCGGAACTTCTTCCCCTCCTTGACGCCATTCGTTTTCTTGAGCGGGAAACGCCTCGCCTGCTTCGCGTTCGGCATCTTGGCCGACGTGGTCTGCCATTCTGGATGTTCGGGATCGACGCCGAAGTTCACCGTGTCGCGTTCGGCAGGATTCTGGTCATTGGACCCGCGAACTATCCCCTGTTTCTACCAGGAGTTCAGGTGTTTCAGGCGCTTGCCGCAGGAAACGCCGTGATCTGGAAGCCAGGCCATGGCGGAGCGCCCATAGCCTCGCTCGTCGCGGATGTGCTCTATCAAGCGGAGCTTTCCAGAGACCTGCTCGAAGTCACAGATGACAGCGTAGAAACAGCGCAGTCTGCTATTGCTTCGGGAGTGGACAAGGTCTTCTTCACAGGTTCTGGAATCACCGGGAGACTGCTTCTGCGACAGCTTGCTGAGAACGCGACGCCATGCGTTGCGGAGCTCTCGGGAAACGATGCGGCGATCGTTCTTCCGTCAGCCAATCTCGACCGGGTTGTCGCTGCGCTCGCCTTCGGAATGCGGCTGAACGCGTCGGCGACCTGCATGGCTCCACGACGCGTCCTCCTGGTGGACTTCCCCGCCGCCCGCCGGCAGCTATTCCTAGACCACCTCATGGCTGCAATGGCGGGTGTTGACGCGGTCACCCTATCCGCGACGGTGCGCCGCCAAATTGTGTTGCTCCTCTCAGAGGCAGAGCGGGATGGCGCGACGATCCTGGGCGATACCAACTCCGAAGCGATCGGCCCGCTGATCCTGACCAACTGCACATCGCGGATGCGGATCACTCAAAGCGACATCTTCGCCCCAGTACTGTCGGTAATGGATGTGGTGGGGGTAGCGGGAGTTCTTGCGGCTCAAAGCGCATGCCCACTCGCTCTGACGACCTCCATCTTCGGCGACGAACGGGAAGCGAGCAGCCTTGCCCGCCAGCTTACCTGCGGTGCGGTAACGATCAACGATGTTATCGTGCCGACCGCGGATCCCCGCGTTCCCTTCGGGGGCCGAAAGCAGAGCGGATTCGGCGTCACTCGAGGTGCCGAAGGCTTGCTCGAGATGACTGCGATCAAGGTCATCTCCACCCGGCGCGGCCGCAGCGTCAGACATTACGAACCTACAGGGGAGTCCCACGCAGAGCTCTTCAGCAGCATACTCACCGCCACTCACGCGGGCAGATTAGGGCAGCGGTGGAGCTCTCTCCAAAGAGTCTTTCTCGCGGCCAAGAGGTTGAAGAAGAAGTGATCCCCCATATTACAGAAAAGAACGGTTTGCACGTTGGCGTTATTGGCTCAGGTCTAGCGGGCTTGTCTGCAGCATGCACGCTTGCCGCTCGAGGCCACAAGGTTGAGGTGTTTGAGAAGAATCCTTGGCTCGGCGGAAAGGCCGGACAGCTCACGGAACAAGGATTCCGTTTTGACATGGGACCCACCATCCTGATCCAGCCTTCGATGCTGCGGAAGATCTTCTCTGAAGCGGATCGTGACCTGGACGATTATGTTCGCATGGTTCGTCTCTCACCCCAATGGCGGTGTTTCTTTGAGAATGGCCAGGTCCTTGACCTGAAGGACGATGCGCAGCAGATGTCGGCGGACCTCGAACGGGTCTGGCCTGGGATGGGCAAGGGCTATCTTAAGCTGCTGCAGACCTCCGAACGACTTCACTCCATCTCCGACCGTTTCTTCTTTTGGCGCTCCGTCGGTTCCATGCGCGACACCATGGACGTGGGCGGCGCCTTCGACATCAACGTGCTTCGTGATGTGCTGCAAATGCGCCTTGGGAAGACCGTTGCCGGAACGATTCGCGAGTTCATTCCTGACGCTAACACGGCGCAGATGCTCGACCATTTTGTGCAGTATGTCGGCAGTTCACCCGATGCCTCCCCCGCGATTCTGTGTGCGATCGGCCACATGCAGATGGAAGAGGGCATCTGGTATCCGATGGGCGGGACTCGTGCCGTTCCTGAAGCCCTGGTTGAACTAGCTTCCGAACTCGGCGTTGTCTTCCATACCAATACCGATATCGCACAGATCGTGACCGACGCCCCGTGGCATGGGGGAGGCTCTGCCAAATCTGTAACTGGTTTAGTCACTACCAGCGGAGAAACGTACAGCTTCGATGCAATCGTCTCGAACTCCGATGCCGTCCGCACCCATCGCGAATTGCTCGGGGGAGCAGCGGCTAAGCACTTCGACGAGAAGCGCAAGTACGAGCCCGCGTGTTCCGGAGTGGTTCTCTACCTCGGCCTGAACAAACGCTACGATCACCTCGCGCATCACGACTTTGTCTTCTCTCGCGACCCTCATGAGGAATTTCGTTACATCTATGATCTTGGCGAACCCGCTCCCGATCCCACGTGCTATCTCGCCTCCACGGCGCAGACCGATCCCGCCTCCGCACCGGCAGGTGGCGACGCACTTTATGTCCTGGTCCATACTCCTTACCTACGTCCGCATCATGACTGGACCAAGATGTTTCCCGCTTATCGTCAGGTGATCCTCGACAAGCTGAAGCGCACCGCTGGCCTTCACGATATCGAGGACCGCATTGTCTTCGAGTCCGCCCTCACACCAGCAGATATCCACGCTCGATATCGCGTTCTCAATGGCGCGATCTATGGCATATCGAGCCACGGGATGCTTCACGGCGCGTTCAAACCTGCGAATCGCAGCCGCGAGATCCGGGGCCTCTACCTTGCCGGCGGGGCAGCTCATCCGGGCCCAGGTATGCCCATGGTGATGATGTCCGGATGGATTGCTGCGGACACTCTGGATCAAGACGCGCGGGAGATCCGAGGCGCTCGCGTGTCCCGAGCTTCGGTCGCCTAATCGTGGCTAAGAAGTGCTTGCCATCTGCGGTCTTTTCGGTAGCACACCGTCCTCGCATCACCTCAGTTCCAAGTCTGCCCCGCAGGCAGTAGAGTAGGTCTGGAACGCCATGCCGGATGCAGCGATCGATCGACGCGATGAAGTACCTGCGATTTCGCGCCCGCTCCTCGCCTTTTTCCGCTACATCGTCCGGCGGTACTTCCGGCGTCACTTCCACAGCGTTCGCCTCAGCGGCGCGCATCACCTGTCCTCCGTCTCAGGACCGCTGATCATCTATGCCAACCACAGCAGTTGGTGGGATCCGATGATCGCCTACCTTCTAGCCGCCGAACTTCTACCGCATCGCAAACACTATGCTCCGATGGATGCGGCCGCTCTTAGACGTTATGGCGTACTTCGACGTCTGGGCGTCTTTCCCGTAGAGATGCGCACACCTCGAGGAGCCGCGCAGTTTCTCCGGACAGGGCGAGCCGTTCTTCGTTCGGGCGCTGCCCTCTGGGTGACGCCCCAAGGCCAATTTGCCGATCCAAGGGAGCGCCCGCTCCTCTTCAAGCCTGGGCTCGCCGCTTTGGCGGCTCGCTTTGGCGAGTGCACGCTGGTCCCTCTCGCCATCGAATACACCTTCTGGAACGAGCGTCTTCCCGAGGCTCTCCTGCTGATGGGCGATCCCATTTACGTCCGTGGAGACAACGCCGATTCCCTTGAGCCAAGGCTCATCGCCGCTCTTGAAGGCTCAATGGAAGCCTTGAAAAGGATGGTGGTTGCTCGTGACCCGGCCCCATTTGAGCGCACGCTGTCATTCCGCGCCGCCGGGACTGGCGGAATCTATGCCGTTGCGCAGCGCCTCCGGGCCTTTGCCCTTCGCAAGCCCTACCAAGCAGAGCACGGACCTTCGCACCGGAACGGAGTTGTATCGTAGTGACCGGCCTTTCGTTCGACCTATTCGCCCTTGCCGTGACGCTTTGTGCCCTCTCTCCGGCGGTGCTCTTCTGCGTCAATCTGCGCCGGTATGTTCCACCTCCAGTGGCATCTATCGAGAAACTCCCTTCCGTCTCTGTTTTGATCCCGGCCCGCAATGAGGAGCGTTCCATCCGGGCCGCTGTCGAGAGTATCCTGGCCTCAAGCGGGGTCGATGTCGAACTGATTGTGCTCGACGATGCCTCGACCGATCGCACCTCGGAAATTGTGACTGAAATGGTGACGATTCATGGAGGCAAGCTCCGCCTTGTCCAAGCGCCTTCTCTGCCTCCCGGTTGGAACGGTAAGCAGCACGCCTGCTGGTCGCTTGCTCAGATTGCAAAATGTAGTATGTTTTGCTTCATCGATGCAGACGTGCGCCTTACGCCGGATGCGCTCGCCCGCATGATTACGTTTCTGACATTGGGTCAGACGCGTTTAGTCAGCGGCTTCCCCCGGCAGATTACGGAGACCTGGCTCGAATCGCTGCTTCTCCCGCTTATCCACTTTGTTCTACTCGGCTTCCTACCCCTCTCACGAATGCGGAAGGGCACAGACCCTTCCTTCGCCGCGGGTTGCGGCCAGTTCCTGATGGTGGATCGGCATGCCTACTTCGCATCCGGAGGTCATGCCGCGATCCGCGAGACGATGCATGACGGTCTTCGCCTTCCCAAGCTCCTTCGGCAGCATGGCTTCCACACCGATCTGGCCGATCTCACCCATCTCGCCCGCTGCCGCATGTACACAAATGCGGCCGAGGTCTGGCAGGGACTCGCGAAGAATGCAACCGAAGGCATCGCGGCACCTGCCCGGATCCTTCCGATCAGTGTTCTGCTTTTACTCGGCCAGGTCATGCCATTTCTTCTCGTGGCGGTGCTCCTGTCCCACCACAAGGGATCGCCACAGATCATTGCTTATGCTCTCGCTTCTACCGCCGGTGCATGGCTGCCCCGCCTGCTCGCGGTAAACCGCTTCCAGCAGCCGCTCCACAGTGCTTTTCTGCATCCTGTGGGGATTCTCGCCTTGCTCGCCATTCAGTGGTATGCGCTGCTGCGCAAGACACTGGGCGGTGCTGTTAGCTGGAAAGAGCGCTCCTACGCAGGCGAATAACTTCGCTATGCGATTCACGAGGTTCGCGCTGAAAACTCCGTTCTAGCTTAAGTCGAGTATGACCGGGAACGGCCCCGGAGATTGCAAGCTTCCGGGGCCGTTCTGCGTCGACTGGGCGACTAGTTTATGGCGCCTTGAGAGCCTAGAATCCTAGAGAGGGGGCTTCGATGACGGTGATCCGCCAAGACGATCTAATGCAGAGTGTGGCGGATGCGTTGCAATACATCAGCTATTACCACCCTGAAGATTACATTGCGAATCTGGCGCGGGCGTACGACATGGAGCAGTCACCAGCTGCGAAGGATGCGATGAAGCAGATACTGGTGAATAGCCGGATGTGCTTTGAGGGGCATCGGCCGATCTGCCAGGACACCGGGATCGTCACTATTTTCATCAAGTTGGGGATGGAAGTTCAACTGGCGCGTCCAGACGGCGGACCAGCGACGATGGATCTCCAGGAGATGTGCGATGCCGGTGTGCGGATGGCGTGGCTCAATCCTGACAACAAGTTACGGGGAAGCATCCTGGCGGACCCGGCGTTTTCGCGCAAGAATACCGTGGACAATACACCGTGTGTGGTGGAGGTTTCGCTGGTTAAAGGTGGTGCGGTGGACGTCACGGTCGCGGCGAAGGGTGGCGGGTCGGAGGCTAAATCGAAGTTTGTGATGCTGAACCCATCGGACTCGGTGGTGGACTGGGTGATCAAGACGGTGCCGACGATGGGCGCTGGGTGGTGTCCACCGGGGATGCTTGGGATCGGGATCGGGGGCACGGCGGAGAAGGCGATGCTGCTGGCGAAGCAGGCGCTGATGGATCCGATTGACATGCAGGAGTTGAAGGCGAGGGGGGCCAAGAGCAAGATTGAGGAGCTGCGGATCGAGCTGTACGACAAGGTGAACGCCCTTGGGATCGGGGCGCAGGGGCTGGGCGGTCTGACCACGGTGCTGGACGTGAAGATCCTGGACTGGCCGACGCATGCCGCGAACCTGCCGGTGGCGATGATTCCGAACTGTGCGGCGACGCGGCATGCGCATTTCGTGCTCGACGGAACGGGGCCGGTGATGCTGGAGCCGCCGCCGATCGATGTGTGGCCGAAGCTTGATTACGATGTGCACGGGGCGCGGCGGGTGGATCTCCAGACGGTGACGAGGGAGGATCTGCGGGAGTGGAAGCCGGGCGAGGTGGTTCTGCTGACGGGAAAGCTGCTGACGGGGCGGGATGCGGCGCACAAGCGGATGACGGATATGCTTTCGCGGGGAGAGCGGCTGCCGGTCGACTTCACCGGCCGGTTCATCTACTACGTGGGGCCGGTAGAGGCGGTGCGGGATGAGGCGGTGGGGCCGGCCGGACCGACGACGGCGACGCGCATGGACAAGTTCACACGGCAGATGCTCGAGGAGACCGGCCTGCTGGGGATGATTGGGAAGGCGGAGCGGGGTGTGGCGGCGGTCGAGGCGATTCGGGAGTACGGTGCGGTGTACCTGATGGCGGTCGGGGGCGCGGCGTACCTGGTGTCGAAGGCGATCAGGCAATCGCGGCTGGTGGCGTTCGAGGATCTGGGGATGGAGGCGATTTATGAGTTTGACGTGGTGGATATGCCGGTGACGGTGGCGGTGAGCGCGGATGGGACGAGCGTGCATGAGACCGGGCCGGCGGAATGGCGGAAGAGGATCGCGGCGTCGCAGGAGCTGGGGGGCGTGGCGATTCTGGGGCAGTAGAGGCTGAGTTATCAGTCTGTGATAACGTCAAGTGGAGACCATGCAGGCGGACTGGTGGATTACCGGCCGCGAAATCTGCTCGATCTCGATGGCACGGTGCTGGTGCTGAACGAGGCGGGGTACTGGGTCAAGTTTGAGGTGAAGCAGGTGCAGCAGACAGCGAAACGTTCCGCACGGCATCGACTACTCTCTGACGCTGCATGGGCCGGATAACGAGCGGCTGGTTGGATTCGACAACGCACATGCGGTGAGGCGGTCGAGAGGTCCCGGAGGAGGAGCGGAGACGCCGTGGGACCACCGTGATCGGTATAGCACGATCAGGAAGTATAACTACGCTGATGCTCTCAGCTTGATCGACGATTTCTGGGCGGCTGTGGATAAGATTCTGGAGGAGCGGCAATGAGTACGTTGCGAGTCGGGATTGCCTCTTACGAGAGGATGAAAGAGCGGACGCGGGCGATCGCGCGCGGTGAGCTTAGGCCTGGGCCGCGGGACCCGAAGGTCTGGTTTCCGTCGACGGAGAGCCTGGCGCGGGTGCTGTCGTCGAAGAATCAGGAGTTGCTGGAGACGATCCGGCGAAGTGAGCCGAAGTCGCTGACGGAGCTCGCCGTGGAGACGGGCCGTGCCAAATCGAATCTTTCGCGCACGATCAAGACGATGGAGCGATATGGGATTGTGGTGGTGACGCATGGGGCGGATGGAAGGCTTGCGCCGCGGGTGGCGTTCGACCGGGTGGAGATGGTGATGGAAATTGGCATTGCCGGATGCCGGTAAGTCTGGCCGCAGCAGGAATGGATGTGTCAGGTTGCGGTTGCGGTGGCGGTGAGCGCGGATGGGAGGAGCGTGCATGAGACCGGGCCGGCGGAATGGCGAAAGAGGATCGCGCGGATCACTTCCGCTATGACGACTTCCCGGTACCGATCGCAGGTCCTAACGGAACCTATGACTCGGCAACATCTACAATGAATTTGGCCCTCTCGTAAAGCTCGTCGAACGTCACAATTTCCGGCCTCATAATATTCCTCCTAAAGAGCTCAAATGAACGGTAGCGGTCTTTTCGGATTCCCTCAGCGCCGACGAATTCCTCTTGTGAACCTACAATCAAAAACGAACGAGGTTGATAGGTGAAGATTTGCTCACCAGTTGGATCACCCAGTTGATCGAGAGGTTCTAATTTCTGAATTGCCTTGCGGATCGCTTGTTCAACAGTTACTTGGCACTGGACGACCGCCCCTGCAAGTTCATCTGATGGAGCCCAGCAAGATGGTCGATATTGGTGCGATCGAACCAGCGAAGTCGAATGCTTCTTGATTTCGACAAAGCATAATGCTGCTATTTTGCCTCGCGATTTTGATATTCCGTCCGCCCTCTTCCCGCGCTGCCATAGATCATTTCCGCTAACAGCTTGCTCCAGTTTTCTTTCATCCAGATTTGACAAGAAAAGATAGGTAAGCCCGTATCCGAAGATCCAGACGTTTTCCTCAAAAAACGCTTGCCAGACTGCCTCATCTGTCTCCGGATCGCTGAGCAGATTACGATACCTCTCTAACTGTTTCTTCCGGTATCCGATGGCAACGATATCCGAGGTCGTGACCTCGGACTTTACGGCTTCCAATATCAGGTTTTGGTTCTCTGAAATGAGCTTCCGCGCTTGTTCAGGTGATACTAGCAACTTGCGGAGTTGCTAGTCCGTTACATTCAATCCTCTGTTATCAGGAAGGTGAACCCGCTTCATGTTCAGAATGAACTCGATCAACTGAACGACCTCGTCACCATGGAAGGAGAAATGGACCTTGAGCGGTTTACCATCACGTACGTTGAATCGCTGTATTTGGAGTGTGAAGATGCCACGGTCGTCTTCGTAAAACTTGGCGACGATTTCCTGACGGCCACCACCAGTGACTCGTATCAGCTGTTTCCCGAGTTCTTGTACAAACCCGTGCGACTCCACACCGTCGATGACCTTTGACGCAATTCGGAAGCGACGTTCCGGCTCAGCCTGGACGCCAAGTTCCCCGGGTTGCTCCGTGGAGACGATGCTGGGGCTGACGTAGGTTTTCCCCGCCTTCTTATTCCTGTGATAGTCGAAGGAGTCTTCTTGCATAATAGGGTTCTCGGGACCGGGAATCCATTCTAAATCGGGTTTGTGGGAAGCGGCAGGAATTGGCCACGCTTCTGCGCAACCACTCCGGAAAGTGCATCCGGTGTCACGGCATGGCAGTTCTCAAATCGTGGGCTAAGTTCTGTAAAAGACGCATCTCGTCAGTTGCTCCTGAGTGGTCGGCTATTCGGAAGTAGCGTTAGCTCCCCTGTGGGCTGACCAAGGCGGACCGACCACCCAGCGCTTCTTGGGTCGACCTAAAAGCAAGAACTCTGACTGACATGGCCCCAAGCGGAGAGCAGCGTGAGACCTAGAAGTTGCGGTTGGGCCGCGGAGCGGATAGGTTGGTCGGATCAACCTAATTGAAGCAGGGATGGTGAGCCGATGCGTTTTGCCGCTGGAGTGATGGCGTTAACGGTGTGTGTGGGAGTGGCGGGGGCGCAGGTTGCGGCGACGGCGGGGGATGCGGGTGGGCCGCCGGTGGCGAAGAGGGTGCATACCGAGAAGGCGGCGGCGGGCGGGACGCTGGTGGACGACTACGGGTGGTTGCGGGAGCGGTCGAGTTCGGAGGTGAAGGCGTATCTGGAGCAGGAGAATGCCTATGCGGAGCGGATGCTTCTTCCGATCCGGCCGCTGCAGAAGGCGCTCTACGACGAGACGTTGAGCCACATCAAGCAGACGGACGACTCGGTGCCGTACCGGAAGGGCGGGTTCTGGTACTACACGCGGACGGTGGAGGGAAAGCAGTACCGGGTGTACTGCCGGAGGAAGGGGTCGATGACGGCGGCGGAGGAGGTGCTGCTGGATCTGAACCAGATGGCGGTGGGCGAGAAGTTTATGGCCGTGGGTGCGTTCGAGGTGAGCGATGACGGCAACCTGCTGGCGTATACGACGGACACGGTGGGGTTCCGGCAGTACGCGATGCATGTGAAGGATCTGCGAACGGGACAGGTGCTGCCGGATACGGCGGCGCGGGTGACCTCGGTGGCGTGGGCGGCGGGTGGGAAGACGCTGTTCTACGGGACGGAGGATGCGACGACGAAGAGGAGCGACACCATCTGGCGGCACGCGCTGGGCGGAGCGGCGGGTGCGGACGCGAAGTCGTATGAGGAGAAGGATGAGCGGTTCAACGTGGGCGTGGACCGGACTCGGGATGGACGGTATCTGCTGCTGGAGATCGGGAGTCACATTACGAGCGAGTGGAGGTACCTGGCGGCGGATGCGCCGGGTGGGACGTGGACGGTGATAGAGCCGCGCAAGGACGGGGTCGAGTACAGGGTGGACGAGGGCGGGGGACTGTTCTATGTGGTGGTGAACGATACGGGACGGACCTTTCGGCTGGTGACGGCACCGGCGGCGACTCCGGGAAAGGCGCACTGGACGCAGGCAATTGCGAGCCGGCCGGATGTGCCGCTTGAAAAGGTTGATGTGTTCCACGACTTCTACGCGGTGGAGGAGCGGGTGCGGGGGCTGGGGACGGTGCGGGTGGCGGGGGTTGCGAGCGGGATCGCGTCGAAGACGATCGAGGTGCCGGAGCCGACGTATGCACTTTCGGGAGCAAGGAACGCGGAGTTCGATACGGCGGAGTTCCGGTATGGGTACACGTCGCTGGTGACGCCGCCGAGCACGTTTGCGTATGACGTGCACAGCGGGTCGTCGAAGCTGCTGAAGCAGGTAGAGGTTCCGGGCGGCTACGACAAGGGGCGGTACACGACGGAGCGGGTGTTTGCGACGGCGGGGGACGGGACGAAGGTGCCGATCTCGCTGGTGTACCGGAAGGACAAGTTTGTGAAGGGGCAGAATGCGCTGTTTCAGACGGCGTATGGATCCTACGGATACCCGTATGAGGCGGGCTTCAACCCGGCGTGGCTGCCGCTGCTGGACCGGGGTGTGGTGGTCGCGATCGCGCATATCCGCGGCGGTGGAGAGATGGGGCTGCCGTGGCACGACGGCGGGAAGATGATGCAGAAGCGGAACACGTTTACCGACTTCACGGACGCGACCGAGTACCTGCTGCGCGAGGGCTACGGGGCGAAGGGACGGGTGGGGATCGAAGGCGCGAGCGCGGGCGGCCTGCTGATGGGGGCGGTGACGAATATGCGTCCGGACCTCTACAGGGTGGTGCTGGCGGAGGTGCCGTTCGTGGACGTGATGAACACGATGCTCGATCGATCGCTGCCGTTGACGGTCTCGGAGTTTGAGGAGTGGGGCGACCCGAGCGGGGCGGAGGCTTTCAAGTACATGCGGACCTACTCGCCGTATGACAATGTGGAGCGGAAGGCGTATCCGGCGATTCTGGTGGAGACGAGCTTCGACGACAGCCAGGTGATGTATTGGGAGCCGGCGAAGTATGTGGCGAAGCTACGGGCGACGAAGACGGACAAGGAGCCGCTGGTCTTTCTGATTAACATGCATGGGGGGCATGGGGGATCGAGCGGACGGTACGACGCTTTGCATGAGCGCTGCCTGTACTACGCGTTTATGCTGCATGAGCTCGAGGTGAAGTAACGAGCAGCCGGCTGCGGGGTGGTTGGAGGCGTTACGATTCCCGGGGGGGTAGATGGGTTTGCGGATTGTCCGCTATGCCACTTTTTTCTTCAGGGGGAATGAGGTTCGCCGGCCTACGGGCAGGCGCCGGCGGCGGCTCTCGAGGTAGCGGCTGCAGGGTGGGCAGACAAACTGGAGGAGGGGCACCCAGGCGAACATGGCGCCGATGATGACGAGGGTGATGGCGGTAGCGAGGAGATCTTCAGACATGACGTGCCTCCGGTGGGGGGACACTGGCCCAAGAGGTAGGTAAGAGGAGAGAGTGACGCAGGGAGAACTTCTCTGTTTCCTGGTGACGTGATTCTGCCACAGGCTTGGTAACCAAGGCTAGAGATCTTCCGTAAGGAGAGATTATTTTACGCTCCAAAGACATTTTGGTCTGTGCCTGGAGGCGAATTCCGGAGTTCAGGAGATGCGGGAGGGGTGTTCCGGGTGTGGGTTAGCGGTGGGTGGGATGGACTTCGACCTGCGGTTGAGGACGAAGGTTCGCCTGCGGCGACGGTCGTCGGAGGCGTGGTCGATCTGTTTCCAGAAGCCGATGAAGTAGTCGATGGCGGAGACGATGCTGACGACGGTCATCCAGTAGATGGAGGTGTAGGCGATGAGGCGCACGGCGACGATGAAGCCGAACCAGTTCCAGTAATTCCAGCGGTGGGCGAGGATGGCGGCGACGACGGAGACGATCTGGATGACGGTCTTGAGCTTGCCGATGTCGCTGGCGGCGATGGTGAAGCCCTCGGCGGCGGCGATGGAACGGAGGCCGGAGACGAGGAATTCGCGGCCGACGATGAGGACGGCGATCCAGGGCGGGACGATGCGGGGGTTGTAGGCGACGAGGACGATATAGGCGGCGGTGACGAAGAGCTTGTCGGCGAGGGGGTCGAGAAGGATGCCGATGGTGGTGATCTGCTCCCGGCGGCGGGCGAGGTATCCGTCGAGGCCGTCGGTGGTGGCGGCGAGAATGAAGAGGGCGGCGGCGGCGAGTTCCTGGTGGCCGGGGGTCTGGATGGGGGAGTGGGTGGAGAGCAGCCAGATGAAGACCGGGACGGCGGCGATGCGGGAGAGCGTAATGGAGTTAGGAAGATTCATTGAAAACCCGCCATGCTCAAAGATCGACGGTTGCTAGCATTCTGTCACACTCCCCTGCTCGGATGGACACGGAGGGCAGCGCCAAGCCAGGAACGATCTGTGGCGAGGTGGGGTTTGCGGTAGAGAAGCGAGTCCTTCGACGCGCTTAGGATGACAACCATCGAGGGCGGGGGCGGGCAGGCCGGGCGACTCCCCCGAGTCAGGGGAGGGGGCGGCCGAGTGAGCGCTCCCCTTTTCTGCGAATCAGCGACCAGGTTACGCGGCTGGTTACGCGGCTAGGCGTAGATGCCGCGCTGCTTGGTGGTGTAGGCGACGCGGTCGATGGCCAGCATGTAGGCGGCGATGCGGTTGTTGACGTCGTGGCTGGTGGCGTAGGCGACGACATCCTGGAAGCTGTCGGCCATGATGCGGTCGAGGCGCTGGTTGACCTCGAGCTCGGTCCAGAAGTAGCCCATGCGGTCCTGGACCCACTCGAAATAGCTGGTGGTGACGCCGCCGGCGTTGGCGAGGATGTCGGGTATGACGAAGACGTTTTTGTCGGCAAGGATGTCGTCGGCGACGACGGTGGTGGGGCCGTTGGCGCCTTCGCAGAGGATGCGGCAGCGGAGCTGTGCGGCGTTGCGGCTGGTGATGACGTTCTCGGTGGCGGCGGGGATGAGGATCTCGCACTCGCGGGTAAGGAGTTCGGCCTTGTCGACGGACTCGGCTTCGGTGAAGCCGATGATGGAGCCGGAGCGCTGGCGATGGGAGAGGAGGTTGGGGATGTCGAGGCCGTTGGGGTTGAAGATTGCGCCGTCGTACTCGGCGATGCCGATGACGGTGTAGCCCTTTTCGGCGAGGAGTTTGGCGGCGTTGGAGCCGACGTTGCCGAAGCCCTGGATGATGACGCGGCAGCCTTCGACGGGCATGTTGAGGTGTTTGAGAGCTTCATCGCAGACGACCGAGATACCGCGGCCGGTGGCTTCGCGACGGCCACGGGAGCCGCCGATGTTGACGGGCTTGCCGGTGACGACGGAGGTGACGGTCTGGCGCATGTGCATGGAGTAGGTGTCCATGATCCAGGCCATGGTTTGCTCGTCGGTGCCCATGTCGGGGGCGGGGACGTCTTTTTCGGGGCCGATGAATTCGATGAGTTCGGCGGTGTAGCGGCGGGTCATGCGCTCGAGTTCGCCCTGGGACATCTTCTTGGGGTCGCAGATGACGCCACCCTTTGCGCCGCCGAAGGGGATGTTGACGACGGCGCACTTCCAGGTCATCCAGGAGGCGAGGGCGCGGACCTCATCGAGGGTGACGTCGGGGGAGTAGCGGATGCCTCCCTTGCCGGGGCCGCGAGCGATGGAGTGCTGGACGCGGTATCCGGTGAAGACTTCAATGGAGCCATCGTCCATGGAGACGGGGATGTGGACGATGATCTCGCGGGAGGGATAGCGGAGGACCTTCCAGATGCCCTGATCGAGGTTGAGCTTGCGGGCGGCGAAGTCGAAGCGGGAGGCTTGCGCCTCCCAGGGGTTTGTCTCCTGCTCCATTGAGATTGTGGCGGAGGTTGTAACGGGGGCCTGGGCGGTAGCGGTTTGCTGCATGGTTGAGACCTTCTTTGGTGTTGCGGGGATCAGTGATTCTCCGGCCATCTCGGCTCACCTCCTATAGGGGAGCGGGTTGCTGCCTGGGCCAGACCGGACCGTGGCCAAACGGGTTGAGTTTAGGCCTCGTCAGGAAGAGTATGCAAGGTTGTGGGTAACCTGACTGTGCAACTTTCCGGTGACCTGCGCGCAGGTTTCGGTACTCGGCGATGGTTTGCTCGCTGCCTCGCCTGACTGCGCCCTGTCCGGTGCGCTCTTGTGAGCGCCCTGTTGAGCGCTCCGATGAGCGCTCCAAGGGTTTAGACGGCGAAAGTAGATCGTATGATTGGGGAAACTGATGCGGGAATTGAAGACCAGATCGATGCCGTCGGCGGCGGAGTTTGCAGGGCTGAGTGCCAGCCATACGCTGGTGCCGGTCTTTCGGACGATCACGGCGGATCTGGAGACGCCGGTGAGTGCGTTTCTACGGATCGCGGCGGAGGAGCCGGAGGCGTTTCTGCTGGAGTCGGTGGAGGGCGGCGAGCGGGTAGGGCGGTACACGTTTATCGGGATTGAGCCTTATAAGCGGATTGTGGCGCGGGGGCGGGCTCTGACGGTGGTTGAGGGGCGAAGGCGCCGCGAGTTCGAGGGGGATGTGTTCGAGGAGTTGAAGCGGGCGCTGGGAGGGCATACGCCGGCGCGTCTGCCGGGGCTGCCACCCTTCACGGCAGGGGCGGTGGGGTTCTTCAGCTATGACGTGGTACGGCAGATTGAGAGGCTGCCGGAGACGGCGGTGGATGAGCTCCATGTTCCGGATGCCTGCCTGATGTTCTTCGACCAGGTGCTGGCGTTCGACCATGTGAAGAAGGAGATCCACCTGATTGCGACGGCGGACCTGACGCGGGGGAGCCGGGCGGGGGCGTACGAGCGCTCGGTGCGGCGGCTGGACGGGATGGAGCGGAGGCTGGCGAGGGCGCTGCCAGTGGTTCGGAAGAGAAGGCGGGTTGAGGGCGAGCTCGAGATCAGGCCGCGGACTTCGAAGAGCAGATTTTTAGAGGCGGTGGAGCGGGTGAAGGAGTATGTGGCGAGCGGCGATGTGTTTCAGTGCGTGCTGTCACAGAGGTTCGACTGCGAGCCAGGGGTGGATGCGTTCGAGGTGTACCGGGCGCTGCGGATTGTGAATCCATCGCCGTATATGTATTTTTTGCGGTTTGGGCTGGAGGGGGCGGGGGCGGGGTTGGATGGTGACAACCAGAAAAGCGAGAAGCAGGTTCTTCGCTTCGCTCAGAATGGAAGAAAGAAGGGCGAGAGCGAGGGGAGAGACAAGGGCGAGGGCGTGCGGGCGGCGCATATTGTGGGGTCTTCGCCGGAGCTGCTGGTGCGGGTGACGGGGCGGAGGGTGGAGTATCGGCCGATTGCGGGGACGCGACGGCGGAGCGCGGATGAAGCCGAGGACAACCGCCTGGAGGCGGAGCTGCGCGGCGATGCGAAGGAGCTGGCCGAACACATCATGCTGGTGGATCTGGGACGGAACGATGTGGGGCGGGTGAGCGAGTTCGGGTCGGTGAAGGTGAAGAACCTGATGTTTGTGGAGCGGTACTCGCACGTGATGCACCTGGTGAGCGCGCTCGAGGGAAGGCTGCGGGAGGGGCTGGCGGCGATCGATGCGTTTCGGTCGTGCTTTCCGGCGGGGACGCTGAGCGGAGCGCCCAAGATCCGGGCGATGGAGGTGATCGAGGAGCTGGAGCCGGCGCGGCGAGGGGTGTACGGAGGGTCGATTCTGTATGCGGACTTCAGCGGGAACCTGGATAGCTGCATTGCGATCCGGACGCTATATATGGACGGGGAGAAGGGGTATATCCAGGCCGGGGCGGGGATTGTGGCGGACTCGGTGCCGGAGAGTGAGTTCGAGGAGTGCCGGAGTAAGGCGCAGGCGGTGATAAGGGCGATTGAGAGGGCCAGGGGCGGGTAAGGGTTTGCCCTTCGGGCTTCGGGGGCAGGTACGGCGATGGCGATTGAACGGGCTAGGGGCGGGTAAGGGTGAGGGCCGGGCTTCGGGGGCAGGTACGGCGATGGCGATTGAGAGGGCGCCGATGCGAGATAAAAAGCGATCGGTGGTGCATCGGGCGTGGAGGTAGAGAAGCGGGTCCTTCGCTACGCTCAGGATGACAAACTTCAGGGGGCTCATGAGCATAGATATGGGGGCCGAGGAGGACAGATAAAGGGGCTCAGGCGGACAATGAAAGCTCCGGAAGGCGACGAGAGAGTCGGGATAGGATTGGGATGCGATGGTCTTTGTTCTGGATAATTACGACTCGTTCACCTACAACCTGGTGCAGTACATGGGGGAGCTAGGGGCGGAGATGGTGATCCGGCGGAATGATGAGGTGACGCCGGCGGAGGTGGAGCGGATGCGTCCGGCGCGGATCCTGATCTCGCCGGGGCCGTGCACGCCCCAAGATGCGGGGATCTCGATTGAGCTGATACGGCACTTTGCGCGGATCGGCGCGGAGGACGAGGAGAGGCGGGTTCCGATCTTGGGAGTTTGCCTCGGGCACCAGGCGATCGGCGCTGCGTTTGGTGGGAACGTGGTTCGGGCGGCGAAGCTGATGCACGGGAAGACGAGCGAGGTGGAGCATGACGGGCGGACGATTTTCGAGGGCATTCCATCGGCGATGACGTGCACGCGGTACCACTCGCTGATTGTGAGTGAGGACGGGTTGCCAGGAGAGCTGGAGGTATCGGCTCGGACGCCGAAGGGGGATGAGGCCTCGGTAATTATGGGGCTGCGGCATCGTGAGCTGCCGATCGAGGGTGTGCAGTTTCATCCGGAGAGCGTGCTGACGGTGCACGGGATGCAGATGATCTCCAATTTCTTGAAGATGTAAGAGGCGTGCTGAGTCGGGCGAGAGCGGGATTAGGGGCGACGGCATTCGATGCCGAGGCAGTTGCGCCACCGGCCGATGTCCTCGACAGTGAGGAAGTAAGGGTCGGGGGAGTCGCCGAACTCCGCTCGGCGGATGGCGGTGAAGCCGGCTGCTTCGAGCTCCGCGTTCATGGCTTTGTAGTCCCACATCCACAGGTGCTGGCTGCGGCCGAAGGCGTTCCGGGCGAGGCCGCGAAGGCCGCGGTGGAGGGACTTCGCGCCGAGGTGCGCTTCAACCATGAAGGTGGGAGCGGCGTTGGGACTGGGGTCTTCGAGGTAGGTGCGGCAGAGGAACTCGAGGTCGGGGACGACGAGGCGGAAGAGGCCGCCGGGTTTGAGGTAGCTGAAGACGTTGCGGAGGGTTCGGCGGCAGTCTTCGAGCGAGAGGTGTTCGAGCACGTGCGAGCAGTAGATGCCGCGTGCGGAGGCGAGTGGGACGGGGAGGCCTTTGATGACGTCGCCGTACTCAATGTGTCTCGGGTACTCGGGGAAGCCCTGCCGGACGAGGACGGACTTGAGAAAGGGAAAGCGCTTCTCGAGAAGAAAGGCTGGACCGGCGTCGAAGTTCCGCCAGGTCTCCGGGGCGCAGGTCCCGCACCCAAACTGCACATATTCGGCCTGCATGCGATGAAGTATACAGGGCGCATCGAGGGCTGCGCCGGGATGGCAAGGGCGACGATGTAAGCTGGACGCGTGACTTCGAAGCAACTTGCGCTCCGATTGACGACCCTGTGCGCCCTCGCTGGGATGGGACGCGCCGTGGCGTTTGGCCAGCAGCCGATAGGCCGGGTGGCGCTGCAGGATGCGATGGTGACGGGAACGCTCGAGGTGAATGACGGGCAGGTGACGCTGACGGGTGGGGCGTCGATTGTGGCGAGGGATCATACGGCGGAGCTGGCGCTGGCTCGGGGTGGCCTGGTGGCGGTGTGCGCGACGAGCAGTCTTCATGTGACCTCAGGGGCCAGTACAGGGGAGAAGGCGCCGCTGCTGTTTGCGCTCGACCGAGGGGCGATTGAGTTGAAGACGATTGTGGGCGTGCGGGATGCGGTAATCACACCGGATCTGCGGCTCACGGCACGGTCGCCGGGGCGCTTGGACCTGCGGATTCGAGTGACACGAAACGGAGACACGTGTGTGGAAAACCGAGGTGCGGCGGCGCCGGCGGTGGAGGTTGTGGAGCAGTTTGGGGACGGTCTGTACCAGATCGCGGCGGGGCAGCATGTGCTGTTCGAGCATGGAAGCGTGCGGGAGGTGGTGGATCATGAGAGCTCGCCGTGCGGATGCCCGCCGACGCCGGTGACGTCGCTGGCCGAGAGCGGTGTGACGGTGGCTCCGGGGCAGGCGGCGCGGGCGGGAGGTCAGGCGGCGCAGAAGCCGGAGGACCACCCGTTTCCGGCAGCGCAGAGCCAGGGGCTGACGACCGAGGCGGCGACGGGGACGGGTGTGGCAAAGGTTCCGCAGGCTCCGCCGGGACAGGTGCATGCGCAGGTGACGGCGACGATGGCGTACAAGGCTGAAGGCGACGCGACCGAGACGGGAGGGGCGGGAGCGGCGGGGTCTGCCGGACAGAGCGGGACGAGCACGGCTGCGGTGGCGAAGCCGAATCCGGGTGATGTCGCGACAGCTTCCCATGCGGGAGTGGCAGGTCAGGCAGGGGGAGCTGCGCCGGCGGGCTCGCTCGCGGCCAACGGATCGGGTTCAGGGGCGAGTCGATCGGGTTCCGGAGGGGATGATAGGGCAACGGAAGCGTCGGCAGAGGTGCAGGCCCCGGCGGCTCCGGCACCTCCGGGAGCAAAGGATCTGGCTCATCGGATCGGGCGATTCTTCAAGCACGTCTTCGGGGCACGCTGAGAGAGATACAAGTTTATCTGCGCTGACGGGAGATGAGGTGCGCAGTTGACACACGGAGGTGCTTCGGCGGGCTTGTGTCCTGTCTGGTCTACAATCGGTTGGGTGTGGCGGACGGGCCTCCGGCGAGGCCGATGCGCCCGGATTCGCGACACACAACACTTCCTATTAAGGGGCTTTCTCTTTATGTCGATTCCCGCAACACAGATGCGCCCGGGCATGGTTATCAAGTTCAAGGACGATCTCCACCTTGTGTTCTCGGTGGAGCACAGGACACCGGGAAATCTGCGTGCGTTTATTCAGGCCAAGCTACGCAATATCCGGACGGGCGCGATGTATGTGGAGCGGTTCCGGTCGCCGGATCCGATTGAGCGGGTGATGGTGGACGAGATCAAGATGGAGTTCCTGTATAACGATGGCGATGAGTACTATTTCATGGATGACAAGTTCGAGCAGACGATGCTGAAGCGCGACACCCTGGGCGACGCGGTCGACTTTCTGCTGCCGAATCTGTCGATTGGCGTGAGCTTCCACGATGGGAAAGCGGTGGGAATCGAGCTGCCAACCGTGGTTGAGATGACGGTGGTGCAGACAGAGCCGGGGATCAAATCGGCGACGGCCTCGAGCGTGAGCAAGCCGGCGAAGACCGAGACTGGGCTGGTGGTGCAGGTGCCGGCGTTCATCAACGAGGGCGAGAAGATCCGGGTGGATACGGCGGAAGGCGCTTACATGAGCCGGGCGTAAGGGAAGGCATCTCCTTATGAACCGGGCTGATCTGCAAAAGCTCTCCAATATGCGCATTCGTGAAGCGGGCATTCTTCTGCGCGAAGGTGAGTGCAGTGGGGCCTATTACCTGGCCGGATACTCAGTCGAGTGCGCGCTCAAGGCCTGCATCGCCAAGAGCAGTAAACGCTTCGACTTTCCGGACCGGGACCGAGTACAGAAGAGTTATAGCCACAAGCTTCAGGAGCTTGCCGTACTGGCCGGATTGGCTTCAGCCTTGTTGCTTGCGGGAGAGGCGAAAGAGGAGTTAGCCGCTATTTGGGATCTCGTTAAGGCCTGGTCCGAACAGAGCCGCTACACGGTTTGGAGCAAGAGCGAGGCGGAAGACCTGCTGTATGCAATCATACGAAGGAATGGGGGAGTGCTGCCGTGGATCAAGCGACACTGGTAGATCTCGACGTAAACCTCGGCCAGAAGGCCTTAGACACTCTGGAGAGAGCCGGGTTGAAGATCGCTGTGTGCCTTTGGACGCTCTCCTCCGATCAGGACGACTGGCGGCTTGTGCTGTCTTCCTTGAAGTTGGATCAGCATCAGCCTCTAAAGGCTCACGAACAGGTCGCCAGAGCACTTCGTGGAGGGTTTTCGCATTCTCGTCCAACCTTTCTCATTCTCCCGATGCGAAATCCTTTTATTCGGGACCTCCGAAAGATATTTGGCAAAGCGAAGGACGTTGCGGGAATGCGGCTTGGGGGTCAGACGATCGGCAACAAGTACCTCTCCGGTGGCTACGTTTACCGGATCACGTATGCTGATCTCGATGGTGGAACACTATCTGGTGAAGGGCCGGGTGCAAGGCGTGGGGTTTCGCTGGTTTGTGCATCGCGAGGCGGCGGATCTGGGGCTGCGCGGATGGGTTCGCAATACGGACCAAGGGGACGTGGAGGTGTTGGCGGCGGGGGAGGAGAGCGAACTCGCGGAGCTGCGGTCGGCGCTGGCGAAGGGATCGCGCGGCAGCCGGGTGGATGCGGTGGAGCGGCATGAGTTAGAGGAGAAGGAAGGCGCCAATCTGGGCGCGTTTGAGATTGAAGGAGCCTGGTAGAGCCGATGTCAAAAGTTATCAATTGCGAGTCTCTCAAGCCGCTGGTGCGGACGGTTCCGGATTTCCCGAAGCCCGGCATTCTGTTTTACGACATCACGACCTTGTTGAAGGACCAGACCGGGTTCGCCCAGCTGATCGATGCCTTTGCGGCGTACTACATTGGGAAAGAGATCGATCTTGTTCTAGGGATCGAGGCGCGCGGGTTCATCTTCGGGCCGGCGCTGGCCTACCGTTTGAACGCGGGATTTGTGCCGGTGCGGAAACCGAAGAAGCTGCCCGCTCCGACCGCCAAGGTGAGTTATGACCTGGAGTATGGGACGGACTCGCTCGAGATCCACCTGGACGCGGTCCAGCCGGGGCAGAGGGTGATCATCGTCGACGATCTGCTGGCGACGGGCGGGACGATGCAGGCGACGGTGCAGCTGGTGCGGCAGATGGGGGGCGAGATCGTGGGTCTGGGATTTGCGATCGAGCTGGACTTTCTGCAGGGCCGGGCGAAGTTCGGAGAGTACGACGTCCTGAGCCTGCTCCACTACGAGGAATAACCAGAGACCGACAGAAAGCGAGGCAGGGGCCGATGTCCTTTCCCGGCTTCGATCGATCCCTCCCCCGGTTGGGGCGGAGTTGTGCCTGTTTGTTTGTTGTGGAGCACGGCTTTTCGGATTTGGGGAGAGCCGTTGTAAGTTGCAGGTTCTTGCCTACTCACAGCTTATTTGCGCTGATTTGATGCGGGATTCCACTTCTGGTTGTGTGACGGAAGTGTTTATAGAGCTGCACTTCGAGGCAACTATGGAAAGAGGTATGGAGGGCACGGGAAATGTTCCTGACTATGCAAGCTTTTGCCTAAACTGTTTGCCTGGGCGAAACGGCTGCAACCGGGTGTGCACAGCCAAGCCGCTCATTTGGGGTGACTTCCAGCTCATTTCGAGGGTTGCTCCATGTTGGCCACCTACCTGCAGTAGACCCATGCGTAAGGCAAAGGCTTCAAGAGTTCCACACACCCGGGAGATCCGCATGAACCTCAGAAATATTGCGGCAGTTTTCGTTCTTGGCGTCACCTCCGCGGTTGCAGCACATGCAACCCCGATTAGTGGTCAGTTTTCGATCACAGGCAGTTCCGTGGCCGACAATGGCAGCATGCTTATTTTCTCGCCCAATACCATCAACGTGGGTGCAGCGAACACCCTTTACGGGTCCTTCCAGACTCTGCTCACGGCTGGTGAGAGCGGGACGATCACATCACCTATCAACTATGCCAACTACGTTCCGGGCAGCTCGTCGCTGAACTTCAGCAACAGCACCTCGTCGTTGACCTTCAACCTGAATTCGATCACCGAAGTGACGAATGGCATCTTTGGCAACTTCACTGGAACTGGCACCATTACCTCCAGTGTCGCCGGCTTTGACTCGACCATGGGCACTCTGCTGTTCACGACCCAGGGTAACGGCGTTACCACCTCCTCGGCGACGGCACTAACACCCTCTGCTGTTCCGGAGCCTTCCACGCTGACCCTTTTCGGCACGGGTATTCTTGGCCTTGCTGGATTGGTGAAGCGTCGCTTGATGGCATAACTGTTGCGCGTGCGGGGGTACGCCCCCAGCGTTTGGAAGACGGGTTGAGGTGCAGCGATTTTCGCTTCCCTCAGCCCGTTCTGTCTTTGCAGAGACGTCTTCTCTCAAGCCTACTTCCCCACAAGAGAAAGTGATCCCGGATCGCCTGAAATCCGCATCTGATGGTTCAGAGTTGACGTTCAGAGTTGACCAGGAGAAAAAGATTCATGATTCAGTCGAAGGGTTATGCCGCGCAGCATGTGAACTCGCCTCTGACACCGTTTTCGTTTGAGCGGCGGGATCCGGGTCCTGGCGATGTGGTGGTGGAGATTGCTTACTGCGGAATCTGTCACTCGGATGTCCATCAGGTTCGGGATGAGTGGGGAGGTTCGTTTTATCCGATGGTTCCGGGGCATGAGATTGTCGGGAAGGTGACGGCAGTCGGCTCCGAGGTGAAGAGATTTAAGGTAGGGGACACGGCGGGCGTCGGGGTGACGGTCGAGACCTGCATGGTGTGCGACAACTGCAAGGCGGGTGCGGAACCGTATTGCCAGAAGGGCATGGTGGGAACGTATAACGCGAAGACGTATGAGGGCGAGGTAACATACGGCGGGTACTCGAATAACATCGTGGCTCCCGAGCATTACGTCTACACGATCTCGCCGAAGCTGGAACTCGCGGCGGTGGCTCCGTTGCTGTGTGCGGGAATCACGACCTGGAGTCCGCTGCGTCACTGGGGTGTGACAAAGGGCAAAAAGGTCGGAATCGTGGGGCTGGGCGGGTTGGGTCACATGGGACTGAAGTTCGCGCATTCGCTGGGGGCGGAGACGGCGCTGTTCACCACCAGCGAGAGCAAGGCCGCTGATGCGAAGCGACTGGGCGCGGACGAGGTGGTGATCTCGAAGGACAAAGACGCGATGGGCAAGCACGCGGGCGAGTTCGATTTCATTCTGGACTGTGTTTCGGCGCCGCACGATTTGAACGAGTACATGGGCCTGTTGCGGCTGGATGGAACGCTGTGCCAGGTGGGTTTGCCGGACCAGCCGCTACCGGTGGCGGCGTTCTCGTTGGTGACAAACAGGAGGTCGCTGTCGGGGTCGATGATTGGCGGCATGCGAGAGACCCAGGAGATGCTGGACTATTGCGCGGAGAAGAATATCGTCTCCGACATTGAGCTGACCTCGGTCGAGAAGTTGGACGAGGCTTATGAGAGATTGCTGAAGGGCGACGTGAAGTACCGGTTCGTCATCGATCTTGGGACGCTGAAATAAGAGCTGGGACGCTGAAATAAGAGCTGGGACGCTGAAATAAGAGCTGGGACGCTGAAACAAAGCAACTCAGAACGGGGATGCGATGGTGCGGCGAGCCTACTTCAGAAGGCCTTTGATGAGGGAGGATCTGCCGCTGATGCGTATGTCCTTGCCGGGAGGATGGCGGCCACGTTCGAACGCGACCATGCTGTCGTAGAAGTGCATCGACAGGGTTGAACGGGTGAACTCGGTCGCTGGCAGGGCGTCTCTGCTAAGGTCGGCGTTGAGTTCGTCGATGAGACTTTTGCAGAGCTCGATGAACGTTCCTTCCCGACGAAGGCCGCCGCCGTACTCGTCCCAGTAGGCCGTGTGAAGGTCTTCGACGAGATACACGCCGTCGGCGGCGGTGCGCGGGTAGAGGAAGCGGAAGGTTTCAACGATGTCGTTCATTCGATGGCTGCCATCGTCAAGGACGATGCTGGCGGGCCCGAACTCATCGAGGACGGTCTGGAGGAAGGCGACGTCGGATTGACTGCCGATGCGGACATCGATCTGATCTTCTTCGAAGCTTTTCGACTCGGGGTTGATGTCGATGCCAACGATCCGGGCATGGGGACCGAAGTAGCGCTTCCACATCTGCAGGGATCCACCCCGTCCGCAGCCGATTTCGAGGAACAACATGGGGCGGTTCACGAAGCGGCTGAAGTGCGCCTCGTACGCGGGAAAGTAATGCTTCCATTTGTGGATGGACCGGTGCTTGTTATTCAGGAACTCGGACCAAAGGGTCAATGGGTCTTTCTCTTTCTGCTGCAGGTCAAGGTGATTGGTTTGGGTTGATGGACAACAGAAGCAAGGGCTGAGAAGCAGGTTCCTCGACTTCGCTCGGAATGGAAGAAAGAGAGGCGCCGGCGGCTCCATTGATCTTGTTCGGAAGGAAGAGAGGCGCAGGCGGCTCCATTGATCTTGTTCGGAAGGAAGAGAGGCGCAGGCGGCTCCATTGATCTTGTTCGGAAGGAAGAAAGAGAGGCGTGAGGCGGCTTCATCATGGCGCGGGATGTAAGGTGCCGTCAAAGATGCTGATCAGGCGAAGAGGGTGAAGAGGGGGATATCCACGGGCAGGCTTGCGGTGGGGCCAGAGAGTTGGCCGGTGGCGGGATCGCGGCGGAAGACGGCGACGGTGCCGGAGTCCTGATTGCCGCAGAGGAGCCAGTTGCCGGTGGGATCGAGGGTGAACTGGCGGGGCGATTTGCCGCCGCAACCGATGCGCTGGATGAGTTTGAGCGAGCCGGAGCTCTGATCGATAGCGAGGACGACGAGCGAATCCTCGCCGCGATTGCTGGCGTAAAGGTAGAAGCCATTTGGGGAGATGGCGATCTCGGCGGCGGTGTTCTTCGCGACCGGGAAATCATCGGCTATGGTTTTGACGGGCCCACCGGCAAGCACGAGAAGGGCCTGTGATGACTGCTGGGCGTGGGTGGTGGTGAGGAGGTAGTGGTCGATGGTGGAATCGAGTTCGTTGATGGCGTAGAGCCAGCGCGCGTTGGGATGGAAGGCGACATGGCGGGGGCCGGAGCCGGGGCGGTGGTTGGAGAACAGAAACGGATCGGAGGACGAAAGGCGCGCGGTGGCCGGGTCGACGGAGAAGAGGACTAGGTGATCGTTGCCGAGGTCGCAGACGACGAGAAAGCGATTGTCGGCGGAGATGGTGGCGGAGTGGGGGTGGGGGGCGTCCTGGCGCTCGTGATTGGGACCAGGGTGGCCGAACTTCGCCCCGTCTTTGAAGTCAATGCGATCGACAGGTTCACTGAGGGTACCGTCGGCGAGGATCCGGAAGGAGGCGACGCCGCTGCCGGCGTAGTTCGCGGCAAAGACGGCGTGACCGGTCGAATCCATGGAGACATAGCAGGGTCCGGGAAAGCCGGAGGAGACTTTACCAATCGGGTGGAGGGCGCCGGGTGTGCTGCTGGCGGGCGGGTCTACGAGGAAGGAGCTGATGCTTGAAGATGCGTCGGAGGTCTCGTTGCCGACGTAGAGGACGCGTCGGCTGGCGCCAGCGGAGGAGATGGCGAAGAAGGATGGGTTTACAGTTTCGGCCGCGAGGATGGGCGGGGAGAGATGTCCGGTGAGGGTATCGAAGGTGGAAAGATAGATGCCTTTGCCACTGCCTTTGGAGGTACTGACGCCGATGTAGACGGGATAGAGATGTGTGGGCACGGGAGCCTTGCGACGACGGGGAAGATGAGGAAATTGTAAGCCAAAGGCGTGCAGGTTGGCGGTGAAGGCGGAGAGGGTGAGGAGCAGCCTGCGGCGTGTGATCATGCCTTAGATTCCCTTGAGAAGCCTGATGGGTGAGGTACGGATCTGCCTGAACAGCTTTACCTTTGAGGTTTTAGTTCATCGTTCTGGCTGGGCCCGGGTGCGCCGGTGTAGGTGGCACTGCCGGGATCGCCAGGGAGCTTGCCCAGGAAGGCTTCGGGCTTGATGTCGTCGGAGATGACGGGAAGGGAGGGCAGGTTGTCGGTGCGGCCTGCTTCCTTGACGACGGCGGCGGCGTGTTCGAGGACCTCATCAACCGTCATGGTGTAGAGGTCGCGGCCGTTGTCGTATCCCGACTCGATGGCGAGTTTCAGATAGCGCCCGGCGGTTTGTGCGGCAAGGAAGTCGGTGATGACATGGCCGGTGCGGCGCTTCTGCTCGATCCAGGCCATGTTCGGCATAGCGATATAGAGGCTGCGGCCGTTGACGGCAAAGCGGACATCGGTGGCGTCGGCATGGCGGGTGGCGATGGCGACGATGGTTCCCTTCCAGGTGATGTGGAGGGGCTCACCGGTCCAGCGGTCGGTCACCGTGAAGTCTTCATACATGGGATCAGCTTAGCGGATGGGTGGGGGGCGGGCAAGGCGGGTCTATTCGAAGTAACTTGCCGGATGATGGAGCTCTAAAGAGTTTTGGCGGATGCGTGTTCAGGAGGGATAATTGCATCCAACAAAGTGCGAGTGACCATGCTGCATGCTCGACACGTAGAAGCGGCTGCTAGATAGGTAAGGAGAGACCATGTTAATCGTTCTGCTTGTGTTGCTTTTGGTGTTTGGTTTTGGCGGATACCGTATGGGGCCCGGGCTTGGCTACTATGGCGGCGGAGGCATCAGTCTTATTCTGCTTATCGTCATCATCCTGCTAGTGATGCATGTGATCTAGCGAGACAGGTGAGGTAAAGAATGCAGAAGGCCGGCGATGGCGCCGGCCCTTTCTGCGTTTGTTCCAGTGTCGCTGCAATCCCTGGGAGAGGGTGCGTCAGAGGTCGTTGCCCTGTGGATTTTCGACGGCGGTGATTTTGCCGAAGATGCCGTTGGTCTCGTGATCGATTCCCGCGGTGAAGAAGAGAGTGGTTGCGGGGCCATTGCCTGCACCATCTCCTCCGAAGGCGATAGCTCTCCTCCGAAGGCGATAGCCCAGAGGCCGTCGGCGTGGAATGGATTGTTGTCGGGGCCGATGAGCCTGCCTTTGAAAGCGCCGCTTACGGCGTCGAAGGCGAGGATCTCGCCGCTGCCGAACTGGCCGACGAGAACGTCGTGGCTATGGCTGCCGAAGTCTCCGGATGCGAGTGCGAGACCCCAGGGGGCGTTCAGGAAAGATCCGTGCTCGAGGCGGTGGAGGAGCTGTCCGCGGGAGGAGAAGACGTCGACGAATCCCCTGCCGGCTCCGTCGACTTCGTCATGACGGGCTCCATCCTGCTTGGTGTAGGCGACGTAGATGTTGCGGCCGATGTTCTGGACGTTGAAGGGAGCGTATCCCTCGGGCATGCGCTCGTCCTCGAAGCTATCCTCGCCGAAGCGGGCGGCGTTGAAGGCGGAGTTGAGAGATCCTCCTAGAGATAGTGGCGTCGGAGAGGGTCCTGTTGTGGCCCCGGTGGGATCCCCAACGACAGAAGCAAACGTAATCCTGGCGATGGTCGCTGATGTCACACGATTGTCTCTGGAATGTCATTTATGGGGTTGATGTGGTGCAAAGCCGGTTCGACCAGGTCAACGAGCTGCAGTGCCTAACGGCATCTTCATGGCGGCAAGGCGGCATCGGACATCTCAGATGTGCTGTGAGCCGCCGGCGCGCGCTTCTGCGAATCGGTGCGTAGACGGCCAGGGAGATGCCTATGCGAGTTCTAACGGGTGCAGTGGTTTTTCTGTCAATTGCGGCGCCGGCGATGGCGCAAAGAACCGTGGTTTGTTCCTCGAATGGCAACGCGCGGCGGGTGTGTCGAGCAGATACGCGGAACGGCGTGGTGCTGGTTCGCGAGCGGAGCGACGGGGTGTGCGAGCAGGGCTCGACCTGGGGGTACGATTCGCGCGGCATCTTCGTGAGTGGAGGCTGCAGCGCGGAGTTTCAGGTCGGCGGCAGCGGAAATAACGACGGGAACTCCAACGGGTACGGAAACAACAACGGCAACAACAGTGACAATCAGAACCGAAACCAAAGCGGCTACGGAAATAATGGGAACTCCAACGGGGACGGGAACAGCGGCAGGGGCAATGGCAGTGGCAATGGGTACGGGACCAATAATCGGCAGCGGGGCAACGGAAACGATCAGAACGATAACGGGAATAGTAACTACGGCAATGGTCAGGGGCGTGGAGGGACGATCCCTGCCGGGACGCGGATGGATGTAAAGCTCGAGCAGACTGCGAGTCCGAACAGCGCGAAGCAGGGGGACGTGGTTCCGGGGAGGCTGGTGAACGACGTGGTGGTGAATGGGACGACGGTGGCGGCGGCCGGATCGCAGGTGCAGATGAAGGTGACCGGTGCAGTCGGGTAACCCGGGATCGCTCTCGCTGCAGCTGGACAGCATGTCGGCAAACGGTCGCGATTACAGGCTTTCGTCCAACTCGATTCACAATGTTCGGGACAGCCAGACGGCTCAGAACGGGACAACGATAATGGCGGTGGAAACGTTCTGGGGTCAGTGCTGGGAGCGATTGCGAATGCGCGGCAGACGGGCGAGTTGCCGTCGGGATCGGTGTACACGTTCCGGTTGACGAGTTCGGCGCGAAGCGGAGGATCAAGCAACCGCAACGATCAGTAAGTGGTTGATGGAGAGATGGAGGGGGCGCCTGGTGTGAGGCTAGGCGCCGATCTCCTGACGGATGGCATTGGCGATGTTTTCGGCGTGGGTGCGCATGGCGAGTTCGCTGTCGGCCTCGATCATGACGCGGGCGAGGGTTTCGGTGCCGGAGTAGCGGATGACAACGCGGCCGGACTCGGCCAGTTCCAATTCCGCTGCGCGAATGGCTTTGGCTACGGGCGGGATGCCCTCAAGGGGACGGCGCTCGCGGACCCTGACGTTGACAATGATCTGCGGGAAGACCTTGAGGTCCGAGACGAGTTCGGCGAGGGACTTGCCGGAGCGGTGGATGATGTCGAGGACGAGGAGGGCGGTGAGGAGGCCGTCGCCGGTGGTGGAGCGGCCGGAGAAGATGATGTGACCGGATTGCTCGCCACCGAGAACTGCGCCACAGCGCCGCATTTCTTCGAGGACGTACTTATCGCCGACGGGCGCGCGCAGCATGGCGATGCCGGAGCGTTTGAGCGCGGCTTCGAGGCCCATGTTGGACATGGTTGTAGCCACGACGGTGTTCCCCACAAGAAGGCCGCGTGACTGAAGATCGCGGGCGGCGAGAAGGAGGACGGCGTCTCCGTTGACGACGCGGCCGTGCTCGTCGGCGAGGAGGCAGCGGTCAGCATCGCCATCGAGCGTGATGCCAAAGGAGGCGCGCTGCTCGACGACCTCGGCGGCGACGACCTGCGGGTAGAGGGCGCCGCAATCCTCGTTGATGTTGCGGCCCGTGGGAGAGGCGTGGGTGATGATGACCTCGCCCGCGAGATCGGCGAAGAGCTGCGGGGCGACGGCGCTGGCGGCACCGTTGGCGCAGTCGATGACGACCGTCCGGTTCTCGAGCGAGAGGCCGGGGACGGCGGCCAGGAGGAAGCGGACGTACTCGGCGCGGTCGCTCTCGTTCACGGCAGGGGCGATGAGTTCCGCCGTGTCTGAGGCCGGCGGTCCGGCGTCAATGGGACGGGCATTCTCAAGCGCGCGGAAGATCTCCTGTTCGATGGCCATCTCGGTGGCGTCGGGGAGCTTGTAGCCATCCGGGCCGAAGAGCTTGATGCCGTTATCTTCCCAGGGATTATGGGAGGCGGAGATGACGACCCCGGCAGCGAACTTGTGATGGCGAGTGAGGAAGGCGATGGCGGGGGTGGTGATGACGCCGGCGTTTTCGACCGATCCGCCACCCTCGTCGAGGCCGGCGGTGAGGGCGGCTGCGATCCAGTTGGAGGACTCGCGGGTATCCATGCCGAGAAGGACTTTGGGGACGGGCGAACTGGCCTTGAGGGAGTGGGCGAGGGCGACGCCAATGGCGTGAACGGTGGATGGGTCGAGGGGCGACTGGCCGGCGATGCCGCGAATGCCGTCGGTGCCGAAGAGCTTCTTCATTTCTGGTGTGTCTCCAAAGGGGTGTCCGGAAGTTGATCTGGCGCGATATCGAGGACCTGGGCTGCGAGCGAACCATGGCTCACGCGGGCGCGGATGCGATCTCCGGGGGCGATGGTACGAGTGTCGCGCAAGAGTGTGCCGGCGGCGACTCCGCTTTCGATGTAAACGAGGGCGTATCCACGCGAGAGGACGGCCACGGGCGAGAGCGCGTCGAGCCGGGAGCTGGCGCGATCGAGACGGGTGCGGCGGCTACCGACAATCTGTTTGGCGGCACGGTCGAGGCACTGGCGCGATTGCCCGAGGCGATGGCGGCCATGGAGGAGGCGGGTGGCTGGATCCTGCCTGCGAAGGCGAAGGGTAAGGGCTTCGAGGCGCTGTGTCTGTGTGCGCAGACGGCGGGCGGAGGCCTTGTCCAGACGCCTGCGGAGGTCGTCTACGCGCTGCTGGCGGCGGGCGATGGAATCGTAGACGCGGGCCAGCACGTGCGCGGAGGAGAGACGGGCGAAGCGCTGGCGGGCTCGGAGGAGGTGAAAGCGAGCGGCGCGGTGGACGGAGCGGCGGAGGTGCCCTAGGCGCTCTTCGATGCGGTGCTGGGACGCGGTGACGATCTCGGCGGCGGCGGAGGGCGTGGGAGCGCGGAGATCGGAGACGAAGTCGGCGATGGTGGAGTCGGTCTCGTGGCCGATGGCGGAGACGACCGGGAGCACGGAGGCGGCGATGGCGCGGGCGAGGGACTCGTCGTTGAAGCCGGCGAGATCTTCGAGCGACCCGCCGCCGCGAGCGAGGACGATGAGGTCGACCTTTTCCGGATGCGCGTTGAACCAGCGGATGGCGCGCGCGACCGATCCGGGGCAGTTGACGCCCTGCATGGTGGCGGGGTGGATGAGTATGTTGAGGCGAGCGTGGCGGCGACGGACGACGTTGAGGATGTCGCGAATGACGGAGCCGCCGGGGGAGGTGACGATGCCAAGGCACGTGGGATAGGGCGGAAGGGGGCGCTTGCGGGCGGGATCGAAGAGGCCCTCCGCGCGGAGGCGGTCGGCGAGCTGTTTGAAGGCGAGTTGGAGGGCGCCGTCGCCGCGCGGCTCCATGGTCTCGGCGATGAGCTGGAGCTGGCCGCGGGAGTCGTAGACGGAGATGCGGCCGCGGACGAGGACGGCGAGACCATCGGCGGGGCGGAAGCGAAGGAGCTGCGCCTGGCGGCGGAAGAGGACCACGGGGAGCTGGGCCTCGCCATCCTTGAGCGTGAGGTAGATGTGGCCGGAGGGCGCGGGGCGGCAGTTGGAGATCTCGCCCTCAACCCAGAGGTCGGTGTAGCCGAGCTCGATGCGCTGACGGATGTCGGCCACGAGGGAGCGGACGCTCCAGACGTGGCGTTCCTGCGCGGGAGAGGCGATGGGGCGCGGCTGCGGCGGGAGCGGAGATGGGGTGCTAGCGTTGCCGGGCACGACGGGTGTGATCGCGGGTGTGGCGGTCAGGAGCCCGGCCGGGGGTCGGGCGGGAGTGTCAAAGTGGAGGCCGAGTTGAGGAGCCGGACTGGGGGAGGAGTGGCGGGATGGACGAAATCGGCGACCCTGCGAACGCAGATCTGCGAGGGTGGCCGGTGTTTCATCGCGCTCCGCCATACCGCCTGAGTCTAGCATTGCCGTCGGGCAGCGGCGATGCGGGAGAGAAGGCGGCTCATCGCCGAGAGGCGCCGGGTTTTCGCTGCCGCTAAATGGGCGTGATGATGCCTCCGACGGGAAGGCTGGTGGGGAGTCTGGGGCCCGAGCCGGGGCGTTTGAGGTGCATGGCTTCCGCGGTCATATCTGTGTATTTGAGGCCGGCGCCGGTGTTGAAGAGGACGACCTTGTCGGTGGGTTTGAGATCGCCTGAGGCGAGGAGCAGGTCGTAGGCGGCAGTGGCCGCGGCACCCTCGGGAGAGAGAAAGATGCCCTCGTGTTTGGCCCAGTCGAGGATGCTGGCGAGGATGGTCGAGTCGTCGACCGCGATGGCTTTGCCGCCGGACCTGGCGACGATGTCCAAGATGATGTAGTCGGCATAGGGCTTGGGGACGCGGAGGCCGGCGGCGAAGGTGTCGGCGTTCCCGAAGAACTCGCTGGCGGGTTTGCCCTGGTCGAAGGCCCGGACGATGGGGGCGCAGCCGGAAGATTGGAGGGCGTACATTTTGGGTCGCTTGCTTCCGCCCTCGATCCAACCGAGGGCTTCCATCTCCTCGAAGGCCTTCCACATGCCTATGAGGCCGACGCCGCCGCCGGTGGGGTAGAAGACTGCGTCGGGGTAGCGCCAGCCGAGTTGCTCGGCGAGTTCGTAGCCCATGGTCTTTTTGCCCTCGACGCGGAAGGGTTCCTTGAGGCTGGAGATGTCGAACCAGGTGTCGGCGAGGGGAGTGCTCGAGTCGCGCTGCTGCTTGATACGTTCGCCGACGAGACGGGCGCAGTCGGAGATGAGCCCGTCGACCATGGTGACGTCCGCGCCGTAGACGATGCCCTCGAGGTAGTTGGCGAAGGGGACATCCTGCGGCATGAAGATGTGCGCGGAGATGCCGGCGGCGGCAGCATAGGCTGCCAAAGCTCCGGCGGCGTTTCCGGCCGAGGGGACGGCGAGGTGCTTGAGGCCATAGTGCTTCGCCATGGTGACGGCCATGCCAAGGCCGCGGGCTTTGAAGGTCCCGGTGGGGTTGGCGCCCTCTTCCTTGATGTGGAGGCCGGGGTAGCGCCTCGACTGGATCATGGGGGTCCAGCCCTCGCCCAGGGTGACGGGCGTTACGTTCGGAAGCACGTCCTTGTAGCGCCACATGCCGATGGACGCGGGGCTTTGGGCGGCGTAGCGGGCGGGGTTGTCGCGGTGGGCGGAGCGCTTGAGTTCGGCCATGTCATAGCGGACATAGAGGGAGCTGCCGTCGGGGGCGAGGGTCTGGGGGGTGTCGGCGGAGAGGCGGACACTGGGGTCGCGGGTGGACTCGAGATAGGCGATCGGGGGCATGGAACGATGCTACCGAAGATTGGGCGCGGGGGTAATTGCCGGCGTCATCGAGGACGCCGGGGAGGCGGCTTGGGCTCCAGCAAACGAAGGTGGCTAAACCGTAAGTGGCCCAATGAGAAGCGATTACAGAGAGGTTGGGGGAGTGGATGAGAGAATAGGCAGGTGAGCAAACAAGAGAGCGAGAAGGCCCCGGTCCGGATGATCGCCGTCGATATGGATGGCACGTTGATTGGGGCGGGCGGGCAGGTGAGCGCGCGAAGCATGGAGGCGATCCGGGCGGCGGAGAGCGCGGGAATCCGGGTCGTGGTGGCCACTGGCCGACGGCACAGCTACGCGATGAAGCTGCTGCGCGGGCTCGGAATGCGGGCGTCGGCGGTGCTGGTGAGCTCGAACGGAGCGGTGACGCGGACGGTGGGAGCGGAGCTGATCGATCGGTCGCACATGACGCGGGCGACGGCGGAATGGCTGTGCGGATGGGTGGGCGAGTTCCGCGATGCGCTGGTGATGACCTTCGACAGGGCGGGTGCGGACGGGGACGACACGCGGGGCGCGCTGGTGGTTGAGGATCTTGATGAGCTGCAGGGCAGCATCGGGCGATGGATGCTGGCGAACGAGGCTTATATCGAGCAGGTGCGGCCGATCGAGCGGGCTCTCGAAACGGGTGAGCCGATCCAGATGATGCTGTGCGGAACGGTGGAGCGGATGCGGCGGGCGGAGGCTCGGCTGAACGAGGATGCACGGGTGCTCCCGGTGGGCGAAGAGATGCGGGAGGGGGTGGAGATTGCGTTGAGCCGGACCGAGTATCCGGAGCGGGATCTTTCCATTCTGGACATACTTCCGGCCGGTTGCAGCAAGGGCGCGGCTCTCCTGCAGATAGCGACGAGGTGGGGGATGCGGGCCACGGAGATGATGGCGATTGGGGATAACTGGAACGACGTATCGATGCTGGAGCTGGCGGGGTGGCCGGTGCTGATGGCGAATGCGCCGGAGGCGTTGAAGGACATAGCGGAGGTGCAGGGATGGGAGATCACTGAACGGAACGACGAGGAGGGCGTCGCGAAGGCCATCGAGCGTCTGTTGAGGTCGGGAGAGATTGGGCCGGCGGCTCTCGAAGCGGTGGCAGGATCGTCTGTTGGGTAGAGCTTGTGTTCTCCCGCAGGTTGGAGGCCGTGATGCTTTCGCGGGATCGGGTTTCCCGTGCGTGAGTGGTAGGCTGTTTTTGTCAATGAAATTGCTGCTCTCAATGCGAGCTTTGGCGGTCCTCTGCGTGCTCTTTGGAGCGGGCGGGAGCTTGCGCGCGACGGAGCATGTGACGCTGCGGAATGGGTTTGAGCTGGATTGCGAGCGACGCGAGGTGGTCGGGGAGCGAGTGCGGATCTACCTTGTGCCTCAGGTCGCGGCGGCCGGTGACGGCACCGGAGCAAATTACTTTGAGGTGGCCGCGGATGCGATTGTGCGGGTAGAGGCGATTGAGCGGACGCCCGTGGCGATCGGTAACGTGACGGTAGACAAGCGGGTCCTTCGCTCTGCTCAGGATGACAAGGGGAACGGCGGCCCGCCGAGCACGCCGAAGATGCGGGAGATGTTGGCGCATGCGGGAGGGCAGCATCGCGTGGATGCGGACTTGCTGGCGAGCGTCGTCCGGGCGGAGAGTGGCGGGCAGGTGGCGGCGGTCTCGCGGGTGGGTGCGCGTGGGCTGATGCAGCTGATGCCGGCAACGGCGCTGGCGATGGGCGTGAAGGATGCGTTTGTGGCAGAGCAGAATATCGATGGGGGGTCAGCGTACCTAGACTGGCTGCTGACGCGGTATCACGATGACATGGCGCTGGCGCTCGCGGCTTACAATGCGGGACCTGCGGCGATTGATCGATGGCACGGGATTCCTCCGTACCGGGAGACACGAGCGTATGTGGCAAGGGTGATTCGAGAGTTCAACCGGTTGAAGCTGGCCGAGAGATAGCCCCGCCCCCGCAGGCTGCGGTTGAGCCTGCGTCGATCGGCCAGCGGCATGAGCGTCAACCTTTAGAATGGCTGGGTGACCAAGCGAAAGAGCGTGTTGGGTTTGCTGGGAGTGGCTGCGCTGGTGGCGGTAGTCCTCCTATTCCGGCGAGTGCGGTTTGATTGGGAGATGTTCTGGCGGCAGCTGCGGTCGGTGAACTGGGCGCACGTCGCTGCCGCGCTCGCTCTCATCTGGGCGACCTACTGGCTGCGTGCGGTGCGATGGGCGGAGTTCTGCCGAGCCTCGAAGAAGCTGCGTGCGCGGGATCTGGTGGGGCCACAGTTTGTGGGATTCTCTGCGGTGGCTCTGTTTGGGAGGCTGGCGGACCTGGTGCGGCCTTACCTGCTGGCGCGCCGGACGGGGTTGACGGTGAGCTCGCAGGTCGCGGTGTATACGGTCGAGCGGATGTTTGATCTGGGAGCGGCGGCCGTGGTGTTTTCGAGCGCCCTGGCGCTATCTCCGGCTAGCCTGGAGCACCGGGACAGGTTCGTTCGGGTGGGTGTGGGGAGCCTCGTGGCAACGCTCCTGATTGCCCTTTTTGCGGTGGCGATGCGGATAAAGGGCGATGCCATCGCGGCGTGGATGGGAGGGCGGCTGGAGCGATTTGGGCCGAAGCTGGCGAGTGGCGTTGCGGAGAAGATTCTGGGCTTTCGGGAGGGGCTGCGGGCGGTCTCGTCCCTCCGGGAGTTTGCGGTGGCGCTGGCGATCTCGCTGGCGATGTGGGGAATGATCGGAGCGGCGTACCTCCAAACAGCGAGGGCGTTTGCGGAGACACCGGAGTTAGCAGGGCTGAGCTTCTCGCGAGTGATGCTGCTGATGGCGGTGAGCCTGGGCGGGTCTCTGGTGCAGCTGCCGGTGCTGGGGTGGTTCACGCAGATTGCGGTGATGGCAACGGCAATGCACGAGTTCTACGGGGCTCCGCTCGAGGCAGCCACGGCTTGCGCGGCGATGATTCTGATTGTGATGACCCTGAGCATCGTTCCGCCGGGGCTGGTGTTTGCGCGGGTGGAGGGCGTGAGCTTGCGGGGCATTGCGGGGGAGAGCGGGGCGCAGACCAGGTAGGCGGTCGGGGGGGGCGATTGCGCTTCCGCGCAAAAGAAAGGTCCGACGCACCCCGGAAGTCAGAGCAGAATGTGGCGCCTGTCAGTGTTTCGTCTCTCCGGCTTCTGCAAGCTGAATCGAAAGATCGCCCTGGCTCAGGCGTCGATGAAAGAAGTCGAAGGCCAAACCATACATCTGGAAGGCTAGTTCGGGATCGTAGCGTGCGCCCTCGTCGCGCATAAAGGCGTGGGCTCCGTTGACCTCGTGCCAGCTGAACTTTGCGTTGACCTGGTTGAGGCGGGAGAGGACCACCATGCGGCCTTCGAGGGGGATGTGCGGGTCCTGGCGTCCCCAGATCATCAGGAGCTCGCCGCGAATGTCCTTGGCGCGCTCGAGCGAGTCGTCCTGTGCGCCTTTGCCGAGGCCGCCCTTGTGGATGTCGGTGGCGTAGAAGCAGGCAGCGCCTAGGACTTCGGGGTTCATGGCGGCGCGGAAGGCGAGATGGCCGCCGATGCAGATGCCCATGGCACCGATCTGGCCGGTGCAGTCGGGGCGGGATTTGAGGTGGTCGAGGACAGCGCGGGCGTCGGCGTCGTAGCTCGCGAGCTCCTTTGCCGTCTTCCACTGGTTGCCGCGATCGGAGCCGGCCTGATCGTAGGGGAGGACGGTACCGGCGGTCTCGAACTCGTGGTAGATCTCGGGGACGGCGACGATATAGCCGTGACCGGCGAGCATGGCGGCGGTGCGACGGATGGGGCCGGTGATCTGGAAGATCTCGGAGAAGAAGACGATGCCCGGGTACTTGCCGGGGGCTGTGGGCCGGAGGATGTGGGTGCGCATGGGGCCGTAGTGAGTGACGAGATCTAGGTGTTCGTTGTCGAGAAGGATCATAGTGGGCTCCGGGGCTGAGGTGGATTCTAACGCGCCTTGCGCTTGCAATTTCTCTGGAAGGTGAGAGCATAAGGAGATTGGAATAGAGATGCTTTCAGACTTTCAGCAAGATACGGTGTGGGATGGTTGGTTGGCTGCGGAGATTCGCGCCGCGTATTTTGCAGCGCTAGTAAACAGATTTCAATGGCGACAGAAGATGCTCGTTGTTGCCGGTTTGTTGCTATCGTCAGGTGCGACGATCACACTTCTTACAACGGTCATTCCTCCTCAATTCGGCTGGATCAAACCCACTCTTACGGTGCTTGCTGCGGCGATGAGCTTATGGTCTCTTGTCGCGAAAAACGAGCGTAACGCGATCGACGCTGCAGACCTCCACTTCCGATGGAAAACTCTTGCGCTTGAGTACGAAGATCTCTGGGGGAATGTGTATGGGGATCAAGCGGCCGAGAGGTTGACGCAACTGCGAAAAGAAGAGGCTGTCGTTCCTAAGAGCAGCACCTCGATGCCGGCGTACAAGGGATTACTCGCAGCGGCACAGGCAAATGTGGTGATGCACCACCAGAATCGCATGGCTGCCTGATGAATACGTTGAAGACCAAGGATACTCACCGCTCAAGTTATCCACCTATTCCCAAGCCCTTACCGAAGCGGCCAGCGCCACCTTCTCCACCCCCGCCGTCTCCGAAACCAAGCAAATAGAGACTCGTCGAGCAGTTTCCTACCAAGCTCGTTTGAGTGTGGCGGACGCCCAACATCTACGAGATGTCGCTGCTAGAATCGATTTACCCGATGAAGTGTCCGTACTGTGGTTTTGCCCAGGATCGAGTGGTGGATTCGCGTGAGAGCAAGGACGCGGATTCGATTCGGCGGCGGCGGGAGTGCGAGGGCTGCAATAAGCGCTTCACGACCTACGAGCGGATCGACGAGATCCCGTACATGGTGGTGAAGAAGGATGGGCGGCGAGAGAAGTTCGACCGGCAGAAGGTTCTGAACGGGCTTTTGCATGCCTGCTCGCGGAGGCCGGTGCCGGCCTCGCGTTTGGGCGAGATCGTGGATGAGACCGAGGCGTTTGTAGTGGATTCGGCCGAGCGCGAGCGATCAACCAGCGAGGTGGGCGAGTTGATTATGACGCGGCTGAAGGATATCGACACGGTGGCTTATATACGGTTTGCGAGCGTGTATCGCGACTTCAAGGATGTGCGCGAGTTCAAGGCGGAGCTGGAAGAGCTGCTGAACGGCAAAGATCACAGGAAGAAGTAGAAGGCGGGGTATGGAAGAGATGACGGCGGCGGGATCGAAGATTGCGGCGACGGGGCGGACCCACAAGATCACGCTGGTTCCGGGGGATGGGATCGGGCCGGAGGTCTCGAGTGCGGTGGTCGAGATTCTCGAGGCTGCGGGTAAGGCGACTGGGATGAGCTTTGACTGGCACCGGTTCGATGCGGGCGCGGACTCGTACGAGAAGACACGGGAGTACATCCCGAAGGCACTGTATGAATCGATCGAGCAAAACCGGGTGGCACTGAAGGGGCCCGTGGCGACGCCGGTAGCGGGCGGGTTCTCGTCGATCAACGTGACGCTGCGGAAGAAGTTCGAGCTGTATGCGAACTTCCGGCCGGTGAAGAATCTTCCAGGGCTGCAGACGAAGTATCCGGGAATCGATCTGGTGATTGTGCGTGAGAATACAGAGGGGCTGTACGTAGGTTTTGAGCAGGAGATTGTGCCGGGGGTGGCGACGGCGCTGAAGGTGACGACCGAGAAGGGGTCGACACGGATTGCGCGATTCGCTTTCGAGTATGCGCGCAAGATTGGGCGCAAGAAGATCCATGCCATTCACAAAGCCAACATCATGAAGAAGACGGATGGGCTGTTTCTGGCATGCGCACGAAAGGTGGCGGAGGAGTATCCGGAGATTCAGTATGCCGAGCACATTGTCGACAACACGTGCATGCAGCTGGTGATGAACCCGTGGCAGTACGATGTTCTGCTGACTGAGAATCTGTACGGGGATATTCTGTCGGACCTGTGCAGCGGCCTGGTGGGCGGTCTGGGTCTGGTTCCGGGGGCGAACCTGGGCAAGGACTGCGCAATCTTCGAGGCGGTTCACGGGTCGGCGCCGGACATTGCGGGAAAGGGTCTGGCGAATCCGACGGCGCTTTTGCAAAGCGCGGTTCTGATGCTGCGGCATATCGACGAGATGGCAACGGCGGACCTGGTGCAGTTCGGGATGGAACAGGTTTATCGCGCGGGAAAGACGCTGACGCGGGATGTGGGCGGCAAGTGCGGAACGATGGAGTTCAAGGATGCGGTGCTGGCCGCGATGGAGGATGGACTGGCATGAAAGGTTTGTGGGCGAGGGTCGGGGGATCTGAGAATTTGGGTCGGAGATCTGGGTATCTTTTGACCGTCGGAGCGGCGGCCCTGCTGCCATCTCTGGTGGGGTGCAAGCCGGATGCGGCGGTGCGGTCGGGCGAGGCGGTGGATGGCGGGACCAAACCCGCGGCGGTCTCGAGGCGGAAAGCGGTCGACCCGGCGATGGCGGGAGGTGTGAGCGGTGTGGTGAGATTCGCTGGAAAAGCACCGGCACGGGTAAAGATCGACATGACGATGGATCCGGTGTGCGAGATGAAGGCCGGGGACAATTTCTCGGAACAGTACCTGGTGAAGGATGGGAGGCTGGCGAACGTGTTCGTGTCCGTGAAGAGCGGGCCGGCGGCGGCGATGTCGGCGGCTTCGACCAGCGCGACACCGGTGGTGATGGATCAGAAGGGTTGCCGGTATACGCCGCATGTGGCGGCGGTGATGGAGGGCGGGACGGTGGAGTTCCGGAACTCGGACCCGACGATGCACAATATCCACACCATGCCGGTGGTGGCGGGCAACGAGGTGATCGATGTATCGCAGGGACCGAATGGTGAGCCGCAGCGGCGCGTCTTCCGGCAGCCCGAGGTGATGCTCCCGGTGCGGTGCAACAACCATCCCTGGATGAACGCGTTTCTCAATGTGGCGGCGACGCCGTTCTTTGCAGTAACGGGCGAGGATGGCAGGTTCGACCTGTCGGGGCTGCCGGCCGGAACCTATACTCTGACGGCGGTGCACGAGAAGTCAGGCGAGCAGACGGTTGAGGTGACCGTGAAGCCTCATGAGACCGGCAAGGCGGAGTTCAGCTTCTCGATGAAGTAGAATTCGGCGGGCTGGAAGCGCAGCTCTGGGCAGGGCTCGCTGGTTCGGTGGATAGGGAAAGTAGATGGTGTCGAGGTGACGATGCAGTCTTTGACGTTTGTGATCCATGCGCTTCCGTTATGGTTTCTGGTGTTCTCGCTGTTTCTTCCGCGAGTGGCCCTGGGGGTGGCGTGGCTGCAGGGGGTCCTGCTTCCGTTCCATCTGCATGGGATAGTTCCCCTGGTCGTCGCGGTTCTGCTGCCGCGCCTGCTGATTCTGTACCTGATCTATGTCGATCAGGGGCTGAGCCTATGGTTCCTGATCCATCTGCTCGCGGCTCTGCTGGTATGGGGTGGGTCGGGTGGGTACAGGGCTCGGCGCAGCAGGCGTCGCAGCGATTACTGACGCTGCGGAGGATAGGTGACCTGCATCGCGCTGCGCTGTTGCTATTCTTGAAGGATATGGAACGACGCAGGATTGGAATACTTGGCGCGACCGGCATGGTCGGGCAGCGATTCATCCAGATGTTGCACAAGCACCCCTGGTTCGAGATTGCCTGGCTGGCGGCGAGCGACCGGACCGTCGGAAAGACGTATGGGGAGGCTTGCCGGTGGAAGCTCGACACTCCCCTGCCATCGCACATCGCCGCCATGACGATGCAGCCGAATGCTCCGGAACTGGCTGTCGGCGAGCTGCCGAAGATCATCTTTGCGGCGCTCGATGCAGGGATCGCGCGCGATCTGGAGCCGAAGTTCGCGGCTGCTGGATGCGCGGTGATCTCGAACTCGAGCGCGTTCCGGATGACGGCCGACGTTCCGCTGATGGTGCCGGAGGTGAACGCGGATCACCTGGCGTTGATCGAGGCGCAGAGCTGGAGGAAAGACTTCGAGGGCAGGGGCGGATTCATCGTCACCAACCCGAACTGCTGTGCCATCGGCCTGGTCATGGCGCTGAAGCCGATCGAGGAGCGCTTCGGGATCGAGAGCCTGTTTGTGTCGACGATGCAGGCGGTGAGTGGGGCCGGGTATCCGGGCGTCCCTTCGATGGACATTCTGGGCAATGTCGTTCCGTTCATCCAGAACGAGGAAGAGAAGCTGCAGGAGGAATGCGGAAAGCTGCTGGGGCGATTTGCGGGTACGCATGTGGAGATGCTGCCGGCCAAGGTGAGCGCGCACTGCAACCGGGTGGCGGTCGAGGATGGGCACACGGAGTGCGTGTCGATCAAGCTGCGAAAGAAGGCGTCGCGGGAGGAGATCCTGGCGGCGTGGAGAGAGTTTGCGCCGCTGGCGGGAGAGCATCTGCCGAGCGCGCCGGATGCTCCCGTGGAGTATGAGGAGGGGATCGACCGGCCGCAGCCGCGCCTGGACAGGATGCGTGGGAACGGGATGACGGCCACGGTGGGGAGATTGCGCGAATGCTCTCTGCTGGACTGGAAGTTCGTGGTGCTGTCGCACAATACGATTCGGGGAGCGGCAGGAGCTGCGGTGCTGAACGCGGAGGTGCTGGCGCGGATGGGTAAGCTGGACCGGATGGGTGCGGCGAAACTGGTGGAGTCGAGGCAGGCGCCGGTGGTGTCTGTGTGAGCGGGTCGCGCGAAGACGTGGTGGTGATGAAGTTCGGCGGCACGTCGGTTGAAGACGCGCCTGCGATGGAGCGCACGGCCTCGATCGTTGAGGGGCGGCTGAAGCGTGGGCGGCGGGCGGTGGTGGTTGTCTCGGCGATGGCGAAGGTGACGGACCATCTGCTGACGGCGGCGGCGGCGGCGGGGCGGGGCGACAAGCTGAGTGCGCTGGCGATCTCGGCGCGGCTGCGGACGAGACATGTCGATACCGTGGCGCAGCTGCTGGATGGCGAGCGATTCGCGGGGTTGCATGCGGCGCTCGGGATGGAATTCGACTCGCTCGATGATCTGCTGCGCGGGATCGCGGCGGTCGGCGAGTTGACGCCGCGGACCAACGATCTAGTGGTGAGCTTTGGAGAGCGGATGTCGAGCCGGATCATGGCGGAGGCGCTGGCGCGCCGGGGGCTCGACGGAGTGCATGTGGACGCGCGAACGTGCATCATCACGGATGCGAACTACGGAAAGGCGGCGCCGCACGAAACGGCGATCGAGGCGAAGCTTGCCGAACATGTTCTTCCCCTGCTGGAAGCGGGGAAGACGCCAGTTATGGCAGGATTTATCGGATCGACAGCCGACGGCGTGACGACGACGCTGGGACGCGGCGGGAGCGACTACACGGCGGCGCTGGTGGGCGGCGGCCTCCATGCGGGCGCGATTGAGATCTGGACGGATGTGAATGGAATCATGACCACCGACCCGCGGATCTGCCCGGATGCCCTGAGAGTAAGGTCGATCAGCTTCGAGGAGGCGGCGGAACTAGCCTACTTCGGGGCCAAGGTGCTCCATCCCGCGACGATTCTGCCGGCCGTGCAAAAGAGCATACCGGTGTATGTGTTGAACAGCCGCGACGCCTCCAATGAGGGGACGAAGATCACGGCAACGGCGCCATCCTGCCGGAGTCCGTTCAAGAGCATCGCGGCCAAAAAGCGGCTTACGATCATCGATGTGGTGGCGAGCCGAATGTTGATGTCGCATGGGTACCTCAAGGCCGTCTTTGACGTGTTCGATAAGTACAAATGCGCTATCGATATGGTGTCGACAAGCGAGGTGAGTATTTCGGTGACAGTCGACTCCAATGAGAAGCTGCCGGAGATCTGCGAGGATCTGGGTCGGATCGCGGATGTGAAATATGAGGGCCGGAAGGCGCTGATTTGCCTGGTGGGAGAGAATATTCGTGGACTCAACGGAGTTGCAGGGCAGGTATTCACTGCGGTGAGCCATGTAAATCTGCGGATGATCTCGCAGGGCGCGAGCGAGATCAATATGAGCTTCATGATTGACGAGGAGGATGTGGAGGAGGCGGTGCGCAGCCTCCATCGACACTTCTTCGCTGATCCGGACGAGACGGTCTTCGATGTGGCGGCGCGGGTTGCGGTGGAGAGCAGAGGTTAGAGAAAGGCTGGATGGACGATGCGATTGCTGGTGCTTGGACATGGAAAGACAGGCAAGCTGGTGGCGGAGGTTGCGGCAGAGCACGGACACGGTGTGCACGTGCTGGACGCGAAGGAGAACCGGGATGCGTCGGCTTTGACGCCGCCGTTCGTGGCGGGGTTCGACGTTGTGGTCGACTTCACAACCCCGGACGCGGTGCTGCAGAATATGCGCGCCTGCCTGGCGACTGGAGCCCGGATGGTGATCGGGACGACGGGCTGGTATGACAAGCTGCCTGACATGCGAAGTCTGGCGGAGCGGAGAAATGCAGGCCTGCTGTACGGAACGAATTTCTCGGTCGGCGTGCAGTTGATGCTGCAGCTGGCAAAGCAGATGGGGTCGGCGTTGAAGGGTGCGGGATACGAGTTTTCGATTGAGGAGACGCACCATACCGCCAAGCTGGATTCGCCGAGCGGAACGGCGGTGACCCTGCGCGAGGTCGTAAAGGCCGCGACGGGAGCAAAGGACGTGGAGATCACCTCGAAGCGCGAGGGCGATGCGGCCGGCGTGCATGTCCTAACGGCAAAGAGTGATGCGGAACGATTGTCCCTGACCCATCAGTCTATGTCACGGAGGGGATTCGCGGAAGGTGCGATCCGTGCGGCGGAGTGGATGTCAACGCGCAGGGGCTGCTACGACTTCAAGGATATCTACGCGCAGATGTAGTTCATCTGCTGCAGGAGGTTTGGGATGGGTAGTGGAATGGGTATGACAGAGACGCTGATGCAGCGAGCGGAGATGATGCACGAGCAGACCGAGACGACCTTCAGCCGGCTGAGCTTCGACGAGAAGCTGGATCGGCTGGCCGAAGTTGCGGTGAAGGTAGGTCTGGGTCTGCGTGCCGGGCAGGAGATGCTGATGTCCGCGCCGATCGAGGCGTTGCCGTTGGTGCGTCGAATCACGGAGCACGCGTACAGGGCTGGGGCTCTGCTGGTGACGACGTTCTATGGCGATGACCCGAGCATCGTGGCGCGCTATGCGCATGGGCCCGACGCCAGCTTCGACTACGCGCCGGTGTGGCTGCAGGAGGCGATTGCGACGGCCTTCAAGAGTGGCGCGGCGCGGCTGGCGATCGCCGGCGCGAACCCGGCGCTGCTGGCGGGGCAGGATCCGGTCAAGGTGTCCCGGGCGAACGTGGCCATGTCGAAGGCTTCGAAGCCGGCGATGGAGCTGATTACCCGGCACGAGATTAACTGGACGATCGTGGCGTGTGCTACGCCGGAGTGGGCGAAGCTGGTCTATCCCGGAGAGCCGGTTGAGAGGGCGACCGAGAAGCTGTGGGATGCGATCTTCCGGGCCTCTCGAATCGACGGAGACGACCCCGTGGCGCAGTGGAAGGAGCATGGGGCGCGGCTGAAGCAACAGGTCGATGTGCTGAACGCGAAGCGGTATCACTCGCTGCACTTCAAGAGCGCCGATGGGAGCACAGATCTAACAGTTGGCTTGGCTGACAATCACCTGTGGGCAGGTGGAGGAACGACGGCGGGCAATGGGGTGTACTGCCAGCCGAATATTCCGACGGAGGAGTGTTTCACGACGCCGCACAAGGATCGCGTGGATGGCGTCTGCAGGGCGTCGAAGCCGCTGTCGCACCAGGGAACGCTGATCGAAAACATCTCGGTGCGATTTGAAGCCGGCAAGATTGTCGAGGCCAAAGCGACTGCGGGCGAGGATGTGCTGAAGCGGCTGATCTCGACGGACGAGGGTGCGCGGCGGCTGGGCGAGGTTGCGCTGGTGCCGCACTCGTCTCCGATCGCGCAGAGCGGGGTGCTGTTCTGGAATACGCTGTTTGACGAGAACGCCGCGAGCCATATCGCGCTGGGACAGGCGTACTCGACTTGTCTGATTGGCGGAGAGAAGATGAGCGAGGCGGAGCTCTCGAAGCTGGGCGCGAACTCGAGTCTGATCCATGTCGACTGGATGATCGGGTCAGGCGCGATGGATGTGGACGGCATTGCGCTCGATGGCACGAGTGAGCCGCTCATGCGGTCGGGGGAGTGGGTCTAGAGGCCTGCGCATGAACACGGTGAGCGGGAGTAGACTGCCGAGGCTATGGAACTGAGTGGATGTGGAACCGCGCTGGTGACGCCCTTCCGCCGAGACGGCACGGTGGATGACGCAGCGCTGCGGTCGGATGTGGAGTGGCAGGTCGAGAGTGGCATTGAGCTGCTGATTCCGTGCGGGACCACGGGGGAGGCGAGCACGCTGTCGGAGGCGGAGTGGCTTCGAGTCGTCGAGATCACGGTCGAAACTGCGGCGGGACGGGCGGCGGTCTTTGGCGGATGCACCCACAACTCGACAGCGGAGGCGGTTGTGCGAGGGAAGAAGCTGGCCGCGGTTCCGGGGTTAACGGGTGTGCTGACCGCAAACCCGTATTACAACCGGCCCTCGCAGGAGGGGCAATACCAGCATTTCCGAGCCATCGCGGAGGCAGTGGATCTCCCCGTGCTGCTGTACAACATCCCGGGGCGGACGGGAGCGAACCTCGAGCCCGCGACGGTGCTGCGACTAGCGTCGGATGTGCCGAACATCGTCGGCATCAAGGAGTCGAGTGGGAAGATCGGGCAGATCACAGAATTGCTGACCGAGCTTACGAATGCGGGGCGAGAGAGCTTCAAGGTTTTCGCGGGGGATGATGGCGTGGCGCTGCCGGTGATTGCGCTCGGTGGCGTGGGCCTGATCTCGGTAGCTTCGAATGTGATTCCGGCGGAGATGTCGGAGATGGTGCGATCGGCCAGGGGCGGAGACTGGGCACGGGCGCGGGAGTTGAATGCGCGCTGGTTCCGCCTTATGCAGGCGCACTTCTGGGAGGCGAGTCCGGCTCCGGTGAAGGCGGTGCTGGCCATGATGGGCAGGGGCGAGGATGTGCTGCGGCTGCCCATGGTTTCGGTGACCGAAGGAACCCGGCATAGATTACAAGATCTGGTGGACGCGTTAGAGCTGCCGAAGCAGGATCCGATCTGATGCTGCCTGGTGAAGATCGGTCGGCCAAGGTTGCGATCAGCTTTTCGGGAGTGAGGAGACAGGTTTGAAGGCGCTTGAGACAGCGATTGAGGGTTGGTTTGCGAGGGGTTCGGAGGCGGTTGGCAACACGGAGGCGCTCCGGGTATTTGAGGAGTTGCGGACGGCGCTGGAGCGGGGTGAGATGCGGGCCGCTGAGCCGGACGCCTCCATGCCGCTCGGATGGCGGGTGAACGCATGGGTGAAGCGGGGAATCCTGCTGGGATTTCGCCTGGGGGAGACGGTCGCGATTGGCGCGGGGGACGCGCTCGGGTTCGTCGATAAATCGACCTTTCTGGCGCGGCGTTTCGCGGTCGAGGATGGAGTGCGCGTGGTTCCGGGTGGATCTTCCGTGCGAGGGGGAGCGTTCGTGGCGCGTAGCGTGATCCTGGCCCCGCCGTCGTTTGTCAACATGGGGGCGTATGTGGATGAGGGCACGATGGTGGACTCGCACGCTCTGGTGGGAAGCTGTGCGCAGGTCGGAAAGCGGGTGCATCTGAGTGCGGCGGCGCAGATTGGCGGCGTTCTGGAGCCGGTGAATGCGTCGCCGGTGGTGATTGAGGATGACGTGCTGGTGGGTGGTAATACAGGAGTTTATGAGGGGACCATCGTGCGGCGACGCGCGGTGCTGGCGGCGGGAACGATCCTGACGCGGGGGACGCCGGTGTACGACCTGGTGCGAGGCGAGGTGTACCGGGCGGCGGGAGAGATGCCGCTGGTCATTCCTGAGGGAGCGGTGGTGGTGCCGGGGTCGCGGGTGATCAGCAAGGGAAAGGGCGCGGAGTGGGGGCTGAGCGTTGCAACTCCGGTGATCGTGAAGTACAGGGATGAGAAGACGGAGCTATCGCTGGCGCTTGAGGATCTGCTGCGATAGGCAAGGGGTACATATCCGATGCTGCGGTTGAGGGGTGGCGTGGGGGCTTTTCGCTTGTGCCCTGGCGCGATTTTTACCTTCCAAGAAGGCGGGGCTTTCCGGTTTCGCGAACCTCCGATCGCCGGGCCGAAGACCGTCGAGGGAGCGTACAGGGCGACGGCAAGGGCGTCTTGCTCTAGCCCAGATGGAGCAGCAGCCGAAGGGAGAAGCGATAGGGTAGAAGGCCGCCACCGTGTAACATTGAAGGTCGATGGCTAACGAAAAATTGAAGATGATTCCGCTGGGCGGGCTGGGCGAGTTCGGCATGAACTGCATGGCAATCCGGTGGCAGGACGACATTGTCGTTGTAGACGCAGGTCTGATGTTTCCGGAGGAGGAGCTGCTGGGGGTTGACATTGTCGTCCCCAATATCAGCTACCTGATCGAGAACCGGAGCAAGGTTCGGGCGATTTTACTGACGCACGGGCATGAGGACCACATAGGCGGGCTGCCGTGGATCCTCTCCGAGCTGAAGGTTCCGGTTTACGGCACCGAGTTCACGCTGGCGCTGGTGGAGGGCAAGCTCGAGGAACACCGGCTGCTTGAAGAGGCGGACCTGATCGAGATGCTGCCCGGCCGGCGGTTCACGATCGGACCGTTCTCGGTGATGCCGATTCGGGTAACCCACTCGCTGGTCGACTGCGTGGCCCTCGCCATTCATACGCCCGTGGGGGTGGTGCTACATACAGGCGATTTCAAGATCGATCTCTCGTCGCCGGACGGCAAGCCGTTCGACCTGCAGAGCTTCGCGGAGCTGGGCAAGCAGGGCGTTTTGGCGCTGCTGCAGGATTCGACCAACGTCGATCGCAAGGGCTATACGCCGGGAGAGACGGCGGTGCGGCCCGCGCTCGACGATGTGTTTTCAAGGACGAAGAAGAAGCTGTTCTTCAGCTGCTTTTCGTCGTCGATCCATCGGATTCGGATCGCGATGGACCTGGCGCACAAGCATGGTCGCAAGGTGGCGATTGTAGGCCGATCGATCGATAACTCGACAGAGATTGCGCAGGATCTGGGGTACCTGGATCCGCCGCAGGGCCTGATCATTCAGCCGGGGCAGATGCGGGACTTCCCTTCCGAAAAACTGATGATCCTGATCAGCGGAACGCAGGGCGAGCCGATGAGCGCGCTGAGCCGGGCGGCAGTGAATACACACAAGTTCGCGAAGATCGACTCCGGAGATACGGTGGTGCTGAGTTCGCGCATTATCCCGGGCAATGAAAAGGCCATCGGGCGCGTGATCGACCACCTGGAGCGGCGTGACGCCAAGGTGATCTATGACGACGGGACCTCTGGGCTGATCCATGTGAGCGGTCACGGGAGCCAGGAGGAGTTGCGGCTGATGATCAACTTGGTGCGGCCGAAGTTCTTCATTCCAATCCATGGAGATTATCGCCATCTGAAGCGGCATGCGGAGTTGGCGGGATCGCTTGGGATTGTTGAAAAGACATTCCTGCTCGAAGACGGCGAGGTGCTTGAGATTGGCCGGGACAAGGCTGCGAAGACAGGCAAGGTGACCGTCGGCCGGGTCTGTATCGACTCCGGCGGGTCGGCGAGCGATGTGGTCGAGGACCTGGTGATCAAGGATCGCAAGCACCTGAGCGAGGACGGATTTGTGATGCCGATCATCGCGATCGACAAACACTCGGGCAAGCTCGAAAGCCCACCGGAGATTGTGACGCGCGGGTTTGCGGTCGAGGATCCGGAGACGGTAGCGGATGTGCGTCTGGTGGTGCAGCGGGTGCTCGATCAGTCGAGTGCGGAGGAGCGGGCTGATTACGGCGTCGTAAAGGAGAAGATTCGCACGGAGCTGAAGCGGACGATCCAGAAGAACACCGGGCGACGACCTCTGATTATGCCCGTGATTTTGGAGTTGTAGGCCTGGAGCTTTATTTAGGGTGGTCGCTGATGGGTGAATTTGTAACTCTGGAGGATATTCGGGCTGCACAGCGGCGGATCGACGGTGTGGCCGTGCGGACGCCGATCGTTCGGGTCGATCCGGAGCGGCTCCGGGCGGCGGGCTTTGCGGTTCCGGAGTTCGAGCTTTACCTAAAGGCGGAGAGTGCGCAGCCGATTGGAAGCTTCAAGCTGCGGGGGGCCTACAACATGGTCGCGCAGCTGCCAGCGGAGGTGCGGGCACGTGGCGTGATCACGTACTCAAGTGGCAACCATGCGCAGGGGGTAGCGTATGCGGCGCGCGCGGTTGGGGTGAAGGCGGTGATCGTGATGCCGGACAATGCGCCGGAGGTGAAGAAGGTTGCCACGGCGGCATTGGGGGCGGAGATCGTGATGGTGGGACCGGCCTCGTCGGAGCGGAAGGCGAAGGCGGAGGAGCTGTCGGAGCGGTTTGGGTATGCGGTGATTCCGCCGTATGACGACGCCCGGATCATCGCTGGACAGGGGACGTGCGGGCTCGAGATTGTGGAGCAGGTGCCCGATGTGGACCTGGTACTTTCGCCGGTGAGTGGCGGCGGGTTGTTGAGTGGGATAGCGACGGCGGTGAAGTTAGCTGCCGACACGGGCCTTGCGAAAGCTCAGGTGCAGGTCTGGGGATGTGAGCCGGAGCTGGCGGCGGACGCGAAGGAGAGCTTCGAGACGAAGACGCTGGTGGAGTGGCCGGCTGCAAAGACGACGCGGACGATTGGCGACGGTCTGCGGACGCAGAGCCTGGGCCGGCTGAACTTCGAGCATGTGCTGCGGTACGTGGATGGGATCGTCGCGGTATCGGAAGACGACATCTACGCCGCAATGCGAGCGGTGATGGGCGTAACGGATCTGGTGGCGGAGCCGAGCGGGGCGGTGACGGTGGCGGCGGCGCTGTTTGGAGCTGGTGGGCTGCCGAAAGCGAAGAAGGTGGTCGCGGTGGTGAGTGGTGGAAACATCGAGCCTTCGTTGAAGAGCATGTTGATGGAGAAGATGTCGGCAGTACGCTGATCAATAGTGCCTGGACCGGCTGCTTTCCGGCCGGGAACGAGTGGCGTCTAATGAGAATCTATGCTCGGTCTTGCTCCGTTTTTATCGTTTTTTCTTACCAGTCGCGTTAGGTCAACGCTTTTTATGCTTGCTGCAGCGGGCTCGGCAGCAATTGCTCCAGGACCGCTTGTTGGCCAGGCAAACGAGGCGAAGGCCGGGTACGACAAGGCCGCACGCGCGACAGTTCTGCATGAGGCGACCGTGTATCTTTCGGCGGATGCCGACTCGCAGAAGGTCTCGGCGGTGACTCCGGGGCACGAGGTGGTGGTGACGGAGCGAAGTGGGCCATGGGTGAAGGTCTTTGCGAATACGGACACGCAGGATGATGCGGAGGATCAGCCGGACTTTGGCGGGGATGAGAGGGTGACGCCGGCGTCGGGATGGATCCGCGACAAGGGTGTGATCTCGCCGGCGACGGCTAACGGCGATGTGATTCTTTACGGTGCGGCGGCGGGGTTGGAAGATGAAGCGGCGCAGCCGCATGCGCCGAAGGGGGCAGCGGCGGCATCGCACCTGCTGTATCGGAGGATCGCGGAGTACTACCCGCAGTCGCCGCTGGCGGCGGAGGCGGCGTGGAGGTCGGCCGATGTGCGTTGGCAGATGGAACGCAGAGACGTGAGTTCACTGCCGAGCGCAAAGGAGCAGGAGGCGTATCTGCGGCCGCAGATTTTCGATGGCGAGATGAAGAAGGTGATCAAGCGATATCCGGGGACGAAGTATGCGGCCATGGCGGCGTACGAGATGCTCGACAACAAGTTGTGTGGGGACTGGCAGGGGCTGCCGAAGTGCCCGGAGATGGAGGCCGGACTTTATGAGAAGTACGCGAAGCAGTTCCCCGATGGGCCCAAGACTGCGGAGGCGCTCTACAACGCGGCCTATCGTGAGGGGGTCGCGGTGACCATGTACACGGTTGATGGAAATAGCAAGAAGGCGGATGCGGCGGCAGCGAAGACTCAGGCTTTGGCAGCCGACGCCCGGGCCCGATTTCCGCAGAGCGATTTTGGGGCGAGGGCGCAGAGTGTGGCGTATCGAGTGCAGCAGGGTATCGCGGTGTACGGGAGCGACCGCGATTAACTTTGTCGGAAGGGATCGGCGGTTAGGATAGGGCTATGCCGATTTTGAAGGTGATACTTCTTGCGATTGTGCAGGGGCTGGCCGAGCTTCTGCCGGTTTCAAGCTCTGCGCATGTGGTGGTGGCGGAGAAGCTGATGGGTCTGGACCCGAGCTCTCCCGAGATGACGTTGCTGCTGGTGATGCTGCACACGGGAACGATGTTCGCGGTGATCGCCTACTTTTGGAAGACCTGGAAACGTACGTACTTCGCGAGCGCGGATGCTTTCAAACGGTTTGCGATCCGGGTGGTGTGGGCGACGCTGCTGACGGGCATCATCGGTGTGGGCTTGAAGTCGGTGATCGAGCACACGGTGTTGCGAGGCACACCGAAGGCGGAGATCGAAGACCTTTTCGGGCATCTCGAGTGGATCGCGCCTGCGTTGCTGGCAGCCGGCGTCCTGATTCTGATCGCGGGTCTGCGCGAGCGGCAACGGGTCAAGGCGGTCACCGACGACCTGCGCAGCAGCGTGACGATGCGGCAGGCCGGATGGATGGGCGCGGTACAGGGGCTGGCGCTTCCATTTCGCGGATTTTCTCGATCGGGGTCGACGATCTCTATAGGTATGCTGACCGGCGCCAATCGTGAGCGAGCGGAGCGCTTCAGCTTTGCTCTCGCTGTGGTGCTGACGCCCCCAGTAGTCGGACGGGAGCTTCTGCGCCTGGTCAAGGCGACCCATGCGGCAGCTGCCACCGGCACCCCAATCGACCTGCATGGAACGATTGTGGTGAGTCTCCTAGGGGCAGTGTTTGCGTTTCTGGCTGGCCTGGTTGCGCTCCGGTGGCTGAGCAGCTGGCTCGAGGCGGGACGCTGGTATCTGTTTGGAATCTACTGCGTAGTCGCCTCCGCATGTGTGTTCTACCTCCATCACCTCGGCTATTGAGGAGATCTGGCGCGCTCGTCCTTTCGGGTGTAGATCCATGCCCAGTGCATGAGGGGAAGCTGCAGCGGCAGACGGAGCCATGCGGCCCAGAGCGGGACGGATGGAAACCGTGAGTGCTCGGTGATCATGGTGACATTTGCCGGGAACACGGCAACCAGGAGCAGGATAATTCCCCAGGCCGCCGGCCGGCGGGTCGGGATCCAGGTGTCGGGCATGAGCACGCCGATGCCGCCGAGGATCTCCGCAGCGCCGCTGATGTAGACCAGATCGCGGTGAGCGGGAAGGTAGGCAGGCACAATGCTGGCGTAGGTCCGGGTGGCGAGGAAATGCAGCGTTCCGGCACCGGTGTAGAGCAGTCCCATGAGGAGCCGACCACCTCGCATACCCCACCTCACTCACAGTGAAAGGCCACTGGAGTCAGCCGCCTTTCGGTGTGTCGGAACGGATCCTGTCAGCTCTTGCGTTCGTCGCGGGCGCGCTTCACGTAATCGTGTGAGGTGAGGATGTGAGCCTGCTGCTCGCTGACAAGCTGGTGAACGGGAAGCGGAAGTTCCTGCGCAAGGGCATCCTTGTAAGCCTTTTTGGCCTCGTCTTCTCCCTGCTCCGCCGTTTCAAGGAGAGTGTGATCACCGCCGCCCAGCTTTGCCTTGAGGTCGCCCCAGGTGCGGTGGATTGCACCGGCCACGCTCCCTGATTCCTTAACATCATGCTCGCCCTGGCGATGCAGTTCGTTCTCGAGCTCGGCGCGAAAGTTGGCCCGCTTGAGGGACTCTGCGAGGAAGAAGCGTTTGAGGGTGTCGTCCTTGAGATGCTCGCCGGTATCCGCGAAGCCCTTCTGACTATCCTGGAGCGTACTGATCAGGGAGTGAAGGACGCGCTTCACTTCATTCTGCTTCGCTGAATCGGATGGCATAGAACCTCGTGCTTCTTTGGATCATGATCGACAGGCAGGGTCCGCCGGCTGACAGCGATTCTCCTTCGCCGGCGGCAAGCAGGAGAAATCGCTAAAACCCCGCGCCCCTGCCGGCCGAACTTCTAAGGTCCGCCGGTTTGGCCCACCGGCGGCGAGTGTACAGAGGGTAGATGCGGGCTTGGGCGATGGGTTTGTATCCTGATTCCCGAAGGCGGTAGCTTTCGCTGTGATGGCACGGGCTCTGTGATAATCAGAGGTGCTCTGGTGAAGAATACCGAACGCGCGACCGGCGCCCATTCTGGCGCTGCAGATCCGCGACGGGCTGCGCGACCTCCCTGGGACGGAATGAAGACGCTAAAACTCACTGCAGCGCCAACACGAAGCCGCCGGTTGAACGAGCTGCTTGGCCTGATGCTGCTGGTCGGCGGTTTCCTTCTGCTGCTGGCGCTGGCGACCTACACGCCGACCGATCCCTCCTTGAACACCGTCGGCGAATATGCCAGCGGTCAACCCGCGCACAACTGGACGGGAGTGGTGGGCGCGTATCTTTCAGACGCTATCCTGCAGATGATCGGCCTCGCTGCGTTCTTTCTGCCGTTGCTTCTGGTCCGACTCGGAATCTGCTGGTTGCGATCGCGCCCCGCGGGTTCTCCCAATGCCAAGACGATCGGGCTCGTTATGTGGGTGGTGTTCGCCCCGGCAGGAATATCGTTGCTGCCCGGACATCTCCTTTGGCGGAGCGCACTGCCGATTGAAGGTGTGAGCGGACGTCTGCTGGGCGATGCCATGGTGGGGTATCTCAACCTGCCCGGGGCGTCGATTGTGCTGTCTCTCATGGTCGCGATCTCACTCTACCTAGCGACGACTTTCACGTTCAACACGGCGCGAGAGTGGATGAGCACACGGTTCGGATTTCTTCTGCGGATACAGGAACGGCTGGAGCAACGGCGCCACAAACGCTTGATCGCGAAAGCCGAAGCAGAGGCTGAAGCGGAACGCAAAAAGGCGTACGGCGGGAATCTGCACGCTCCAGATAAAACAGAGCAGCAGAGGAGACAGGAGGCGCAGGGAGCGGATGGAGAGAGCACTACGCTGCTGGGCAGTTTGTTTGGGTGGTGGGGACGCAAGAACAAGGCGCAAAGTGTGCCGGCGGAGGCAGCGCAGCAGGAGGCTGCGGGGGAGCCCGCGTCCATGTGGGAGGCGATGCCGAGGACGGTAGTGGACGCTCCACCCGTGACCTCGCTGGGCACGGCGACGGCGGCCGCAGCGCCCTTTGCAGAGGCTCTGGTGAAGGCCGCCGCGCCGCGGAGGGCACTTAGCGATGGATCGAACTTCGAGGATGAAAGCCCGTCTCTGCCGGACGCGCATTTTGACTTTGGAGCCACAACGGGACTGGGGAGGGAAGCTGGGACGAGGGCGGCGGAGGTCTTTGAAGAGCAGCCATTGGCGGCGGCAGATCGACAGCCCGCTCGGGGCACGCAGGCTGACGCGGAGCTTCCGGCGTATGCACCGGTTCGGCAGCAGGTGGAACAGCCGGTCAAACAGGCAATCTCCTTCGGTAAACGAGCGGATTCGGATATCAAGCCGGTAGCAATCGTTCCGAAGAGCGTTCGCGGGTACAAGCTGCCACCCTCTTCCCTGCTCTACCGCAGCGAGGAGCATGCGACCGTGCGGGAGGATGCGCTGCGCGAAGAGGCGCGCGTGCTGGTGGAAAAATGCGCCGAGTTCGACGTGGATGGGCAGGTGACGCAGATCAATCCTGGACCGGTTGTGACGACGTTTGAGTTCAAGCCCGACGCGGGTGTGAAGTACTCGCGGGTGACGGGCCTGGCAGATGATCTGTGCCTCGCGATGGCCGCCGAGTCGATCCTGATCGAGCGCATGGCGGGTAAGAGCACGGTTGGGATCCAGGTGCCGAATGCGGAGCGGGAGACGATCTGGCTGCGCGACGTGGTGGAGTGCGAGAGCTTCGCGCAATCGAAAAGCCGTCTGGCGATCGCGCTTGGCAAGGACATCAACGGTCGGATTGTGACGGCGGACCTGGCGAGCATGCCGCACGTTCTGATCGCGGGATCGACGGGATCGGGCAAGTCGGTGGCGATCAACGCGATGATCATGAGCGTCCTGTTCAAGTCGACGCCGGAGCAGGTGCGCATGATCCTGGTCGATCCGAAGCGGGTTGAACTGGGGATGTATGAGGGCATACCGCACCTGTTCACGCCGATCATCACCGAGGCGAAGCTGGCTGCAAACGCTCTGCGGAACGCGGTGCGCGAGATGGAGCGGCGGCTGAAGCTGCTGGCGAGCCACCATGTGCGGAACATCGACCAGTACAACAAGATGGTCGAGAACGCGACGCCGGATATGTTTGAGGACCCGAGCGAGAGCGAGCCGCTGCCGTACATCATGATCATTATTGATGAACTGGCGGACCTGATGATGCTTGACCGGGCCAATGTGGAAGAGGCGATCACGCGGTTGGCGCAGATGGCGCGCGCGGTCGGAATCCACCTGGTGCTGGCGACACAGCGGCCGTCGGTCGATGTGATCACGGGTTTGATCAAGGCGAATGTGCCGACACGCATGAGCTTCCGCCTGGCGACCAAGGTGGACTCGCGGACGATCATCGATTCCAACGGCGCCGAGAGCCTGCTCGGCAAAGGCGACATGCTGTACCTGCCACCGGGAACGAGCCGCGTACAGCGGGTGCATGCGCCATTTGTAACTGAAAAGGAAATCTCCGCGGTCACGGCGTTCTGGAAGGCGCAGGGCGAGGCGGAGTATGTCCAGGGCTTCCTTGAAGGTCCAAAGGATGAGAAGGCGGAAGGCGCCGAGGGGGATCCGAATGGTGACGAGAACGATGCGCTCTACGATGATGCGGTGCGGCTGGTCTATGAGTTTGGGAAGGCGAGCACATCCCTTCTCCAACGGCGGCTGCGCATCGGATATGGGCGGGCGGCGCACCTGATCGACCTGATGCATCGGGACGGCCTGGTAGGACCTGCGGACGGATCGAAGCCGCGCGAGATCTTGAAGCCGGCGAACTGGATGAACGAGGTGGACGCGGCACTGCGGTAGAGGCGCGCGATCTGGTAAGGACGGGTCTGTCAGTGCAGGCGCGTCCTGGGATGGTGGAAGGCGACGAAGGCGAGCGATCCGACGACGAGAAGGAGAGCGATCCAGAGCAGTTGCGGATGGCGTTCGGTATACGGGCGGTCGTCCGGACGTGGGCGCCATGCTGGATTCAGCTCTTCCAGGCCGAGTGGAGCGGCGGCGGAGTGGGCTGACGGCGTGTAGGTTCGGGCCAGGTCGTACACCGGAGCGGAGATCTGGCTGTCGCCGTAGAAGAGTGTGATCTGCTCGCCAGCGATGGCCTGAAAGCAGAGATCCCGCCGCCGCATCTCGAGCTTGACGGAGGCTATTTTCAGAGGCGGATCATCGCCGTTCTTAACGGCGACGTCGATATCGGCGGCGGCCTGAAGATTAGCGCCCAGGGTTGCCGGCATGCTGAGCTGCTGCTCGCTGATCTCGCGGTCTTCCCTGGTCATCTTCACGCGCTGAATGGTCCCGCCGATCGAATCCTCCGTGGTGGACGGAGTTCCCGGTGCGTGGCTGGAGACGAGGATGTCACGGCTGAAGTTGGCGGTGAATCTGGGGTCGAGGACGAAGGAGACCCGCTCGATGGGAATGCGCTCTGGAAGGTGGAAATGGGCGATGGTCTCCCGGCCGCGCTGCTCGATGGTGGAGGTCTGGGCGGCGACGGTGAAGAGCGTCTGCGCCTCGCGGCTGGGTGGGACGCTCGCTCCGCGCACCATCTGCGGCGTCGCGGTGAAGCTCCCCTCGCTCGCCGCAGAGGCAGTGAGGACGATGTGCAGGATAGGAAAGCTTGACTCCTGGAAATGCAGAGTTGTGCTTCGGGAGAGATGTTGCGAGGAGAGGTCGAACACGTTGAATTCGCCCAGGCGGGTCGCCCGAGAGGAGCCCGAGGCGCTCCTCCCCGTCACGGCTGCGGTCGCAATGAAGTTCTGGCCGGCGAGATCGAGAACGACTTCGGTGTAGGGACGGCCGGGCATGACGAGATCAAACTCGACGGCATGGCCGCGCATGCCCAGGTTCAGGATGCGAGCGGGTTCGCTCTCGGCCTGCTGCGCCTCGCTGAGCGTGAGGACGTACGGGATCTCCCGGACGCCGCTGGCTCCGCTCCCGTAAAGGCGGAGATCTTTGAGGAAAGGCGCGGCGTGCGCGAGGGTCGCGGCGTCGAGCACGGTGCAGGTCTGGCCGCCTTGTGCCGGACTGATCTGTCTCCTATAGCGGGACCATGTGCTCTGGCCGGGGTTCGTGGCGTTGGGGAGTTGCAGAAGCACCAAGACGAGCAGGCCGAAACGAATCGCGCCGGAGATCAGACTGGATATCACTCTGGGGATCCCTCGCGGGCGTCGGGAACGATGACCGGATCGCGCAGGGCGAGCCAATCCTTCTGGTACGCGAGGCTGACGGCCATCAACAGCGCGCCCAGGCCGAGGAAGCTGAGAACGCGATACCCCTGGCTGAGGTTGCGCATGTCGTAGAGAAAGGTTTTGGCGATAGTGAAGACGAGAAGGATAAGTGCCTGCCAGCGAATGAAAGCGCTGCGCTGCCAGAAACCGACCGCGAGAAGGAGGGCTCCGTAAAGCATGAGGAAGGCAGAGACGGCGAGAGCGCGATCGAGCGCGGCATCGGTGCCCTGGGCGCCGGGGATGCCGAGCGAGTTGATTTGCACGACTCCGGCGAGGACGGCGGTGAGATTGAAGGCGATGAGACTTCCAGCGGCTACCTGCGCGAAGCTGGGGCGCTCGACCGGATCGGAGCTGCGGGCGCGGCGTGCTATTGCGATGGCCAGAGCAAAAGACGCTACCCCGGCCAGAGCGGTGGCGAAGGCGCGGTTGAAGAAGCCGGAGTGGGGATAGAAGCTCTGGGAAGCGAGTTCGGCGAGAACTCCGCCAAAGCCGAGGAGCAGGGCCGCTGAGGCCAGGATCCGAAGGACGCGGCCGGGTGCGGCTGCGCCTCCGATGATGGGGTCGGGGACGATGCGGGTCGAAACCCAGAGGAGGGCGACGCCCTCGACCAGCCAGCCGACCGTGATCCACGATCCGTTTGCCTTCAGCGGGATGGCGATGGTGAGAAAGACAATCGCGAGCGAGAGGTGGACGGCTGCGGTAACCGGCGCCTGCCGGAGGCGCATAAGCCCGAGGTAGGCGGCCGATAAGGCGACCATGAGCCAGGGAAGGAGATCGTGATGGCCGGAGTCCCCGAGGACGGAATAGAGCGCGAGCGGGACGAAGGCGGCGTTGGCGATCGGAAGGAGAATATGGGCGATGATGTGGTCATGGAAGCGGGGGGATTTGGAGCCGGTAGTTTCGTCTGCCCTGCGATCAAAGACGGCGACGGTGAAGGTGGCGAAGAAGAGAAGGACGAAGAGAGTGGTGAGGCCGAGTTCGGACGGCCCGTAGAAGCTCGAGAACCAGCCAATGAAATAGGCGACCGTGGCGGGAAAGGCGGCTGCGAGGAGGCGCGGCCAGGATTTGAGGCGGGAGAGCATCACGCACGCGAGATCGATGGCGAGGAGATAGGTGAAGAGAAAGATCTCGTGATTTCCGCCGGTTGAAAGCAGGAGCGGTGTGGCGAGACCGCCGGCCAGAGCGTACGCGGCAAGCAGTTCCGCGTTCTGCGACCATGCCATGTAGGCGTTCCAGGCGGTTACAAGCAGCATCGCGCCGAGCGCGACCGCCGCGGGAAGCAGATGGTAGAGCTGGAACGAGGCCCAAAGGGCGAGGTAGAGCACGCCGCTGCCGATGGCTTTGAGCGAATACGAGAAGGCGGGAAAGCCCGACCGGCGGAAGCGCTCAGACCACAGAACGAGACCGGCTCCGGCGAGCAGGCCGATGAGCACGCGGCCAGCGGGGCCGATCCACTGGTTATCGACCGCGAGCTTCAGGAACCAGGTGGCGCCGATCAGAAGAGCGACGATGCCGACCCGGTTGAACACCTGCGAGCCGAGCCGGCTCTCGAGGGAGGCTCTTGCGGGCCGGGGAGATGCCGGAGCATCCGGATGGCTGATGATTGGGTCGATCCTTGGGCGGGGCGGGGTCTCTGCAAAGATTGGGTGGTTGAGCGCCGGCGCTGGCGTTGAGGATATGTGTCGCTCCAGCGCGCTCAGCTTCGAGGCCAGCTCCGCGACCTGCCGCTCTAAGCTGTCCTGCCGGGCTGCCAGGTCGGCGGGATGCTGGCCTGCGCTGGGTTCCGGATCCATGGCACCTACTCTACTGCTTCAAGTTACGTATGGCACACGAATCCAGTCATTGGTACTCTTTGCACGTGAGCGGGCGAACCTGTCGACGAGTTCTGGTGATCGATGACGATGAACTCAGCCGCGAGGTGCTGAGTTTGTTGCTGGTGGGCGAGGGTTATTCGGTCGACGTGACGGGCTCCGGCGAGGAGGCACTGCTTTCAGTGGGGAATGCTGATGCGGCACCGGATATCGTGCTGATCGATATGCAGATGCCCGGGATCTCTGGCGAGGAGTTGGGTCGGAGGCTTCGGGAGCTTTGTGATGCGTCGACGCAGTTGATTGCGATGAGTGGGAGCCGATCCGAGGCAGGCGAGTCGCGCGCCTTTGATGCTTTCTTGCTCAAGCCATTCTCGATCGCGGAGTTTGGCAGGACGTTGGAGGCGAGGGGTGGAAGGCCGTGGCCCGAGGTATCCGAGGCGGGGCGTGACATAGCTTCACCAGAGGAGGTGCTGGATCAGCAGATCTTCAAAGCTTTCGAAGCGAGGGTGGGGAAAGAGCCGCTGCGGGAGCTCTACGGGCTCTGCCTGAGCGATGCTGGAAAGCAGCTTACCGCCATGAGAGGGGCTGTGGCGGCGAGCGACGATGCTGCATTCCGGAAGAGCGCGCACACGATCAAGGGCAGCCTGGGCATGCTGGGAGCGCGGGAGTTGCAGGGAAGGTGCGGTCTGCTGGAAGAGGTTGGCCTGAATGGTGCTTATGCGGCTACTCTTGCGGACTTTCCCGCTGCTTTGGAACGGTTGCGGGGTATGCTGATCGCGCTTGGAGTACAACTGTAGAGGTAACGTCCAGAGGTAACATCTGGATGGACACGAGGTGCAGTCGAATGAATGAGACGTTGAAGAGATCCACGGGCGTGGGCAATGGGTTGGCGCAGATCCGGGTGGTGATTGCGGATGATCATTCGGTCGTGCGGCTCGGTGTCAAGGCGATGCTGACGGCCGAGTCCGGCTTTGAGGTCGTGGGCGAGGCGGAGGACGGCGACGACGCGATTACGCAGACGCTAGAGCTCGACCCGGACATCCTTCTGCTGGATTTGGTGATGCCGCGACTTCCGGGGCTCGAGGCCATGCGGGCGATCATGGGACGATCGCCCCGGGTTAAGATCATTCTGCTTACGTCGACGATCTCGACGCAGCAGATCATCGAGGCGCTGCAGATCGGGGCGCGGGGCATTGTTGAGAAGGGATCGGTGGCGGGCGAGCTGACGAAGGCGCTGCGGACGGTGCTCTCGGGCGACTACTGGATCGGCGGACAGCGGGTGGCTAACCTGCTGCAGGCCCTGCGTGAGCTGATGGCGAAGGCTGCGGCGGTGCCGGAACGGAAGACCTACGGTCTGACACCGCGAGAGCTTGAGGTGGTGAATTCGATCGTCGAGGGCTGCAGCAACAAGGACATCGCGAAGGAATTCACGATCAGCGAGGAGACCGTGAAGCGGCATCTTTCGAACATCTTCGATAAGACTGGCGTCTCGACCAGGCTGGAGCTGGCGCTGTTTGCGATCGCCCACAAGCTGGTGGTCTTCGAGACGTAAGCTTTACCGTGAGTGCGTCGCAACAGCTCAGGCAGGTTCGCCGACCCCGCCCTTCAGTAGAATGGGAGGATGAGCAATGGCGCCGTGACGACCTATGATGTGCTGGTGATCGGGTCGGGGCCAACCGGTCTTGCCTGTGCCATCGAGGCGCAGCGAGCAGGCTTCCGGGCGGTTTTGATCGACAAGGGCTGCCTCTGCAACTCGCTCTTCCAATACCCGGCGCACATGACCTTCTTCACGACGCCGGAGCTGCTGGAGATTGGAGATATGCCGTTCTCCAGTCCCAACCAGAAGCCGACTCGAAGCGAGGCACTCGAGTACTACCGCAAGGTCACCGAGCACTATGACCTCGACGTGCGCCAGTATGAGACGGTGGAGTCGGTTGACGGGCACGACGACGATTTCACTGTGCGAACGAAGGACCGTTTTGGCCGGAGCAACTTCCATCGCGCGCGCAAGCTGGTGGTGGCAACGGGCTACTACGATCTGCCGAACTACCTTGGCATACCGGGCGAGAGCCTGAATAAGGTAAAGCACTACTACCATGAGCCGCACCCGTTCTTTGGGCTCGACGTGGTGGTGATTGGCGGGAAGAACTCGGCTGCGATTGCGGCTCTCGACCTGTGGCGGCATGGAGCGCGTGTGACGCTGGTCCATCGCGGTGAGGCGATGCATGGGCACGTGAAGTACTGGATCCTGCCTGATATCAACAATCGCATTAAGAATGGCGAGATCACGGCGTACTTCAACAGCACGGTCCGGGAGATTTCGGAGGATGACGTCGTGGTGACGACGCCGACTGGAGATCTTCGGCTGCCGAATCAGTTCGTCTTTGCGTTGACGGGGTACCACCCCGACTTTTCGTTTATCGAGCGTCTTGGGGTGCAGCTCGATGACGCGAACGATCGCTGCCCGGTGTGCGATCCGCGCACTCTAGAAAGCAATGTGCCGGGTATCTACGTGGCTGGCGTGATCGTCGCGGGCGAGCGTACCAATGAGATCTTTATTGAGAATGGACGCTTCCATGGGCGGCTGATCGCCGATCATCTGAGCGGTCGTGGAGGTGAAGGCGAGGACAAGGAGCTTGTAGGAGCAGCACATAACCCGCTCAGGAATGTCGAGTAAAGACCGACGTCTTCGTCAGCCGATGACGCGGCGGAGGAAGCCTCTGATTCCGAGCCAGGTGAGCAGCACCAGAAAGAACAGGAGCATGCTGACGGTGAGCGCCTGGGGCATGTGCGGCAGGCCTGAGGTGAGTGCGGAGCGCAGGCCTTCGCTCATGTAAACAATAGGATTCAGAAGCACAGCAATTTGGAGCCAGCGCATGTTGGAGAGCGCGGCCCAGGGGTAGTAGACGCAGCCAAGAAACGTAATCGGCATGACCACAACACCGAAGATCAGGCCGATCTGCTGCGGTTTGACGCTGGTTCCGATAGTGAGGCCGAGCGCGCCCGCGGTGAGGCTCGCAAGGATGAGCACAAGGATCAGAAATGGCCAGCTGCTGACGTGCGCGACTACCGGCGTCGACGGGATGTAGTACGCCATGGGAAAGACGATCGCGGCCGCGATCATGCTTTGGAGCGCAGAAAAGCAGATCTTCTCGATGGCAACAGCGGCGACGGGCAGCGGGCACATGACGCGGTCGTCTATCTCGCGGGTGATTCCGAACTCCTGCGAGAGGGGAAGGGCGACGGCGGCGATGCCGCTGAACATGATGGCCACGGCCATGAGGCCCGGGAGAAGAACTGTAGAAAAGTTGATGCCAGCCGAGGTCATGGACGCGGTCGGGTTCATGGCGGCGCCGCTGCTCATGTGGGGCATGATCACGGTAAAGACGAAAAGGAACAGCAGCGGATTCATGCAGACCCGGATGACAAAAGGCAGAAGCTCGCGACGGAGCACAAAAAGATCACGGAGGAAGAGGCCCATGAAGGCTCGCGCATATTGCACGGTATGCGATGTGCCCGCGTTGGTTCTGCTGGTGGCGATTGCGGCTGTTGTCATGTTTTTCTACTCGCGCAGATCTCTGCCCGTCAGGCGGATGAAGACGGTCTCGAGACTGGTCTCGGTGATGGTGAGGTCCCGCAAACCAAGGGGATCGGAGAGGCGAACGATCTCGGTCAGCAGACCTTCGGCAGGATGAGCAAGGATGCGGACGCCTTTGGGTATGACCTCGACCCCTGCGACGCCTTCGAGCGCTCCCAGCGCATCCACAAGTGTCTCGGCGCTCGTGGCGTCGCGCAGGTCGAGCTCATAGACCTTCTGTGCTCCGACCGAGCCCTTCAGCGAAGCGGGTGTGTCTTCGACGAGGATCCGACCGTGATCGATAATGGCAACCCGATCGCAGAGCTCATCCGCCTCTTCCATGTAGTGGGTGGTGAGGACGACGGTGATGCCCTCTTTCCGGAGGGCGCGAACAGCCTCCCACATGGCCAGGCGGCTCTGCGGATCGAGGCCGGCGCTGGGCTCGTCGAGGAAGAGCACCTTTGGCCGATGAGCGATGGCGCGCGCGATCTGAACGCGCTGAGCAAGGCCTCCGGAGAGCTGTGCGGGGTAGGCTCCGGCCCGCTCCGAAAGGTGAAACTGCGCCAGCAGTTGTTCGGTGCGAAGGCGCGCCTCCGCCCGCGAAAAGCCGAAGTACAGGCAATGAAAGCTGATGTTTTCAAAGATGGTGCAGGCGCGGTCGAGCGTGTTGTACTGCGGGACCACACCGATGGACCGGCGGGCAATCGCGGGAGCAGCGACGACGTCGACCCCTGCGATTCTCACACGACCGGAGGTGGGGAGCGCCCGTGTGGTGCAGATGCTGATGGTCGTCGTCTTTCCGGCGCCGTTTGGCCCAAGTAGACCGAACAGCTCGCCCTCTCGAACATTCAGATGAATGCCATCGACCGCGACGACCCTCTGTTTTCCCTCGAATACTTTTTGAAGAGCTTCTATCTCTACGATCACAGACGAATCCTGGGAGAAGTATGGCCACAACAATTATAGGTGCCGTCCCAGGCCTCATGAGTGACGCGAAATGCCTATCCGTGCCCAATCTCAACCCTGCTCGCGAAGGAGCGGCGTAGAATATGGGTCATGTCTCGTGGATGGGAAAGTAAGTCCGTTGAGCAACAGCAGGCGGAGGCTTCCGCTCCTAAGCCTGTCATCGAGCATAGCAAGCTCCAAGATGCGGAGAAGAAGCGCCGCCAACAGGCGCTCGAAATGCAGCGCGAACGCATCCTGTCGGAGCGAACTTCCAGCCCGCATCGACGTTCCGCCCTGGAGCTGGCGCTTGCCGACATCGAAGAAAAGTTAGCGGAGCTGGGCTGGACTCTCCATCTGTAAGCAAAGCGCAAAGACCTTTCCCCTGTGACAAGGATCCTCGCTGCGGAGTCATCTCTACTTTTTGTGGCGATGCAAAACGGTTGAGTTAGCCTGATCTATGCTGGTCATCAGGATGGAATGGATGTTGACGTGAGCGGGCCGGGTAGCCGTCCAGACGATTGCTTCGGCGACATCTTCGGGGCGTAACGGCGTGATGTCCTGGTAGACCTTCGCGGCACGTTCTCCATCGCCTCGAAACCTGACCGTGCTGAATTCGGTCTCGACCATGCCCGGGTCGACCGAGGTCACGCGAACCGGCGTTCCAATGAGGTCGATCTTGAGGCCCTCGCTGATAACTCTCTCCGCAGCCTTCGACGCGCAGTAGACCGCACCGTTGGGATACGTCTGGTGCCCCGCTGTAGAGCCTATGTTGATGACGTGTCCGCGACCGCGTTCGAGCATTCCCGGAACCACAGCCCGGGTGACATAGAGCAGGCCCTTAACGTTGGTGTCGATCATCTCCTCCCAGTTATCGGGGTCGTCCTCCTGCAACTTCGAGAGGCCCCGGCTCAGGCCAGCGTTATTGATCAGAACGTCGATTCCCTTCCAGGCCTCTGGGAGCGATTTGATCGACGATTCGACCGCGCATCGGACCTGGACGTCGAGAGCAAAGGTGTGGACCTCGGCCGCACCCGCAGCCTGCGCCTCCTGACGAAGTTCGTCGAGACGATCGAGACGGCGTGCGCAGAGCAGGAGACGTGCGCCCTCGGCCGCAAAGGCCAGAGCGGTTGCGCGACCTATGCCGGAGCTCGCTCCAGTGATGAAGATAAGTGGGTTCTTAATGGAAGCCATAGCCCGATCATTTCACATAGCAAAGGCCGCCAGCATGGGCGGCCTCTGCCCTTGCGGTGATCGAAAACTTACTGCGGGTTCGGAGACGGCGCAGCGTCAGGATTGCTCTGATGGACGCCGATCGCGTCGCCTGAAACAACCAGCTGCACACGGCGGTTCTTAGCACGGCCCTGGGCGGTGCTGTTGTCGGCCACGGGATTGTTTTTGCCGTACCCCGTTGCGGAGATATTGTCCATCGAGACGCCCTGAGAGACCAGGAAGTCGCGAACAGCACCGGCCCGGTTCTCCGAGAGCTTCTGGTTGTACTCGTCTCCCCCAACGCTGTCGGTGTAGCCCTCAACCTGAAGCTTCAGACCGGGATACGCCTGCAGAATTCCAGAGACCTTTGCCAGAGAGACCTTGGTGTCGGGTTTCAGGGTGTACTTGCCGGTGTCAAAAAGGACATCCGACATATTCACGATCAGACCGCGTGCGGTCTCGCTGGTGGCGAGGACGCTGTTGAGCTGGGTCCGCAACCGTTCGCGAATCGCATTCGCATCTTCGGCGCTCTTGTTGGCGGCCGCAGCTCGGGCCTGTGCTTCGGCTGCCTCAGCTTCAGCACGCGCCCGTTCTGCATCTGCCTGAGCCTTAGCAGCTGCCGCACGCTCCGCCTCCAACTGCGACTGCTGCGCTTGGAGTTGCGACTGCTGCGCTTGAAGCTGCGACTGAGCCGCCTGCTGCTGAGCTGCGCGACGACCCTCTTCCGCGTTCTGCTGGCGCTCGGCGGCCTGCTTGCGCAGCGTCACGATGCGCGCGTCTTCGGCTCGCTGAACCGCCTGCCGCGCAAAGGTGATCTCCATCTTGCGATCACCTTTCTTGTTGCGGTCAATGTCGGAAGCATTCGTCAGATCCTGCTTCGCCTGGGTCATGATGTCGGCGGCATACTTGTCCGCGCCCGCATTCTGCGCAATCCGAAGGGCGTTGTAGGCCTGGTAGAGCTCGAGCGGAGAGCGCTCGTCGCGGGTGATGGGATTGGCAATTGACTTCGAACCGTCGGTATCGGCATAGGCCCCGCGTGGAAGAAGCGAGTAGTGGGCGTTCACCTTCTCGAGCACACCCTGCGTCCGGTCCTCAAAGACCACATTTTGCAGAACGACGACATCGCTAGGCTGGCTCACCGAAAAGTACGGCTCGGCGGTGACGATCATCCCGAAGGACTGGAGCGAGGTGGTGACCGTGATGTTATTCTTCTTCCCCGACGGGAGAACCTCCCCAAGATTGGACGGCCGGCCATCCGGTGAAATCGCCCAGAGAACGTAAGTCAGATACTCGGGGCCGAAACCGTTGGCTGGAGTAAGCCCCTGGAATTTCGCGTCGATCGTGATACCGCCGCGCTCACTGGTCACTTTGGCCTCGCCGCTGGCCTGCGGAAGAAGGGTCGTTCCTTTGAAGCCGATTCTGGTCGATCCGCTGCGGTGAAGGTAGTTGACGGCGTCCAGATCACGCTGGACTACCTTCACTCGATAGATATAGATCCCGTCCTTTTGGGTAACGTCCTGGCTCGCCTGGGCGGGATTTACGCCAGAGGTCGGGTTAGGCTCCTGTGCGGCGGAGATTTGGCCGCTAGTCGCAATCAGACCAGACAGAAAGAGCGATGGGGCAGCTTGAATCAAAAGGCGTTTCACACGAAACATTCACGTTCTCCTTGCGCTGTAATAGCTGCTTTGTCCAAAGTTATCCCCTCTGGATCGAGCAGCGTGGCAGGTATGCGATGCGTGGGTTGGAAGGGAAAGGTGGTTCGTAATCGCAGTAACACAGGAGTGGAGATACCGAGCAGCACTCCCCCAATTATAGCGAGGAGATGAGCTGGTCCGACGCAAACATACTCGCCAGCCCACCAGGCACGCATGGTGTCTGATGGGCGCGCGCTTTCCTTACGCGGAGTGCTGATGAGGGTTCGACTTCTGGACGAAGTGATAGGGCGGCCAGGGCCCGGAGAGCTGCATCCGGCACTCCTTGAGTTGCTGGGTCGCCGTCGAGTACTTATTCTGGTAGCGCTCAACCGTCTTGTTGTCGATCAGGTGAGCAATATCCAGAAGCATCTTGCCGGAGTCCATGCGTTTGCAGGTGATCTCCTCGGCGAGCGGAAGAAACATGCGATGCATCTGCACGGATAGGGCGCGGGCCTTGGACTGGCGTTCTCTCTGGCGGCTCGCGCTTTCGCGCAGGCTTATCAGGTACTGCTGGCCGACCGTCATGTTTCGTGCCGAGTTTCCAGGGCAGGTATCGTCGACGAGAACCTTAAGGTGCATCTCGGCCTTGCCTCGCAGACGCTCCACGTTTGCCTGAAAGTGGCGCTGGTTGGATCGAACGGAGCGCCTGAGAGCGTCGTCATCCTGGAAGGTGGTGCCAAAGCGGAAGGGAAGGACGGTCGAGTGCTGAAAGCAATCGGCTATTACTCTGGCGTGGTCCCGTGCGGCCTGCTGATCCATGCGCTGCGCGTCTTCTGCATTGTGCTCGGACACGATAACGGCCAGATCACTGGCCGGGAAGAGAAAAGTTTGATTTCCGAAGAGGCCGGATATTCCGGCTAACGGAGTGGGCCGGCGATGCCGGCTAAGTTCTGGAAAAGCCTGTCTTTCAGCGATGCAGTAGGCGTACCACGACATGTTCTCGACCTTCCGAAGTACTCGTTGGGCTCAGGGCCGGCGTTCGTTCCAGGACATCCTTACGTACTTCTGCCTTCGATATTTACTCAGAAATGATTTCTGCTCTAGGGCGAGACGGATACTATGCCTCCCACAAGAGAATTGGCAATGAATTCTTTACTGCTTGCAGCTTCCGGGCTGTTCCTGCAAGAAAACGCCACGGCAGACCAACAAATCGCACATTAGGTTAGCCTTACTCCTCTCCGAAGAGTTAACCAAAGCGTGAACATTGGAGCGCTCTTCGGCGAGTCCTACCGAAGGATCCTGCCGCTGAAGCTGGTGTTTACGGATTCCGGAACGGTTGACCCGGCCTTTAACAATGCCAGCGCCTACTCCGCGCACGCCCAGGCGGCGCTTGCGATTCCGGCCTACAAGCGGCTCGGATTTTCCATTAGCGGAGTGGAGGACCGTCTTCACAATCCTCCGGCCGGGTACAAGAACAACAGCGTTCAGTTCATCACCGGGATCACTTACTCGCTGCGCTAGAGGCTGGGTATCTATTAAGGGCAATAATTACCTTGACTCCACCATGGGTTTTACCTATATTTAGGTCATGGAGAACGTCATGAGCGCCGATCCCAAGAGCCTTCAAGAGGCCATTATTTATTTCTCGAATCCCGATAACTGCAT